>Ga0075017_100002081_pt1 | contig 12476 bp, 9 predicted proteins | sample AleBraG_ABR_2012_FD_71475 | JGI IMG/M metagenome (GOLD analysis project Ga0075017, IMG submission 71475) | Freshwater sediment microbial communities in response to fracking from Pennsylvania, USA - Alex Branch Run_MetaG_ABR_2012 | ecosystem: Environmental > Aquatic > Freshwater > Creek >...
CCATACAACTTGGCTCCCAGTGTGTACAACAACACACTATTGGCGCAAACCGATTTTTGGCGAACGGACACGTCTCTTCCGCGCCTAAACCGCGCTGCTCGTGACTGGCATGCAGCCTACTTTGCGGCCATTAAGAGTTACGGCATGGACGTCGTCGCTGCCTTCAGCACCGAGTTGGCGAATGCGGATCCATCACTCGCCGCTGGCCTGGCGCAAAGATATTTTGACGGAACCCCCGTGGTGCTCAATACGCCTTCCATTCAAACCAATTTTTCTCCCACCGCACTCGCCTATTGGAAAAACATTTATTTGGAAATGGCGTCGCTGCAGAATGCCGCTGGCCTTATTCCTTATCTGCAGTCGGGTGAAGTTCAATGGTGGTACACACCGCTAACAGGTGTCAGTATGCCTTTTTACGATGCTTACACGCAGCAGCAGTTCGGCTCGATTTACGGTGTACCTATGCAGCAAATTGTTAGCGAGACGTCTGACCCCGATGATTATCCTAAAGAAGTTGCTTTTCTGCCAACTATGATCGGAGACTATACAGCCGCGATCCGCTCGGCTTTGCAGACGGCCTATCCAGGTTGCCGTTTCGAAGTGCTTTATCCGAACGACGTAAACAATACACCTCTCAATCGACTGATTAATTACCCCTCCGCCGATTGGACTGCCGCGAATCTAACATGCCTGAAAACTGAGAGCTTCGGTTTTACGGGCAACTATGATTTGGTCAATTGTACGATGTCCATCAATACCAGTGCGGCTAAAGGCTTTCCCAATTCCCAGCGCGCGCACTTGGTCGGCATCGGAGACGCGTGGAGCGCATGGCTCAAGGAAGTTGATATCGCACAGTCACAGGGGCTTGAAACTGTTGTTCTTTTTGCGTTGGACCAGTACTGTCTCATCGGCTATCCTCCGCCCCCGTTCGTGAATTCCACTGCTAGTACGCGCCAAGGTTAAGCGGGCAGTCGAACGTTGCCCGAGACTAACGAGACCGGACCTCGATACCATGGTCCATTCATGATCTACGTCATCACGCTCGCGTTTGTCGTCGTTCTCTTGGTAAGCATCACCGTCTTCAAATTCACACAGGTCAAGACGCAAACGGATTTCATGGTTGCGGGGCGGAAGCTGAGTTGGCCAGTGTTGGTCTTCACGTTGCTTTCGTCTTGGATTGGCGCAGGCAGCTTATTAGGCGGTTCGGAAAATGCATACAAACATGGGTTCGCCGCCCTGTGGCAACCCGCCGGTGGCTGGCTCGGCTTGATTCTTATCGCAGCCATCGCAGGCAAGGCCCGCAAGTTCGCCCAATTCACAGTGCCCGATCTTTTGGAGGCCCGCTACAATTCCACCGCCCGTGTGCTCGCCACCATCGCCATTGTCATCTCATACGTCATCATCACCAGCTATCAATTCATTGGTGGCGGAGACATTCTGCACTTGATCTTTCCCGCTATCTCGCGACAGACAGGACTGTGGATTATGGCCGGCTTTGTCATTTTTTTTACCGCGATGGCGGGTATGGCGTCCATCGCTTATCTCGATTTGGTTATTGGTTCCGTCGTCACTTGCACAGTTATCGTCGCAGTTCCAGTCTTGCTGCATAATGTCGGCGGTTGGAGCGCTGTCACGGCCAGCCTTCCGGCCACTCATTTCCAAGTTCTGGGCGACTACGATTGGCATGGCGCCCTTGGCTTGATGCTGCCTACAACTCTTTTGTTGATTGGTAACCAAGGCATGTATCAGAAGTTCTTTTCGGCGAAGTCGGAAAGTGACGCTCGCAAGTCCGTTATCGGCTGGATCGTAGGAACCGTGACCCTTGAAACGCTGCTCATCTTTCTGGCGGTGGTCTCTAGTTCTAAGCTCCACACCGAACATCCTCGCGAAATTCTCGCGCTCACTGCTAGGCAAGCACTGCCTTCTTTACTGGGTGCCATCCTTCTCGGCGGAGTCTTCGCTAAAGTGATTTCCACCGCCAACAACTATCTGTTTTCGCCTTCAACGAATCTCATTCACGATGTTTACCAACGATTCATCAACAAGAATCCTTCTCCCGCTCGCCTCATGATCGTCTCTCGCTTGATCGTTGTCTTTCTGGGCCTCTTCGCCGTTCTACAGGCAGCCGAATTTCAGTCCGTGCTCAAGGCATCCCTCTACGCATACACCGTTTACGGAGCGGCGGTCACGCCATCGGTGATGGCCGTCTTCTTTTGGCGACGTAGTACCACGGCGGGCGCCATCTGCTCCATTGTTTTTGGCGCCACCGTCACCATCGGCTGGCAACTGCTTCAAAACTACGGCTCACTTTCGATCCAATCGTCCATCGGCAACATCGACGGTGTCTATCCCGCACTTGTCGTTTCCGTTGCTAGCCTATTTGTGGTGAGTTTGCTAACCGATCCTCCCTCTCCCAAGCAACTCTCGGCCCTTGAGACTCAGTAAAATTTAAAGAACGATGCAAATTGATTTAGTCCAAACAGCGCTTCGCGCCGCCAAACTCGATGGATGGCTTTTCTTCGATCATCACCGTCGCGATCCGCTTGCCTATCGCATCCTCGACTTGCCGAAGGATCTTCAACCGACGCGCCGCTGGTATTATTTCGTGCCGTCCAACGGCGAACCCCGCAAATTGGTCCACCGCATCGAAAGCGGAAGCCTCGATTCAGTTCCTGGAAACAAGAGTGTTTATTCAAGCTGGGCGGATCAACAGCAGAAGCTTGCCACGATGCTCAATAGCGCGAAACGAATTGCCATGCAGTATTCTCCAAACTGCGCCATCCCATATGTTTCGCTCGTTGACGCCGGTACCATCGAATTAGTTCGCGCGACCGGCGTTGAAATTCTTACGTCGGCCGACTTGGTCCAAGAGTTCGAGGCCCTCTGGACGGAACAACAATTTCAGTTTCATCTCGAAGCCGGCAAACTGGTCGACCAAGTCCTGCGAGAAGCCTTTGCATTCGTTTCCGAGAAATTGCGCTGCAAACACGCGATTACCGAGTACGAGGCGCAGCAGTTCATTCGCCGACAATTCGCTCAATGCAACCTTGTTTGCGATCACGGTCCAATCGTTGCTGTGAACGCTAACGCATCCGATCCACATTACGAGCCTTCGAGCGAAAGTACCTCCCACATTCAGTCAGGTGACGTCCTCTTGATTGATCTCTGGGCCAAACTCCAGCAACCCGAGTCGGTGTACTACGACATTACCTGGACCGGTTTCTGTGGCGACGTGATTCCCGAAACCGTCCAAAACGTTTTTTCAGTGGTACGCGATGCCAGAAAACGTGGGTCGCAGTTTGTCATTGATCGTGTGACGCAAAATGCTCCCATCGCCGGCTTTGAGGTTGACGACGCCGTTCGCAGCCACATTGCTCAACACGGCTACGCCGATCATTTCTTTCACCGCACGGGCCACAGTATTGGTACTGAAGTTCACGGAACCGGCGCGAATATGGATAATCTCGAGTCCCACGATGAGCGCCGCATTACTGCAGGGAGCTGTTTTTCTATAGAACCTGGCATCTATTTGCCTGAATTTGGAATCCGCTCCGAGGTGAATGTATTTGTGGGCGATGGCTCGGCTCGCGTGACGGGCGAACAACAGGAAGAGATGGTGCACCTTTAAGGAGTGGTGTTCGTCGAGTTTCGTCAAATTGAAACATCACTAAACCTATGTGCTTCAATATCTTGCGGAAGCATGAGCCACATCAATTATTTTGATTGGCGTTCGCGCTCGATTACGTTCTACCCTCAGGTATGGCGACACTGAGTCATATGGAACCACCACCTACCCTGGTTGGCCTTTTACATAGGGTTAGCAATATTGTGAGTTCCGAGCTTTCGCTGGATGAGATGCTCGGCGAAATTGTTGGTTTGACTGTTCAAGTAACCAACTGCGATGCATGCTTGGTTTACCTCATCGAACGGGAGACAAACGAGATTGTCCTGCGGGCCTCGCAGGTGCCCCACCAAACGGATCTTGGGAATATCCGATTGAAGATCGGGGAGGGCGTTACTGGATGGGTGGTTGAACACCACTCGGTCGTGGCGTTGCCTTCTAATGCCTCGGCTGATAGCCGCTTCAAGCGCTTCCAAGCCTTGGTGGAAGACACGTATGAAGCGTTTCTCTCCGTGCCTTTATTGAGCGGCGGCGAAGTGATTGGCGTCATCAACGTGCACCATCGACAACCGCACGCGCATACAGCCGATGAAATCTCTTTGCTCACCTTCGTAGGCGAGCAAATGGGCGGTGCCATCATGAAGAGCTATCTGGCGGAAGAAAACACCCGTCTGATAGAAGAAACCGCCGAAATGCGCCGCCAGTTGGAAACGCGTAAATTGGTGGAGCGCGCCAAAGGAATTTTACAACAGCGTCACACGCTGACGGAAGAAGAAGCCTACCTAAGGCTTCGTAATGAGAGCCGCCGTCTTCGCCGTCCCATGCGCGAACTGGCTGAAGCCATCATTCTTTCGGAAGATCTCAGCCGCAAGAGCGAACGGGTGCAGTAGAGTTAGTCCTTCTTATCCTCCTATTTTCTACGGGCCGGGTGTTTGCTCATACTCGGCCCGTATTTTTTCGTTTGCCGCTAAAATCAGAACTTGGCTCCCGCGTTTCAGCCTCTCCTCTCCCATCCCCACCTGCTCACCATTGCGGGCAACTTTTGGCCGCGCGAAATTGACACAACTCGCTTTACACCAAAACGCGTGGAGTATAAAATTGACGCTCGCACAACTGTTGTCGCTTTCGAACATCAGCCCACGGGTGTTCCCCGGGGACAAATCGTTTTCCTGCATGGCCTCGAAGGCTCGTCTGAGGCAGGCTATGTCGCCAGTTTTTCGCAGCAAGCATTAGAGCGAGGTTACGGTGTGCACCGGCTGAACATGCGCACCTGCGGTGGCACCGAAGCCCTTTCTGAAACCATGTACCACTCCGGACTTACTGATGATCCGAAATTTGTCTGTGAACACTTGGCTTCTCGCAACTCCGGACCGATCTTTGTCGCCGGATTCTCACTAGGTGCCAACGTCGCTTTGAAACTGGCGGGCGAGCTAGGTTCTTCGAGCCTGCTGGCCGGCGTTTGTGCTATCTGCGCACCAATCAATTTGGCTGCCTGCGTTCGCGTCATCGATAAACCACGCAATCTTGTCTATTCGCGCCGCTTTCTCACCAGGCTCCGCGAGCGCATTCGCACAAAGAGCGCTCTGTCGCCGCATCTTTATAGCACAATCGGCCTAGACAAAGTGAGCTCGATTTGGGAATTCGATGACCGTTTCACGGCGCCCTTGTTTGGCTTCGGCACCGCAGCAAACTACTACGCGACTCAGTCCGCTGGTAATTTCTTAGATGCCATCCGCGTGCCCACCTTTGTGATAACGGCTCAAGACGACCCGCTCGTGCCGTTCGAAATATATGATCACGCCGCCTTCAAAACCAACCCAGCCATCCGCCTGCTCGCTCCGCGGCATGGCGGTCACCTAGGCTTTCTGTCGCGCACCAAACCTCGCTTCTGGTTAGATGGCGTATGCCTAGATTGGATTGACGAGAGAGCCTTAGGCCGACCGCTTCCGGGCAGCAGCCTTCGCTAGCTTCTTCTTTCGAACCAGTGCCATCATGTAGTTCTGGTATGCCTCGTCGAGCACCTGCACCACGTGCAAGACTCGCTGATGCTTGCCGTACATCCGCACACCAGCCTGGAGTTGAAGCATGCAGCCCGGATTGGCCGTAGCAATGATTTCCGCCTCGGTGCCCTTCACCAATTCCATCTTGTGGCGCAAAATTTGCATCGACATCTGGTTTTCGGTGACGTTGTAGATACCCGCGCTGCCGCAACAAATATCGGCTTGCGGCAATTCGCGGTATTCAAGGCCCGGAATCGATTGCAGCAGTTTGCGCGGAGCGTCTTTGATTCGCTGTCCATGTGCCAGGTGGCACGAATCCTGGTACGTGACCACCGCTTCCAAACTTCCCATCTGATCGTTGAGTTCAAGCGCGGCGAGGAACTCCGTCACGTCCTGCATCTTTTCCACAAAGCGCTGCGCAGGCTCGGCGTAGTCGTAGTCAGCCGCCAGCAACTGGTCGTATTCTTTGAGCGTGGAACCGCAGCCGGCCGCATTCGTCACAATGGCATCAAACTCTTCTGGTACGAAAGCGTCTACGTTGTTCCGCGCTAAAGCCTTCGCGTGGTCAGCCATGCCTGAATGCAGATGCAGCGCACCGCAGCAACCCTGTGCAGGCGGAATGACCACCTCGCAACCGTTACGCTGCAGCACCCGAACAGTTGCCTCATTCAAGCGTGCGAACGTAACGTTGGCAATGCACCCCGCGACGAACGCTACCCGGAACCGCCTCTCACCCAAAGCTGGGAAGGTCTTGCCAATCTTCGAATAGAAAAACGGAATCTCCGCTTTCGGTGTCAGCACTTCCAACTTGGCAAGTTGGTTGCCCAACAGCTTAACCGCGCCCGTGATTCGCGCCAGCTTCTGCAGGCCCGACATCTGATAAAAGTACAAAGCCGCGCCTGCCATCTGCAGCGCCGGCCGCGAAGGCAAAAGCTTATCGAAAAACCAACGCCGATAGCGCGCTTCCTTCTTAGAAAGCTTGCGGTGCGGCAGGATTTCCTCGCGAGCCGCCTCGATCAACCGCCCATAGGGTACTCCCGATGGACAGGCGCTTTCGCACGCCCTGCATCCCAAACATAAATCCATGTGTCGAATATAGGTCTCGCTGATAGGCGCCCCCATCGCCACTTGGTTCATTTGATAAATGCGCCCACGCGGCGAATCCATCTCCACGCCCAACTCGCGATAGGTGGGACAAGCGTTCAAACACAATCCGCAATGAACACACTTGTCCAAGTCGGCGCGTTGCGGCCCTCTACCATCGTGTTCCTCGGCTAAGGCCGACAATACTTTAAATTCGTCCATACAGGCGGGAGCGGTTCAAGAGCATGTCCGGATCGAACATGCCTTTTACCTTTTTCATCATTGCAAACGCTTCGCCAGCCTCTTTTGAACTGCCCAGCAGCCACAGTTCTTTGCTGCTGCGAGTTTCATTCGGCGCAAACTCCACGACCAGACTCCAACCATTCTCGGCCGCCGCTTGCCAAAGCGGTCCAACGCCTTGCCAGGAACTCAGATAAACGTATGTGATGCCCGAGGCAGCACGGCAGATGCACGCGCCCGATACCAGCCGGAGCAACGCTGGCAGATCGCTGATCTTCGTGGAGATTCGCAGCACAACACCGTTTGGTTGCCGCCGCAGAAAATCGCCGGCGAACTCGCGAATCTGGGTCCAAAAGATCGTGTCCTCGGCGCCAGTCATGCGCGTCCCGCCTTGCAATTCGCGCTCGTAACGAGCCAGAACTTTCGGACTGCCGCCTGCCCGCAATGCCAGAACGTGGCCGCGCAGCCCCAAACGTGTGGCGGCCGGGGGCGAAATAATGTCGAGCGCCATCGGACGAAGCACGCTATATAGAATCGAATTCCGTTTTTCAACCAATTGCTCGACGTCGTTGAACGGAAAAACGAACGTATGGGTAAGCTCCGGCATCGGATGCAGCCGGAAGTTCACGCTAGTGATAACCGCGAGTGTGCCAAAACTGCCGATCATCAGCTTGCCCATATCCAAGCCCGCCACATTCTTAACAACCATGCCACCGCTGCTCACTTGCTTGCCCGCCAGCGTGGCAAACTTCATGCCAATTACTTGATCTCGCGCAGTGCCATAGGTCCGGCGCATCGGTCCACTCGAGTTCGTCGCCACAACGCCGCCCACCGTGGCTTTGGCAAAGAAAGGCGGGTCCAGGGCAACCATCTGCCGGTTCTTTGCCAGCAGTGCCTGCAAATCGGCAAAAGGCATACCCGCTTCCACGCTCACCGTCAAATCGTTGGGCTCGTATTTCAGCACTCGCCGCAATCCGCCCGTGTTGACTCTTGTATCCGGCGGAGGTGTCGGCCCGCCCATAAGCCGCTTCGAATTGTTGCCGGCAATCTCAATCGTCTTGCGTTCAGCCGCAGCATCTTTGAGAACCGTCGTAAGATCCCTCACTGACGAGGGGATAACTGATTGCATTAGGACCTATCGTCTAGACTAACTGTTTGCAAAAAAATGAATGACCTCATTGGCGAATGCTAAGCTGGCCACAGCCTCCAGTATGCGCTGGACCCCTGTCTCCGCGTTATCGGACCCACCGAACGTAAGCGAACCGGGCAAATCATTCATTATGGACTTCGAATATTCCGCCGATCAAGTTCATCTCCGCAAATCTATTCGCGATTTCGCCACTGCCGAACTGGCGCCCCACGTCCTTGACTGGGATGAAAACCAGATTTTTCCGTTAGAAGCGATTAAGAAAGCCGGCCAATTGGGCATCATGGGCGCCATTTTCCCGGAAGATCTGGGGGGCGCCGGGCTTGGCTATATCGAGTATTCCATCATTATCGAAGAACTCGCCCGAGTGGACGGCAGTGTCGCCCTGATCGTGGCGGCGCACAATTCGTTGTGTACTAATCACATCTTTCTCGCCGGCAATGACGATCAGCGCAAGAAATACATCCCCAAACTCGCTACGGGAGAATGGATTGGTTGCTGGTCTCTGACCGAACCTGAAGCTGGGTCGGACGCGGCCGGTACACGCTCCACAGCCGTGCTCAAGGACGGTGAGTGGCTGCTAAACGGTGGCAAGACATTCACCACAAATGCCCACTACGCCGATGTTTGCGTGGCCATGGCCGTGACAGACCGAGCCGCCTCTCAACATGGCATCAGCGCGTTCGTGCTTGAAAAGGGCATGACCGGCTTCCGCGTAGGCAAGAAAGAGAATAAGCTAGGCATGCGCGCAAGCGCCACCGGCGAAGTTCTTTTTACGGATTGCAAACTGCCGCAAACTCATCTGCTCGGCAAACAGGGCGAGGGCTTTGTCGATAGCCTCCGCATTCTCGATGGTGGCCGCATCTCTATCGCTGCGCTCTCTCTTGGCATCGCGCAAGGTGCCTTCGATGCTGCGCTGAAATATTCGAAACAACGCAAACAGTTCGGCCGCTCGATTTCTGAGTTCCAAGCTATTCAAGACAAATTGGCCAATATGGCCACTGATATTGAGGCCGCCCGCTGGCTCATCTATCGCGCGGGTGCCCGCAAGGACGCTGGCAAACGCGTCACAAAAGAATCCGCTATGGCCAAATTGTTCGCCTCTGAGATGGCCGTCAAAGCGGCCGATCAGGCTCTGCAAATCCACGGCGGCTACGGCTTCATCAAAGACTATCCAGTTGAAAAGTTCTACCGCGATGTGAAGCTCTGCACTATCGGCGAAGGCACCAGCGAAATTCAAAGGCTTGTCATTGCGCGGCAGTTGTTGAAGGAATAGAAGTTGTTGGTTCTATATTTGCGGGACGGAAAGTCTTAATACCAGCGACAAGCGCCGCCTTATTCTAATGAGCGCGGCGGCACGCCATCATAAACAACGGGGATTCGAATGCGCATCGCTTTTTCGCGCTGGTACTCCTCTTGTACCTCGGCGCTGAGGCCGGCAACGCGTCCGATGATGAACATTAATTTGCCGGCTGCGGGCGGGAAGCCGAGGTCGTGAAGCACGGCCGCCAATGCGCCGTCGACATTGATGGGCAATGGCTTGATCTTCTCTTTCACTGCCGTTTCCAGAGCAGAGATAAAGCGAATACCGTCGCCCGCCAGACCGAACTGCCGAGCTTGGTTGAAAAGAATGGCGGTTCGCGGATCGACGGAATGCCAGCGATGGCCCAGGCCCGGTATGCGGCCAGCGCGCTCGCGGCATTCGGCGACGACCTGATGCGCCACTGCTTCTAACGATAGAGATTCGTTCGCGGCACGTTTAATGCCCGCGTCGATCATTTCCATACAGAGCGAACCGGCCCCGCCATGTTCGTCGCCGATCGCAAGAACGCCGGCGGCGATGGCGGCGGACAAAGACTGACGATTACCGGACGCGACCAATCGCGATGTCGCGCAACTCGGCGCGCCAGCCCCATGATCTGCCACCGAAATCAAGATGGAGTCGAGCAGCTTTCGCTTTTCCGGCGTTGGCAGTTCACCCTGATGAAGCAGAAACACCATATCGGAAAACGTGGCACGCTCCATGAGTGCGGTAATGTCGTATCCGCGCACGCGGATTTCCTGATCGTTTGTGCTTGCGATAGCTGTGCGCCAAGGGTCCATGGGTTTAACCTATGTTATTATCCCGATCGCTTCCATCTAAAGGTAGGTATCCGAGCGAGCGTTACGGTAGCACTCAAGCCGCTCTAGATCTGTATGTGATTCAAAACAATCGCCGCCATGCACACGTGTGGTTGTTCGCCTTCTCCAGCTCGGTTGGTTGTTACTGTGTCGCTACCGTTAATCTCTTTGAGCGAGACCAATTTACCTGTTAGCATGAGTCCCTAGAAGAAGATGAGTTCCGCTGCCAGTCGTCAGCCATGAGCCACCTGGCTTATTCAAAGCCAGACGAGGCAGCAAGAGCTTTGGGGGCCACGTGAGAACCTTAATCAGCATCCTTGTCAGTTGCGGTCTTTTAAGCATTTCGCTTTTCGGTCAGGCTGTTTCCACGGCGCAAATCAGCGGCACCGTGCAAGATTCAAGCGGCGCCTCCATACCCGGAGCCGAAGTTCGACTGACCCAAACGGACACCGGCCTTGAGCGAAATGCGGTCACTTCGCAAGCGGGCGCTTACACTATCACCAATCTGCCCGTCGGGCCTTATAAACTCGTCGTATCCAAATCGGGTTTCAGCACTTTCGTGCAAGAAGGCATCGTTCTGCAAGTCAACTCGAATCCAGAAATTAATCCTACTTTGCAAGTCGGCGCGGTGTCGGAACAGGTTGTGGTAGAAGCAGCGGCGGCTATGGTCGAAACGCACGAAACTGGGGTGGGCCAGGTCATAGATCAGGCACGTGTTGTGGAATTGCCGCTGAATGGGCGACAAGCCACCGACTTGATCTACTTAGCAGGCGCCGCGGCTTCAGCTCCCGCCGGCGATCTCAACTCTAACAAAAATTATCCGACGCAAACAATCTCTGTAGCGGGCGGTTTGCCCAATGGCATTACCTATGTAATGGACGGAGCTACGAACAACGACGTTTTCAATAGCCTAAATCTCCCGTTTCCCTTTCCCGACGCACTGCAGGAATTCAAACTCGAAACCAGCGCTGTTCCTGCTCAGTATGGGCAACACGCCTCGGCGGCTGTGAACGTCGTCACGAAGTCCGGTGGCAACGTAATTCACGGCGACGCATTTGACTTTTTGCGCAACGGAGCATTCAACGCGCGCGATTTTTTTGCTACGAAACGCGACAGCCTTAAGCGGAATCAATTCGGAGGCACCGTAGGCGGCCCTATCAAGAAAGATCGCCTCTTCTTTTTCGCGGGCTACCAAGGGACCTACACGCGATCGGATCCGCCTAGCTCCATCAGTTATGTGCCGACTCAAGCGATGCTCAATGGTGACTTTTCGGCGTGCAGTTCAATTCCTACTTTGAAGGCACCCTTCGTCGGGAATAAGATCGCTCCCTCTCTGCTCAACCCATCCGCCTTGAAACTGGCGACCTATTTGCCGCAAACCTCGGATCCGTGCGGAAAAGTGCTCTATGGCATCGTAAACGATAGCCGGGAACATCAGATCCTTGGCAGAGCAGACTACCAGATGAGTGAGAAGAACCATCTGTTTGCTCGCTATTTCATCGCGAACTTCAACAATCCTGTAGTGCCGAGCACCGACGCCTTGCAGGTTGGCTCCAAAGTAGGGCAAGCGGATCAATCTCAGTCGGTAGTGCTCAGCGATACATATCTATTGGGCACAAACATGGTGAATACCGTGCATGTCACAGTAAATCGTTCGCGCGCCTTCCGCGTAGTTGAGCCTTATTTCACGCCCGCTGACCTGGGTAGCCAAGTCTACAGTCCACTGCCCGGCTTCGCAGGAGTTACGGTAACCGGAAACGGCTTCTCATTGGGAGCGGGCGCGGTCAATCCCGGGTACTTCAATTCTCTTGCCTATGAGGCAGGCGAAGATCTGAGCTGGATCAAGGGATCTCATCAATTTGCCTTCGGCGGAAATTGGATTCACGGAATCCTCAACTCCGATAACAATCGCCCGACGAACGGCCAGTTTACCTTCAGTGGGCAGACCACTGGCTCGCCGATGGCCGATTTGTTGATCGGTTCAGTGAGCGGCGGTTTCGTGCAGGGGAATTCGGTCTACGACAACGATCGGGCAAACTTTTTTGGCGCTTACGCGCAAGATACCTGGAAGGTGAGTAAGCGCCTTACCCTCAATCTTGGGGTGCGCTGGGAGCCGTTTCTGCCTGAACACAATATCAATAAGTACGTTTCGCACTTCGATCTCAGTCAGTTCCTTGTCGGTACGAAGAGTTCGGTTTACACGAACGCCCCGGCCGGTTTGAGTTTTCCCGGCGATCCTGGTTTTCCCGGCCACTCCAATACC
>Ga0075017_100002082_pt1 | contig 12473 bp, 27 predicted proteins | sample AleBraG_ABR_2012_FD_71475 | JGI IMG/M metagenome (GOLD analysis project Ga0075017, IMG submission 71475) | Freshwater sediment microbial communities in response to fracking from Pennsylvania, USA - Alex Branch Run_MetaG_ABR_2012 | ecosystem: Environmental > Aquatic > Freshwater > Creek >...
CCCCCACCCTTCTTTTCCATACCCCTACTTTCAAATCCTCTCAAATCCGTAGGCAAATTTGAACAGATTCAATGAGTGTCATTTGAACACGTTCAACTCAGTCCTGCCTGTTCTTGCTTGTTTTGGTGTGGTAGACTAGAGGTACCTGCTGGGAGGCAGGTGAAAGACATGACTGAATCACTAGACCAAATTCTGCGATGGGAAAATTATGTCGAAACTTTGACCTGTAAACAGATCGAAGCTCAACTACTTCATGATGAAGAGTACAATTTTTTCAAACGCGAATACATCAAAGTTCTTTCCGCCGAAAAACAGCTTCGAATTAAATACAGAAAATGGAACCCATGAATCAACATAACGAAACATGGACCTATCAACGCAGTGACGGAACGTGGTGGTACTGGCACACCAATCTATGACACGGACCCTTTCCACTGAGGCCAACTTGCTTCACTCCATCCACTACGCTACAATCGTTACTGACGATTCAGCAACACGAAACATTGAACATGTTCAACAAATCGACAAGGGCGTCCGAACGGACGCCACCAAAGGACAAAACGAAATGACACCAGAAACACAAACGAACGAAACCAACGTAGGGAGCATTCCCTCTACGTCTGACAAAAAGCTCATAGCCAAGATGTCAGTCAAAGCTCTTGGGTGCAACCCTCGTGCAGCAGCGGCGAAGGCCAAAGATGACACCAGTCCTGTGGTGCTCTGTGCGATCTTCGGAATCGCCGATGGGGTGAAGTCTGGCGAAGACAACAAGGGGTCGGTTTGGACCTGTCTAACGGGCCGATTTGAAGGCACCAACCTGCAAGGGGAAGCGCCGGAAACTTTCCAAAGCGGCAAACTGTTCCTGCCTGGCGGCATCCAGGAGGTGATCGAGGGTGCTGTGAAAGAAATGGGTGATAGCGGGTCGGTTCAGTTCGCCCTGGAGTTACGGGCCGTGAGAGCGGACAATCCGATCGGCTACAGCTATCAGGCCGTCCCGCTCGTTGCCCCAAAACAGAATGACGCCTTGGGAGCACTCCGGGAAAGGGTGGCGGCAAGGATACCGCGTTTGGGAGCCGTCGAACTGAAGGCTCTTCCCGAGCCACAGCAGACGGCGCAAGCGCCCGCGCAAGCGGCAGAGGTACCGCAAGCTCCAACGGTGCAAGCGGCCTTTGCGGGGCAAGGAAAGGGCAACACAGGCAAAAGGCGGTAGGGTTAGCGCTTCAATTTTTTGAGCGCATCACGAGCGGAACTGATTTGTTGTTTCAGTTCCGCCCGTTTCTTTTTAACGTCGATTTGAGCTTGCAAGCGTTTGAGCCGATCTTCAAGAGAGGTACTTCGTTTGGTGGTAGCCATGGCTACGATGATACACGAGTAAGCTCGGCCGTGACAATAGCCTTGACCGTTTCCGGGTCTAAGATCGGACGAAAGGTACCATCGCCAACGGGTTCAAGCTGAAAGACCACGGTGGGTTCGTTGCCCAGCGCAATGGCAATCCGTGACGCGATTTCCTCAACATCGTTTCCCATCGAAAAAACTCTTGAAAACTCTAGTGTGGAATTTGCGCGTTCTGTTGTAGCAGTGCTTGCGCGGCCAACATCTGTTGAACCGACAGAGACCCATAAATTGGATTGATGATAACGGACGCGTAAAAGTCGCGTAACAAATTCGCAGCCAAATCGGAATAGCTGCCAGAGCGTAAGATACTGACCACTTGACCCGTGGTGTAGGATGCAGCGGTACCGATTTGGCCACGCGCGACGGTGACGTTTAAACCATTAACGCTTAGGACACGTGCTAACTCGCCACCGGAAACGACTAATCCCGTACTCATCGAAAGAGTGCAACCGTTAGTGGATGACGGACTGATACAGATTCCCATACCAGGGATAATACCAGTAGTATTCGAGAGAGGTAAAACCGTGGTGCTGTTGGTGACGTTTCCGGTAAGAGTAATTCCCGATGATACACCGGATGCTGTATTTTTGAATAGGTAATTGGCTGCTGCTATTCCGGCGTCTTGTGTGACGTTGATGGGAACTGCCGTATCCGTGAGTGTCGCCTGAATCGTCCATGTAAAAATGACGGTAGTTTGCGCATGAGCGCAACGGCCAGTGATAACGAGCAAGATCACAATGGCCAACAAAAAGAGACACGGAATCACGATGTAACGAAATACTTCCAAAACGAAGTGACGAAAAATTTGAATTAGTTTCATGCTGCTGTTTCCGCAGTAGCTTCTCCGATATGTTTTGCGGCCAGCTTTGCCGCCTTGATCGGAACTGCTACAATATTCCCCGCGCTTGGTTTGTAGAGGTAGACGGCTGCAGCAATCGCCATCAGTCCCAAAATAAAGAACAACAATCGAAGCAACTGATTGCCAACACCCGAGAGCAACCACGAAAGCGGGTTCGAAATTCCAGAGGTTGGCGTACTCACCAAAGTTGCACCACCACCCCCACCACCCCCACCACTACCCGTGGAAATTGGCGAATAAGTAATGGGACCTCCAAATGGTGGAAAGTTTCCACCGCCACCGATACCGCCATCGCCACCCCCACCGATACCGGGGTCGGTGATACCGGGTCCGGGTGCCTCAATAAATTGCATACGAATCTTACTGAGGGAAAGAGACGGCAACGTGGGTAAGGTGGGAAGCGCCATGACGATTTACTGCTGAGAAAACATCAACTGACCATGGTGGGGGTTGGCAAATTGCGCGTTGCCAACGTCGGAATACGTGAGAGTATTGTGTGGCACGATATCTGGAGCGGATAAAGAGACAGGCGGATTCACCGTGTTAGGCGGGATATAGGTCTGCATGGTGGGAATTTTGGGTAGAGATACCGTGCCACCTGAAAAATTGAAGTATTGCACTGGAGCTAAGTCACTCGGATTCGTGACTGGTGTTGCTTTCGTGTTATTGCCACGGAGGAAAAAAGCGATACTGGCAACCGAACCGGCAATCACTAATGGAAAAGCAAGCTGTTCCCATTTCATGCGATTTACTCTCCTATCCACATGCCGCAACAATTGCGGCGTAATTTGGCTTGCCTACATTCAAGGCGGCATTGGCGAGACACTGATTTTGGTTGTTGGTAACTTGCGCCGCTGCCACGGCATTCTGATAAGCAATCTCGGTTTGGAGGTTGGTATTGATCGCAGTTGGCGACGGCCACGTGCCTACGGGAATATAGGTGGGGGGAGCAACCAACGGCGTACCACCCGGCAACGGCGCGGCACCCGGAGTCACGGCAACCGAAATCGGAATTACCGGAGTGATCGAAGGATTGGTGACAGAAATTACAGGCGAATTCACAACCGGTTGCACTGTGGGATTGGAAGCTACCGCCATAGCAATGGCAGTTTGTTGCGCCGTCTGTTGTGCAATGTTAGCCGCTTGCAATTGCGTGGTGCCATAAATCGTTTGCGTTTCCTGCGTGCCAGAAACGGTTGAACCCGGTGCGCCTAAAACTTGCGCTAATCCTAATTGAAGCGCCGCCGATGTCTGTTCGGAAGTGTTTTGGCCAGCAGTCAAGGTTTGCTGTAAGCCCAACTGCGCCGCGTAATAAGCCTGTTGATTCGCGGCGGCATCGGCCATGGCCTGTTCTTGCACCTGCAATTGCTGGCTCTGTAACTGCTGCTGGTTTTGAAGCTGCAATCCCTGTAGCTGAGTGCCAGCAGCCAATTCGGATTGTTGCAGGGTGGCATAATCGGACGCCGACAAACCACCAACGGAAGTAGAGCTAGCGGCACTGGCTGAATTTGCCGCTGAATTCCGATACACCAAATAGAGGATAATCAGACCAACCACGAACCCACCCGCCAGATACGGGTGATCTTTGACCCATTGTTTGAGTTCATCCATAAACTAACCTCCGGTTTGGTCGGGCGGATTATCCAACAGGTTTTCCTGTTCCCAGGTTCCCACGACGATACCCGCTTGCGCGGCCAGTGGCACGGTAACCGGGATGTAAACTTGGGGCGGTTGTTCGGGTCGAAACGCATTGGCCCGGCAAAGGAACCCGTGTCCCCATAGCGTCATCAACGCCGTATCGTGATCGGGATCTTTGACCCAGTTTCCGGTACCGGGAGTAAACAGGTCTCCTTCGTGAAAGTGGTAAATGCCGCCCATATCCTCAGTGAGCAAAGGACCGACTTGCGAACTGGAGACGGATTCTGGAGTAGCAGTTCCAAAGGCGCCTTGGAGGATAGCTGCCAAACCCGTGGTAGTGACCACGGGTTCCGAAGCTACTCGTTTGCGAAGTGAATCGGGATGACGCATATTATTCTCTCTTTACAACGGCCCACCAGCTACCGGTCCGCCAAACGTGATAGTGCTATTGACCGACGGAATCAACGATCCACAGTTACCGCCAGTAATTGGTGAGAGCGCGGTACAGATCATTTGGGCGATACCGCTACCACCAGCTTGCAGCACCGATCCTGTGCGCGATTGACCACTGACCAAAACTGAGAGGATAGCAACCCCTACGATGGCCAGTAGCACCGAAACGATAGCGGTAATGAGTTGTTCGTTTTTCACGTCACTCTAACCGAGTGAGAAATTGATGCCGCCACCTGTGAAAGAATTTCCAGTCACAGGGGATAGCGCCGAACCAAGCACGGTGGAAAATGCGCTTGATCCCGCCTTGAGTACGTTGGCGGTTTGGGACTTGCCCGAAACCAGTACGGCAATAATGGCGACACCAATAATGGCCATGATAACCGTAACCATGGATGTTACTAAACTTTCGCTCATAAACTGGTAACTCCTGGAAAATTGATTGTTGTACTGGCACCACTCGTTTGTGTGCCTTGAAGCGCCTTAACGAATTGACTGAAAACGCCGCCACCCGGAAACGATGGACTTCCGCGAGTGAGAATGAGAGCAAGCAAAATCAACAACAAAAATGCATCCGAAACTGGTTTGAGTTTCGGAACAAAACCAACGGCACCGATTAACACGATGGCGGCAATCCACCAAAAAAAGTTACCGGGTCCGGTGAAGTCGCCTTTTAACAACTGGACAAAGGTATCCTGCGTGTTGCGAACGGCAACCGTAAGCAGCGTAATGCCGATCAAAAACAGAGCAAAGGCCATCAGGACACCAATAACGTTGCACCAGTTGCCGCTGCCGAAGTTGACGTACCAATTCCTACACCGGTAGATGACGGCTGTTCCGGTGTTGGTCCTAACCCAAGCGCACCGAAGTACTTTGGCAATTCTCCACGCACTGTGATAAAAACGATAAAGCCAATCGTCAACGCGGCGGCAATGATCGAATTCTGGCTCACTTAATCAGCTCCACATTTATCGACGCGAACACAAGACAGTTTATCGACGCGCTCTTTAAGATCCATCAATAATTGGACGTATTGACCCACAAGAAATGCTACACGCAAAAGCAGCGCGGAGTTAGCGACCACAATTCCTAACACTGTCCAATGAAACGAATCCACAAGTAAATTCCTTACAATAGTTAGAACGCGCCGGTTTCGAGCGAAATCAATTGGGCCGACGCCGTTGCGCCAACACGGCACTCGTTGAGTACCACTTTAAAATGGCGCAACTGATTTTGCGATGCCGTTCCAGTGCCAACCAAAGTTACGCCAGATCCTCCGGCTGGTGTGATAGTGAAAGCACCAGCGCTGGTATTTTTGATGTAGAGATCCCACCAAAAATTCGATGCGGCTTGGGTTTGAACGAACGGAAATAAAGCACACAAAGCCGTTGCCGTTGGGGTGGTGTAAGTTGCTGCCGCCGTTGGCGTGCCAGTTAAAATACCAGTCATCTGAAACGGTGCAAGCGTAGCGGTATCGGCCGCAACGTTTGCCGTGAGAATCGGAATTTGTCCGTACGGACCAAGGATCTGAGTCTGTGCCGAAACCGGCTGAAATTCAATGAGATGGCCAACGTTGGCGATGAACAGGACGGCGAGAGAGACAATCGAATAAGAGACGATTTTCTGAAACGTTGTTTTCACGGCTGTAACTCCTAGTCAAGTTGCATGGTGTTGCGCACCACGATAACCATTAGCACCGAAATGGAGACCATGAGCATCAGGTCTCGAATAGCGGCACGGTAGCCGACGGCAAAGGCCACGGCAGTTTCTTGCGACTCCAGACGGACTGTAACGTTCTCCGTTTTTTCCGCTGTAACTTTTTTGTTGTCGGATTCCATGACTGGTAACTCCTAACTCGACGGATAGAGCTTGCCAACAGTCATGTCGCCGACACTGCGGAAGTAGTACCCAATTAAGTAGCCGAGTACCACGGCGAAAATCCAGTGGTGCCAAAGTTTCATTGCTAAATCTCCTCACGAATTGAGAGTAGGGTGTGCTGCCAGAACCAGACGGCCACAATCAACAGTCCGACAAACAGGACCCAATTGAGAGCGCTACCACCCGAGTTAAATGGTGTCTTGACCCAAGAAACCATGGAATTGATTAAGTTGTGGATAGCGTCGCAAAAGGTGCATCCTGTGTTAGACTGCGGAGTTGTGTCCGTCATAAGTTACTCCTGAAAAACGCGGGCCGTTTTTGATGGGAACGGCCAAACCCCATCGGTTGGTTGTTTCGTTGAGGCTAGGACGCGGCCAACGATCCTGCCATGGAAAGAGTCTGCTGCAATGCGAAGTCCTCAGTCATGATCAATTCGTACGCGCCGGTTCCAGCGACACTGGCGTTGAGCACCAGTTGCATGTTGCCATACTGTGTAGTCGAAATGGGCCGTTCGCGCGTGCCGAAGTAATAACTGCCGGGCGGAAAGTCCGTCTCGAACGTGTTGCGGTTTTCGAGAGCGATCAAAGCGGGTTCCTTGAGAAAAATGTTGGTGAAATTCGCGCTCTGAAGCGCCCAGTAATTCACATCCAAGCCGGAGGTTCGCGTGCCGGTTGCCGCCGTGTTGACATAAATGGCGATGGTGGAAAGGAAGTCGCGGAAATTGGCGTACTGGTAGGGGAAGTCCTGACCCACCGTGATTCCAGTAAGCGTAGTTGACTTCAATTCGTAGACAGTCGAAAGATCGGTGATTGGGAGTAGCAGTCCACCGTTGGCCACGGGAAGTTGGTCGTAATACTGCTGGTAAACCGTGATCGTAGTATTCGACAGAGTTACCAGGGCCATAGAACCCGCCGCATGACCAACGTATAAAGATAAGGTGGAATCGGTGCCGAATGCCGTGGCAAGAGTAATGCCGTTAGTTCCGGGGAGTCCTAAAACCAGTTGCATTGTGGCGTTGACTACGTTGGCGTAGACACAACCGCGCAAATCGTCCATGCTGTAACTCAACGGCACCCAGTACCACATGGTTACAGTGCCGTTACCGGCGGCGGCGATAGATTGGGGAGCGGAAATCTGGCCTTGTTGTAAGCTGCCGTAATTGATCGGCGAATCGAGTCCCGTTCCGCGTAAGATGGCGGTGCCGAAAGGTTGACGCAACTTAGCAGTGTTGACTAAGTGGCAGTGTAAGCCTGTTGTCTGAATTCGGGTGTTGTTATTGAGGTCCTGAAACTGAATCAGGGAAAGGGCATTGGACGCGCCGTAGTCGGTCAAGTCGATTTGAACGGCGCTACCGTTATTGATGACGTGAACCACCTTAACCCAAAAGCCCAAAATCAGGCCGACGTTTCGCGGATTGACGGTGATGTTGGTTTGTCCTTGCAAATTGGCTTGGTTGAAAATCTTTTGCGTCATTTTCACGGCGCGCGCTTTGATTGCCTGCCGAGCTAGCGCGTTAACTTGCGCCGCTGTCATCTGTGGTGCTTGTGCCATTGGTTTGTAACTCTCCGTTTACACGTTGTAACTCTCACGCGAGAGAATCGGTTAAAAATTGTGGACGTTGGAACCTGGTGTTGCGTTATCGAATAAGAGCGACGCCGGGTTCGGATTGTTGGGTTGAGCGGGATATGCCGGTAAGTCACCGGAAAACCCTGAGAGAATCAGATGAACGGCAATCATGGCGATAAACACCATGAGAAAAACGATTAGCCAATTCATTGGGTGGCGGATTAGCTGCCAATTGATAACATCCATCTTACGCCGCCTTTTTCTGCTGAATGATTTTGGATGCGGCACCGGCAGCGAAGTAGGCAAGGGCCACCATGAGCACGACGGTGATCCAATTCGCGGGGGACCAGGACAGGATGACGGGCTCGGCCATGAGCTAGGGAACCTCCAGTCTTCAGTTTGAACGCGTTCAAAGCCTGTTGTCAAGGCCTATTTTGCAGACTGGCCGTAAGCGCCGTGACGGACGATTCCAGAGACTCAATTCGTTTGACTAAATCGACCACAGTACTGGCGGTAGCTTCAAACTGAGCTACCATTTCGGTGATCTGCGATTCAACCTGTTCGATACGTTGCAAAGGGTGCATGGAAATTTCCTTTCAGTTACACTGCTACCTTTTTGTTACGCAACCTGCGTTCAAAAGTTGCGTGAATGGTTTCGAGAGACGGAACCGGTTTCAGAAAAATGACTTCGTTTCCACCAACATCGTAATAGTAAGAGTGGTATTCAGGCACACGTTTCGATAGGTCAATCGGCGAGAATTCCTCAACGCGCGCTTTGTCCTTCTTATGTTGCAAGCGGAAAACCTGGAAAAATTCCGATTCCGTAAAAACAAAGGTGTCAATCCAAGCGGGTCTTTGGGTTAGAGTCATCACCGGAATGTGTTTTGACCGGCCTTGCGTAAGCAGCGCGCGGAAGGCCGGATTATGACGTCCTAGCATGTATCCTTCATCCACGTATACGCCAGTATAACCGCGATTCCAGACTTCCCAAAGTTGACCTTCGACCGCATCGGTTTCGTGAGGTTGTGGATGTGACACGTAAACACCAGGTTGTACCGGCACTTCGTCTACCTCGATGTGCCGCGCATGAGGAATTTCGTCTATGGTTTCGTCTCGCTTGAAATTGAGTATCAACCACGGCATTTCATGAAAATTGCGGTGCGACAGGTGCCAGAGCGCGGCTTGGGTTTTACCGCTGCCAGTAGCGCCAATGATTGCAATGCGTTGCGTGTCTTCAGGGAATCTCACAGGTTTTTTCTCCGTTGCGTCCCGAGTCAAAATATAGCGCTAACGTAGACCTTGAAATCCTCGATCAGAAAATATCCCCATGGATCGTACCCGATTCCGGCCACAAATCCGACGGCGCGCGCATTGGTTGTCCAGTTTGCCGCCGTTCGGGTGCCGCTTGACCGTTGGGTTTGGTAGCGCGTGGTTGTTCCGGGTCCTGATTCCGGTTGGGCATTTCCACGATACGCTCTTTGGACCGTTCCATCTTGCGACGCGTGCGATATGCCACGTAGCGCGTACCGTAAATACCGCCAGCAATCACCATGAGATTGGCGATAGCCACTTTCTTGGGATCGAATTGCATGGCATAAAACTTGCCAACGTCTTTGATGGCGTTACCCAGTTTCTCCGCTTCCGACTTGTCTAACTCCAATTCGGCCACACTGAGAAATGCCGCACCCATTTGGTGGAGCGAAAAGAGTAACTCAGTAAGAGAGATCTTGTTCAGATCTTGAGAAACCGACGGCGTTTCGGCGTAGGTTCCGGTACCGGTGTTTCTTCCAGCGCGGGTTCGTCCGTCGATTTTGCCGGTTTTGGTTCGGCGGACGGTTTCAGCTCCTCCGGCGGCGTTGATTCGGACGGTATCCGGGTCGATTGCTCTTTCAAATCCGTCAATGACGCTAGCAGGTCCGTCATCTGGCTTTGGAGTTGCGTTAACTCCTGCCGGATTTGACTGAGGACTGGATTCTCCGCCGTCAGTGTCGTTGACAAAGACTCCAATTGGTTTCGGCATTGTGAAACTTCCTCTATGATTTGATCGTGTCTTTCTTCGTTGATGATATCGTGAGCGGTAAGTAACTCCGCGACTTCATCTACTTCGTCAGTCAGAATTTCCGTTTGTTCCAATTCTGGCAACGTTTTCGATGGGGAATTCGGTAACACAGGTTCCGTTTCCATTTTGACCCCTTTCTTCAAGCGCTTGCAATCGCGCCAAAATATCGATGTTCCGATTGTTAAGCGTTTCCAGTCGTATATCGATCGATGCTAGCGTGGTCTGCGCTTTTGCGGCGAAATCCGGTATCGCGGTTTTTAATTCGTTGAACATACGTTCAATTTCTTCGGGGTCGATTTTGACCCCGAGCGCGTTCAACATCATGGTTAGTCCGGTCATGGTGCCTCTTTTCCGGTTCGATTTGAACGCGTTCAAATTCGCTGGATTTGAACGCGTTCAAACGATGGTGGATTGGACGCGTTAGACCCCGATGGGAGTCGCGATGTCGCGAATCATGTAGTACATTTCCCGCCCTGCCGGAACACCAGGCATACCCCAATAGGATGCCAGCAACGCCGCATTGCGCTTGGCTATGACTTGATCGTGTTTCGGGGTGGTAACAACGAAGGTGAGAAACGGAACGGCATGATTGAAGCCAAACGGACCGAACGTTCTCCAAGGTGTATCTTCGCTATAGACCGGCGGCGATACGGAATACATACCGTCCAGCAACGTCACTGTAGTGTCAGTGGAAAAGAGCGCCGCCAATGCGCGCGCCGAACCGGGCATGAGCGCGTAAGCCGAATTGATGGGGTACTGGGCACCGTTCATCGTGGAGTACTCCACTAACGTGGTATCGTAAACCGGAACAAAACCCTGCTTCGTCGTTGGTGTCTGCGATTGGGAGTCATCCGATGGTGCTGGTTTTCCCGTGAAAATTCCTGCTAGTGGATTCGTTGTGGACATAGTATCACTCCTTTTGTGTTACTTGCGTTCAGTCAAAACAAAGTAGCGGATTTTGCCGTCTATCTTTCGCTCGCGAATGAACCCGCTTACTTCTTTCTCTTTTTCAACAGCCTTACTCTTTTCCGAGTAACTTCCGTGAAAATCGAATTTTTTGCTTGTTCCTGCCATGGTAACTGACTCCAAAATCGACCCCACCCATTAAACAGTAGGCCATACCGCCGGGTCAATTGGCACGTTGACAAAGTGAACCGGAATCACGGCGTTACCCGCTGTGGTGAATTCTAGGATAGCCGGACCTTGCGTGGGAGCAAGCACTGCGTAATAGCCTTGCGTATTGGCCTTCGCCACAATCGTCTGATTCGTGGTGCGCACATTGACTGTCAAAGTGGACGCAAAGCCATTGAGGTTCAAATAAATCGTCTGTAAACCGCGAAACCGATTTTGGTCGATTAGTTGAGACAAATCGACCACAATATCTCCCGTGGTCGTAAAATCGAGCAAAAACGGAATGCACATTGGTCCTTCGTCTGGACGTATGCCCCCATTGGCCACCGGAACGTCTAACGCGTTCGCCATGTTAAAATAAGACGGCATATTTTACCTCCCGATTGGATAGAAATTTAGCGGCATCTCAAAATTGAGTAGGCCGATTTGAACAGGTAACGCTAACAGCGCTGACGGGTCGGCAGTGAAGCGTAGAGAATGAGGTCTGTAAGTCATCAACGGATAATACCCCACCGAACCAGCGTAGACTTTTGTTAGGTGTCCAGTTGACGTGATGACATCGAAGTTAGAAAGCGCTTCATCAGGATAGACACAATAGAGTGACTTCAGATCGCCGAATGAAACATCCCAGTGATTTAGGCCACTCAAATCCAAATTCACGTTTGCGTCTACCGTCAAATCGAGGTTAAATAGGATCATTTTTGACCCTTGCTTTGGTGCACGCGTGTTTCCTACACCTTGATTCGATACCGAAAAAACCGGCAACAAATTTGGGTTAAGATTGATCATGCGTCAAACCTGTGGGGGAGTGAGAGACGGTGGGGTCCTGAACAGGCCCGGTAGTCCGTCTCTCGAAACCTCCCCTTGCCTTAGGCCCCTTGCCTTACGAGTGGACATAGACACATGCCTATAGTATAGTCAGAGCAACCGGGCTTTTGCAAGCCCAACCTGTATCCTTATTAGTGAGCTTCGGAGCGATTTGGACGGAGATAGACACGTGAAGGTCAAACGTCACCTATACCAGTACTCACCGGCGGAGTTACGCGAATTTCGAAGCAAGATTAAGACACTGAGAGATCAGGGGTTGATTCCCGGTAAGGTCAATCTCACGCGAGCTAACCCACGCTCTGTCAAGGGTGGAAAGTTTCTCTATGAGTACGTCAACAAATACGATGACGTACTTTCGGGTAAGCAAACTGCTATCCCACTTTCCAAGCTAGAAAACAAAGCCAATCAGCGCAAGCTGTATGAGACGGTGAAAACTGGCGGCATTGCACCCCATGTGCTAGTGCCCCATATCAAAGAGGAGAAAGTTTCCGTGGTTGGTGGCGTAGTCAAAATCTCTCATCCAAAAGGCATCGAACGATTAGAGATCCCTATCAAGTATACGAATCTTAATCAGTATTTGAAGGATCTAAAAGCCGCTGAAAAAGCTGGCATCCTGCCGGAGTTAAAAGGACCTCACTTTTACGCGTTCAATATGAACGGCGGACAATC
>Ga0075017_100002083_pt1 | contig 12468 bp, 5 predicted proteins | sample AleBraG_ABR_2012_FD_71475 | JGI IMG/M metagenome (GOLD analysis project Ga0075017, IMG submission 71475) | Freshwater sediment microbial communities in response to fracking from Pennsylvania, USA - Alex Branch Run_MetaG_ABR_2012 | ecosystem: Environmental > Aquatic > Freshwater > Creek >...
AAAAGTGACTTTCGGCAGTCTTGGCCAAAAGCTGCGGTTACCTTGGGCAGAAAAGCGCGATTTGTCTGAGAAACCTCTTAGCTGATGAGTCCGCCTCTCGTATTGCGGAATCCATAGACCGCCGGCAGACTTTGTAACAGCTGGTTCTTGCGGCTCCGCGCATTCCGGGTTACTTTATTCCTCCCGTATTTTGAGCTGTCTTGGAGGCAGTCCATCTTGTCTTGTTCAGCGAACCGGTTCGCCATAATACTCGCGGTCGCGACATTGCCGCTTTTTAATACTTCGGCTGCATCTTTCGCAGCCAGGAGAGACGATCCGACAGAGAACCACTTTTCAGACGCGGCAGCTTTATATCAGCGCGTCTCGCAAGTAAACCCTCCCGCGGGCGCCGATGTGCTTTTTATCGAGGATGAGGAAACCCTGGTCTTCGCGGCCGACGGGCGGCTCACTCGTTCACGATATTTTCTCTACAAGGTGCTCAATCAGAAAGGCGCCGAGGACTGGGCCACCATCTCGTTGAGTTGGGAGCCATGGCGCGAGCAGCGTCCCACCTTGCGCGTCCGCGTCATCACGCCAGACAAAGAGGTTCATACTCTTGACGAGAAGACCGTCACCGATGCCCCGGCCAAGGAGAGTGAGGAGAACGTGTTCAGCGACCGAAGAGTTGTCCGGGCGCCGCTCCCTGCCATGGCGCCGGGCTCACTTGTCGAAGAAGAGCAAACTTTTGAAGAGCGAGCGCCCTTTCTCGGCGCGGCCACGGTCGAACGATTCTATTTCTCTGGTTCTGTGCGCGTAGAACACACCCGTCTGTTGCTGGACGCTCCCGCGTCCCTCCCTGTTCGATACGAAATTCGACTGCTTCCGGATACGAAGCCAGAGCGAAGCGAATCCCAGGGCCGGGTGCGGATCGTCTTCGATCACGGGCCGATCGATCCCGTGGAAGAGATTGAACCGGAGCTACCGAGCGATATTCCAGCTTATCCAAGCGTGACTTTTTCCACCGGCAGTTCGTGGCAGCCGATTGCGGAAGAATACAGCAAGGTGGTGGACCAGCAAGTTGCCACGGCGGACCTCAAATCTCTGGTCGCGAAGCTGATCGCCGGAAAGAATACCCGGGAGGAGAAGATGGCGGGGATCATGCAATACCTCGACCGGGAGATTCGGTATACGGGAGTGGAGTTTGGCGATGCCAGCGTCGTCCCCCGCTCGCCGAAGGAGACCCTGACGAGGAAGTATGGCGACTGCAAGGATAAAGCCACATTGCTGGTCGCCATGTTGCGCACGGCGGATATTCCCGCCTACGTTGCTCTTCTCAATGCCGGAAGCAGGGAGGACGTTGCACCGGATCTTCCCGGCATGGGGATGTTCGATCACGCCATCGTGTACGTGCCCGGTCCGCCTCAACTTTGGATCGATGCGACGGACCAGTATGCCAGGCTCGCGGAATTGCCCAACGCGGATCAGGAGCGTTTCGCCCTGATCGCACAGCCGGGAAGCAGCGCCTTGGTGCGCACCCCCGCCACTTCTTCTGCGAGCAACATACTGATCGAGAAGCGCCAGATTTATCTCGCCGAAAATGGCCTGGCGCGTATTGTTGAAACTTCGCAGCCTCATGGCGAGAACGAGTCTTCCTACCGGAGAGCGTACGCGGACAAAGAAAGCAAAGCGGTAAAGGATGAGCTAACGAGCTATGTGAAGGACCAATATTTGGCGGAAAAACTCGACCGGATGGATCGCTCCGATCCCGACGACTTGTCCCGGCAGTTCGAGTTGGTTCTGGAGTGCGCGCATGCCCGCCGCGGCATCACCGATCTCAACAGCGCGGCTGCCGCTATCCGCTTCGAAGGCCTGTTTACGCGTCTTCCCGCAGACTTAAGACACCGCGAAAAGGAGGCCAAGCCTGACGAAAAGGACGGCAAGCACGAGCCCGGCAAGAAGAGGACGTCTGACTACCAACTGCCCGAAGCATTCACCACGGAATGGCGCTACACAATTGTGCCGCCTCTGGGTTTCCGGCCCAAGCCGATTCCGCAAGACGTAAAGCTCGCACTTGGCCCTTCGGTACTTACTGAGGAATTTGCAAGTGATAAAGACGGAGTCGTAAGTGCAATCATTCGCTTTGACACGGTGAAGCGACGCCTGACTGTTTCCGAGGCGGGGGAACTACGGAGCAAGGTCGTACAAATCCTTGAGGGAGAGCCGATCCTCATCTACTTTGAGCCACTCGGCCAGGTACTGCTGAGTCAGGGTAGAGTGAGGGAGGCCCTCCAGTCCTACCGTGACCTGGTTGCCCAGCACCCCAAAGAAGCGGTTCATCATCTTCAGCTCGCGGAGACATTCCTTGCCGCCGGGCTCGGAGAGGCGGCGCGCTCGGAGGCGAGGGACGCGGTCAAACTTGAACCAGGTTCGGCCCTGGCGGAAAAGACGCTGGCGGAAATTCTTGAATACGATCTGGTCGGACGGAAGTTTCGCCCTGGCAGTGACTATGCAGGGTCTGAAGCGGCGTTTCGCTCCGCTGAGAAGCTCGACCCTGAGGACAAGGCCACGGTTGCGAATTTAGCGATTCTGTTGGAGTTCAACCGGTGGGGACTGCGGTACGGCCCGGGGGCGAGGATCAAGGATGCCGTGGCTGAATACAGGGACCTTTCCGCTGAGAAATTAGCCGAATTTGGCATGAGCCAGAATCCTGCTTTCGCGCTGTTCTATGAGGGGGAGTATGCCGAGGCGGAGAAAAACGCGGAAGCTCTCAACCCCCAACCTGTTGCCTTGATTGTGGCGTGTGAGGCTGTGCTCAACGGTTCGCAGGCAGCCCTGAAAGAAGCCAAGAAACGAAGCGGCGACGAAGCGCGGTTCAAGAGCATTGCTGAGGCCGCTGGGAACATGCTTGTGAGTTTGCGGAAGTATCCGCTGGGAGCGGACCTGTTGGAGGCGGGCGCAGCGGGCGACAATGCATCGGAAACAGCCGCCTTTGCCTCTCTTTACCGCAAGACTCTGCTGCATGAGCAACTGCCATTTCCGGATGATCCCGCGGGCGCCGCACTACGCTACCAGTTGCTGGAATCTGACCCTGATCTCACTCTGGAGCAACTACGCTTCGTCTGCAGCCGAAACGGCAAGACCGCAATCGGGGTCTCCGATGTGCTCGAATCGTTGGTCAAAAACGAGAAGGGTCTGTTGAGTCAGAAGGCGCGCAGGGGGGAGTTTGCGGACGTTGGACTCGATCTCTCCTTCACCCGAGCGCAACCCAGCGTGCAGGGCAACGACGCAACCGGATATAAAGTGACGCTGTGGCCCTCTGCCCCGTACAAGACTGCCGTCTACGTCGTCAAAGAAGACGGTCACTACAAGATTCTAGCCACGGGGCGGTTCCCCGCTGGTTTGGGGTTGGAGGCTCTCGATCGCATCGCAGCGCAAGATCTCCCCGGCGCCCGGGCGTTGTTTGACTGGTTGCGAGATGACATGCATCTCGAAGGCGGCGATGATCCACTCTCCGGTCGTGCGTTCCCACGCTTCTGGGCGAAGGGCAAGGCTACGGATGCGGCCGAGATGAAGCTCGTAGCCGCTTCAATTCTGACGCAATCCAAACCAGAGGCCGCCCAGGGCATAGCCATTCTCGAGGCGGCTAGCGATTCCGCCGGCAACGACGCGCAGAAGGTGAATGTCGCTTTGGCGTTGATCACTGGATACAACTTCGTGGAGGCATTTGACAAAGGCGTAGCCCTATCTGAGTTGCTGGCCGCACAATACCCGGATTCGAAACGGATATTCCTCAATGAAGTCTATGATCTAACGTCGCTGGGCCGCTTTGACGAAGTCGATAAACTTGCTCGGGCGCGGTTGAAACGTATTCCCGAAGACCAGACGGCGAAGCAGGTCATCTCCCGCAACGCGTCAGCCCGAGGCGACTACTCTGAAGCCCGCCGTTTGAGCCAAGAGATGCGCGATGAAGGAAACGCTCAGCCTGCAGACTTGAACAATATCGCCTGGTACGCGCTCTTTACCGGAAAGATCGAGCCCTCAGATCTGGAAGACGCTCTCAAGGCTGCTCAGTTGAGCGAAAAAGCTGCCTATGCCTTGCACACTCTTGGCTGCGTCTACGCGGCAACGGGTAAGACCAAAGAAGCGCGCGAAGTGTTTCTGCAGTCCATGGATTCATTGAACCTGGACCAGCCAGATGGTTCTTACTGGCTTGCCTTCGGGCTGATTGCTGAGCAGTACGGCGAACGCGACCTGGCGCTGGCTGACTATGCCCGCGTCGAAAAGCCGCAGGCAGCTTACGCACTCCCAGACTCCGCTTTCCGGCTTGCACAAATCCGGTCACAAGCTTTGCGGAGCCTAAAACAGTAACTCGGGCGCTAGATTTTTCGTTGCGGTTTGACCCTCCCACGCGCCTTCTCTAAACTGAAAGATTCAGTTCCCTGGCAGGTCCAACTCTTATGGCAGACAGCATTCATGTGAAACTCCCGGATGGGAGCGACAAGGAAGTGCCCAAAGGCACGACTGCGCTCGACGTGGCGAAATCGATCAGCCCGCGTCTGGCTGATGCGGCTTTGGCTGCGAAAACTAACGGCGATCTGATTGACCTCACCCGCCCGCTCGAAAAAGATACCGACCTCCGCATTCTTACCGACAAGGATCCCGAGGCTCTCGACGTCTACCGGCATTCGTCGGCGCATCTGCTGGCGGCGGCGGTGCTCGAACTTTTTCCTGAGACCAAGCTGGGCCACGGTCCAGCCACCGAGAGCGGATTCTTCTACGACTTCTACCGCGAGACTCCGTTCACGCCCGACGATCTGGAGAAGATCGAAAAGAAGATGCAGGAGCTGGTGCAGCAGAATATCCCGTACGCGCGCGAATTTCTGCCCCGCGACCAGGGACTGGCCGAGTTCAAAAAAGAAGGCGACTTCATGAAGTGCCATTTCATCGAGCAGTTCACCAAGCCCGATGAGAAGATTTCGATCTACCGGACCGGAAAATTCACCGACTTCTGCCGCGGCCCGCATGTGCCTTCAACCGGAAAGATCAAGGCATTCAAGCTGCTCAACATTGCGGGCGCCTACTGGCTGGGCGATGAAAAGAATCCGCAGCTGCAGCGCATCTACGGAACCTCGTTCTTCTCGAAGAAAGACCTTGAAGATTATCTGAAACATATCGAGGAGACCAAGAAGCGCGACCATCGCGTGATCGGCCAGCAGCTCGATCTGTTCTCCATTCAGGAATTGGCTGGACCAGGGCTGATTTTCTGGCATCCCAAGGGCGGCATCATCCGCAAGCAGATGGAAGACTGGATGCGCGAGGAGTACATCAAGCGCGGCTACTCGCTGGTGTACACGCCGCACGTGGCGCGGCGGCAGCTGTTCTACACCTCGGGACACGAAGGCTACTACTCGCAGAACATGTTCGACGCGATGGAGCTGGACGACGCTGAATATCGCCTGAAACCGATGAACTGCCCGGGTCACATTCTGATCTACAAAGATTCGCTGAAGTCCTATCGCGACCTTCCGGTGCGGCTGGGCGAGCTGGGCACGGTGTATCGCTACGAACGTTCGGGCGTGATGCATGGCCTGATGCGCGTGCGCGGCTTCACGCAGGACGATGCCCACATCTTCTGCACTCCGGAACAGATTGAAGGCGAGATCGCGGCGTGCCTCGAGTTCGCGCTCGACGTGCTGAAAGACTTCGGCTTCGACAAGTTCCAGACCGAGCTTTCGACGTGGAATCCGGACGACCGCAAGAATTTCGTCGGCAGCGAGGAGCAGTGGAACCACGCCACGCAATCGCTTGAAAAAGTGCTGAAGGCGCGCGGCATCGAGTACAAGACGATTCCCGGCGAGGCCGCGTTCTACGGTCCGAAGATCGACATCAAGCTGGTCGACGCTATCGGCCGTCTGTGGCAGCTCTCGACCGTGCAGTTCGACTTCAACCTGCCGCAGCGCTTCGGCCTCGAATATGTCGCCGAAGACGGATCGCGCAAGCAGCCGGTCATGGTGCACCGCGCGCTGTATGGATCGGTCGAGCGCTTCTTCGGCGTACTCATCGAGCACTATGCGGGAGCGTTTCCGGTATGGCTGTCGCCAGTGCAGGCGGTGATGATTCCGATCGCCGAGCGGCACGCGGAGTACGCGAACAAAGTTGCGGATCAGCTCAAGGCTGCGGGCGTGCGCGTCGAGGTCGATGCGCGCAACGAGAAGATGAACGCCAAAATCCGCGAGCACGCCATGCAGAAGGTGCCGTTCCTGCTGGTGGTCGGAGACAAAGAGGCCGAGGCGGGCAAGGTGAACGTCCGCACGCGCGGCCAGGAAAAGACCGCTGACATGGCGACCACGGAGTTCGTGGAGAAGATCGGGAAGCTGATCGCGGAGAAGAGCGCGGGGCTGTAGGGGCTCACGTGGGGACAGCCGCCTCGGCTGTCCCGCGGGCGCCAGCTCGCGTTGGTTGGCTTCTTTCACCTCACGCACTGCGGAGCTTCGCTCCGCTGGACAGCCGGGGCGGCTGTCCCTACATACGCTGTGCGGTACCATGTTCCCGTGCACCCACTGGCGGAGCGCGTGCTTTCGCACATTCGGCGGCAGGAGCTGCTGCGGGCTGGGGACCGCGTCGGCGTGGCCGTTTCCGGCGGCATTGATTCAGTTGCGCTCCTCCGGTTGCTGATCGAGTTGCGGGCTGAACTCGGGGTTGTTCTCTCCGTCATTCATTTCAATCACAAGCTGCGCGGGCCGGATTCGGATGCCGATGAGGCTTTCGTCGCGGAGTTGGCTCGCGCACACGATCTGGAATTCCACGTTGATGGCGAAGACGTGGCGCAGCATGCTAGCGAGGAACACGTCAGCGTAGAGACGGCTGCGCGCGAGTTGCGGTATGGATTCTTCCGTTTCCTCTTGGGCGAGGGGAATCCCTCAGGGGCTGAAGCCCCAGTTCATCATGAGGTCGGAGGTCGCAGCGCTGAAAGCGCTGCGCCACCCAAAGGCGAGGCTCAGGGGCTAAAGCCCGATTCGGATGAGGCGCGTTTACGCGGCGCTGAAGCGCCGCTCTTCCACGGCGCGGCTAAAAGCAGCGCTCTTCCAAAGCCAGCCCGTCTCGACAAAATCGTCACCGGTCACACGCTCGACGATCAGGCTGAAACTGTCCTGATGCGGCTGATTCGTGGGGCGGGCATGCGCGGCTTGGGCGGCATTTATCCGCGTCTTTCGGTCGAGGACGACTTCGGCGAACTCCGCGGCGAGATTGTCCGCCCGCTGCTTGCCATTCGGCGGCGCGAACTGGAGCAGCACCTCAAAGAGATCGGCCAGGCATGGCGCGAAGATTCCAGCAATGCCGACCATGCGTTCACGCGTAACCGCCTGCGCAAGCTCGTGCTGCCCGTCCTCGAGAACGATTTCAATCCCGCCGTGGCGGAGGCTCTTGCTGATATCGCCGACATCGCCCGGGGAGAAGAAGATTACTGGGAGAACGAGATCTCGGGCTGGATGGGCACCGTGGTGCACTGGTCCGAGCCGGACTGGGCGCGGAGCGCGGCCAAATCAGAATTGATCACCATTGCTCCTCTCGGCCCATCCGCCGTCTCCTTGCAATCGAAAATCGACGATGCTCCCTGGCTGGTGATGAACGCGTCCGTGAGCCGCCCCTGGTTCGTCACCGAAAGCGACGCCGTGCAACGCAGGCTGATCAAGGCCATCGGCGAGCGCGCAGGCATTCCGCTGGAATTCAAGCACGTCGAGGAAATCCGGCGTTTATCGGGCGACAGTTCTTCCCGCAAAGAGCTTTCCCTGCCGCTAGGTTGGACGTTCATTTGTGAGAGCGAAGAGCTGGTCTTTCGAACCCCCGACCTCCGGAGCGAACCGCGAGCCCAAGACTACGATTATGAGCTGACAATCCCCGGCCGGACCGTGATTCCCGAACTCGACTCAGCAATCGAGGCCCGGCGCGTCCCCGTTGGCACCGAGAGCGCGTATAATCCTGACCACCTCCTGGATGCGGATTCTTTGTGCGGACGGTTACGCGTGCGGAACTGGCGTGCAGGAGACCGGTTCTGGCCGGCTCATACGAAATCCCCCAAGAAGATTAAGGAATTGCTGCAGGAGCGCCAGATCTCAGGTCCGGAACGCAAGCTGTGGCCGGTGGTCTTATTGGATGTCGAAGGCGGCGAGATCATCTGGCTTCGCGGGTTTCCGGTTCCTTCGAAGTATGCGGTGAAGGCGGGGCGAGCGGCAGTCATCATCAGCGAAAAGCCGCCAACCGCGACCGACGAATAGAAATTACGATGTGCCGGGAGGCACGCAACTTTGACTTCGGCCAAACAGGAACTGCGGCAAGTCATCACCACCGAGCGCATCCAGAAGCGCGTGAAGGAGCTGGCGCGGCAAATTTCCGACGACTACAAAGGCGAGACCGTGCAAGTGCTGGCCGTGCTGGAAAACGCTTTCATGTTCCTGGCCGACCTGGTCCGCGCCCTCGAAATGCCGATCGTCTGCCAGTTCATCAAACCAAGATACACGCGCACGCAGGGCGGCTCCGCCAGCGACGTCATGGAGATCTTCTTCAGCCACGAGCCCGACATCCGCGGGCAGCATATTCTTCTGGTCGAAGGCCTGGTCCATTCCGGGGTCACCAGCGAATTTCTCATGAACGACCTCCGGGCCCGCGGCGCGGCTTCGGTGAAGCTCGTGACTCTGCTGGATCGCCAGTCGGCCCGTCGTGTCTCGCTGCAGCCCGACTACTTCGGATTCCTGGTCGATGACGCGTTTCTGGTGGGCTACGGCCTGGGCGCCAGCGAGCAGACTGGCCGCAACCTGCCCTATCTCGCTGTAGCCAGCTAGCCGTCCTAAGGACTGTGGGAGATGCCCCTATGACTTCGGTCATCCTCCTTGGAACGGGCCTTTTTCCAGGGGAGCGAGTAGAATAAATCCGTTAAGGATTTCGCCAATCGAAAGTTGCGGAAAAGCATCTAAAAGAGTCGTAGGAGCCTAGGCGGGTTTAGGCGACCCCCTGTCGAAGCGAGGAGCTGTCTCGGTGAATTCAACTGTTAAAACTGCGTTGTTCTGGCTGCTCATTGTGGTGTCGGCCTTTCTGCTGTGGGAGGTCGTCAAGGGCGCCCGCGACGGACAAAAAGATAAGGAAGTCAATGTCACGCAGTTCATGAGTGACATTGACCAGAACCATGTTCGCGAGATTACCGTCAACGGGATGGAAGTGCACGGGAAGTACGTCGACGGCTCGGCTTTCCACACTACTGCTCCGGCCAACTACTTCACGCCGGAATCGCTCAAGACATTGCAAGGCAAGGGCATTAACATCACTTTCCGCGATGTCAACAGCGGAAGCCTGCCGCTGCAGTTGCTGGGCACTTGGGCGCCGCTGATCCTGCTGGGCGCGTTGTGGTTCTTCATGATCCGCCAGATGCAGACGGGCGGAAACAAGGCGCTCTCGTTCGGCAAGAGCCGCGCGCGGCTGCTCTCGATGCAGCAGAAGAAGGTCACGTTCAAAGATGTGGCCGGCGTGGATGAAGCCAAGGAAGAGCTGCGCGAGATTATTGAGTTCCTGCGCGAGGCGCAGAAGTTCCAGAAGCTCGGTGGACGCATTCCCAAGGGCGTGCTGCTGGTTGGACCTCCGGGAACAGGCAAGACCCTGCTGGCGCGTGCAGTTGCTGGCGAAGCCAATGTTCCGTTCTTCTCGATTTCCGGCTCCGACTTCGTCGAAATGTTTGTCGGCGTCGGTGCCAGCCGCGTGCGCGATCTGTTTGAGCAGGGCAAGAAGAATGCTCCCTGCATCATCTTCATCGACGAGATTGACGCCGTGGGACGTCACCGCGGCGCTGGCCTCGGCGGTGGACACGACGAGCGCGAGCAGACTCTGAACCAGTTGCTCGTCGAAATGGACGGCTTCGAGTCGAACGAAGGCGTGATCCTGATGGCCGCCACGAACCGGCCCGACGTGCTCGATCCCGCGTTGCTGCGGCCCGGGCGCTTCGATCGTCGCGTGGTGGTGAGTCGTCCGGATGTGCGCGGGCGCGAAGAGATTCTTCGCGTGCACACCCGCAAGATTCCTCTCGCTGAGGATGTTGATCTCTCCGTGCTGGCCCGCGGAACTCCAGGCTTTTCCGGCGCTGATCTGGCCAACATGGTCAACGAAGCGGCGCTGGCGGCGGCGCGGCAGAATCGCAAGGCCGTCCTGCAGTACGACTTCGAACTGGCCAAAGATAAAGTCCTGATGGGCGTGGAGCGCAAGTCGCTGCTGCTCTCGGACGAAGAGAAGAAGAACACGGCCTATCACGAAGCCGGACACGCGTTGGTGGCGGCGAAGATGCCGAACTCCGACCCGCTGCACAAGGTCACCATTATTCCGCGCGGTATGGCGTTGGGCGTCACCATGCAGTTGCCCATCGACGACCGGCACAACTACTACAAGAACTATCTCGAGACCGAGATCGCCATCCTGATGGGCGGCCGCATCGCGGAAGAGATTTTCCTGAACTGCATGAGCACCGGCGCCGGCAACGACATCGAACGTGCCACCGATATGGCGCGCAAGATGGTCTGCGAGTGGGGCATGAGCGACCTGGGGCCGCTGACCTTCGGCAAGAAAGAAGAGCAGATCTTCCTGGGCCGAGAAATTGCACAGCATCGCGATTACAGCGAAGATACGGCCATCAAGATCGACCAGGAAGTCCGCAAGCTGGTCAACACCGGCTACTCCAGGGCAAGGGAGATTCTCACCGACAATCGCGATGCGCTCGAAAGGATTGCGCGCGCGTTGATTGAGCGGGAAGTTCTCGATGCCAACGAGATCAAGATGCTGGTGGAAGGCCAGGAGCTTCCTCCGGTGCAACCGCCGCCGTCGAAATCCGATGATGGCGTGCAGCATGTCATCAAGCCGGACCTACAGCCGGGACGCGCCAAGGGTGGCGAGAGACCCGCAACCGCGTAACGATTTACTCCTTGCAAACGGGCGGCTTTCGAGCCGCCCTTCTTTTTTTGCAGCCCAGTTTCTTGCTTGCGCCTTATCTTCGCCTCGAGATCAGGTGCTCAAAGGCGGAATTACTGTGTCGATTCCATGCCTTCGCAAGGCTGAACCGCGCCCCATTTTGTGCTATACTAAATGCATTCAGAACTGGTCCTAAGTGGTCGGCAATTCAACAACTTGAAGTCTCTTGCGGTGGATTTCAAGATGGGTGGACCGGGGCGAATTTCCCAGCCGAAATCCAGGGCGTTGGCAAGACCGAGAAGCAATAGTTCGGACATTTTCGCGGAGCGGAATGGCCACCAAAGAGATCAATACTCCCATCGTAGACACGAAAACAAAAAACGGAAAAGTTACGCCGATCACGACCGCGAACGGCGGCAATGGCGCGAGCGCTGGCGCAACTTCCAGCGACTACAACGCCGATTCCATTAAAGTACTGGGCGGCATGGAGGCGGTGCGTAAACGCCCCGCCATGTACATAGGATCGACGGGCGAGCTCGGGCTGCATCATCTGGTCTACGAAGTCGTCGACAATTCCGTCGACGAAGCGCTTGCCGGCTTCGCCACAAAAATTGAAGTGACGATTCACCTCGATAATTCCATCACCGTTGTCGACGATGGCCGTGGCATTCCCGTCGACGACATGGAGATCGACGGCGAGAAAGTTTCCGCCGCGCAGGTCGTCATGACCACGCTGCACGCGGGCGGCAAGTTCGATTCTTCAACCTACAAAGTTTCCGGCGGATTGCATGGCGTTGGCGTTTCGTGCGTGAACGCGCTCAGCGAGGAACTCGAACTTGAAATCTGGCGCGATGGCGCCACCTGGCAGCAGACGTACTCGAAAGGCGAACCTACCAGTAAGCTGAAGAAAACTGGCGTCGCGAAAGTGAAGACCGGGACCAAGGTTCATTTCCTGCCGGATCGTTCGATCTTCACCGGGGTCGTCGAATACAACTACGACACGCTGGCGCAGCGCCTGCGCGAGTTGGCCTTCCTGAACAAGGGATTGATCATTACGCTGAGCGACGAGCGCTCCACGGACGCCAAGACCGGCGAGCCCAAGCACACTGAATTCAAGTACAACGGCGGCATTGCGGAGTTCATCAAGCATCTGAATCGCGGCAAGCAGGTGCTCCACGACAAACCCATCTACATGGAAGACGACCGCAACGGCGTCCACATGGAGATTGGCCTGCAATATAACGATGCTTACTCGGAGTCGGTGTTCAGCTTCGCCAACAACATCAACACCGTTGACGGCGGTACACACCTCTCTGGATTCCGCACAGCGTTGACTCGCACCATCAACTACGCGGGCCAGCAGATGGGCCTGTTCAAAGATGTAAAAGAAAATCTGACCGGCGACGACGTGCGCGAAGGCCTGGTGGCCGTGATCAGCGTGAAGCTGCCGCAGCCGCAATTTGAAGGACAGACTAAGGGCAAGTTGAATTCCGACATCGCCGGCACAGTCACGCAGTTCGTGAACGAGCGCCTGGGCGCGTTCTT
>Ga0075017_100002087_pt1 | contig 12458 bp, 5 predicted proteins | sample AleBraG_ABR_2012_FD_71475 | JGI IMG/M metagenome (GOLD analysis project Ga0075017, IMG submission 71475) | Freshwater sediment microbial communities in response to fracking from Pennsylvania, USA - Alex Branch Run_MetaG_ABR_2012 | ecosystem: Environmental > Aquatic > Freshwater > Creek >...
TGCGAATGTTACAGACCCCTGGCCGACAATACCATTCACATCGGGTGGTAGAAATCCGACCGTCGGATCGGACGGCGGGAGCCCGGTGGAGGGATCGATGGACGTGAAGGTAAACTTCAGCACACCAGTGTCGATGTTCAAGCTCCCTTGAATGCGCACGGAAAGGCTCGAGTTTAGCGCGTAGACCGTGGTGTAGTTGCTGGTGTTTGGTGGAATCGTAATCACCTTCCCGCCGATCACGATCGACTTTAGGGTAAGCGTGGTGAGGTCAAAGACAGTAGCGTTCAGTTGATCCGTGACCACCACATTTGCGGCAGGAAGCGTCGCGGTAGGCTCATTCTCGAATCCGAGGTTGTAGGTCAAGGGAGTGGTTCCTGCGACATACTGGGAGGGTCCGGATCCGGTGGGACCCGATTTGTAGTTTGGATCGCCGCTGGCGCCGGTGCCAAATGGGTTCCCATTTGGGAACTTTGGATTGGGCGGCGGCATCGGCATGCCGCAACCTTGGACCAGGACGTATTGAAGCTGGCCGCAAGGGGCCGAAACTGGGGGAGGAGTAACGTACATCCAGGTATAGGTGAAGACTTGTTGGTTGCCAACACACGGCAGAAAGTTCGTTTGTGGCGGATTGACTTGCTGGCAACCATTCATCAGCACCCCGTTGTGAATGTTATATAGGTTAAAAACAAGAGCCATATCTCCAAAGATGGTCAGTTGGGCGTTGATCGTTTGCGCCTGCGCTGGTGTGGGTGCAGGTCCCGACGGACTGGCGAGCGGATGAACAACCGATAGCGTGGAGGGGGCTGCCGACGCTGACATGGAAACACCGCTCGGCGGGGCCAGTTGACCGGCAAGGTCCTGAATGGTCAAGGGAATTAACTGCGCCACCGTGGTGGGGGTCGCGTTGGGCAAACCGCTGACGGTGTTGGTTAGCTGAGTTCCCGATGCGGACCCACTGGCGTTCATAAAAACCTGAGATGCAAGACAATTTGACAGGTACGGCTTTAGCGCATTACTGACGCACGGGGGCTGAGACGTCGGCGGATTAGCCCACACAGAGGCGAACGCCGCCACTGTGTCAGCATACGAATCAAACCATATCGCTTGGACCCCCCCATACACTGCGAATGACTGGCTCCCCGTCGCCGTGACTTGAATCGGAACAGAAATCGAAGACCCCGCTGGGATATGGAACGCCAGGAACGGGATGACGATGGTTCCGTCGGATTCCGTATAGTAATTTCCATTCAGACCGGCGTTGGTGTTGGGTTGGGAAACCTGGACTGGTCCGGCCGGGAAGCTGAATTGAAGACCCGGCGACAGGATGATCGTCCACTGCACATAATAGGCATCCGCAGTGCCGCTATTAGCCACCGTGATGTAGTAGGTCGATGGTACGCCCTCGCGGATCAACGTTCTGCCAACCACGCTCGCCGACACGCTCGGCTGACCGCCGTTTTGTACGGTTATAGCCGCTTTCTTGGTGATCGTCGAATTGCCTGGAGCCGTGATAGAGAGATCATAGGCGGAGGGAGTCGCGCCATTCAAGGAAAATGTGCAGGTAACGCTGGTGCCGTCCGCGGCGACAACCGCTGCCGTCGCGGAAATCGTTGTCGAGCCCTCTACCAACGAACAACTGGAGCCTTGCGAAAAAGCAGCCCCGGTAATGGTAATGGTCGTATCGCCATTATTGCCGACAGTCGTCGGTCCGACGGAAGTGACGATGGCATTCTGGGCCAGGATCAGGAAGAAAATGTCGCCGCCATCGTACACCGGACCGCCGTTGGCGAACAGCGGCTGGAAGGCGTTCGCCGTAATCGGGAAGTTGCGGGAAGTAGCATTTCCGGCCACGTAGATGTTGTTTTGGGCGTCGAATCCGAAAGATTGCACCACATCGGTGAGCGAGCCGCCTATATAAGTCGAATAAGGCGTTTGCGTGCCGTCGCTGCTGAACTCCGTGAGGTGGCCGTTGGCCGTGCCCTTCTGCGTGTTCTGGTAGGTGACTGCGGAGATCGGGAAGTTAGAGCCACCCTGAGTCGTGCCGCCTACCCAGGGATTGCCCTGTGTGTCGATAGCCAGCCAGGTGGGGAAAGTGTATCCGCCGTTGCCGCCCAGGTAGCTGCTCCACAGCTTCTGCGTTCCATCCGAACTCAACTTCGAGACGAATCCCACGTAGTTGTTGGAACCTGGGTACGATGCTTGGACCACACCACTGGTGGTGGGGAAACTCGCCGACGCAGTGGCACCGGTGAGATACACATTCCCGGATGGATCGAGCGCTATCAAGTGCCCGTATTCCGAGCAGGCATTGACCTGCGCCCCAGTCGTCTGCCCGCTGAAGTAGGAGCCGTACAACAGGCTCCCGAGGTTCGAGCTCAGTTTGGCGATATAGGCGGCCGAATTGAGGTTGGCGCCGGAAGTCCGGCAAGTCGTGCTCAACGCCGGAAGAGCCGGTTGCAATGCGTTGGCGGTGGTGGGCAGGTTGTTGGTCCACGTCTGACCCGTGATCCATGGGTTCCCGGAGCTATCCAAGGCCATGCTATAGCCACCGTTCCCGGTTAAGACGGAATTGGCAGCGGGATTCGCCGCGCCGTAGTAGGTCGACGCCACCAACTGGGCCGGCCCGACGGCTGCCGGGTTGAGGGTAGCCACGAACGCCGCTTGTCCGGAGTTGATCTGGCTCAGATAGGCGCCCGCCGTCGTGGGCAATCCCGGGCCGGCAGAGCCGGCGAAATACAGAGTCCCCTGGTACAGCGCAATTCCGCCACCCGTCGCCGCAGTCGCTCCGCCCGATCCTCCGAAGAAGGTCGAGTAGACCAGCGCCGAACCATCGGGGCTGATTTCCGACACCACTAAACTGTTGGGCGCCCCATTTGGATACGTTCCCTGATACAAGCCAGGGGTGACCGGATAGTCGGCGGACTTTGTAGTGCCGGTAACATAAGCATTTCCAGCAGCATCGAGCACGATGCCGCCGGACGTCTCGCCGGTGCTTCCGCCCAGGAAAGTCGAATAGAGTAGAGTCCCGGAGGGGCTTATCTTGGTAACGACCATGTTGTTCACGAGCACGCCCGGCAGCTTTCTCTCTGGCTGATAGGCGTTTGCGCTGACAGGGTAGGTCGTGGATCCTGACCATCCTAAGATGTAGGAGTTGCCTTGAGCGTCGACTGCGATGCCGGTGGATTCATCGTCGTGCGGACCACCCAGATAAGTGGAATACGAAAGCATTAGCGCCGGATCAATTACTAGCGTCCGGCTCGCATCGTATCCCCTGAATTGGAAGCCGACCGTATTGTCGGCCAAGCTGATAAACTTGCCTTCGACGGCCTGCTTACCCGAGCCCATGTTCTGGTAAAGCAGGGGACGGTGCGACACAGCCTCGGCGCCCTCGCCGACCTGCAGGACACCATGCTCAGTGATGCGGAAGGGGCGGCCGTCTTCCACTCGGAGACGGATCGAACCTGGGTCGGCGCCGGGCGCCACCACAAAATCGTACTCGAGTGTGCCTTGATTGCTGTAGAACAGCAGGTCAATTCCCGGGTAGACGTTCTTGTACCGCAGCCGTGCGTAGGTTGCGGCTCCCCGGACCCAGCGCTTAGAGTTGTTGCCGCGAAAGAAATTCATTTTGCCCGGCAGTGGCTCAAGCGGCTCGATCCTGGCCTGTGGACCGATACCGGCGAGCGAGATGCGCTGCTCTGTGACCAAGACGCGCCCGGGATCGGAAAACTTGGGCAGCCCCCCGTTTTCGCCGCCCGCCGACTTCGGCTTCGCGGAACCCGTCGCGGCCTCGGGCTTGGCTCCGAACAGGTGCAACACGAAACTGTCGCGGCTGAATGAGGCTTCGAACCCCGCGCCCTTCGCCTGCCAAAGGACACCCCCGGGAGCCTGTCCCAGGTTTTCGACAAAAGCCGTGGGCCGGACCTTTTGCCGGCCGGTCGCCGCGCGGGAGTCAGACGCTGGGTTGCCGCATAGTGAAAGCCCCGCCAGCAGAGATAGGAACGTGCAAAATGAGAGATTCAAAGCCGCCTCCGAGTTGTTGGTCTGTCGATACCCATCAGTTCACTTGCCGGACATCGATGTCCGCGTGTTGTCGATCCGAAATGGTTCCGTCTCCGGAATGTCGAGCCTTACGAATGCCGGATTCCGTCCTCAGGGGGTTGTTATACCGGATAGGATCCATCGATACAAGAAGGCAACGGTAGGCTACGCCCGTTAACGTATTGAATCTAATCTGAATGTTTCGGCTTCAACGGACGCACCCGCGATAGTGGATAATTGGAAGACCGCCGAGGATCAGCGTGCCAAATAGAGCCGGAGCGTCGACCGAAGTCTCACCCGATGCAGCCGCGGTTGCATGCGAGGTGGAGCGAGTTGCCGCATCCCACAGTTTCCGCAAAGCGGAACAATGCCTTCGATTGTTGCGGCACCTGACCAGTCTGGCTCTCGCCGGGCGAAGCGATGAACTCAAGGAATACTCGCTCGGCATCACGGTGTTCGAGCGTCCGGCATCCTACGATCCCGGCGTCGACCCGGTGGTACGGCTCGAAGCCCGGCGACTGCGCTTGAAGCTAGCCGAATACTATCAGCGGGAGGGACTCGACGATCCCGTGATCATCGATGTCCCCAAAGGAGCGTACGTTCCGGATTTCCGCTTCCGTCGCGCGCTCGAGGCTGGGGTGGAACCGCGGCAGGCGCCGCCCACAGCCGATGGGCCGGCGCCAATCCCGGTCCCCGCCGCTAAGCCGCCATTCCGCCGTTGGGTAGCGGCCGCTGCCGTTACGGCGGTGTTGTTGGCCATCGTGCCCGGAGTATGGTTTCGAATGCACCGCGCTTCCGTTCAGGCGCCCCTGCGCCAATCCATCGCCGTCCTGCGGGTCCGGGACCTATCCAAAACTTCGACGGAAGCCTGGCTGCAGACGGCGCTACCGGAGATGCTGACATCCGAACTGGCCTCCGGAGGCAAGCTAAGGACGATTCCCGCCGAAGATGTAGTCCGCTGGCGCGCCGATTTGGGTCCAGCCGGCGACAGCGAATCGCTGTCGGCTGTGCTCCGATCAGCGCAAAACAATCTCGGGGCGGACACCTTTGTCGTTGGTTCGTACGTCGTGACCGGGGCTTGCCCGCAATGCCGGGTTCGGGTCGATCTGGGAGTGCTACAGGCGCGGACAGGAGAGCGGCTGGGGACGGTCATCGACGAAGGCTCGGCGTCGGATCTGCTGGAACTTACTACCCGTTTGGGCCGCCGGCTGCGGACCGAGTTAGGACTGAAGGCCGACGCGCCAACGCCTTCGCAGTGGCCTGCCGCCAGTGCTATGCGCGAGTATTCGGAAGGTCTGGCGGCTCTGCGCCAGGGCGACCCAATGGCCGCGCGCGAACATCTCGAAATCGCCGTCACCGCCGATGCTCAAAACCCGTTGATCCATTCCGCGCTGGCGGAGGCGTGGACGGCGCTCGGCTACGGAACCCGCGCCAAAGAGGAGGACCGGCGAGCATTCGACTTGGCCGGATCGCTCGATCGGTTGGATCAACTCGGAGTGGAGGCTCGCTACCGGGCGAGCGTGCAGCAGTGGGACCGAGCCATCGAAATCTATAAGACGATTTTCAAGCTGTTCCCCGATAGCCTGGATGACGGCCTCAATTTGGCGCGGGCGCAATGGAGGAGCCAGCGCATCGCCGACGCCCAAACCACGCTGAATGAGTTGCGCCGGCTGCCGAAACCTGCCGGCAACGATCCTCGAATCGATTTGAGTGAGGCATCGGCGGTGGGGACGCTGAACGATTATTCGCATACGCGAGCGCTGGCCCACCAAGCCTCCGAAGAAGCGAAGGCTCGCGGCGCTCGCTATCTATTCGCCCGGGCGCGCTTGCTCGAAGGTGGGGCTATGCAGAGCTTGAACGATCCGAATTATTCCGCCGTTCAAGCCGAGGCCCGGCAAACCTGCGAAGCGATCGGCGATCGGGACTGTCTTAGCAAAGCGTGGCGCATTCGCGGCAACTATCTTTTTTTTGCGGGAGATTTCCGGGCGGCGCAGCAGGCTTATGAGCAAGGCGTCGCAATCACAAGGGAGCTTGGAAATCGCGCTGAACTGGCAAATCTTCTGGTGGGATTCGGCGTTGTCGAGAAGGCCAACCGGGACTGGAAGCGGGCGGAAACGCATCTTCAAGAAGCGACCTCCCTGAGGATTGAGACCGGCCTCAACCCGAACGAAGGGAGGAACGAACTCGCCGAGCTCTACATCGGCATGGGACGGTTTAGCGATGCCGAAACAGTGATTCGGGTAGTGGCTAAGACCGCCCAGCAATCCGGCGCCCACGAAGATCTAGGCAGCATGCTGGTCCTTCAGGCCGTGCTCGCCCGGCTGCGGGGGCGATTGGATCAGGCACAACAGTTCGCTGAGTATGCCGTAACGGAGCTGCGCCGGGCCAACAACCCGTTCAGCCTCTCGCTGGCTCTGTCGGAGTTGGGTTCTGTTCAGACCGCGATGGGGAACCTTGCTCAGGCTGAAAAGGATCTCGCGGAAGCCCATGGGGGAGATTCGCCCGAGAATCAGGGAACCGTGGCGATTGCCCGAGCGGAGTTGTGGATCGCAAAAGGGCAATTTCAGGACGCGGCGCAGGAAGCCGAAAAAGCGGCCGCGTCTTTCGATAAGGCGCATTTGGACGACCGCGCGACGCGAGCCTTTGTCATTGCGGCGGACGCATTAGAGATGTCGAACCGGAATGCGGACGCCTTCGCCGCCTGCCGCGAGGCCGGACAACGAGCCGCGCTCACGCCCAACGAGATTGCAAACGCGTCTGCTCAAATATGTTCCTGGCGACTCTCCTCCGTTCCCGGCAACGCGGTTCCTCCCGAGCTCCAGGCGAAGATCGCGAAGCTGGATAATCCTGAGCTAACGTTAGGCCTGGACTATGCCCGTTTGTTGCGAGCCAAGCGTGTGGGTGTTGGGAACTATCGAGAACTCTGCAAACAACTCGCGGATCGGGCAAAGAAACTCGGGTATGTCACCCTGTCGCTGCGTGCCGCAGCACTGAGTTCTTGAAAGCTTAACGCCCTTGCTTGAGGGTTTCGGCGGGCGCGGCGCTCGCCGCCGGCGCATTGCCAGTCTCGTGCTTCACTGCTTCCGCGCTTACATGACCGTCAACCAGAGCCTGCAGGTCCGCTTTGCCGACTGCGCCGACTTTCTGGGCCACGATCTGACCGCCCTTGAACAACAGCAGGGTAGGAATACCGCGCACGTTGTAGCGCATGGCCGTGCCGCCATTGTCGTCCACATTCAGCTTGCCGACTTTCAAGCGTCCCACGTAGTCGTTGGCGATCGCATCCACGGTGGGCGACATCATGCGGCAAGGTCCACACCACTCAGCCCAAAAATCGACCAGCACCGGCACATTCGACTGCAATACATCGGCGTCGAAGGTCGCATCGGTAAACGTCAGGGTATTCACATCCGCCATAATTTCTCCTCTAAGTAGATGACTGTTATTCAGGTAAAGATTCAACTCAAGAGCCGCCGGTAGAGCATAGAGTATTGTCCGGCGGAAACGTTCCAGGAATAATCCTTTTGCATGGCCCGGCGCATCATGGATGTCCAGTTGTTCTGATCGCGCCAGGCGTCCAACGCGTATTGAAGGGCCCCACCGAGCTCCCATCCGCTATACTGCCAGAACTTGAACCCCGTCCCTGGTTCGATGGTATCATCCAGGCCGCCGGTGGCGCGGACAATGGGAAGCGTCCCATATTTCAGGCTGTACATCTGATTGAGGCCGCAGGGTTCGTAGAGGCTGGGCATCAGAAACATGTCCGCTCCGGCCTCAATACGATGAGCCAGCGCGTTGTTGTGTCCGATCCAGGCGCGGGCTTTGTCGGAATGCGCGGCGGCAAAGTAATTGAACATGTCTTCGTAGCGGCGTTCGCCGGAACCGAGCACGATCAAGGTGACGTCGTTTCGGCCTAACAGCCACTCGCCGGTCTCTCCAATCAGGTCGAAACCCTTCTGGTCCGCGAAGCGAGACACAATGCCGATCAGCGGGCGGTCGATCACCGATTCCGGAAAGCCGAATTCGGCCAGTAGGGCGCGCTTGCAGTCCCGTTTGCCGGATAGATCCGTGGCCGAGTAATTGCGGGCGATGTGGGGATCGGTCTCCGGGTTCCACTCCGAGTAGTCGACTCCGTTGAGAATGCCGGAGAGCTTGTTCTGCTCGCGCAGATAGCCATCCAGGCCAAATCCGAACTCAGGCGTCTGGATCTCCTGGGCGTAGCGTGGGCTGACGGTGGTAACGGCATCGCTGAAGTGGATGCCGGCCTTCATGTAGTTGACGCGCCCGTTGCGTTCGATTTGGCCCGGATGGAAGAGCCGGCCGTCCACCGCGATGTAGGGAAGAATGCCGGCATCGAAGTCGCCCTGGTAGCCGAGATTGTGGATGGTGAATACGCACTTCGCTCCCCAGAACGTCGGGTCGTTGCGGAAGTTCTCGCGCAGGTACAAAGGAAGCAGCGCGGTTTGCCAGTCGTGGCAATGAAAGATCTCGGGCCGGAAGAGGTGGCGCGCGACGCCGAGTGCCGCGAGCGAGAGGACGGCGAAGCGATAGTCGTTGTCACCGAAGTCGCCATTCTGATCGGCATAGATCCCGTTGCGGCCATACAGCGGAGGGCAATCGACAAAGAAGAACGGCACGCCGTTTTCGACCGCTTCGTAAACGTCGCAGACGACGCCGGCGCCCAGCAAGGGGATCCACAGATTTCGCCAAACTTCCCGCAGCGGAGTGGAATAGCGATTGACTTGGTATGCCGGCAACACCACCGCTACTTCGTCACCGTGCTGCTTCAGCGCAGCCGGCAGAGCGCCGAGCACGTCGGCCAATCCTCCGGTCTTGCAGAATGGCGCGGCCTCCGAGGCCACCATTAAGATTCTGCTCATTCGTTAGTTGTGGACTTCCTTGTGGACGGCGTCGAGCACGCCATTGATGAATTTTACCGATTCTTCGTTGGAGAACTGGCGGGCTAATTCCAATGCCTCGTCGATAACGATGGCCGGCGGCGTGGACTGCTGCCGCAGTTCGTAGATGGCCAGGCGCAGGATATTGCGATCCACCAGCGGCATGCGCTCCAGTTTCCAATGCTCGGACTTCTCCGCGATGCGCCGGTCGATGTCGGAAGCCATCTCGCTGGCGCCGGTGGCCAACTCCTCCATGAACTTGTCGCGCTTGGGGCGCGGAGCCGCAGTCTCTTCCGAGTACAGCCCCTCATAGTAGGTGGAGATCGCCTTCTCAACGGGCTGCTTGGTCAGGTCCCATTGATAGAGGACCTGCAAGGCGCGCTGCCGGGATCGATGTCGGGCTGCCATACGGTGGTGCTTCTATTCTCGCAAATGACGCGCGGGTCTTTTCACGTGTTTCGGAGGCGGGTATTCGACGGCTTCCAAAAACAACCCGGAAGCGGGCGCCGTCCAGGCGGCGATATCCATCTTGGGATCCGCTTTTCCTTTCAGCGCTCGCGAAATGTCTTCCGGTTGGAGTTGACCGAGTCCGACTTTCACCAGCACGCCGACGATCCGGCGCACCATGCGCCACAGATAGTGCGAGGCGCTGATCCGGAACAGAATGAGGTCACCATCGACTTCGATGGCGGCGGCTTGCACCACAACCACGGTGGAGGCGTCGGGCCGGGAAGGATCGAGGGCACGGAATGCGGCGAAGTCGTGGCGGCCCACGAGCAGGGCCGCGGCGCGCGACATGGCGGCCACATCCAGCTCTTCTTTCACCCACCACACGTACTTCTTCAGAAACGCGGTCCGGCGCGTGGAAATCTGATACAGGTAGGTCCGGCTGATGGCGTCATGCCGCGCATGGAACTCAGGCGGCGCCGGCTCCACTGCAATTACGCAAACGTCGGAGGGCAGCCGGTCGTTGAGGCCGCGGCGAATCTGTTCCGGACGAACCGGCCGCGTGGTATTCAGGCGCAGATGCGCCACCTGCGCCAACGCATGCACGCCGGCGTCGGTGCGCCCCGCGCCCTGGATATCGACTTTGGTTTCGAACAGTTCTTCCGCCGCGCCGCGCAACTGAGCCATCACGGTGCGGGCGTTGCTTTGTTCCTGCCAGCCGCTGTACTTGGCGCCGTCGTATTCGATGGTGAGACGCAGGACCGTAAGTTGGGTCATCCGAAACCGCCAAAGGGGACACTGCTGCGATAGGTCTCAAGCGAAGGAGTTCGGACTCCATCCGCGTAAAGGGGGGCACTGCTGCGATAGGTTCCAAGCGAAGGAGTTCGGACTCGAGCCCGCAGTGTCCCCATCCGCGTCTCGGCATTAATCGGTGGCGATGACTTTCCTGCGCCGGCCCACGGGCTTTTTGATCTCCACGGCGAAGGCGTTCTCGACGAGTTCGGCTTGCTCCTGCTGGTGGCGCTTGAGCGAACCGGCAGCCGGACTGGCGGCCTCGGCCCGGCCGACGTAACGCAACAGTCGCTTGCTGCCGTCGATGACGGTTTGGAAGTTCTCCTGCACTGAGCGCCAGGCGCCCATGTTGCGCGGCTCTTCCTGCACCCACACGACTTCATTCGCCGCGGGATAGCGCGCCAGAATCTGCTTCACCTGATCGAACGCGAAGGGGTAAAGCTGTTCGAGGCGGCAGATGGCGACATCCTTGCGGTCCTTGCGGGCCGCGGCCAAATCGTAGTAGAGCTGTCCACAACAGAACAGCACGCGGGTGACGCGCGATGGATCCAGGCCAGCCGTATCCGGAAGCACTTCCTGAAAACGGCCCGAAGTCACTTCCTCGAGCGACGACACCGCACGTGGATCGCGCAACATGCGCTTGGGGGTGAATACGATGAGAGGTTTGCGCACGCCGCGCCGGTCCAGGCCGCCGAACATCTGGCGGCGCAGCAGGTGGAAATACTGAGCGGGCGTGGATGCGTTGACAATCTGCATGTTGTTTTCGCCGCACAGTTGCAGGAAACGCTCCATGCGGGCGCTGGAGTGCTCCGGACCTTGTCCTTCAAAGCCGTGCGGCAGCAGCAGCACCAGCCCGGACGGCTGGCTCCATTTGGTTTCGGCGCTGGCGACAAACTGATCGATCATGATTTGTGCGCCGTTGGCGAAATCGCCAAATTGCGCTTCCCATACCACCAACGTCCACGGGTCGGCCACGCTAAAGCCGAACTCGAACCCCATCACGGCATACTCGCTCAAGCTGCTGTCGATCACGTCGAAGCGGGCCTGCCGCGCCGACAAGTGCTGCATGGGAATGTAGCTCTTGCCGTTCTCGTAGTCGGAAAATTCCAGATGCCTTTGAGAAAACGTTCCGCGGCCGCTGTCCTGTCCGCTCAACCGGACGGGCGTACCCTCCAGCACCAGGCTGCCGAAGGCCAGCGCTTCTCCCGTGGCCCAATCCATGGGAGCGCCGCTGAGAATCTCTTTGCGCTTTTCGACAAATCCTTTCAACTTTGGATGCAGGTGAAATTCCGCCGGGAACGCGGCGAGCCCCTCAATGATGGTCCGCGCCATGTCGCGGGAAATCGGGGTCTCCGGACTGGGGCGGTCCACCGGCTCCAGGTTGATGGCGCTCAGCTCCTGCACTTCGTACTTCTGTGAGGATTTCTTGGCTTCGTCGTAGATGGCATTCAAGCGCGCCAGAGCCGCTTTTTGAAGTTCCTGCGCACGCCCGGGTTCGATGATCTTTTCCGCAGCCAGCTTCAGAGCGTACTGTTTGGCGACCGAAGGATGATCCTTGATTTTGCGATAGAGCGCGGGCTGCGTGTAGCTGGGATCGTCGGCCTCGTTATGCCCCCAACGCCGGTAGCAGACCATGTCAATCACGACGTCTTTCTTGTACTCTTGGCGGAAATCGTAGGCCAACTGCGCTGCGCGCACGCAGGCTTCCACGTCGTCGCCATTGACGTGGAAGATGGGCGCCTGCACCATGCGCGCCATATCGGTGGCATAACCGGAGGAGCGCGATTCGCTCGGGTTGGTAGTAAATCCGATCTGATTGTTGATCACCAGGTGCAGGGTGCCGCCGGTGGTGTACCCGTCCAATTGCGACAGATTGAGCGTTTCGGCAACCACACCTTGGCCCGCAAACGCCGCGTCGCCGTGGATCAGAATGGGGATCACTTGCTCGCGTTCCGTGTCGCCCAAACGATCCTGCTTGGGCCGCACAATGCCTTCGACCACCGGATCCACGGCTTCCAGGTGACTCGGATTGAACGCCACCGATACCAGGACGTCTTTGCCCTGAGTGGTTTTGAACGTTCCGCTGGCGCCCAGATGGTACTTCACGTCGCCGGAGCCTTGCGTACTTTCCGGATCGACGCCTTCGAATTCGGAGAAGACCTGGACCATGGACTTGCCGATGATGTTCGCCAGCACATTCAGGCGGCCGCGGTGAGCCATGCCGATCACGGCTTCCCGCAAGACCCGGTTGCCTCCGCGGTCGAGCAGTTGGTCGAGAATGGC
>Ga0075017_100002088_pt1 | contig 12453 bp, 5 predicted proteins | sample AleBraG_ABR_2012_FD_71475 | JGI IMG/M metagenome (GOLD analysis project Ga0075017, IMG submission 71475) | Freshwater sediment microbial communities in response to fracking from Pennsylvania, USA - Alex Branch Run_MetaG_ABR_2012 | ecosystem: Environmental > Aquatic > Freshwater > Creek >...
TCGGGATCGGAATCCTCGGTCGCGGCTTTCTGCAGGTGCGCAGCCGCCGCTTCGTCCTCGCCCAGCATCATCTCAGCCCGGCCCAGGTTGTAGTCGGCATGGACCAGGCCCGGCTTTTCCTTGAGTGCAGCCTCGATCAACTCTTTCCCCTTTGCGCCGTTGCCCTGCTCCAGGGCGATGGCACCCAACTTGTATTTCGCGAGCGAATTGTAAGGATCAATCTCAAGCTCGCGCTGAAAAGCCTGCTCCGCTTCCGGAATCTTGTTGGCGTTGCGATACTCCGAACCGAGTTCTTCGTGGAGCCCGGGCTGCGTGGGAGCGAGTTTAATCGCCGCCTCGTACTCGGTGATTGCATCCAGATGGCGTTCGGCTTCCGCGAGCGCCTGGCCCAGCACCCGGTGTACCAGCCACGAATTGGGATCCACTTTGAACATGTGCGCGTAGCTGTTCTTCGAAACCAGCAAGTGGGCGCGGCCGCGATGGTACAAAATATCTTCGTCATCCGGTTTGAGCCGGGCAGCCTTGTCCAAGGCCTCAGCCGCTGCCTCGGGCTTATCCTGCGCCAGGCAAACCACGCCTAACCACATCCAGGCGGCTGCGTCCTGGGGGAAATTAGCCGTTTCCCTGGCGACCGCAGCGTGTGCCTTATCGAGTTGATTCAGGCGGAACTCGGTGATGCCGAGGAACAGATTGGCGCCGTGCAGGCGCGGCTTCAGCGCGAGAGCCTTCTGAAAGCTGGCGACCGCCTCTTCGTACTGGCCGCGTTCCTGGTTGACCAGGCCTAGATTGAAGTGGGCCTCGGCGAAGGCCGGCATTTGCCGCACCACAGCGGCGAAACCTGCTGCCGCCGCATCCAGGTTTCCCGCCCGCATGGCTTCGGTGGCTTGCACAAACTGTTTTGATGCCGCTCCCGATTGCGCCCAAACCAGGCCGCACTCCAGGAGAAGCACCAATCCCAATCGCAATGCGGAGGCCAAGACTCTGTTCATGACGTTCAGGAAAGATTCTAACCCTTCCCGTTGGCGGGAACAGCAAGAGGCTGGACTCTCGTCCAGCCTCTTGCCTTTTCTCTGAGACGCTTTGGGGGAGCCTCAGAATTCGTAGCGCAACGTGGCCTGAATATTCCTTGGCGCATTGAGCACGTTGTGGCCACCGCCACCGGGAACCCCGAAGAATTGATCGCCGGGCCACCCATCAATGCCACCGAAGACATGGCGGTTAAACGCGTTCGGGATATCGACCTTAAACAGAATGTCCTTGGTTTCTGTGATTGCGGTTCGTTTGAGTATGGCAAAGTCCTCGTTTTTGTAACCCGGACTTCGCCACCAGGAAACGGCGGTGGGAAGGTTGCCAAAGACGTATCCGCCTCCGGCCGCCAGGGAAGCGGCGCTGGGGTCCTCGAAGGCCGCGCAATTGGCCGGGCCGTTGCCTGGGTTGCCCGTTGCATTGCTGAAAATACCATTGGTCGATGTGCAGCCGCTGTTCCAAGTGGTGTTCTGAGGGGTCCAATGGGCCGCATTGTGATTCAACACGGTCACGCCCGGGATCAGGCTGAGGCGGTAATTTCCTCCGCTAAATGGGTTCGCAGTCGAGTATTCGTTGATCACAGTTGGTGATCCAATCTGATAGCGGTGTATGCCGCTGATCTGCCATCCGCCAGCCACTTTGCTGGCGACACCGTGGTTTAAGTACTTCTTGCCCGGCCCGACCGGAAGCTCGTACAGGTAGCTGACAACGAACGCATGTGGAATGTCCTGGTAGCTGACCGCCTTCTCGCCTCTCAAGTTATATGGATTCTGCGCGCCGAAGACGTTCGAGTTGAATCCCGTTTCGGTGGAGAACGACGAGTCAGCATCGGTGATGGTTTTCGAGTAAGTGTATGACGCCAGCAGATTCAGCCCGTTGCGGAAACGGCGCTCCAGTTTCGTCTGCAAGGCGTTGTAAGTGGACTGTCCCAGATTCTCTAGGCAACAGTTGGTCGCGATGGCGCCGTACTGCGGGAACGGCCGCAGTAATTGGCCAATCACATTCGAACCACTCCCGCTGCCCCAGCCCGGAGTAAACCAGGAGGGCACGGTGACCCCAAGGGAGCTCAGAATTGCCGGCCCGTTTTTCCCGTCGGAGCCATCCACCTGGTATCCCAATTCTGCGCCCAAGCTGTTGTATACGGGATTAGGCGTGTTGACTTGTGCCAGGTTCGACCGCAGACGGGTGCCGTGCTGCCCGATATAGCCGATGCTGAAAATCAGGTCCGTCGCAAGCTGGTGCTGAATTTCTAAATCCCAGTTCTGCACCATACCCGGCCGGCCAAAATTCGGAGCTACGTAATAGACCCCGTTCTGCGTGAACGTATTCAGAGTAGGGTCGTTGGCGTTGCTGGGAGGTGTGTAGGCCGGAAAACCCGCATCCAGCGATTGGACCGGGCTGAAATGATCCGGGTTCTGGAAATTGGGGTTGGCGGTGGTCCCGCTGCTCAGGTTGTAACCAAAGTCCGGGTAAGTTAGCGGAGCATAGTAAATGCTGTACGCGCCACGGACGACAGTGTCCTTGAACCGTTCAGGCGCGTAGGCGAAACCGATGCGTGGACCAAAATTTTTGAAATAGGTCGAGGCCCCGGTTGCGCTCTTGCCGTAAACCAACGCTCCCGGCTGGCCCGGTGTGAGGGGGTTGGCAGTCGTAAGAGACAGAACCGACTGTGCACCAATCGCCTCATGCCGCGGCGTCTCGATATCCCACCTGATGCCCAGGTTGAGTGTGAGATTGTTGCGCGCTTTGAAGTCATCCTGTACATAAGTCGCGTAGTAATTCTGCGCCCAACGCGAATAGTGCGACGCCACCGACAACTGCTCCTGATCAGGCAGGCCGAGCAGGAAACTGGCAAACGGGTCGCCGGTAAACGAGTTGTTCGGGTTCTGGGTGGGAGGAGCAAACGAAGTTTGGTTGTAGGAAAACGTGTAGTTCGGTGAGGAAGTACCCGGACTTTCCACCGAATACTGGTACGACCGCCAATCGAACCCGAAGCGTACGGAATGACGTCCTTTGGTCCACGAAACGCTGTCGGCCACCACCAGCGCATTGGGGACCTGCAGGGTCTCGTTGTTGTTGCTCAAATTGCTGTAGCCGGCTCCTCCTTGTCCCGGATTAAAGCTGAACTGCGGGAAGGTCGGGCCGCTCGCGCCCGGGATGCCCAGGACCGACTCCCAGTTCGATCCGTTCACACTGATGGCGTTAGCGGCTGTGTACACGCGGTTGAACCCAATCGTCAGGTGGTTGAGAACGGACGGGCTAACGATATAGTCCCACCCGAAGCGGAGATAGTGGGTGAAGTAATAGTTGTTGTAGGTGTTCGGCGTTAGCGGAGCGGGCAGGTCGAAATTCGTCGAGTTGAGGATGTTCTGCTCACGACTGTGATAGGAGAAAGAGAATTTGTTCTTTTCCGTGAGGTTCTCATCAATTCGGAAGCTGGTCTGCGTGATGATGACGTGATCAAACGCGAGGGAATTGAGATAGTTCTGCACGGTTCCAGGAACGCCATACCCGTTCGCTATACCCGGAAGATTCGGCTGCGGGAGATATGCGAGCACTTTCTGAGCCACGCCGCTAAGGTTTGTGATTTTGTTCCCAGCGAAAGGCGTGCGGCAGGTCTGCCCACCAACCACCTGGGTGGTGGAAGGATCAAAAATCTGGCCCTGAAGCACTTGTTGCCCGGTGCACGGATTGATCACGGGGTTATCACTTTGGTCCACGACGCCTGGCCCCAGCAGCGCTGAGAAGTCGCCGCCGCGTTCGGGCACCGTCGGCAAGCTAAGCAGGTCATTCGACAGGCCGCGGCGGTTGCGGTACTGCTCCCACGCGAAAAAGAAGAAGGTCTTGTCGTGCCCGTTGTAGAGGTAGGGAATCCGCACGGGACCACCGAGTGCACCGCCAAAATCGTTCTGCCGGTCTCGCGGCTTTTTGTTTCCGGCGAAGTCGTTATTCCAGGAGTTAGCGTCCAGAGCTTCGTTCCGGAACAACTCGAAGACGCTGCCATGATATTTATTGGTTCCCGATTTGGTGGTGAAGCTTTCAACGCCGCCGGACGTATGGCCGAACTGGGCTGACGGGGTCGAAGTTGTTACTTTGAATTCCGTCAGGGCCTCGACAGATGGGGCGGTCTGGTCAAATGCGGTGCCGGAGTCGGAGCGCTGCACACTGGCGCCGTCGAGCAGGATTTCCGAACCAAAGTTCTGGCCGCCGGAGATCTTCGTCTCGTAGACTCCCGCTGAGGAATGGTCGCCAGTCGTTCCCTGCCCGATGGTTCCCGGCGTGAGGAATATGAATTCTTCCGGCGATCGAACTCCTCCGCTTTGCCCAGTCCCGCCTAACGATAGCGGTAGATCATGGATCTGCTTGTCCTCAACCACGGTGCCGACATCGGAGCTATCGGTCTGCACGGTGGGAGCGTCGGCCAGGACCGTAACTTCTTCTTTCACGTTGCCGGGCTGCAGAGTGACGCTGAGGGACGCGACGGTGTTGATCTGGATTTCAACGCCTTTTTGCACCGATGTTTTGAAGCCAGCGGCCTCGACGGTGACGTCGTAGCGGCCAATGGCCAGGTCGTTCACGCGGTACCCGCCCGAAGATCCTGACACGGTTTTGTAGACGCTGCCAGTGTCGACGCCCTTCAGGGTCACCGACGCTCCGGTGACTGCAGCGCCGCTGGAATCGAACACCGAGCCTGCGATCGCACCACGGTCGGACTGCGCCGCCACACTGCCGACCATCAGCAGAAACAGAGTTGTGATGCTCAGTCCTGCAAGCCAATTACGCGTCATTTTGCCCCCCGGCGTTCGAAAAACTAAAAAACAGCTTCACGAGCTGAGCGAAAAAACTTCTCTCACGGATCGGTTTCTTGGCAGTCGCGAACGCGGCCTAGTAGAAAACAACTACACGAAGAGAATCAAGCTATACTTTCGTACAGTAGGCCTGCTGAGGTGGATTCACTGGCGACGTATTGATGGAGGGGCATTCACTCAAGCGCGATGATGCCTCGCTGGAGCGCGACCGTCGCAGCCTGAGTGCGATCCTTCACATGCAGCTTCTCCAGCACGTGGCTGACGTGTAGTTTCACGGTCACTTCCGCGATATCGAGCGCGCTGGCAATCTCTTTGTTCCCCAAACCTTGAGCCACCATGCGCAGCACCTCGAGTTCCCGGCTGCTCAGCGAGCGATGAAAGCGGCGCTCGGCCAAGTGAGAGGCCACGATGGGATCGACATACTGCCGCCCTTGATGCACTTCACGGACGGCGCGTAGCAGTTCCTCACGGATGATGCTCTTGACGATGTATCCTCTTGCGCCGGCCCTTAGGGCGCGATAAATCTCTTCTTCTCCGGAGTGCGTGGAAAGCATCAGGACGCAAGCATCCGGAAATTCGTGAAGGATTGCGGCCGTACAGTCGGTACCGCTCATCCCCGGTAACCGGAGGTCCATCATCACGAGGTTGGGACGATGTTGGCGGTAAGCCTCAAGCGCGTCGGTGCCGTTGCCTGCCTCGGCGACGACCTCCATGTCTGGCTCGACATTCAAAGACGCAGACAGGCCCATGCGGACCATGAAGTGATCGTCAACGACCAGAATACGTATTGGTTTTGAGCTCCTCATCGATTGTTTCCGCGGGCTGAACAGGAACCTCGACAGTGATGCGAGTTCCGCGTCCAGGCTCGCTCTCGATTCTCAGATGACTACCCATCGATTGGGCGCGCTCCCGCATGTCAAGGAGTCCGAAGTGCCCCGCTGGAGACGATTGCCCGGCAGCAAAGCCCTGGCCGTCATCGCTCACGGTCAGGCTCACCGATGCAGCGGCGTAGTGCAGCTCAATCGAGACCTTGCTTGCGCGGCCATGTTTCACCGCGTTGGCAACGGCTTCTTGACCAATGCGGAGCAGATTCATCTCCACCTGCCCGGGGAGGCGCACGGGGCTGCCTTGTATCTCGAAGTCTACCTTCGTTTGTTCGCGAGGGACTAGCGGCTCGACAATTTGCGCTAAGGCAGAGACAAGATCTCCATCTTGCAGCAATTGGCAGCGCAGATCCCACACCGAACGGCGCGCTTCCACCATGCTGTGGCGGCTCATGTCGCGTGCCGTTTCCAGCGCCTGCTGGGCCACGCGCGGCGCTTTTTGAAAGCAGTCGGTCGCCAGATCCAGCTGCATGGTGATCGCGGCCAGTTCTTGTTCCAGTGTGTCGTGAAGCTCGCGGGCTATCCGGTTGCGCTCTTCGAGCACTGCGCCGGTTCTCAATTTCTGGCGAATGATGCCCATCTGTTCTTGCAGTCGCCGCCCCAGCACCACCACCCACACCATCACAGCCATAAGAACGCCGCCGGTAATGGCCAGCAGCCACAGAGTGTGACGCAGATTCCACCACGATGGAGTCGTGAGCACGACGACATCCTGCGGCGCGCGCAGCAGCAGGCGAAACGACTGTGGAATCTGCCACAAGCCGCCGCTACGAACCAGGCAAATGCCGGTGACCTGCACTTCGCTATTCCGCGGGATCGAAAGCAGGCGCTCCGCGGAAGGTCCCGGCGGTATCGTGGCATCGAAAAACACGTCGCCGTGCTGAAGCATCAGCAGCAGGCCATCCGGCTGCGACTGGCGGTTCACTAGTTTTGCATCGGTGGTCACAACCGCGCCGTCGAATTGTTCCCAAGGTACATCGAGGTTCAGCTTCAACGGTTCCGGCGCCTTCTCGTGGCCCAGGCGATGAAAGACCGCATCTTCCACGATCGGCGCCGATTCTCCCATGGCGGGAAAACCCAGCACGTCCACCAGATCTCCGATGTCGAGCAGCGTATCCTGCTGCGTAAGCACGCGCAGTCCCTTGCCCTGACTCTGGAGAAACAGAGCGTTGCCCTGCTGCTGGTATCCGACGATACCGCGTACTCGAACCCGGTGCCGTGTTCCCTCTGCGGGCGCAAACCGCAGCAACTCCGACAGGGGCACCTCTCTAGCCGGTGCTTCCACCGTTATGAAACTCAGACGAGGAACATAGAACAGGATGCCGGTGAGCTGCCGATTGGTGTTATACAAGCTGCCGCACACGCCTTTAATCAGGACTTCACTGTCGACCCAGGAAGAAAAATCTTGCTCGTGGGCGATCGGCACGCGGACGTTGAACTCTCCCCTTTCCGACGCAACCCGCATGGCGAGTGCGGGTTCCTGCCACGAGCTCCGGTCGACGGCGGCAGACCGAACAATGCCACGTACTTCTGCCCACTGACTATCTTGCTGCCCATTCTCCAGCTCGGAGAAAGAAAAGAGTCTCGCCTTGGGCAGTTCTCCCTTGCCCAATACCCGCAACTTCGTTTCACGAATCACTGGTGCGAACTTACCGGGACCCGTCACCCCTTCAATTTCGACGAACTGGCTGAGCAGGTGCGGAAACTTCGGGGAGACACTCCCCTCTACATAAATGCCGGCCGTCGCATCCTGCACGATGAAATTTGGCGCCGGTGCATCCATGGTGATCACACCCCGAACCAGCACCGGATAGCCGAGTGATGCCTGCTCTGGACTCAAGCGGCGTATTTGAGCAGCTTGGGTAAGAGTAGGAAGTGGTTTCGCAGGAAGAGGAAGTTGCGTCGAGGAGCCGGCGCCGAGCGCACCCAAAGCCAAGACCGACACCGCGGCCAGCCCCAATCCGTGCACGCGTTGCGCACCAACGCTATGCAACTGCGTGGTTCCCTTCGGCGTAGATGTGAAATCTAGGGTCAAACGGGGACCTCCGCAAAACGACCACCAAACTCGCGCCCACTAGGGTAGCCCAAAGCGGGGGCTTGGGGAAGGTCATCTTCTGCGGTTTCTCTGTCGTGATGACGAAGAGACCATTGATTTGACACGCATGAGATTCTGTCGGCAATGTCTTTTGCGAAAATCAAATCGCAGCATATGGGGAAATTGTTGGAACGCTCGCCGATGACGGCTTCCAAGATTGGAATTCAGGTTGGGGTCTGCGAGTGCAAATCTGCCAGACTTTTCCCGCTGTCGCTGGCAACGATCGCCTGCTTTCTTCTGAGCGGCTGTCCCGGAACGAGCACACCGACACAAACTGCGCCTAGCGGTCCCAGTGTACAGATCGTCGAGACAACCGGAAAACAAACGATGTTGCTGCAAGCGCAACCGAGTGTTGCCTTCACCACCGGTGGAGGCTCCAGCGGTCCGGTCATCACCGTCGATGCCGCCACGCAGTTTCAGCAGATGGATGGCTTTGGTGGTTCGCTCACCGATTCTTCGGCTTGGCTGATATGGAACAAGCTCAGCGCCTCGCAACAGACCACACTGATGCAACAACTCTTCAGCCCAAGTGCGGGTATCGGTATCAGTTTTCTGCGCCAGCCCATGGGCGCATCTGACTTTTCAGCGAGCGGCAACTACAGCTACGACGACGTGCCTGCGGGTCAGGTTGATCCAGATCTTACCAACTTCTCAGTAACCCACGATGCCGCTTACATTATTCCTCTTCTGAAGCAGGCTCTATCCGCTAATCCGAATATCAAGGTGGTCGCATTGCCCTGGAGCCCGCCCGCCTGGATGAAATCGAGTGGAACTATGAATGGCGGGAACATGAACCCGGCTTACTTCCCCAGCCTGGCGCAGTATTTCGTCGATTTTGTGCAGGCATATCAACAGGAGGGCGTCCCTATCTATGCCTTATCCGCGCAGAACGAACCGCTCAACTCGACTACGGGATATCCGTCCGAATCGTTTGCCGCGACCGACGAATCGACTTTCATCGCAAGTAATCTTGGACCTGCCCTGAGCAATGCCGGGCTCGGGAGTGTGAAGATCTTCGGGTACGAACATAATTGGGACAATACGGCTTATCCGGAGTCAGTGTTGGGCAGTGCAGCGTCGCAGTATGTCGCCGGCAGTTCGTTTCATTGCTACGCAGGTGATCCCAGCGCCCAATCGATTGTGGAAACAGCTTTCCCCGCCAAGGACATCTGGTTCACGGAATGCTCAGGAACAGTCGGGTCGAGCTTTGCCAGCGACCTGGTATGGAACGCCGAGCACTTGCTGATTGGCGCCACGCGCAACTGGGCTCGGAGCGTCTCGCTTTGGAATTTAGCGCTGGATCAAAACTCCGGCCCCATAAACGGGACTTGCACCAACTGCCGCGGAGTGGTCACGATTGACGACAGTGTTTCCCCAGCCAATGTGACCTTTAATGTGGAGTACTACATCCTCGGACATTTGGGAAAGTTCGTTATCCCTGGCGCCCACCGGATCGATTCGAACACTTTCGGTGCCGGCAGCATCGAAGACGTTGCCTTTCAAAATCCCGATGGATCGATCGTTCTCTTTGTCCTGAACTCCGCCAGCAACGCTGGAACGTTCGCCGTGAGCTTCAACGGCCAGTCATTTAATTACACGCTGCCCGCAGGAGCTATTGCTACCTTTACGTGGAGGTAATTGCGTTCTCTCTAGTGCGTCAGTGTGAACTTGCCGTGCAGTTGGACGTTGTCGGAAGATCCGCCAACCAGGATTGCGAAATCACCTGGTTCAGCATTCCAGTCTTTTTTCTGAACGTCATAAAAAGAAAATGCCCTTCGCTCCAGGATAAGCGTCACGCGCTTGCTCTCGCCCGGCTTGAGATTCACCTTTGCGAAGGCCTTCAATTCCTTGACCGGCCGGGGAACGCTGGCATGGGAGTCCCCTACATACAACTCCGAAACTTCGGCTGCCGCACGAGGACCGTTATTTTTCACGTCGAAAGAAACCGTGACCGGTTCATTCAAATTTCCAGCCTGCGGCGTCACTGACAACTTACTGTAGGTGAAGGTGGTGTAGGAAAGACCGAAACCGAAAGCAAACAGAGGCTTGGTTTGAGAACGATCAAAGTGCCGGTATCCGACGAACACACCTTCCGAATACTGCACGCGGCTCCCGCCATTTTCCGGGTAATAGCTGTGGAACGCCGGATTGTCTTCCCAGCGGCGCTCCAAAGATACCGGCAGCTTGCCCGACGGGCTGTAGTCGCCAAAGAGAATTTGTGCGAGAGCTGTCCCACCTTCCTGCCCCGGATACCATGCATGCAGGATGGCAGGCACGTTGTCGATCCAGCGCGTCATGTCCACGTTCCCGCCGGCAGTCAGCACAACGATTGCATTCTTGTTCACGGCGCTGATTTGCCGAATAAGTTCGTCCTGGCCGCCGGGAAGTAGAAAGGGCCGGTCGAAACCTTCACTCTCAGTCTTGGAATCGAACCCAACGCAAATAATCACGGCGTCCGCCATAGCCGCGAGAGGCTTGGTATCGCGGCCCACAAACGCCTCAGCCCGAGCCACGCCGAAACCCACAATGGCGCTGCCTACCGATTCGAAGTATTCCAGGCGGATCTTGTACGCCTGGCCGCCCTCCAGATGGCGGGTGGCGATATCTAAGGTCTGGGCGTGAGGTTGCCAGTCATCGATCGCAATCTCGTCGCCGACGTAAAGCCGAACGCCATCATCGGCCGAGGTGTAGAACTTATAGTCCCCGGACTCCTTCGGAACGAAATAGCCAGTCCAGCGAATGGCGAAATGATCGACCGGTTCGCCTGCGGAAAAACTGCCTTCTCCCCAGTCGAAATGAATGTGCTTGTCCGTGCGCACGAGCGCGGGAGTCCCCTTCAATTCTTCGTTGCTGAAATATTCGCCCTTTAAACCGGTCTCGCCGCCGGGAGAGGTAACGAACTCGGAGCTTTCAAAGACCTCGTCGAGCGGAGGAAGATCGACCGCATACAAAACCCGGGCCTTGGTCCCCAGGCGGTTGCTGATGCCTTCAAGGTAGCTGACCGCGTTGAATGGCTTGGTTTCTGCGCTTCCGCCTCCGCCCACAACCGCAGGGTAGGCATCCGAACCAATGACGGCGATGGTCTTGACTTTGTTTTCGTCGAGAGGAAGAAGATTGCCCGAGTTCTTCAGCAGAACCATGCTGCCCCGCGCCACTTCGAGCGCTACTTGCCGTCCTTCCTGACTGTAAGTAGGGATGCCGATGTCGGTCTGCGGCTGATCGAACAATCCGAACTCGATCGCCTTGCGGAGAATTCTTCTGACCTTGTCGTCGATGGTCGCTTCTGAGACCTTGCTGTCTTTGAGAGCGGGCAGCAGAGCGTCTCGATTCATGAACGTGGAAGATGGCATTTCGAGGTCGAGACCACCGTTGGCGGCGGCAATGCCGTTATGGGTTGCACCCCAGTCCGACATCAGAATGCCGTCAAATCCCCACTCGTTTTTGAGAATTTCGTTGTTCAGGTGAACGTTCTGAGTCATGTACGAACCATTGACCAGGTTGTAGGCATCCATAACGGCGCCAACATGCGCCTCCTTGACAGAGGCTTCAAAGGCCGGCAAATAGATTTCGCGGAGGGTTCGTTCATCCATGTCAGAACTAAGCGTCATGCGCGCGAACTCTGAGTTGTTCCCGGCGAAGTGCTTGGCGGTGGCGATGACCCGTTGTCCCTGCATTCCTTCGATCACCGAGACCGCCATTCTGGACGCCAGGAATGGATCCTCCCCGAAATACTCGAAGTTGCGCCCATTCATGGGGGCGCGATAGATGTTCATCCCCGGAGCGAGAATGAAATGCACCCCACGCGCACGGGCATCCTTGCCCATGGCGGTGCCGAAGCGCTGCGCGAGGTCAACATCCCAGGAAGCCGCCAGCGCAATCCCGGCTGGATATGCAGTCGTCAGGCCGTAGTCGTGTACGCCCATCGGGCCGTCAGACATCTTGAGGGAAGGGATTCCAAGTCTCGGTATTGGACGCGTATAGAAATCGTTGATGCCGCCGATGATCGCCATCTTTTCATCGAGCGTCATGCGGTTGAGAATCGAATCGACGCGTTTCTCCACGCCAGTTTTCGAGGGCACGGCTTGTGCAACAGTCAACTGAGCGAGAGAGAGAAGAACGATACCGACCAATAATCCACGATGACGCATAGTCGTTGGCTCCATGGCAGGGATGAAGAGACTCGACCCTGATTCGTCAAATCTTAGAGATCGTATCCTACTCGCGGGATCGCGATAAGTTGGGTGCGTCGGGATTCACCCTCGGGGAAAAAGCTAAATATCACTTAGTGATCTCCCTGGCGAAACTGTTGCACCAGATATTCACTGGTGCGAAGGGTGAAGGCAAGAATGGAAAGGGTGGTTGTTTTGTCGGTGCAGTTCAGGAAAACGCTGGCATCACACACGTACAAATTCGCTGCGTCATGGGTCTGGCCGAAGCGATTGGTGACAAACTTCCTGGCATCGTTCCCCATGCGGCATGTGCCCGTCTCGTGCAAACTGTAGCCTGGCATTTCCGGTTCGTCCGCGGCGTATTCCAGAACTGCGCCGGCGGAATGCATTACGTCAGCAGAGATTTGTTTCGCATGCTGGAACATGCGCAGTTCGTTGTCTCCCCATTGAAAGTGAATACGGGCCATCGG
>Ga0075017_100002089_pt1 | contig 12452 bp, 10 predicted proteins | sample AleBraG_ABR_2012_FD_71475 | JGI IMG/M metagenome (GOLD analysis project Ga0075017, IMG submission 71475) | Freshwater sediment microbial communities in response to fracking from Pennsylvania, USA - Alex Branch Run_MetaG_ABR_2012 | ecosystem: Environmental > Aquatic > Freshwater > Creek >...
CCCTACGATCTCATTGTTAACGCGACCTCGGCGGGTTTGCGCGGCGAGATGCCGGCGATGCCGGTGGGATTGGTTGGCGAGGACACCGTGTGTTACGACATGACCTACGGCCGCGGACCCACGCCATTTACCTCCTGGGCGAAATCTCTGGATGCCGCTCGCGTCACCAAGGGTTGGGGAATGTTGGTGGAACAAGCGGCAGAGTCATTTTTTATTTGGCGCAACGTGCGCCCCGACACCAAACCGGTTCTCGCCGCGCTAGCGCGACACGACTAGGTGACGCTCAGCGCATGGTGACCAGTTCCTCGGCGCTGGTCGGGTGAATCGCCACGGTGTCGTCGAAATCGCGCTTGGTCGCGCCCATGCGAATCGCGACCGCGAAGCCTTGTAACATTTCATCGGCGCCGGCACCGATGAGATGACAGCCCACCACCTTCTGCTCCGCGCCCACGCACACCAGCTTCATGTTGGTGCGTGATTTTCGCGTGGTCACCGCGTGATACATAGACACGAAATCCGCGACATAGGTCTTCACTGCATCCCCGTACTGTGCACGCGCCTCGTGCTCGGTGAGGCCCACGGTACCAATGGGCGGATGCGTAAACACCACGGTGGGGATGGTTCGGTAATCCAGATGACGATCCGGCTGGCCGCCGAACAGTCGATCGCTTAGGCGGCGACCGGCGGCGATTGCCACCGGTGTCAAAGCGGCGCGGCCGGTCACATCGCCGATCGCATAGACACCCGCGACTGAAGAATTCTGAAACTGATCGGTCACGACAAAATCCTGCGCATCCAGCTTAACGTCGGCGCGCGCGAGGTCGAGCCCCGCCACATGGGCGGCCCGCCCGACCGCCCATAATAGGCAGTCAAACCCCGGAAACTCGCGCCCATCTTCCGTCACTAAAGTCTTGAGCCCGGAATCCAGCCGCACAGCCGCTGGAATCGCCTGCTCATGCACAATCATGCCCTGCGCCCTCACCTCGCGCAGCAATGACTCGCCCAACATCGCATCGAACTGACCCAGTACGCGCTTCTTACGAATGAATAATTCCACCTCGGAGCCCAGTTCGAGAAATGCGCCTGCGAGTTCACAGGCAATATAGCCGCTGCCAATGACCGCGACGCGACGCGGTCTTTGTGCGAGCTCAAAAAAGCCATCGGAAGTTATCCCTAGCTCCGCGCCGGCAATTGAGGGAACTATCGGCCGCCCACCGGTCGCTATCACCACGTGGGGAGCAGTGAGCGTTTGCCCGTTCACGATAACGCGATGCGCATCGAGAAATCTCGCCGATCCGCGCACGTACTGCACACCCTTGTTCGACAAGTTGCGCTCGTAGATGGCGTTCAAACGCGCCACGTAGGCGTCGCGGCCGGCCTTAAGCTTGGGCCAATCATGCTTTGGCCGATCGTGCCCGGCTCCCGCGGCCCAACCTGCCGCCACATCGAACCCGTAGTCCGCCGCATCACCCAACGCGAGGCCGATGCTCGCGGCATTCCACATGACTTTTTTCGGCACGCACCCGACATTGACGCAGGTGCCTCCAAGGCGGTGCGATTCGATCACCGCGACTTTGGCGCCATATTCGGCGGCTCGCTGCGCAGCGGCTAATCCGCCGCTGCCGCCACCCACGCTGATCAAATCGAACACTGCCTCGGGCACTGTGAACTCCATCAAGAGACCGTAATTCTCCAATGATATACTCCCGCGCTGTTTTCCTCGCGAATGAGGTCCTTGCCGTGATCGTACTCGCCGTGCTTCTGGCGCTTATCGTCGCTCTAATTGCTTATTTCATCGGGATTTACAACGGCCTGGTGAGCTTGCGGGAAAACGTCAAAGTGGCGTGGGCCAATATCGACGTGTTGCTCAAACAGCGGCACGATGAGCTACCCAAGCTGATCGAATCCTGCAAGCGCTACATGCAATTCGAAACGGAGACCCTGGAGAAGGTGATGCGGGCGCGCGCCTCGGTCGACCAGGCCAGCAGCGCCGGCAATGTGACGGCGGTGGGCGCGGCCGAACAACAATTGCGCGCCGGGGTCGGCCGACTGTTCGCGGTCGCCGAGAATTACCCGCAGTTGAAAAGCGACGAGAGCTTCAAGCAATTGCAAGCGCGGATCACAAGTCTGGAAGAGTCGATCGCCGATCGGCGCGAACTGTATAACGATCAAGTGAACCTCAATAATATTCGGATCAAGGTATTTCCCGATGTTCTGATTGCCGGACGCTACGGCTTCGCGCCGGCGAATCTGCTGGAATTTTCGAACGACGAAAAGAAAGACGTCGACGTGGGCAGCCTATTCAAGAATGGACCCGCTTAAGCTCACTTTTTTGGCCCTTGCGCTCGCGGGCCTCGCTGGATTCGCCTTTTGGTTTAGTTTCAATTCCTGGCGTAAGGAGCGCACGGTCGAAGACACGCCGATTTCCCGGATACGCTCCGCGGCCCAGGGCTATGTGGAATTCATGGGACACGCGGTGGCGCTGCCGGATTCTGCAATCAGAGGCCCACTCACCGGACTTCCTTGCGCCTGGTGGCGTTTCAAAATAGAGGGGCGCGACGATAACCGGTCGGATCGCTGGTCGACGCTGCGCAGCGACACCAGCGTCGCGCATTTCATGGTGGACGACGGCACGGGTCAATGTGTGATCGACCCCGAAGGCGCGGAAGTCTACCCCGGGGAAACCAGCATCTGGTACGGCCCGAATAATTGGCCGTCGATCTACATCCCCAAGGGATCCGGCGCATTTGGCTGGATGGTCGATCATTTCATTACCGACCGCTATCGATATACCGAGTATCGGCTCAACCTCAACGGGCCATTGTGTGCGATCGGCGCCCTGCACACGGTGAGCGGGCTGAGTGTGGAAAGCCCCGATGTCGAGGTTACTGAGCTGTTGCGACAATGGAAGGCCGATCAAGCGCAGCTGCTCAAGCGCTTCGACACCAATCACGATGGCGTGCTGTCCAGTGACGAATGGGAAAGGGCCCGGCAAGCCGCGCGCGAACAAGTGATGGCGAGTAAGGCCGCCGAACCGCCCAGACCCAAACTCAACGTACTCGGCAAACCGGCGGATGGACGTGCGTTCCTGTTGTCGGCTTTCGATGCCCATAAATTGGCTGCCCGCTTGCGCGTGAAGGCGATGCTGGGTTTGGTCGCGTTCCTGGCCGCGGTTGGGACGCTGACCGGAGTATTGACTCGCGTCTGGTAGAATTCCCGGCGTGAACATCCCGCCGCTCGCCAATCCCCTGCTTGAAATCGATGCGTTACCCGCGTTTGATCGCATACGGCCAAGTCATGCGCGTCCGGCGCTCGAAGCGGTCCTTGCTGAGAATCGCGCCGCCATTAGCGCGCTTAGCAAACAGGTGGCGCCTACCTTCGAGTCGTTGGTGTTGCCGATTGAGGAGTTGAGTTATCGATTGAGCCGGGTTTGGAGTCCGATCAGCCACTTAAATGCGGTGGCCAATTCGGCGGAGATTCGCGCCGCCTACAACGAATGCCTGCCGCTACTGACCGAATACGGCTCAGAGCTCGGTCAAAATGCCGCGCTTTACGCAAGGTATGCCCATGTTCTGCAACATGAGGCCGGCACTTTAGAGCCAGTGCAGCGCAAAGTCGTGGAGAATGCGCTGCGCGATTTCAGACTTGCCGGCGTGGATTTGCCTCCCGGGAAAAAACTGCGTTATCGCGAAATCGTGCAGCGGTTGGCTTACTTGGGCACTAAGTTTTCCGAAAATGTTCTGGATGCCGGGGCCGCTTATACCCGCCAGGTGACAGACGAGGCGGAACTTGCAGGCCTCGCCGCCAACGCGATCGATCGCGCCGCGCAAGCCGCGCGCGACGCCAATCAACCCGGATGGTTGTTCAAGCTCGATCAACCCACCTATCTTGCCGTGATGACGGGCGCCGAAAATTCGCAGCTAAGGCGCGACATTTACGAAGCCTGGGTTACGCGCGCCTCGGAAATGGGTCCGAATGCCGGGCAATTCGACAACAATCCCGTGATCACAGAAATCTTGCCGCTGCGCCACGAGGCGGCGCAAATTCTCGGATTCAAGAACTATGCCGATTACGCGTTGGCCACGCGCATGGCGAAGAGCGAACAGCAGGTTTTAGGCTTCCTGAATGACTTGGCGCGCCATTGCCTGCCGACCGCACGGCGGGAATTCGCGGCGCTGGAGGAGTTTGCCGGTCGCAAACTCAACGCCTGGGATCTGGCGTTCTACACAGAAAAACTCAAAGAGAAGCGCTACCAGGTATCGCAGGAGGCACTGCGTCCGTATTTTCCGCTACCTAAGGTTTTAAGCGGCCTGTTTGCGCTGACTCAACGACTCTATGGCATCGAAGTGACGCCTCGCTCAGAGGTTACCGCCTGGCATCCCAGCGTTCGGTACTACGATCTCAAAGACCAGGATGGGCGAATCCTGGCCGGCTTCTATCTTGATCCCTATGCGCGCGATGAGAAGCGCAGTGGCGCATGGATGGATGAATGCGTGATCGCCAAGTCCCTGCCCACCGGCCGTGCACTACCGGTCGCTCAGCTGGTATGCAACTTCACAGCGCCGGTGGGGGATAGGCCTGCGCTACTCACCCATGATGAAGTCACTACGCTGTTTCATGAGTTTGGTCACGGGCTGCACCATATGCTGACCCGGGTGGCCTACCCCAGCGTCGCCGGCATCAATGGCGTCGCCTGGGACGCGGTTGAGCTACCCAGTCAATTCATGGAAAATTTTGTGTGGCGCACCGAAGTGCTGCCACTCATCTCGGCGCACGTTCAAAGCGGTGAGGCGCTGCCTCAGCCGATGCTCGAACAATTGTTGGGGACTCGCACATTTAATGGCGCCCTCGACACATTGCGGCAAATCGAGCTGGCCAGTTTCGATTTCGAAATTCATGCTAATTTCGATCCGGTCGCGGGCGCGCGGGTGGCGGAAGTCTTGGCCGAAGTAAGGCGCCGTGTGGCGGTAGCGCCGACCACCTCGTTCAATCGATTTACCGCAAGCTTCGCCCATATCTTTGCCGGTGGTTATGCCGCCGGTTATTACAGCTACAAATGGGCCGAGGTTCTCGCGGCCGATGCTTTCGAAGCCTTTGAAGAGGCGGGCGTGTTCGATGTGGCGACAGCCGGACGATTTCGCGAATCCATATTGGCGCGCGGCGGGAGTATCGACGCGATGGAAGCCTTCGTGCGATTCCGCGGCCGCGAGCCCGACGTCAAACCCTTATTGAAACAAGCGGGAATTGCAGCATGAAATGGTCGACAGCCGGTGTGGTTGGACTGGTCGCGGTGAGTGCAATCGCAGCGCAAGCAATGGCGGCCACCGCCTATGTCAGCGATCAACTCATCCTCGGCGTCTACGCCGACCAAAATTCAACCGGCGCCCGGCTCGCCACCCTGCATTCCGGTGCGGTGGTCGAATCGCTGTCGGTGAGCGGTGAATTCACCCAGGTTCGCCTGCCCGACGGGGTCACCGGATGGGTGAAAACCAGCTATTTGACCACTCAATTGCCAGCAGTGGCTCGAGTCAAACAACTGGAAGACGAACTGGCACGCAAACAGGCGACCGCGCCGGCACTGGCCGAGGCGGCCGAACATAGCCAGGTGGAGCGACTCAAGGGAGAGCTCGCCGCCAAGCAGGCAGAAATGGATGCGCTGCACACCAGCCAGACCCTGATGCCCTCGGCGCCCGAGCATCGCCATTGGTTGGGGGCCGCAGCGGCCCTGGTCACGGGAATCGTGGGCTTCGTGCTTGGGTATGCCACTCTGGCGAGGCGCATCCGTCGTAAATTCGGCGGCCTTAAGGTTTACTAGGGCCTTTGACATATCTTTAAGAATTCCGGCTCCAAAGGAGAACCGCGCACGTAGCGCCGCCCTGCCTAAGCGCTTAAACTTCCATGGATGTACGACCTTCGCCGTAACGACTACGACGTCACTAATTCAGTCCAGGTGAGTTCCACCGCGGCGGTCGAGTCGGCAGTGCGTGACTTATTCCAGTCCTGCTGGCCGGGCGAGTCATTCGACCGGGTCGCCAAGGGATTCGCTACCTTCGATCAGTTGTTTACCGGCCGCCTACCGGGATATCACGGCGTCGACACTGTTTATCACGATCGCCAGCATTCGCTCGATATGACTCTGGCGATGGCGCGGCTGCTCGCCGGTTACGAGCGAACCTCGGGTGCGCGTGCGCGATTCGGCGTTGATCGGGCCGTCATGGGGCTGGTGACTTCGCTGTTTCACGACGCTGGCTATATCCGTGAATTCGACGACATCGAACACCACAATGGCGCCGAATTCACTTTGTATCACGTATCGCGCAGCGCGCGATTCCTGGCGCGCTTTCTGCCCACTATCGGGATGGAGTCCTGGGTACCTGTCGCCACGCGGGTAGTCCATTTCACCGGCTACGAAATAAAAATCAGCGACATACAGCTCGCCGATGATCGCGATCGTAAACTCGGGCATTTACTGGGTACCGCCGATCTGATCGCGCAGATGGCGGATCGCTGTTATTTGGAGAAGTGCCGCGATCGGCTCTATTTGGAATTTGTGCTGGGCGGAATCGCGGCGGCTCCGGGGCGCGATGGATCGCTTCAAGTTCGCTACAGCTCGGGGCTCGATCTGTTACGTCAGACCCCGCAATTCGTACGTGATACTCGCGCGCAACGTCTCGAGGGTGAATTCGAATTCGCTTATCGGTACTTCGAGCCGCTGTTTGGCGGACGCAATCCTTATCTTGAGGCGATCGACCGAAATTTGGAATACTTGCATCGGGTGCTGCGAAGCGAGCGCTGGCCCATGCTGCGGCGGAGTCCGCCGCTATTCACCACCGAAGGTGGTCAACTGGGTCACGTGCGCGGACTGATGGTCAATCACCTCAAGGCACTCTGGGCATAGCCTAGGGTCTCCGCGGCCTACCCTTAAGGCCAATCGACGCGCACGACGTAGCGCTCATGCAAAACTTCCAGATCGCTGAGCAGCGCATCCTTTCCCAGTACCGGCGACTCAAGTAAGGCTTCGTGCAGAATCCTTAAATCCAGCGCATCACGGGCGCTTTCGGCAATGGGTGCAAAACTGTAGTGCCAGGGCTCGGGCTGCACCGCGGATATTACGCCTCGATAAGGCCGAAAGAACCCATAGCGACTGGCGTTTGCCGACAGCCATTCGGCGAGCGGTGCGTAGGGTCCCGGCGGTTCGTATTCTGCGCCTTTCAATTGAACTCGATAACCCGGCGCAGTCGCACCGCGATCGATCAAATCCAGATCCGTACCCCAATGGTGCCGGCTGGCGCCTGGAATGGCAGACCAAATCAGGATTGCGCCCACGCGTTCCCGCGCAGACATCTCCTTGGGGTCAATCACGCCCCCATTGGCGTCATACAAAGGTCTTACACCGCTGAACTTATCGTTCCAAATGGATAATTGGCGCGAAAAATCCCTGAAACTGCTGACCGGCACCAGATCGAATCCAGCCGCAAGCGCGGCCCGCCGCATATTCAAAAAAGGCGCCACCACGTCATGGTGCAGTGCGCCGATTTGCGCCAATGAAGCGATATGGGTTTCGGCTCGTCCAGTCAGTTCCAACGCATTCAAAATAGGCCCCCGAAGAATTGGCGTGAACGGGTATTATCGCCCTATGGCCCAAAGCCTAAAAACCAAATATTCGCTGTTGGCCCTAGGAGTTGGCCTTACGCTGTCATTGCTCTTGGGCGGCCTAGCCTACTACGAGCACCGCGTGGATGTATCCCACATCAATCAAACCAGCTACGTCACCGTAGAGCAGAAGCTCGAGGCCGACCTGGAGGCGCGCAGCCGCATTCTGGGAAAAGTAACCGCCTCGCTACTCGCGGCTGAGGTCAATTCGGGAAACAGCGCGGCGGTCGCCGGCACCGCGCGGCGATTACTCGATGAAGGCGATGTCCAGCGCATTGAGATCATGGATGCCCATGGCCGGATGCTGTTCGCCGGCAATAATAATCGAGGGCCGCAGTCGGTCGAAGGATCTTATGTCCTTGAGAATCCGATTCTGGCGACGCTGGGTGCCACCACGGTGCAGCGCGTCGGCAATTTGCAGCTGTGGATCAGCCGCGCCAAAATTCAGGAGACTTTGGCCGGCCTGCAGGCAACCCTTGAGACCCAGCAGAGCCTGCAGGCCAAGCGCATGCGAGGCTTGCTCGCGACCATCACCTTGACGCTGTTGGCGCTGGCCTTAGCGAGTGGTTGGTTTACCTCCGGTCAGTTGACCGGCCCGATCACCGCCCTGATCAAGACCGCGGATCGAATCGGCCAGGGCGACTACACCCGGCCGGTAACCCAGATACGCGCCGACGAGCTTGGGGATTTGCAGGATGCGCTTGAGCGCATGCGGCAGAAGCTATATGAAACCACCATCACCAAAAACTACCTCGACACCGTCCTCAATAGTCTAAGCGATGCGGTACTGGTCACTTCGCCGGACGGACTGGTCAAGAGTTGCAACGAGGCCGCGCAACGACTGCTCGGCTTCAGCGAGCTGGAACTCAAGGGTAAGTCGCTGGTGAGTTTGATCGACGATGTGCATCGCGGCGCGTTCGATTCGTCGAGTACCGCACCGGATGCTCGCGAGACCGTGCTGCGCACCTCGAGTGGCCAGACCATTCCGGTGTCCATGGCGGGATCGGTTATCACCACCGAAGACCCGCAATTTCAGGGCAATATCTATGTTGCGCGGAATATCACCGAACGAAAACGCGCTGAGCGACGTATTCGTTATCTGGCGCGCTACGATACTCTCACTAAAATGCCGAATCGCATGCAGTTTCAACATCTGCTGCAACAGGCCATCGCGCGCTCGCGCCGCAATCAACGCCTGCTCGCGCTGTTGTATTTGGACTTGGACCGATTCAAAGAAGTCAACGATACCTTCGGTCATTCCGCGGGCGATCGCACCCTTGAGATCTTGAGCGAGCGGCTGACGCGCAACTTAAGCAAGGACACGGTGATCGGCCGCCTCGCCGGCGATGAATTCGCGATGTTTGTCGACGATCTTCCTCTGGATATAGACAACCGAGCCAGTATCGCAACCTTGGCGCGCACCCTACTCGATGAAATCAGCCGCACCTTTTATGTCAATCAACAAGAAGTCTATTTGACCGCCAGCGTCGGTATCGCGATTTGTCCCTATGACGCGGAAAACGTCATCGACCTGATTCGTAACGCCGATGCCGCCATGTATCACTCGAAGCAGAACGGCGGAAATTCCAGCGCCTTCTACGTTCCGGAAATGAATGCCGCCGCGGTTGAGCGACTGATGCTCAAGAGTAAGCTTAGACGCGCGCTGGAACGCGATGAGCTGGTTATTCTCTATCAGCCAAAGGTGGACTTACGCGACGGCAAGGTGGTGGGCGCCGAGGCGCTATTGCGCTGGCGGCTACCGGGACACGGCGATATCTCACCGTCGCAATTCATACCTCTGGCCGAAGAGACCACTCTCATTTTGGATATCGGCGAATGGGTATTGAACCGCGTCTGCGCCGATTACCGCGAATGGCAAAAAACCGTGTCGCAGCCGGGTCGAATTGCAATAAACCTCAGCTTACGTCAATTGAAACAGACCAGCTTCATCTCGCGATGCCGCGGGGTGTTTCGTAAACATGAGGTATCGCCCACCTGCTTTGAGCTGGAAGTCACTGAAACTACCTTGATGACAGATCCCAAACGTACCATCGGGTTGTTGAACGAGCTGTACGCCATGGGATTGAATCTCGCCATCGACGATTTCGGTACCGGCTATTCGTCGCTGTCGGCATTGCAACAATTCCCGATCGCGACCTTGAAAATCGATCAATCCTTTGTGCGCGATGTGGCGGTGGATACCAACGATGCCGCCATTGTTCGCACCATCATCGATATGGGAAAGAGCCTCGAACTCGAAGTCATCGCGGAGGGTGTGGAGGGCAGCGATCAACTCGAATTCCTGCGTAAACACGGTTGTTACTACGCCCAGGGCCGTTTGTTCGGAGAGCCCATGGAGGCCAGGAAATTGCTTGGTATTCTGTTAAATCAGACCGGCGGTAAGACTCAGTACGCCGAAATGTGCGTTTCTCCTTTACACCCGGTCAACATCCTCGCATAGTACGCGGTACTGTTTAAGGGCAAACCCGCCGAAAGGCGGGGACGCAAAGCCACCGGTCTACTGAGCTTCTCCTTGTGGGAAGGGCTCAACGATAGCGGGGTCGCCAGTGCTGGTACTTTCACCATGCAACCCGCGTCCGCAGGCTTTGCACCCCCTGACAGCGTAACGTGTTCAGTTCTTCTGCAGGGGTGAATCAATGGCATCGAAAGTCTCTCGTTCGCCGGGTGCGGACAGTTCCGGTCTTTATCGTCGGCCGCGATTCGTGCTTCGTCCGAAGCGCTTCGAAGAAGTTTCCACCATTATGGGTAAGGTCAATTCCTATCCCTCGCCGGTTCGCATGCTGGGCGCCGATTACTCGCAGACCCGCTGCGTGGGCGGCGACGGCGGTACCACCGTCGACACCGCCGCGCTCGACAAAATTGTGGAGATCACCGATCAGAGCGTCCGCGCACAGGCCGGAGTACAGGTCGGCACCCTAGTGCAGGCACTGACCGAACGAGGCCTGGAGCTGCCTTTGACGCCTGAGAGCGGTCGAATTTCGCTGGGCGCTTTGGCGGTCACAACCTTGCCGCAGGCTTCCTATGGGACCGGCCTCGCGCAATTGTCGTCCATGGTGTCTGAATTGAAATTGATCACGCCGCAAGGCAAGCAAATGACGGTAACGGCGCGCGAGCGTGATTTGATGCGCGTGTTACGCTCAAGTTTCGGCCTGCTCGGCATGGTGCACGAGGTGGTATTGCCGGTGCGTCCTCTGACGCCGGTTAAGATCGACTACCAGGCGATGACCCTGGGCGAGTTTGGCGCGCGCTTCGAGAAGCTCCTGACCGGTCCGGGCGCACTGCGCCTGCATATTTCACCCTTCCAGGACCGCATCACGGTCGAGCGCCGAAGCATCGATGAGTCAGCGAACCCGAGCCGCTCCGGCGTGTGGCAGATTCGCAAATCGGTTATGCGCAATGTATTGCACGCCTTCGGCGCGTCGGTGGGCAGTGTCCTCGCGGCACCCGGCCTGCGAGCGTCCATCGATCGCAAGGCGCGCGGTGTGGTCATGTACTCCCACGAATGGATGCGCGATTTACCGCAGGAGGCCTGGAAATCGCACCACACCTACAGCCTGTGGGCCTTTCCGCAAGCCGACTACCCGAAGGTACTGGCCGAGTATTTCGCCTTCTGCAAGGCCTATTACAAGGCCAATCGGTATCGATGTAATGTCGAGGCGGGCGCCAGCCGGTTGCACCAAGATAAGAATTCGCTATTCAGCGTAAGCTACACCGGCCCGATGTTTACCCTCGAGCCCTCGTCAACCGGCGAGAAGGGTTGGGACGACTTCCTGATTGACTTCAACGATTTCGCCTCGGCGCTGGGTGGGATTCCCACTTTCAATCAATCGCGGGCCTTACAAGCCGAGCATGTGACCAAAGCCTTCGGTGAACGCGCCAAGCTATTCCGCGCCTTGCGCCAACGAACCGATCCGCTCAATCGATTGCGCAACAGCTATTTCGCTTATCTGTTGGGGTAGTGGCCGGATCGCCGCCGGCACCGACCTTCAGGTCTTATCCTGAAGGTGCGCTTCGAGGAACCACAGTTGCTTATCCATATCGCGCGATATGGCGGTGAATAGATCGGCGGTACCCGCATCTCCGAGCTCCTCGGTCTCGTCGATGGTGGTGCGGGCCGATTTGCCGAACGCCGCCAATTGGGTGGATAAGTAGAACAGGTGGTCCTTGCCGGCGGTGATGCTCAAGGGATAATTCTTAAGCTTACTGCGCCGCGCCGCAACCGCGACGGTTCCCTCGGCGGTTCCGCCTAAGCTCGTGACACGTTCTGCAATGTCGTCGATCTGGGTCAATAAAACATCGGAGATACGATCGAACAATTCGTGCAGCGTCATGAATTGCGGCCCCTTCACATTCCAGTGCGCCTGTTTTACCTGGCTTTGCAGGTCTATCGCCTCGGCCAAGCGCTCGTTGAGTATCCTGATGACATTGCGGCGCAGCTTTTCGGAAAGATCAATCTTAGACTTGTACACGGAATGCTCCTTGGAAGATCCCACATCGACGCGCTGCTATTTTGCACGTTGTATCCCAAGAAAAAAACCGATGTCCGGCGCGGTGTTGACCGCCGCATCCTCCGACAACCCCATTTCTACGCGCCACCGGTTCGCCAGCCGATAAACCAAGCCGGTACTGAATACCAGACTCGGACCTAAGAACCTCAGCTCGCTGCCTGTCACGCGCCGAGTTTGACCTTCCAATTGTGCGCGTATCGACCAGGCCGCGTTGAGCGTGCGCGAAATGGAGGATCGACCGAAGGCGGTGGCGCGGCGCGCGCTCCCGCC
>Ga0075017_100002091_pt1 | contig 12444 bp, 13 predicted proteins | sample AleBraG_ABR_2012_FD_71475 | JGI IMG/M metagenome (GOLD analysis project Ga0075017, IMG submission 71475) | Freshwater sediment microbial communities in response to fracking from Pennsylvania, USA - Alex Branch Run_MetaG_ABR_2012 | ecosystem: Environmental > Aquatic > Freshwater > Creek >...
ATCGCAAACATCTGAGTCGAGGGGAATCACTTCGATGGACTGGTTCGACAGCTGGGCCCTGACGCTGGCGGTGTTCATTCCGCTGGTGGGCATGGCGATCGTGCTGCTGATCCCGAAGGCGGAGGAGGGCCTGATCAAGGTCGTCGCCCTCCTCACGACGCTCGTGACTGCGGCGGTCGGCATTGGGATCCTGGCCAACTTCAACCTCGACGGCCGCCACCTCCAGTTCGTGGCGAACGAACAGTGGATCCCGGTCATCAACAGCCGGTACCACGTGGGCATCGACGGCATCTCGCTGCCGATGATCCTGCTCTCCATGCTGATCACGGTCTGCTGCGTGATCTACTCGTGGAACCACTTCCCCGAGCCTCACAACCCGAAGGCGTTCCTCGCGCTGATCCTGCTCCTCGAGACGGGCATGATCGGCACCTTCGTGGCGCAGGACCTCATCCTGTTCTTCATCTTCTTCGAGGTCGTCCTGCTGCCGATGTTCTTCATGATCGGCGTGTGGGGCGGTCCCAACCGCGAGTACGCGTCGATCAAGTTCTTCCTCTTCACGCTGTTCGGCTCCGCGCTGATGCTGCTGAGCTTCCTGGCGCTGTTCTTCCTGTCGAAGGTGCACACCTTCGACATGGTCACGCTCACGCACCTCCACGGCGCCGGCATCGTCCACGGCACGCAGCTGCTGATCTTCGGCGGGATGTTCCTCGGCTTCGCGATCAAGGTGCCGATGTTCCCGTTCCACACCTGGCTCCCCGACGCGCACACCGAGGCGCCCACCGTGGGTTCGGTGCTGCTGGCCGCGATCATGCTGAAGCTCGGCACCTACGGCTTCATCCGCATCGCGCTGCCGATGCTGCCGTCTGCCGCGCAGTCGTGGGCGCCCTGGATCGGCCTGCTCGCGGTGATCGGCATCATCTACGGCGCGCTCTGCTGTCTCGCCCAGCGCGACATGAAGCGCCTGATCGCCTTCTCGTCGGTGGCGCACATGGGGTTCGTGATGCTCGGCATCGCGACCCTCACCAGCTTCGGCATCAACGCCGCGGTGTTCGGCATGGTGGCGCACGGTCTCATCACCGGCATGCTCTTCTTCCTCGCCGGATCGGTGCAGGAGCGCTACGGCACCCGTGAGATCAGCCGTCTCGGCGGCATCCTCACCCAGGCGCCGAAGCTCGGCTGGCTGCTGGGCTTCTCGGCCATGGCCTCGCTCGGTCTCCCGGGTCTCGCCGGCTTCTGGGGCGAGTTCCCGGCAATCCTGTCGACCTATCAGCCGAGGCTGCCGTTCGGCCTGTGGGACGGATCGGCCGGCACGCTCGCCACGTACCGCACCTTCATGGTGATCGCCGCCGTCGGTACCGTGCTGGCTGCGGGCTACCTCCTCTGGATGTTCCAGCGGGTCGCGATGGGCACGCCGAAGCCCGAGTTCGCCGAGGCGCACATCCACGACCTCCACACGGAGGAGTGGATCGCGTTCGCCCCGCTCCTGCTCCTCATCGTGGCGCTCGGTGTCTACCCGCAGCTCCTGTTCAAGATGACCGACCTTCCTGTCACGCAACTGGTGCTCGGGATGCGTCACGCCCTGGGGCTGTAGGTGAACCCGACCGTCGACTTCCACGCGATCGCGCCGGAGATCGTTCTCACGGCGACGATCCTGATCGCGCTCCTGGTGGATCTGATCTGGCCCGAGCAGGCGCGCGTCCTCGTGCCGCGCATCGCGTCGCTGGGCGTGCTCGGCGCGTTGATCCCCGTGCTCACGCTGGTCGACGACGGTGCGACGCGCTCGATGTTCCACGGCGCGTTCGTGGTCGACAACTACGCGCTCGCGATGCAGGGCTTCTTCCTGGTCGTCACCTACCTCACGATCCTGCTCGCCACCGACTACATCACCGACGGCGACTATCACCAGGGTGAGTTCTGGGTCCTGATGCTCACGTCCGTGCTGGGCATGCTGGTGATGGCGTCGTCGCGCGACCTCATCTCGATCTTCGTGGCGCTGGAGACGATCACCATCCCCACGATCGTGCTCGCCGCGTGGCGCAAGCACGACAGCAAGTCGAACGAGGCGGCGATCAAGTACCTCGTCATCGGCGTGCTGTCGTCGGCGATCATGCTCTACGGCATGTCGCTCGTGTACGGCGAGACCGGCTCCACGCTGCTGAGCGACATCTTCCGGTACTCCGCCTTCCACGAGCTCTCGCCGCTCTACGCGGTGGCGATCTTCCTCACCATCGGTGGCTTCGCCTTCAAGGTGAGCGCGGTGCCGTTCCACTTCTGGACACCCGACACCTACCAGGGAGCGCCCACGCCGGTCACCGCGTTCCTGTCCGTGGCATCGAAGGCGGGCGGCTTCGTCGGGCTGCTCACGATCATCGCGTTCGGCTTCTTCCCGGCGAAGGACGCGTGGGAGCCGGTCATCTGGTTCCTCGCCGCCGCGTCGATCATCTACGGCAACCTGGTGGCCCTGAAGCAGACGAACATCGTGCGCCTGCTCGCGTACTCGTCGATCGCGCAGGGTGGCTTCATCCTCGTGCCACTCGCGGTTGCGTACAACGCGAAGGTGGTCTCGCTGCAGGCGGTGGTGATCTACCTCTGCATCTACGCGGCGATGAACCTCGGCGCCTTCGCCTGTGTGATCGCCGCCGCCCGCCGCTCCGGCTCCGGTGAGATCGACAGCTACTCCGGACTCGGCAAGACCGCGCCCGGGCTGGCGATCCCGTTCACGATCTTCCTGTTCTCCCTCGCCGGCCTCCCGCCGTTCGCCGGCTGGTTCGCCAAGTTCGTGATGTTCCGGGCGGTGCTCCAGGCCAACACGCCGGCCGCCACGGTGCTCGGTGTCATCGCCGCGCTCGGTTCGGTGGTCGCGTTCTTCTACTACGCCGCGGTCGTGCGCAAGATGTGGTTCCACGACCCGCTCGACGACACCGTCCGCGAGGCCCGCACCCCGCTCGGCCTCAACGTCGCCATCGGCCTCTGCCTCGCGGTCACGATCGTCATCGGCGTCTACCCGCAGCTCTTCGCCCGCATCGGCGAATGGGCCTTCCAGCTCTGATCGCTCGTTCGTTGCGGGGCGGGACACCCGCCCCGCGGCCACTCTCTCGCTGGCGAGCACCTGCGCTCGCTCCGCTCGGCTCCGGTGCCGCATCATGTCCGCCATGAGTGGGTCGAATGCTTTGGAACAGCACTTGATCGAGCGGATCCACCGGGAGGGGCCGCTGCCGTTCGACGCCTTCGTCGAGGTCGCGCTCTACGGCGACGGCGGGTTCTTCGCCTCGGGGCATGGTGCCGGGCGCGCCGGGGCCGACTTCGTCACCAGTCCCGAGGTGGGTCAGCTCTTCGGCGCGTTGGTCGCCCGCTACCTCGACCGCGTGTGGGAGGACCTCGACCGCCCCGACCCCTTCGTGGTGGTCGAGGCCGGCGCCGGGCGGGGCCGTCTCGCCGCCGACGTCCTCGCCGCAGCTCCGGCGTGCGCGCCCGCGTTGCGGTACGTGCTGGTGGAGCGCTCCGAGCCCCTGCGCGCGGCGCAACGCGAATTGCTCACCGTCGAGCCGTTCGACGAGGCACTCGGCCCGGCCATCCCCGACCCTGACGACCCGGAGGGGCCCGACCTCGTCCCCGTCACCGGCATCGGTCCGATCGTGACCGCGCTCGACGACCTTCCCTCGATCCACGTCGTCGGGGTGGTGCTCGCCAACGAGCTGCTCGACAACCTGCCCTTCTGTCTCGTCGAGCGCACGGCCGACGGTTGGTGCGAGATCCGGGTCGGCCACGACGGCGCACGCTTCGTCGAGAGCGTGCTGCCGGCGACCGCGCACCTGGCGGCGGAGGCCGAGCTCGTGGCCGCGGGCGAGGTCCCGACGGGCACCCGCCTCCCCGTGCCCACCCCGATCGCCGAATGGCTCCACGGCGCCGCCGCGCTCCTGCGGCGGGGGCGGGTGCTCCTCGTCGACTACGCCGCGGACGGCGCCGAACTCGCCGCCCGCGGCCAGCACGGCTGGCTGCGCACGTTCCGTGCCCACGAGCGCGGGGGCGGCCCGCTCGAGGCCCCGGGCACGCAGGACATCACCGCCGACGTACCCGTCGAGTTCCTCGTGCACGCCGCCACCCGCGCCGGGTTCACGCTGCGCACCGACGTCACCCAGGCCGAGTGGCTGCGCGACCTCGGACTCGACGACCTCGTCGCCACCGCGCGCGCCGAGTGGGACGCCCGCGCCCACGTGGCCGATCTCGCGGCCCTGCGGCACCGCAGTCGCGTGTCGGAAGGCTCGGCGCTCACCGACCCCGCCGGGCTCGGCGCCCACCGGGTCCTCGAGTTCGGTACCTGAGCTCGTCGCCCGCCCGCGCCGGGTGATGCCGGGGTGACGCCCGGGTGACGCCCGCGCCTGTAGCGGTAGCCTGACCCGCGCACTGCTCACCACAGGGGAAACTTCCATGGCGGACACCGGCGACACGATCGAGTCACTGCTCGCGGAGGGACGTACGTTCCTCCCGCCCGACGGCTTCAAGCGCCAGGCGCTGGTCGTAGGCACCGAGGTCTACGACGAGGCCGACACCGACTTCGAGGGCTTCTGGGCCCGCCAGGCCGACTCGCTGCTCGACTGGTACGAGGACTGGCACACCATCCTCGAGTGGGACCTGCCGTTCGCGAAGTGGTTCGTCGGCGGCAAGCTCAACGTCGCGTACAACTGCCTCGACCGCCACGTGCAGGCCGGCCGCGGCGACAAGGTTGCGTACTACTGGGAGGGTGAGCCCGGCGACACTCGGGTCATCACCTACACCGAGTTGCTCGACCACGTGTCCCGCCTCGCCAACGCGCTGAAGGCGCTGGGAGTGGAGAAGGGCGATCGTGTCTGCATCTACCTGGGCATGGTCCCCGAGCTGCCCATGGCCCTCCTCGCCTGCGCGCGCATCGGCGCCGCTCATTCCGTGGTGTTCGGCGGCTTCTCCGCCGATTCGCTGCGCGACCGCATCCAGGACGCCGGTGCCAAGGTCCTCGTCACCGGCGACGGGGCGTGGCGGCGTGGCAACGTCGTGCCGCTGAAGACCACCGTCGACGTCGCGCTCGCCGACTGCCCCACGATCGACAAGACGCTCGTCCTGCGGCGCACCGGCCAGGACGTCCCGATGACCGACGGTCGCGACGTCTGGTGGCACGACCTCGTGCCCGCGCAGTCCGCCGACTGCCCGCCCGAGCCGATGGACTCCGAGGACCTGCTCTTCCTCCTCTACACGAGCGGCACCACGGCGAAGCCCAAGGGCATCATGCACACCACCGGGGGCTACCTCACGCAGGTCGCGTGGACGCACAAGCACGTGTTCGACCTGCACCCCGACGACGACGTCTACTGGTGTGCGGCCGACGTCGGCTGGGTCACCGGCCACTCGTACATCGTCTACGGACCGCTCGCGAACGGCGCCACCAGTGTGCTCTACGAGGGCACCCCCGACTTCCCCGAGAAGGACCGGCTCTGGCAGATCATCGAGACGTACGGCGTCACGATCCTCTACACCGCACCGACGGCGATCCGCTCCTTCATGAAATGGGGTGCGGAGTGGCCGCAGGGGCGTGACCTCTCGTCGTTGCGCCTGCTCGGCAGCGTCGGCGAGCCGATCAACCCCGAGGCGTGGATCTGGTACTGGGAGCACATCGGTGGCGGCCGCTGTCCCATCGTCGACACGTGGTGGCAGACCGAGACCGGCGCCATCATGATCAGCCCGCTCCCCGGCGCGACCACGCTCAAGCCCGGGAGCGCCACGTTCCCACTGCCCGGCATCGGCGCCGAGATCGTCAACGACGACGGCAGCGCGGTCGGGATCCCCGGTGGTGGCTACCTCGTGCTCACCCGCCCGTGGCCGTCGATGCTGCGCGGCATCTGGGGCGACCCGGAGCGCTACCGCGACACCTACTGGGGCCGCTTCGACGGTCGCTACTTCGCCGGCGACGGCGCCAAGCGCGACGACGACGGCTTCTTCTGGCTCCTCGGTCGCGTCGACGACGTCATGCTCGTCTCGGGCCACAACATCTCCACCGCCGAGGTCGAGCACGCGCTCGTCGGCCACCCCGCGATCGCGGAGGCCGCGGTGGTGGGCGCCACCGACGCGACGACGGGCCAGGCGATCAAGGCGTTCGTGATCCTGCGCAGCGGCAACGAGCCGTCCGACGCGCTCGTCGCCGAGCTCCGCGACCACGTCGGTACCCACATCGGCCCGATCGCGAAGCCCAAGACGATCCTCTTCACCGAGGACCTGCCGAAGACGCGGTCGGGCAAGATCATGCGTCGCCTGCTGCGTGACGTCGCCGAGGACAAGGCGCTCGGCGACACCACCACGCTGGCCGACCCGTCGGTCGTCGAGGGCATCAAGGCCCAGCACCTCGCCGCCGCGACCGAGGACGACTGAGGACGTGACCCCACCGAACGACCTGGCCGCCGTACCGGAGCACTGGACCTGGCACAGCGGCCCGATCGCGCCCGGCCCGGCGGTCGTCGTCGACATCGACGGCGTGCTCTCCGACGCCGCCGGTCGCCAGCACTACCTCGAGGCGCCGCGGCGCAACTGGAACGCGTTCTTCGAGGCGTGCGCCGACGACCCGGTGATCGAAGAGGTCAAGGTGCTCCTCGATCACCTCGATCGCGACCTGCGCGTCGTCCTGCTCACCGCGCGCCCCGAGCGGGTGCACCACCTCACCGAGGCCTGGCTGCGTCGCTACAAGATCCGCTGGGACGTGCTGCTCATGCGCCCATGGGGCGACTACGAGATGGCGCGCGACTTCAAGCAGGCGTCGGTCTGGGAGCTGCGCGCGTACGGCTTCGAGCTGCGGCTCGCGATCGAGGACGACCGGCGCAACGTCGACATGTTCCGAACCGAGGGAGTGCCGTGCGTGTACTTCCATTCCGGCTACTACGACTGACGAACTGCAACTTCGGGGGGACCGAGCAATGAGTGAGCAGCACCTGACCGATCTGCTGGGACTGCGTGGCAAGCCCGCGCTCGTCGTGGGCGGGGGCTACGGCATCGGCCGCGAGAGCGCGCTGATCCTGGCGCAGGCCGGCGCCGACGTCGCGGTCGCCGACCTCGATCTCGAGCGCGCCAAGGGCGTGCAGGCCGAGATCGAGGCGCTCGGCGTGAAGTCCGCCGCGTTCACCGGCGACGTCACCAAGCGCGAAGACTGCGAGGCCATCGTCGACGGCGCGGCCGCCGCGCTCGGTGGGCTCGAAGTGCTGATCAACATGGTGGGCACCGCGGGCTGGTGCCCGATCGTCGACATGACCGACGACGACTGGGAGCTCGACCTGCGCCGCAACCTCACGCAGCACTTCTACGTGTCGCGTGCGGCGGGGCGGATCATGATCGAGCAGGGGCGCGGCGGGCGCATCGCCGTCGTGGCGTCGGTGAGCGGCCTCTACGGCGCGCCGAACCACGCGTCGTACGGCGCGGCCAAGGCCGGGCTCATGGACCTCGTACGCACGATGGCCCACGAGTGGGGCCAGCACGGCATCCGCATCAACGGCGTCGCGCCCGACATGATCAACACGCCGCGCATGGCCGCGACCCATGCCGCCCAGGGCATGGACCCGGACGCGAACGCGCGCGCCGACGGCGCCCCGCTCGGGCGGGCCGGGGTCGCCGGCGAGATCGCCGCGCCCCTCGTGTTCCTCGTGTCCGACATGGCGAGCTTCATGAGCGGCCAGACGCTTGTCGTCGACGGCGGCATGCGGGCCGCGTTCCCGCACTGGCGCGCGACCGAACAGATGCGCTGACCCGGCGCATCGGACCCAGGCACTCGGCGGAGCGGAGGCTGACGATGGCGACGTACGTCCTGGTGCACGGCGGTGGCCACGGTGGCTGGTGTTACCAGCCGGTGGCGCGACTGCTGCAGGCGGAGGGCCACGTGGTGTACGCGCCGTCACTCACCGGCCTCGGAGAGCGCTCGCACCTGCGCGGTCCCGGCATCGATCTCGACACGCACATCACCGACGTGACCGCGCTCCTGCACTACGAGGACCTGCGCGACGTCATCCTCGTCGGGCACAGCTACGGCGGGATGGTGATCACCGGCGCGGCCGACCGCGCCGCCGACCGGGTCGGCGCGCTCGTGTACCTCGACGCGGCCAACCCGCGCAACGGCCAGTCGCTCGTCGACGTCGCCGGACCGATCATCGAGGCGGTCCGGCCGATGGGCGCGGTGGTCGACGGCGTGGAGCTCGTCCTGCTCCCCGATCCCGACGCGGGTCGCTTCTACGGCGTGACCGACGACGACACCGTCGCCTGGATGGCCGACCGGCTCGAGGGCCATCCGTGGGCGTGCTTCGCGCAGCCGCTGCGGCTCGAGCACGAGGACGAGTTGTGGGCGATCCCGCAGTTCCACATCTGCTGCACCGACACGGTGCCGACGCGCGACCCCGCGATGATCGAGCGGGCGCGGGCCGAGCAACGCCTCTGGGAGATCGACACCGGCCACGACCTCATGCTCACCGAGCCGCGCGCGGTGGCCGACGCGTTGTCGGCGATCGTTGCCGGATGACGCGCTAGTCGCGGAAGTTCGTGAACTGTAGGGGCACGGCGAAGTCGTGCTCCTTCATCGCCGCGATCGCGGCCTGCAGGTCGTCGCGCTTCTTGCCGCTGATGCGCAACTGCTCGCCCTGGATCTGGTGCGACACGCCCTTGAGCCCCAGCTCCTTGAGGAACTTGCCGATCTCCTTGCCCTTCTCGGTGGAGATCCCGCTGTTCAGCGTGACGGTCTGGCGCACCGTGCCCTTCGAGGCCTCCTCGATCTTCCCGTAGGTGAGGGCCTTGAGCGACACCTGGCGCTTCACGAGCTTCTCCTCGAGCACCTGGGTGAGGGCGGTGAGGCGCGACTCGCTCTCCGTGGCGAGCTCGATCGTCTTCTCCTTGAGCTCGATCGTGCTGTCGGTGCCCTTGAAGTCGAAGCGCGTCGACACCTCGCGGGCGGCCTGGTCCACCGCGTTGCGGACCTCCTGCATGTCGAGCTCGGAGACGACGTCGAAGGTGGGCATGGTGGTCTCCCGGGGAGAGCGGCAGCGGAACGGCCTGGTACTGTACGCCCCCCGAGGGTCGGTACCCGAGTGGACAAAGGGGGCAGGCTGTAAACCTGCTGCGTAAGCTACGTTGGTTCGAATCCAACCCGGCCCACTCCGGCAACATCCCGGCGCCCGCAACCCCGTCCGGGGCGGCGGGCGATCCTGGTTCAGAGCATGCGCTGCATCTCGACGACGTCGAGCCAACGGCCGAATTTGCGGCCCACCTCCCGCTCGACGCCCACCAGCTCGAAGCCGCAGGCCCGGTGCAGGGCGATCGACGCCTCGTTGCCGCCGGAGATGCGGGCGATCACGGTGTGGAACCCGTGGGCCTCGGCGAGCGACACCAGCTCGTCGAGCAGGCGCCGGCCGAATCCCCGTCCCTCGTTGCCGGGGAGCAGGTACACGGAGTCCTCGACGGTGGTGGCGTAGGCGGGGCGGGACCGGAAGGGTGTGAGCGACCCGAAGCCGACGATCCGCCCGTCGAGCACGGCGACGACGGCGGGGTGACCCCCCGAGTGCTCGTCGATCCACTGGACCTGGGCCTCGAGCGTGCGGGGCCGCAGGTCGAAGAGCGCCGTCGACTCGGCCACGTAGTGGTTGTAGATCGTGCGGATGCCCTCGGCGTCGCGCCGCTCGACCAGCCGGATCTCGACGTCCGGAAGGCCGTCCGGACCCTCGTCGGGTGAGCTCTCGGGGGCTTCCTGCATCCCCGGCACGGTAGCAAGGGCTGTTGCGTTGCTATCCTGTCCGACCTTCGCCCTTGTAGCTCAGTGGTAGAGCACTTCCATGGTAAGGAAGGGGTCGTGGGTTCAATCCCCACCGAGGGCTCGCAACAACCCGGACTGCACCCGCAGCCCGGGTGACGAAACACCGGCAACGGAAACCCGGGGCTGGACAACGACCAAGCCGAAGTCGTGCCACGAGCGCAGCGAGTGGCACACGCCGAGCGAGCGCCTGCGGCGCAGGTATCCTGCGCTGCAGCGAGCGAGGCATTCAAGGCGGTGTAGCTCAGTTGGTCAGAGCACGCGGCTCATAATCGCGGCGTCGCGGGTTCGAGTCCCGCCACCGCTACCACGCAACGTCCTGCCGGCCACCAATCGGTCAGCAGGGCCGGTTCCCAGGAGCGACACATGGCGAGCGACAAGCGGGTCAAGGTGACCCTGGCTTGCGAAGACTGCAAGCGGCGCAACTACATCACGATCAAGAACAAGACGAACGATCGTGAGCGGATCGAGATGAAGAAGTACTGCCGCTTCGACCGTCGGCACACGGTCCACAAGGAGACCCGCTGACTCTCGGCCTCCGGCCGAATCCCCCGATTCCCGGGGCGGCTTCCCCTCCGCCCTTCGCGACCGCCGGTGTACCGGCGGGTAACCCCCGGGCCCCGAGGTGAGTCTCAGATGAGCACTTCGGAATTGCCGCAGGGGCCCAGCGCCCTCGAACCGCTCGTGGAGGCCGCCCGTGAGGGCGATCGCCAGGCGTTCGACGAGCTGGTCCGGCGTACCTACGTCGAGACCTACACGCTCGCGATGCGGCTCACGGCCCACGAGGAGGACGCACGCGACGTGGTGCAGGAGACGTATCTCCGTGCCTGGCGGGGACTGGGGTCCTTCCGCGGCGACGCGCAGTTCACCACATGGCTGTACCGCATCACCGCGAACACCGCGTACACCACCGTCAAGCGCCGTCGGCGCCATCGGGCCGATGCACTCGACGCCATGATCCACGACCCCGTCGAGGTGCGTCTCGACGCCCAGCCCGAAGAGTCGGCCCAGCAGTCGGCCATGCTCGACCGCCTCTCGGTCGCCCTCGATCAGCTTCCTCCCAAGCTCCGGGTCCTCGTGGTCCTGAAGGACGTCTACGGCCTGTCGCACGAGGAGATCGCCGAGGAGCTCGGGATCTCCGTGTCGGCCGCCAAGGTGCGCCTGCACCGCGGCCGCAAGAAGCTGCGCGACCTGCTGTACGACGAAGCGCGCCCGAACCACGGGTCCGACGGGGGGATCGAGCATGCAGTGTGACGAGATCGCGCGGATCCTGCCGGACGCCGTCGACGGCGGTGTGGCGGTCGAGGACTCCGTGCAGCGCCACATCGACACCTGCCTGCGCTGCCAGGCGGAGCTGGCCCGCTACCGGAAGATGCTGCGCGGCCTGCACCTCCTGCGCACCCGCTACCTCGAGCCCGCGCCGGGCCTCGTCGCCCAGACCCTTGCCCTCATCGAGGAGGCGGGGGAGCGCGAGGCGCGCCGGGCGATCCTGAGCGGCAAGCGCATCGCCTACGCCAGCGCCATCGGCGGGGCGGCGGCGGTGGCTGCGGGCGCGGCGGCCACCGTGGTCATCGTGCACCGGGCCCGGCGCCGGACCGTCCCCGCCGCCGGCTGACCGGGCGGTTCGGTTCGAACGCGCCGACCGGGCAGGTGCGCGCCGCGCGCGCCCGCCTCGGGCGGATCGGAACCGTGCTGCTATCCTCGCACGTCCGGCCCGACCGCGCCCGGAGGGCACTAGCTCAATTGGTAGAGCACCGGTCTCCAAAACCGGCGGTTGGGGGTTCGAGTCCCTCGTGCCCTGCACTGCGACAACGCGACGAACCAGACGACCGAGCAGCCGCGAGGTCGGACCATCTCCAGAGGACGGCGATGCCGTGTCGATGAACCGCCAGACGAAGCGCATGATGGCGAAGCAGGGCACCGACTCGCCCCGCAAGCCCGACGCGCGCCGTCAGCCGGCTTCGAGCGCACCCAAGCGGGAGAAGATCGGGCCGAAGACATACCTCTCCGAGGTGAGGGGCGAGCTCCGGAAGGTCGCCTGGCCCACCAAGAAGGAAGTCGTCAACTCCACGATCATCGTGCTCATCGCGGTCGTCGTCATGACCACGCTGATCTTCGGGTTCGACTACGTGTTCTCCAAGTTCGTGCTCTTCCTCTTCAACTGATCCGAAGTAGCCACCATGACGTTCGACAGCCCCAAACCCGCCGACATCGACGAGACGGTCGAGGTCGCCGCCGCCAGCACCGACGAGGGCGCCGACGACGCGCTGCCCGAGTGGGCGCGCGTCGCGACCGCGGCTGACCGCGACGACGAGCTCGACGCCGACGTGCTCGCCGCCCTCGCGGGCGGCGACGCTCCGGCCACCGACGAGGTCCTCGTCGTGGAGGAGGAGGACTCGATCGAGATCCTCGAGGTCTCGTCGTCCGAGGACCTCGCCGACGCCGACCTGCTCGACGTGATCGAGGAGGACGACGAAGAAGAGGTCGCGCCGCGCGAACCCAGTCCCTACGACCGTCCGGGCGACTGGTTCGTGGTGCACACCTACGCCGGCTACGAGAACAAGGTCAAGCAGAACCTCGCCAGCCGCGTGCGCTCGATGAACGTCGAGGAGCAGATCTTCGAGGTCGTCATCCCGATGGAG
>Ga0075017_100002092_pt1 | contig 12444 bp, 4 predicted proteins | sample AleBraG_ABR_2012_FD_71475 | JGI IMG/M metagenome (GOLD analysis project Ga0075017, IMG submission 71475) | Freshwater sediment microbial communities in response to fracking from Pennsylvania, USA - Alex Branch Run_MetaG_ABR_2012 | ecosystem: Environmental > Aquatic > Freshwater > Creek >...
GAAACTGTCCCTGGAAGCGGTCGGGGCGGCGCGCGGCGTGCTGATGACGCTGGAGAACGGCGAACTGCAGGTGCGCGCCGCCAAGGGCGCGGGGTTCCAGATCAGTTCCAAGGTGCGGGATGAGGTCATCCAGAGCAAGGCGTCGTTTCTGGTGCGCGACGCGCAGTTGGATGAGGCTTTCGCCGACAGGCAAAGCATCGTGCAGCAACAAATCCGCAGCATCATGGCCGTTCCGCTGCAAACGGACTCGCGGGTGATCGGGTTGATTTACCTGGATTCGCCCCACTTCGTTAAAGAGTTCACCAAGGACGATCTCAATTTGCTGACGGTGATGGCCAACGTGGCAGCTATTCGCATCGAGCACGCGCGGCTGGCGGAAGTCGAACAAGCGGAAAAGCTGCTGGCCAAAGAGCTGCAACAGGCAGCGGAGATCCAGCGGCGGTTATTGCCGGAGAAGGCCCCGGTGCTGCCGGGCGTGGATATCGCGGGCTATAACGCCAGTTGCCGCACCGTCGGCGGGGACTACTACGATTTTTTGCCGTATCCCGATGGGCGGGTCGGCTTGCTCGTCGCTGACGTGGCCGGAAAAGGCATGCCAGCAGCGCTGATGGTTTCCAGCTTGCAGGCGCGCGTCCAGGTTTTGTTCGAAGAATACACCGACCTGGCGGCGCGCGTGACCCGGCTGAATCGGATCATGCATACCAGTTGCCCGAACAACCGGTTCATCACGTTCTTCTTGGGAGTGCTGGATCCGGCCACGGGCGAGATGACCTACTGCAATGCGGGCCACAATCCGCCGCTGCTGCTGCGCGCCAACGGCTCGGTGGAAAATCTGGAAACCACCGGACTGATTCTCGGTATTCTGCCGCGCTCGGAGATCGCGCAAAGCACCTGCAAGCTGGAGCCGGGCGATCTGGTGGTGTTGTTCAGCGATGGCGTGACGGAGGCTTCGCGGGTCGACGTGGACGAAGAATTCGGCGAGGAACGGCTGGCGCAGACATTACGCCAGTGCATCTCTCAACCGGCTGCGGCCATGATCGACACAGTGATCCAGAGCCTGACCGAGTTTACCAGCGGTGCGCCGCCGGCCGATGACATCACGCTGATCGTGGTGAAGTACCAGGGCGCCTAGCTCGTTTCTGCGACGGGGAGGCGATCACCGGTACCCGCACTGGCTGAAGCCTCTACGACGGACGCTGAGCCATTCTTACTTACTTAGCTCCTTTACCAGTTGATAGAGGAATGTCTGTCCTTCATAGAACGCCTGCACACCCATGCGCTCATCCCGGCCATGCGCACGAACATCGTTACGGTCCATAAAGAAGCCTTGCACTCCGTAGGTTGGGATGCCAGCCTCCCGGAAATACCTGCCGTCCGTACCGCCAGTCACCATCATGGGGACTGTGACCACGCCGGGCCACATGGTGTCTGTCACCCTGCTCACAGCTTTCAAAATGTCCTGCCGCAACGGCGACGCCGGACCCTTCTCAAACTCGCCGGCCAGCTTGATACCGACCTGATCGTCGGCAAATACTCGGGTCAGCGTGGACTGCACATATTCGATATCGTCTTCCGGCAGCACACGGCAGTTGATGTTGGCGGCGGCCAGTTGCGGCAGTGCGTTCTGCGCGTGGCCGCCTTCCAGCATCGTGGCCACGCAGGTGGTCCGCAACATGGAATTCCAGACCGGAGAAAGGGTAGCCACACTCTGCATCGCCTGCGGCGAACCGGCTGCCACTTGTTCCAGGTCGGCCTTCACTGGGGACCGCTCGATCTTGGCCAATTCCCGGAAATAGGCTTGCGTCACCTCATTCGTCTTCAGTGGGAAGTTGAATCGAGAAAGCCGGTCCAACGCACCGGCCAGATGATAGATAGCGTTGTCCGCCACTGGCATGGAACTATGGCCGCCTTTGTTGTGCACTTCGACGCGGAAGTTCACGTACGATTTCTCGCTCACCTGAATGTCGTTGGCAATGCGCTTGCCGTCTACACTCTCCCCCCAGCCCCCTTCGTTCAAGCAGTATTCGGCATCCACCAATTCACGCTTGTTCTGGACCAGCCACTTGGCGCCGTTGTAGGGTCCGCCGCCTTCTTCGTCCGCGGTCAACGCAACGATGATGTCGCGATCCGGCTGGAAGCCTTCGCGCTTGTAGCGGATGAGATTGGCGATCCAGACCGCCGCCTGCGCCTTGTCGTCCGAAGTGCCGCGGCCGTAGAAATAGCCGTCTTTCTCCAGGAGTACGAATGGGTCGATGGTCCAGTCCTCGCGTTTGGCCTCCACCACGTCGGTGTGAGCCAGCAGCAGAATCGGCTTGCGCTTACCGCTGCCGTGATAGCGGACAACCAGGTTGAACTTTCTGGGAATCGCTCCACCCAGGAAAATGTCCGAGTCGGGGAACCCTGCGGCGCGCAGCCGCGCCGCCACGGCCTCAGCCACCGGCGTCGTCGCGCCGGTGGTGAAGCCCGAAGGAATCTCAATCAGTTGTTTGTAGATCTCGCGCGCCAACTGGCGCTCCGGCTCAGGCGGCAGATTATCGGCCAACGCCGCGCCGGCGAGCATCGACAACAGGAGTAGTTTGCGCATTTCTGTTATTATCACTCCGCCGCCGCGCGGTGGTAAAATTGGGCGTCTTGGCTGCGCTCTCTCTCCGATGAAAATGGAATTCATTCGGGCGCTCCTGGTGGAGGACAATCCTGCCGATGCCGCGTTCCTGCGGGAAGCGGTGAAAGAAGCCGGCGCCCACTCATTTGTGGAGCTGGTTCATGCCGGGCAGTTGGCCTCCGCCTTGAGCCTCATCGCCGAACAAAAGTTCGACCTGATTTTGCTCGATCTGCATCTGCCCGACGAGCAGGGTCTGCCGACTTTGTTGCGGGTGCAAGCGGCAGCGCCGTCCGTGCCGATTATCGTCCTCACGGGGATGGACGATGAAGCGCTGGCCACCCGCGCGGTCCGGGAAGGCGCGCAGGACTATCTGGTCAAGAGTCAGACTGACGGGCGCTTGCTGGTGCGGTCCATGCGTTACGCCACCGAGCGCAAGCACGCGATTGAAGCGCTGCAGCGGCGCGAAGAGCATTTCCGGTTGTTGATTGAGAACGCCCTGGATCTGATCACCATCCTGCACCCGGACGGCACCATTCGCTACGTGAGTCCCTCGCACCAGCGGATTCTCGGCTACCCCGCGGAACAACTGATCGGCATCAACGCGCTGACCCTGGTGCACCCCGAGGATGTGAGCGCCGTTCGCGCGTTGTTTCGCTCACGTATCTCCCCGGCGTCGATCGAGTGCCGCTTCCGTCATGCCGATGGCAGTTGGCGCATGCTGGAGGCGTTTGGACGCGATCTGTCGCATATTCCGGGCGTGCAAGGAGTGGTGGTCAATTCGCGCGATGTCACCGACCGGCGCGCCTCGGAAGAAGCCTTGCGCCAGGCCAACCAGACTCTGCGCGCCGTCTTTCACACCTCGCCACTCGCCATTTACTCGACCGACCTCCACGGGATCACCAAGAGCTGGAACCGGGCTGCCCAAACTTTATTCGGCTGGGAGGAATGCGAACTGCTCGACCGCGAGTTGCCCCAGTTTGCCCTCAGCGCGAAAGAAGTGGCCGGCTTGCGGTTCAAGAATGCGGAGGAAGAAAACAGCGAGTCTCCGGTCGAACTCTCCTGCCGCCGCAAAAACGGAACCACGCTGGACGTCCGTGTCTGGAGCGCCTTTCTGCGCGATGGCGCCGGCGCCGCCACGGGCATTGTCGATGTCGTTGCCGATATTACTGACCGCCGGCGCTTGGAAGAGCAACTCCACCATTCGCAGCGTCTGGACGCAGTGGGCCGGCTGGCCGGCGGCATCGCGCACGACATCAACAACATGTTGATGGTGATCTCCGGGTATTCGCAGATGCTGACGGAGTCCATGGATGGAGAAGAGACGCTACGCGCAGATCTGGATCAGATTGTCAAAGCGGCGGACCGCGGCGCCGACCTCACCCGCCAACTGCTGGCCTTCAGCCGCCGCCAGGTAATCAATCCGCGCGTTCTGGATCTCAACGCGATTGTGCGCGACACCCAACGCATGTTGCAGCGGGTGATCGGCGAGCATATTCAACTGATCACCGAGCTGGACCCGAGTGTTCCCAATATTCACATGGATGCGGCCCAATTGGAGCAGGTGCTGGTGAATCTGGCGGTCAATGCTCGCGACGCCATGGCCGGCGGCGGCAGGCTGACCATTCGTACAGTCTGCTTTCAAGTGGACGATGCCTATTTCCGCAAGCACTTGTCGCCCACACCGGGCCACTATGCGCGGTTGACTGTGAGCGATACCGGAACCGGAATTGACCCGGCACTCATACCGCACTTGTTTGAACCTTTCTACACCACCAAGGAACGCGGCAAGGGAACTGGCTTGGGATTATCCACCAGCTACGGGATTGTGAAGCAGAGCGGCGGAGAGATCGTCTACGCACCCGCGGCCGGCGGTGGCGCGACGTTTCACATTTTCCTGCCGGAGGCCCGAGCATCGGTGGAACAACTGGCGGCGCAAATTTCGCCGCGCCCGGAGCAGGGCACGGGGACGATTTTGCTGGTGGAAGACGATCAGGCGGTTCGCCAGGTGCTGGAAAACATGCTACATCGCAGCGGCTATTCGGTGCGAGCGTTTGCCTCGCCGCGCGAAGCTCTCGACTTTATCAACGGGGGGCCGCCGGAAATCGATCTGTTGATTACCGACATGGTGATGCCTGGCATGAGTGGGCCGGAACTGGTTCGGCAGGCAGCCTCGCGCCTCTCCAACGTGCCGGTCCTGTATGTTTCCGGCTATGCGGACTCCCCCGGAGACGAAATTCCGGGGCCGTGTTTGCAGAAGCCGTTCACGCATGAGTCGCTGGCGGCCAAAGTGCGGGACGCACTGGCGGCGAGCGCTCACCGTTGATCGCGCAGTGAACTTCCTGCTAGTGGCCGCCATGACCCCTGTCCCTGCGGACATTAACTGACCCAGGCGAGACCTGAGTGCCGAGAGCTGTTGAGTGCGGCCTTGGTCGCGGCGTCGTATGTTGGAATCCTCCATTTGTCGCCGACCCCACGTGGCAGTCAGGTTGGTCTCGGCTACCCTGATTCCACGGCCTTCCGGCTTCGTCCAGAATCCTACTTCCTGTTAGAGATGACCACGGCTTCTCCGATGAAGCGCCCCTCCCAGAGATAAAAAACGCCCGCCTTATTAAACACCGCAGCGGCCTCCTCACCCGAAAGAAACACAAAGCCCACGCGGCGGCTCTCACTGGGGCTGAGCGGCTCCGTTAGCATCGGCCATCCATCATAGTCGACAAGGGGCGCTCCCTTTGAAACGGCACAGGGGCAGCCGAAACCGGGTTGCGCAGGGAGTCTCTTACCATCCTCCTCGGTTGGGTACAGCTTCAGGTGGCGATGAGCTGGGGAGTTGCGGTCTCCAGAAATTCTCGAATGCCGGGCATCTCCCTCTCATGGTATGGCTTCGGCTTGGCTCAGAACAAAATCAGCAATCAACGTCGTCGGAAAGGCCGAGCCACCAAACTGCCAAACTCCCACCAAGTCCCGTTGTGTGAAGTATGGCATCGTCTCCCCCAAGCCCGTATCTCGGGACCTTGGCTCTAAGCACGGCACTTCGATCACGGCCGATTTCCTTCAGGGGTGTGGATTGACTCCTCTATTGCGCCACGATTCGCCCCGGTCCGAAATAGTTGTAGGTGTACGCGAAGCCGGTGCCGTTGCTGATGCCGGTGTAACTGGTGCCGTCTGCGGAGCGATAGATGATGACGTCCTGCTTGCCGTCGCCATTGAAGTCGCGAAGGTCGACGAAGTCCATGCCGGGGCCGAAGAACAGGCTGGAGCCGCTTGGGAAATTGCCGGTGCCATCGCCCAAGAGAAGATAGCCGATGGCGTTGACGCTGTTATAGAGAACCAGGTCGGGGAAGCCGTCGCCATTCACGTCGCCGATTTTGAAGGCCGTGAAGCCGGGACTGTAGAGCAAGTAGTGATAAGTAAAGCTCGTGCCGTTGCTGATCGCCACATAGACGGTGCCATCCGACGGCCGGTAGAGAATGAAATCGCTTTTGCCGTCGGCGTTGAGATCAGCGGGAAGTACCGTGTAGCCACCCCCGAAGAACAAACTGCTGCCTGTGAAGTGGCCGGCGCCGTCGCCGAGCAGCAAATAAGCATTGTACGGCGGGGTTTGGTTGTTGTAGGCGATGATGTCGCTGAAGCCATCGGCGTTGTAGTCGGCGACCGCGATGCTGGTGAAGCCCGGGCTGAAGACTTGGGCGATGAAGGTGAACATACCGTCGCCGTTGCTCAGCGCGAGGTAGGCGGCGCCGTCAGACGGGCGATAGAGAAGCAGGTCGGTTTTGCCGTCTCCGTTGAAATCCCCGCGCTGGATTTGGTAGCCGGGAGAGATGTTACTCGTGGTGTAACTGAAGTGGCCAGTGCCGTCGCCGAGGCCGATTTTGAGGGCGCCGGTCGCGGAGTTGTAGAAGAGCATGTCGCTCTTCGAGTCTCCGTTGAAGTCGCCCTGCATCACGGTGTCGAAGGCGCCTATTGCGGGAGTGGGGATGGAGGTGTAGGTGCCGTTGCCGGCGCTGAGGAGCGAGTATTGATAGCCGCCGGCGCCGGGATAGTAGACCGAGAGGTCTTGATCGCCGTTGTTGGTGATGCTGTACGTTACCGTTGCCGGAGCCGACGTGGGAACGTACCTGGCGCCGAGGAGGATGGTGATGGTGCCATTGGCGTTGGCGATAGCCAGGTCGGTGCGGCCGTCGCCGTTGAAGTCGCCTGTAACAATGCTTTGTGGACCGAGAGCGACATCGTACGGGACCGCGGGCCGAAGCGTGCCATCGCCATTGCCGAGCAGTACTGAAATCGTTTTGGTGTCGGAATTGGTGACGATGACGTCTAATCTGCCGTCGCCGTTGATGTCTGCTAGGGTGATGGCCGCGGCCATGTTGTCGTAGCCAGTAGCGTAGTTGAGGGCGGTTTTGAATGTGCCGTCACCGTTGCCTAGATATACGGCGACACCATTGAAAGGGCTAGTGCCAATGAGGTCCTCCTTACCGTCGCCATTAAGGTCTCCAATGGCCCAGGCAGATTCGTTGCCGGGCACATTCACGGCATTCCCGAAGGTTCCATCACCATTGCCGAGTTCGACGTAGTTGCTCGACACCAGATCGATTACGCGGTCATTGTTGAAATCGCCGGCCGCCAGCACGGCGGAGATGGGCGCAGTCAGTGCCGGCTGGAACGTGCCATCGCCATTGCCAAAGAAAATGCTGCCGGCAGTGACCTGTTGTGTCACGGCGAGGTCTACCTTGCCATCGCCATTTAAGTCGGCAGCGATTAAGCCCGTGGGCGCATAAGCGATCAGCGATACGCCCGATGCAAAGGTTCCGCCGCCCTGGTTGAGAAGAATGAGAACGGTGTTGCTTTGAAAATTCGCGACAGCAAGGTCGGGCGCGCCGTCTCCGTTGAAATCCGCGACGACGGCGGCGGTGGGCTGCATACCGACCGGATAATCCTTTTTGGATTGAAAAGTTCCGTCACCATTCCCGAAGAAGACACTTACGGTGTCGGCCTTATTGTTGACGGTGATGAGGTCCGCTTTTCCGTCGCCGTTGAGATCGCTGGTCAACAGTTGCACGAGTCCTGAGCCGGCGCCAAGGCTAAGAGCAGTTGTAAAGCCGCTGGCAAGCGCGGAGTTTACGGTCAGCAAAATAACGTTGGACATGCTGGCGCCGTACGTGGAATCGCCGGAGTAGACCGCTGTTAGTTTGTGGCTTCCCGCCCCAATCAGGCGTGTTTTGAAAATGGCTTGATTTCCTGTGAGGCGTGCCGTGCCTAAAATATTGGCGTCATCCCGGAACACTACTGCTCCGGCGCCGCTGGAAACAGTGGCTGTCAGTGTGATTTCCTGGCCAAGCATCGACGGATTCGAAGAAGCCGTCAAGAGAGTTGTGGTAGGGGCGACAACCGGCGTTCGGTCAGAGGCGGTAGCAGTCGATCCGTTATAGGTGACGGATGCAGTACTGGTGAGTGTGGAAGGAGCGAGTTTGCCTGCGGACACGACGGTCAGCGTGATGAGTGGAAAACTGGAATATGCGGACACGGTGCTTTGGGTGGAGCAGGTAAGAGCGGCGAGCGAACAATTCCAACCAGAACCGCTCAACGCCGTTGCGGTGAGGCCCCCGGCGAGCAGAATCGAAACAGAAGCAGGAGCTGACGTCGCGGTCAGGGCCGGGTTGGTAACGGTTATCGTATAAGTTTTGGTCTGACCCGGTGTGATTGGACCGTTGTGCGTCAGAGAAGCGATTAGACCTGGGAATTGTCCGCCGAGGAGCACGGTTACAGTACGACCAGGTTCCCCGGTCAAGTTTGGAAGTTCCGTGAAGGCGTTGGCCACAACAAGATCCGGGAATCCGTCTCCGTTAACGTCGGCCTCAGCCACTCCGTGTCCTATTGAATACCCGTCTGTGACAAGGATGACAGGACTCTGAAAAGTCCCATCGCCATTGCCTAGTTCAATCCAAAGGTTGTTAACGTAGGGAAACAGCAGGGCGAAGTCGGAAGAAATGAGGACATCCATCTTTCCGTCTCCGTTAAAGTCGCCCACCAAGAGGCTGCCGCCTGATGTTGATCCCGAAACCGTGCCAATCGCCGGTCCAAAAGTCCCGTCGCCGTTGCCTAAAATCACCTCGGTCGCGGCAGGGGAGATCTGGACTATGTCGGGCTTTCCGTCGCCATTGAAATCCCCGACTCCGATTGAGGTCCCACCGTAAGGGTAGAGGTTGTAGATCGATCCGGTCTGAAAGGTGCCGTCGCCGTGTCCCAGCAGGATCAGAACGGAGGTAGAGGCGCTTGCAATCAAATCGGGTTTTCCGTCGAGGTTCACGTCCGCGACGAATAGCTGAGGGAAAAAAGGAAGGCCGGTTTCAACGGGCCCGGGCCGGAAGGTTCCATCGCCATTACCGAGCAGAATGTCCAGCTCTGTTTCTGATGTAGTTGACCCCGTCGTGGCCGCGATATCGAGCCTACCGTCTCCGTCGAAGTCCGCGATCACGTAGTAGGGGTAAGAAGTGCTGGTGGCAAACCGGACAGGGATGCGGAAGGTCCCGTCACCGTTGCCCAGAAAAACGTAGAATCCGTAGGTTTCGGCGTAGATCAGCACGTCGGGAATTCCGTCGCCGTTGAAGTCTCCCACTTTCACGTCGGTTGTATAGGTGGTAAATCCCATGAGGTAATTGACGGCAGTTTGGAATGTGCCGTCTCCGTCGCCGAGCATGACGCTGATGCCGCCGTCCACGCCGTTTGCCGTGACGATATCCGGTTTGCCGTCACGATTGAAGTCTGCTACCGCGACAGCGTACGGCTCTGTGACGGGGAAGGTGAGACGCGGTTGAAACCCGTTGGCGACTCGGGAAGCAATTGTCTGAGTGAAGACGGAGGACAGGCTGGGCCCGAAGTTCGCGTCGCCATCGTATCTCGCTGTCAGAAAGTGGGCTCCAGGGAGCAAGAGGTTGGTCGCCAGCGGTGCCTGCCCGCCGGAAGTGGCGGCGATCCCGAGAACGGTTGCCGCATCATAGAACGTGACATTGCCCGTGCCGCCAGGGGCCACCGCCGCCGTCAGGGTTGCAATTTGACCTAAAGTGGAGGGATTTGGCGCCGCCGTTAGAGAAACAGTTGTCGGAGTTCGGGAGACGGTTGTATCGGTTGCGGTGTTATTGGAAGAGTTGGCGTCGCCGCCTCCTGAGACGACGGCAGTATTGGTGACTTTGCCCGCGAGTCCGCTTGCGACATCGACGGTGATCCGGATTACAGGGAAGCTGGCGCCAGGGGCCAGGGAATCGGCGCGATTGCAGGAAAGAGATGCTAAATTGCAGGTCCATCCGCTGCCGGCGATCGCGGTGGCGGTTAGGCCCGGCGGAAGCGAGTCCACGACGCTGACGGTGGAGACTGTTGTGAAGTCGCCGACATTGCTGACGGTGATGTTGTAAGCGGCTCCCGCTTGGCCTTGGGTGAGGCCGTTGCCGTGATTCACTGAGATCGCCAGGTCGGGGCCGGCGCCGCCGAAATAGATGGTGATCGTGCCATTGTTGTAGTCGAGCACGGCAACGTCCGAAATTCCATCGCCATTGAAGTCGCCCACGATTTCGGCATACAGGGTGATGGACACGGGAAAATTGATTGGCGCTTGAAACGTGCCGTCGCCGTTGCCGTAGAAGATCTCTCCCGAACCGTAGTTTTGCGCCGTTACGAGGTCTTGCTTGCCATCTCCGTTTATGTCGCCCACGGCGAACGAGTACATGAGCCTGGAGCCTCCAAATGTAACGGCTGATTCAAAAGTGCCGTCTCCCTTGCCTAGCAAGACACCCAGGCCAACCGTGGAATCGACAGCCGCTAGATCCAATTTCCCGTCCCCATTGAGATCGCTTGCGACAACGTGCTCGATAAAACTACCAAAGGGATAATTCACAGGTGCCGCAAAAGTGCCGTTGCCGTTCCCTAAAAGGGTGCTCACATTGGGGCCGTCGGCCAAGGCCAAATCCGCTTTACCGTCCCCATTGAAATCAGCCACAGCGATGGAAGAGACATCAATAACGTCCATGTTGCTGGCCGAGGCCTGGAATGTTCCGTCCCCGTTGCCGAGCAGAACCAGGAGAACCCCGTTGCCGGCGAACACCAGGTCTGCCTTGCCATCCCCGTTGAAGTCGCCAACCGCGACCGAGTTAGGAATAGCGCTCAGGGAAACGGACGTTGCCGCTTGAAAAGTACCGTCGCCCTTACCCAGCATCAGACTGAAGAAAGCGTTGTAGCCGGCAATGACCAAGTCAGGTTTGCCGTCACCGTCGAAATCGCCTGTCACGACTGCAAAAATATCGGTGGGGAAGTTATAGGTGGTTGCTTGAAATTTGCCGTTGCTTGTGTTCAGGAGGACGGTCAAGGCAGGCCCGTAGTCGGCGACCGCCAGATCCTGCTTGCCGTCGCCATTGAAATCCCCCATGGCTGCTGAGAAGGGACCCACGCCGGCTGGGTATGTCACTGAGGGATGCAAGCCGAGCGAGGGCAGGGCATGCACGGCTTCCGTTACTATTGCAGAGCTACTCGGTGAATGGCCGGCGTTGCCTTGGTAGTAGGCCCGGAGGGATCGGGCGCCGGAGGGGAGCAGGACCGTCGTCCAGGTGGCTTGCGAGCCGAAGATCGGGCTGATTCCGAGAATCGTGGCGCCATCGTAGAACGTCACCTTGCCGGTGGCGCCGGCGGTTACGGTTGCGGTTAGGGTGACTCGCTGGCCTAAATTGGCAGGATTGGGAGATGAACTTAGAGTTGTGGTGGTGGGCGTTTGCGCGGCGGCAAAGGCGGCATTGAGGAGCAGATAAATCCACGCACTCGGCGACTTTGTTTTGGGCAATTACCCAATTGTATCCAAAGTAGTGCTCCATTGCGTATAACATGATCGACTTCGGATCGACTTTTGTGGGCTCAGAAATCCCAGGAAGTCCCGATCTGGGAAGCTTGACGGTCACGTGGATCACTCCTTGCGAAACGCCGTTCCCGCCTTTCAAGTGCTTACCCGGTGCGAACACCTTGGCCGATGTCCAAGCACTAAGTAGACTGGGCGCTTGTGGTCCGACTTTGAACAGGACACGTCTTGCAGCAATTCGCGGGCAATTGCAACGGGTGGGCCGTTTGCTTACCCGGCGCGGCGCGCGGCAGGGACGTGCGCAGGTTCGGGTTCGAGAAATTGTTCTACGCGGCTCATAAACGCTCCTGTGGGTTCCCGCTCATTCCGCTCCCACCGTGCCAGCGTCCCCGGATCAACTCCGAGACTTTGCGCACATTCTTTTTGTGTGAGCCCCAGCGTTGTCCGCTGCCGCACTAACCGCTCGCCCAAACTTTTCGCCGCGGGCAATGGGTTGTAGCCGAGAAACCGGATGATAGCGGGCAGATAGTCGGTTCTCGGAGCGGAAGCGTTCGCCTCCCAGTTGTAGACGCTGGCTTCATCAACGCCAACCTGTTTGGCGAGTTCCTTCTGTAGCATCTTCGGGCTGAGGCGCTTCCGTCGGATGTGGTCCCCAATAGTATTCAACTGCGCGGGTACCCGGACGACCGTGGCCGGGCTGTGCGACTGGGGAAGAACCACCGGCATCTGGTTGGGTTGGCTAAAGCGATACCTGACTGTGATTTTGCTTTGCTTAACGCCCCAGGTTTCGACCGTCTCTACCCGAACGCCAGCTACCAGCACTTCGATCAGGCGACGCTTCTGTTCCCACGAGACCGGCTCGTCCAGCCGTTTCCGAAGGTCGGCCAGCAGGGCTTCGGCGGAACTGACGGTTGCCGAGGCCGGAACTGGTTCAGCAGGCAGCCTCGCGCCTCTCCAACGTGCCGGTCCTGTATGTTTCCGGCTATGCGGACTCCCCCGGAGACGAAAT
>Ga0075017_100002094_pt1 | contig 12442 bp, 12 predicted proteins | sample AleBraG_ABR_2012_FD_71475 | JGI IMG/M metagenome (GOLD analysis project Ga0075017, IMG submission 71475) | Freshwater sediment microbial communities in response to fracking from Pennsylvania, USA - Alex Branch Run_MetaG_ABR_2012 | ecosystem: Environmental > Aquatic > Freshwater > Creek >...
CCCGTGAACACGAGGGATACGGCGATATCGACGGCGGCGCACCCTGTGGAAAGTTCCGCGTGGAATGGCAGACGCGACTTCTAACTTTGGAGTTAAGTCGAGTCATTGGGGGTGGTGCCAGATGTCCGCGGAATTTGCGACAAGCACGTGTGGCGACCTCAACGATGACCCGCGTCCTCACTTGAGTGCGTCGAGCGCTGGGAAGAGTTCATACAGGTTGGACGCTGACATTGCGACGGTGGTGGAAGTCCTGGGCCGACTCGGTGATCGCGTCGCGGCTGCGCCGACTGGCATGCTCGGCGTCTCGTCGACGGGCTTTGACGGTGACATCGATGCGAACCTCGAAGCGCTCATGGCTGCGAAACTCCGCATCGACGCATTGATGACGATCGCGGCCACCAGGGCGGACGAGCAGGGCGAAACCTGGCAAGGGTTCAAGGCGCTGCTCCGGTCGGTGGGCAAAACTAGCCCGCGAGAAGTGTGGGACGCGAAACACGCGGGAACCGTTGCGTGCACGTACGGCGCGCTCGGCGACATGTGGCTCGAGGGCTTGATCTCGGCTTCTCAAATCCGTTCGATCGGACGGCTAGCCGCGAAGCTTCCGAGCGAGCACCGCGAGGCGGCTGTTCGCGTGTTGGCCGACCACGCGCCAACCTTGACCGAACGCGAATTGGCGCACGCCGCGAGGGTGCTGCTGAACGCCGTTCTTCCGGGGTGGGAGGAGCGCGAGGCCGAGGCTGAAGAACGACGATCGTCCTTGTCGATCTACCCCGAGGAGTCTGGATACGGAATCTCTGGGCATTTAACCGTTGAGCAAGCTGGCTGGGTCCGGACGGTGCTCGATGCCCAGACGTCCGTCATCGCCTCGGACGATCGGCGCACATTCAACGAGCGCCAAGCAGAAGCGTTCGTCACCGTCTTCCGGACGTATGCGAACAGCGATCTAGTTCCGTCGTTGGCAATGGCGCGGCCAACTTTCATCGTTCTGACTACTGCGTCCGACCTTTCTGCAATGGCTCGTGATGCGGCACCAGCGGACCTTCCGATGACAACCTTCGGCGACCGACTCGATCCGGCAACCACGAAACGGCTGCTGAGCGATGCCGATGTGGTGCCTGTCGTCGAAGATCGAACAAGCAGTGAAATGCTTGTCGATGTCGCGCTTGATGCTGCGACGGCAGAACGCGTCAAGGTCACCGCAACGTTGTTGACGAAGCGGCGAAGGTCGAGAGAATACTTTGCCAATCGTGGTGTGCCACCTGTATTCCTGCGGCTCTTGACAACTCCGGTCAGACCCTTGGCTTTGGGTAGGAGTGTGCGCACTGTTCCGGCGTGGCTGCGAAATGTTGTCACCTTGCGCGATCAACACTGCGTCGTCGACGGATGCGACGTGCCCGCGCACCGCTGCGAAGTGCACCACGTCCGCCCTTGGGCTCTCGGCGGGAACACCGACCTAGAAAATCTCGCGATGCTGTGTGTTCGGCATCATCGCAGCGTCGAAAGCGGCACGTGGCACCTACGACCGCGCACAACGACGGACGCAGCTGGTCGCTATTGGCTGGCCACGGCGGGCGTGTAGCAAGGATCGGGAGGTGGTTAGTAGCCAGCGAGTTTGACGCCGTCGCGCAACAAGTCGACGGCGCGTTGGAGATCTTCGGGCAGGGGCGCTTCGACTTCGATGCGCGAACCGGTGAGGGGGTGATCGAAGGCTAGGCGGGCTGCGTGCAACCACTGCCGCGTTAAGCCGAGTTTCTCGGCGAGAATCGGGTCGGCGCCGTAGGTGGTGTCGCCCACGATGGGGTGCTTGATCGCGTTCATGTGGACGCGAATCTGGTGGGTGCGTCCGGTCTCAAGATCGACTTCGACAAGTGACGCATGCCGGAAGGCTTCGATCGTGTCGTAGTGCGTGATGCTGGGCTTCCCGCCAGCGACAACAGCGAACTTCCAGTCGCTAGACGGATGCCGATCGATCGGTGCATCAACTGTTCCGCGCAACGGGTCGAGCAAACCTTGCACGATGGCGAGGTAAGTCTTGTCCACTGTGCGTTCTTTGAATTGGTGCTTCAGCGACGTGTAGGCGCGTTCACTCTTGGCAACGACCATGGCGCCGGTGGTTCCGACATCGAGTCGGTGCACAACGCCCTGGCGTTCTGCTGCGCCGGACGTTGAGATGCGGCGACCCGTTGCTGCCAAGCCACCGATGACCGTCGGGCCAGTCCACCCAGGACTGGGGTGAGCAGCAACTCCGACAGGCTTATTGACAACAACAACGTCATCGTCTTCAAACAAGATGTCCATACCGGGAACCGGCTGTGGGTCCACGACGACGGTTGGCCCTGGTGGCGCCGGTATGTCGATTTCCAACCAGGTGCCGGCAACGAGTCGGTCGGACTTCACCGCGTCGACACCATCAACACGGACGCCGCCATGCTCAACGATGTCGGCAACCTTCGTCCGCGACAGTCCAAGCAGTCGCGACAGTCCAGCGTCAATACGTTCGCCGGCCAAACCGTCCGGCACTGGCAACGCGCGTGTCTCGCCGGTCGCGGACGTAGCGGGCGCCGCAGACCCTGCGTCGTCTGCGACGTCGGCATCGTCAGCGTCGTCAAGGCCCGGGAAGTGCGTCATGGTGTGCCTAGCCTCTCACCTTTGCCACGCGACGAGTCGTTGCTGGCTTACGACGAGGCGACTGCGCGGCCACCGGAGAGATCAACACCCAGGATCACAAGGACGACCATGAGTACGGCCGAGCAGGTGATGGCCGAGTCGGCAATATTGAAGACCGCGAAGTGTGGCAGCGCGATGAAGTCCACAACGTGACCTTGAAAGTGGCCCGGCGATCGAAAGATCCGGTCGATGAGATTTCCCAGCGCGCCACCGAGCATGAGCCCAAAGGCGACCGACCACCAGACACTGCCAAGACGACGACTGACGCGCCAAATAACGACCGAGATTGCTACTGCGAGCAACGCGAACAACCACGTCATGCCCGCGCCGATGCTAAAGGCCGCGCCTGAGTTGCGGGCAAACGTCAGTCGCAGCAATGGGCCGATGCCGTGTCCGAAGACAGCGCCGACGAGAACGACGGGCGTCATGCGGGCTTCAAGGTGCGCAACTGCGAGCGCTTTCGTGCCTTGATCGAGTACGACAATTGCCGTCGCAACACCCAGCACCCAGGCGCGGAATTTCAGCGTTTTGGCTGGTGCAGTGCCTGGATTCACCGGCTCGGACGCGGCTGCACTCGGTTCAACGGCGCTAGTCACGAGGAAAGCGTACGGGCCGGTAACAAACACATCGTTCAACGGGGGCATGGACTTGCTGCCCGCGTCGTCCTGCCTTAAGTCCCCGACCCTTTCACCCGGGCGGCTAAATCGTGTGCAACACGGTGGCAAATTGATGCCGGTTACGACATGAGTTCGTGGTCAAGGTTTAGCGTCCGAAGTACCACCACGTGAAGGGAGTTGCCATGCATGTTCTCGCGACGCATCTAGTAGATGCGTCCATGCATGTGGCCGCGCGGTTCCCCGCAACGCCACCCATTAATTTAGAAAGTCCGACGAAGCTTTGGATTCACATCGGATGGTTCAAGGTCACGGCCGCGAACACTGTCATGTTCGGTCTCGTCCTACTCGTCTTCCTCTTCGGCATCTTGGTTCCCTACCGCGGAAACAAGAAGGCCCTTGCTGCGGCGAAAGCCGAAACCGGCTCCGCTGCTGCGCCGACGACACCAGCAACCGATAAGGGGGCTGGCACGGTATGAGCACCGACGAAAAGACTGAGAAGAACTGGACCACCGGAGCTCACGACTACGTCACGAAGTACTGGCCGTATAACCGGCTGCTCCCAGGTGACGAGCCGATCTACGTTGCGCGCTTCTGGTACTCCTTCGGCGCTATCACCGTTGGAGCCTTCGTCATGCTCATCGCCACGGGAATCATCCTTGTCATCCAAGGACCCATGGCGTGGCACACATCAACGGCCGGCCGCTTCTTCGACGCTACGCACTTCTGGAGCGTCCAGATCTTCATGCTGGGCATCATCGTTCACGCCCTGGCTGGATTCTGGACCGCCGCCTGGCGCAAGGGTCGCTGGATGACGTGGATGCTCGGTGTCTTCACGACGTGGGTAGCACTCATCACAGCCTTGACCGGCTACCTCTTGCAGACGAACTTCGACTCGCAATGGGTCAGTACGTCGGCGAAGGATGCGTTCAACGCCATCGGGTTCGGTCAGATCTTCAACACCATGAATCTGGGTCAAGTCATGCCGTGGCACGTCGTGCTGCTGCCCTTGATCGTCACGGTCTTCCTCGGAGTTCACATCTTGTGGGTCCGCCGCCACGGCGTCGTTGAGCCCTTCGGTGCTGAGGACGACATCAGCGAGGGAGTCGAATCATGACGAAGCGTAAGCCGGCGTACCTGACGTCAACGGACGTCACTTGGACCGGGCCGCGGCGCCACTTCGACCTTCTCAAAGAGTTCAGCTTGGCGACCGTGTTCGTGATCCTGCTCGCCATCGTGCTCGCGGCGGTTGTTGGTGGTCCCGAAAGCGCTGCGATCTCGTTCAAAGAGTGGTCAACGAACCAACCGGGTGACTTCTACACAACGGCGTTCAGCGAACTCAACCAAACGAGTGGCACAGCAGGTTACGGAGTTCCGTATCAAGCGAACACCGATAGTGCGCAGAAAGAACTCGGACTGTGTCCGGCGTGCTGGTGGGGAGTCCGTTACCCCATCGACACGACGCAGGACTTCGTCATCGCGCCCTTGCAGTCGATTCCCAATTCACCTGAGGTCAACCAGGCTTTGAGTGAATGGGCGAATGCGTCAGCCAGTACCCAGAAGGCGTGGGAAGACGCGTACGGCAAGGCACTAGCCAGCGTTACCAAGCAGACAACGTCACTGCCAGGTGACACGTCGGGTGGTGGCCAAGCGATGCCAGTGCTCAACGGCGCCGTTCCTGCGGGAAACTACGGACCCATCGGCATCATGATGGACAACCTGTACAACTACGCCAAGTCCGGCGGCCTCGACGCTTTCATGACATCGGGTCAAGGCGGTAACGGCGGCACGTTCTACAACTTCCAGTACACGAAGTCACTGATGTTCCTCAGCGATGGTGTGTACTACCCCGCCAACGGCTCATCGAACGCTGCTCCGCGTTATGCGGGTTACCTCGGTGGTGACCAATGGGGCGTCGTGAACGAGGTTGCTAACTGGCCTGGCGCGTGGTGGTTGACGCCGTACTCGATCTGGTACCAGTTCGGTCCTGGACTCACGAGTGCTAACGGTGACCTCTACGTCATGATCCTCGTCGGAATCTTCAGCTTCTTCATCTTGTTCATCCCGTTCATCCCGGGTGTGAACCGGATTCCGAAGTGGATCCCGATCTACAAAATCATGTGGAAGGACTACTACGACCTGAAGAAGTCACGGACTTCCAGCAAGAAGTAGCCGTTCACGCTGCAGACGCCGCTCCCCTGAGCGAGCAGGGTCAGCGGTTAAGGAGGGCGGTGAGCCGGTCAGCGATGGCCGACTCGCCGCCCTCCCGCACGTCTACGTCAAATACTTTGTCGCGACTAGTAGCACCTGCAAACAACGTGACGTCGGCATTGCGAAGACCCAAGGCCTCAGCAAGCGCCCGCCGGACGGCTTCGGTGGCCGCGCCCTCCACCGCACGCGCCGTCACCGCAATAACGAGTTGCGGCGGTTCGCCGTAACGTCCGCCCACCTTCGTCCGGCTAGCCCCAGGTCGGACGCGCACCGCAACACGCATTGGCCCAGCCTGCCACGCTCGGGGCGGCCAGCCCGTCGCCCAGTACACTCAACCTTGCGGCCGCAGCACGCGTTGACGAGGTCATCACCTCTGAGCAGCCAGAAGAACGCCGTCGAGACCAGCAGTCTCGGCAGTCAGTAGAACTGGCCGGTCGTCCTTGAGTGGGCGTGCATTCGTGCGCGTCAAGAAGGGTGGTACCGCGGGTTCGGTTGCGACAACCGAAGCTCGTCCCTTCAGACAGCGCCACCACTGACGAGGACGACTGATGACGAGCGACACGACAGCTGCTGCGGGTTACCGCGAAGTGCCAGCCAAAGTTGACTTCCCTGCGCTTGACCGCGAGGTCATGGCGGCGTGGGCTCGCGACGACATCTTTCACCGCTCGCTAGCGCAAACGGCTGATGGTCCGCTGTGGGTCTTCTACGAAGGCCCACCGACCGCTAATGGCAAGCCCGGCACGCACCATGTCGAAGCACGCGTGTTCAAAGACGTCTTCCCGCGTTTCAAGACGATGAAGGGTCATCACGTGCCGCGGCGCGCTGGCTGGGACTGTCACGGCCTGCCAGTAGAGATCGCCGTCGAGAAAGAACTCGGCTTCTCGGGCAAGCCTGACATCGAGGCTTATGGCGTCGCGGCCTTCAACGCCAAGTGTCGTGAATCGGTGCTGCAGCACGTCGATGAATTCGAAGTGCTCACGTCACGTATGGGCTACTGGGTCGACATGAACCAGGCCTACTGGACGATGGATTCGGACTACATCCAAAGCGTCTGGTGGAGTCTGAAGAAGATCTTCGACGCCGGGCTGCTTGTTCAAGACCACCGTGTCACGCCGTACTGTCCCCGTTGCGGCACCGGGTTGTCCGACCACGAGTTGGCGCAGGGCTACGAGACTGTCGTCGACCCGTCCGTCTACGTTCGCTTCCCGATCGTTGGTGGATCGCTTGCTGAACGCCACCCCGGCGCAGCGCTGCTTGTCTGGACGACGACGCCGTGGACGCTTGTCAGCAACACTGCCGTTGCAGCCGGCCCCGGCATTGACTATGTCGTTGCGCGCACGGCTGCGGGCGAAGTACTCGTTGTCGCCAACGAACTTCGCGTGAAGGTACTCGGCGACGACTCGGTCGTGCTCGAGCATCTCGCTGGCACAACACTGGCGGGCACTGCGTACGCGCGTCCGTTCGAACTCGTTGACCTCGAGCCGAGCGAGCACCTACTCACGGTTGTCACCGCCGACTACGTGACGACTGAAGACGGTTCGGGGTTGGTGCACATTGCGCCCGCCTTCGGTGCCGAGGACTTGCAGGTCGGACGCACGTACGGCCTACCGGTCGTCAACCCCTTGCGTCCGAACGGTCACTTCGACGACGACGTCCCACTCGTTGGTGGCGAGTTCTTCAAGGCCGCCGACCGGGCGCTCGTCATCGATCTCGAATCGCGCGGACGACTTTTCCGCGAACTCCCTTACGAGCACCCGTATCCGCACTGTTGGCGTTGCCACACGCCACTCGTCTACTACGCGCAGCCGTCGTGGTACATCCGTACGACGTCAATCAAAGATGAGTTGTTGCGTGAGAACGAGGGAACGAACTGGTTCCCCAACACGATCAAGTGGGGCCGCTATGGCGACTGGCTCAACAACAACGTCGACTGGGCGTTGTCGCGCAATCGCTACTGGGGAACGCCGCTACCTATCTGGCGCTGCGAGAACGACCACTTGCAGGCGGTTGAATCACTGCGCGAACTGTCGGACTTGTCAGGTCGTGATGTCACGGACTTGGACCCACACCGTCCGTACGTCGATGAGGTCACCTTCCCTTGCCCAACCTGCGGAACCGTCGCGACCCGCACACCTGAGGTCATCGACGGCTGGTACGACTCCGGATCGATGCCGTTCGCGCAAATCGGCTACCCGCACAAAGCCGACGAGCAGGCCTTCGATGCGACGTACCCGGCCGACTTCATCGCTGAAGCGATCGACCAAACCCGCGGATGGTTCTACACCTTGATGGCAGTCGGCACGTTGGTGTTCGACAAGAGCAGTTATCGCAACGTGCTCTGCCTTGGCCACATTCAAGATGACCAGGGCCGCAAGATGAGTAAGCACTTGGGCAACATCCTCGAGCCCATCCCGTTGATGGAAGAGCACGGTGCCGACGCGCTGCGTTGGTTCATGCTGGCGTCCGGATCACCGTGGCAGGCGCGTCGCGTCGGACAAACGGCGTTGCAAGAGGTCGTGCGCAAGGTGTTGCTCACGTACTGGAACACCGTCGCGTTCCATTCGCTGTACGCAAGGCTTGCGGACTTCAACCCCGCAACATCGGACGTGCCAGCGATCGCCGCGAGACCAGACATCGACAAGTGGCTTATCAGTGAGAGTCATCGACTGGCTCGCGATGTCGACGATGCCCTCGAGCAGTTCGACACCCAGCGAGCCGGTCGCTTGCTGCAGGACTTCATCGACGACGTCTCGAACTGGTACGTCCGGCGCAATCGCCGTCGGTTCTGGGATGGCGATGCCGCTGCACTCGCGACGCTGCACGAGGCACTGCGTACCGTCACACTTCTCATGGCACCTTTCACGCCATTCATCACCGAACGGGTGTGGCAAGACCTATTCCGTCCGACGAGCGATGCGACAACCGACTCGGTACACCTCGCGTCGTGGCCACGTACCGACGAGGGACTCATCGACGACGACCTGGCGCGGTCGATGGCCATGGTGCGACGCCTTGTGGAACTCGGACGCGGTGCCCGTGCCGAGTCAAAGGTACGTACCCGCCAACCCTTAGCGCGGGCGCTTGTCGCGGCACCTGGGTGGGAGTCACTCAGTGACAGCATGCAGGCCCAACTTGCCGACGAACTCAACATCTTGGCGATTGAAGGCCTAGCCGCTGCTGGCGACCTTGTCGACATCGCGGTTAAGCCCAATTTCCGCGCCATTGGCAAGCGCTTCGCCAACCAAACACAGGAAGTAGCGCAGGCAATCAGTCGGGCCGATGCAGCAACGCTCGTGAGCGAACTGCGCACATCCGGGTCGGTAACGCTCACGGTTGACGATGTCAGCGTCGTGCTTACCGCTGACGACATCGTCGTCACCGAAACCCCGCGTGAAGGTTGGTCAGTCGCGTCCGCCGATGGCGAGACACTCGCACTTGATCTGGCGATCACACCGGAGCTTCGAGCGCTTGGGCTTGTTCGCGAAGCCGTACGCCTGGTTCAAGAAGCGCGCAAGTCGGCCGGACTTGATGTGTCTGACCGCATCACGCTGGAGTGGCAGGCGACGTCGGACGAATCAGCCGCAGCAGTCCGCGAACATGCCAGCACTTTGGCTCGTGAAGTGTTGGCGCTCGACATCACCGAGGCAGACGGCTCCACCAAGGGCTGGCACGACACTTCAGATGCGGAGCTGGGTTTGCACTTCTGGTTGACGAAGGCTTAAACGCCAGCGGGACGATGCGGACTACCTGGTGGTGCGAACCACGACTGTGGCGTCCGGCCTGGTTGTGGTGCCGGACTCGATGAGAACGGTGATGCACCAGCGCTGTCGCTCACGGGGGCAGTGGAGAACACCGTCGCCTGTACGGTCCCCGTTCGCGCGCCGACGCTGGGTATGACGCGTTCGGTGTCCGTTGCGGTGGGAATTGTTGCCGTGCCGTACGCGACGTCGACAAGAAGTGCTGATGCGGAGGCCGGACGCGCTGGCATTGGGTCGGCAAAGTCGGACGCGTCCTCGGCAGATTGCGTGGAGCGGTGAGTAGTGGGAAGGCCGTCATCAAGATCGATGAGAACGCCGGACGCCCACGCGCGCAGCCGACTTCGATATTCGGTTTCAAGGGCCTGCAGGCCGACGAGTTGGCTTTGCGTGGTGGCTAAATCCTCGCGGGTGCGAGCAAGTTGGCGCTCGGACGCCTCAGCGAGGGCTTCAGCGCGTTCCACGGCGGCCCGCAAAGTCTCGGCCGCCTGGTGCCGCGCCTCGGCGATCGTGAGTTCAGCGGTGCGTTGGGCGGACGCCAAGATGGCGGCCGCATGATCGGCCGACAACGGTGTTGCGGGGTTCAACGCTGCCGTCCGCTCGGTGATGAGAGCGAGTTCGGACGACTTGGCCTGCACCTGTTCGCGTAAGGCCTCGTTTTCGGCCGTCAAGCGCCGCCGTTCGGCGATAGCGGCCCGAAGGAAGGCGTTGACCTGCCCGATGTCATAGCCGCGCAGTCGTACCACCGGAAACGGTGATCGATCGCGCGCCATAGTTCCTCACTCGTCCGTGTCTGCGGGCGGCAACACAGTGTGGCCACCGCCGCGACAACCTCGCATCAGTGAGGTTACCGCTTAGGCAAACGATGAGACGATCGCCATGATGATCTGCAGCAAGATGATGACGAAGAGAAAACTCAGGTCCAACTGCACCTGCCCCAGCCGCAGCGGCGGGATGAAACGGCGAAAGAACTTCAACGGCGGATCTGTGATCGTGTACACCAACTCCGACACCACGAGCATGAAGCCGGTCGGACGCCATTCGCGATTGAACAACTGGATGTAGTCGAACACGATGCGAGCGATGAGCAGGATGAAGTAGACCCAGAGGATGTCGTAAATGATTGTGAAGACCAGCCGTACTGGTCCGCTCAAAACGAGCACAGACTGAGACATAAGGAAGGGTCCACCAGTTGTAAGTGAGCGCACCAACTTAGGACTGGTTGAAGAACCCGCCTTGTTGGAGTTGCGCCCGAGCCTCTGCGCCTACATCAACATTTGCCGGTGACAACAAGAACACCTTGCTGGTCACGCGCTCAATCGTTCCGTGTAACCCAAATACTAGGCCAGCGGCGAAGTCGACAATGCGCTTGGCATCGGCGTCATCCATGTCGGTGAGGTTCATGATGACGGGAACACCGGTACGGAACTCTTCACCGATGCGACGTGCATCGTTGTAGAAGCGTGGGTGCAGCGTCGTGATGCGCGAGTAACTGGCGTCCGGTGTTGACACAGGGGCTTCCCACATCGCTGTCTCTTCGGTCATGACACTGACGGCTGGCACTTCGGCGCGCGTCGATGTACGACGAGTTGTGGTGATTTCTGGTTCGTAACTTGACGAACTACGAGTGCTGCGCGTGGACGAACTCGACGACGACGATGACGGACGTGGCTTCATCGGCACGTCGTCGTAGTCATCAGCAGCCGGGTCCTCTTGGACCAAGCCTAGGTAGTAGGCCACACGGTGCATTGCTCCGGCCATCGCCGACTCCTCTGGATCACGACAAGACTGGCGTCTTATGCACCGTATCTGACTGGAGCCCGGCTGCCGAGTATCGCGGTCCCCACTCGGACGTGTGTCGCACCGGCGGCCACCGCCGCTTCCAGGTCACCGCTCATGCCCGCCGAGCGAACGGTCGCGTCCGGAAAGTCGGCGAGCAGGTCGGAGTGAATCGCAGCCAGCCGCTCGAATGCCGCTGCGGGGTCGGCGCCGAGCGGCGCAACGGCCATGACTCCGGCCAACCGCAGCGAGGGTTCAGCCGCCACCATCGCGGCGAGGGCGGGTACGTCGGATGGCCAGGCCCCACCGCGTCCGGGTTGCTCGACGTCAGCCAGATCGATCTGGACGAGCACGTCGAGACGTCGATCACGCGCGGCCGCAGCCGCGGCCAACGGCGTGACGAGCGCTGGACGATCGACGGACTCGACAACGTCGGCCCAGGTGGACGCGGCGGTGATCTTGTTGCGTTGCAACTGCCCGATGAGGTGCCACGTGAGATCGCCGCGAGTGCCCAGCGCTTCGAATTTGGAGGCCGCTTCTTGCACGCGACTTTCACCGACATGTGTGACGCCTAGCTCGGCTAGTAACTCGACGTCACTGACCGGATACGTCTTGGTTACGGCAACCAACGTCACCGAATCACGCGGTCGCCCAGCAGTCGCAACAGCAGCGTCGATCCTGGCGCGCACAACACTGAGGTTGTCGCGGAGTTCGGCGCGGCGGGCATCTACGTCGTCAGTCAAGGACCACCACCGCGCCCTGTCGTCCGGTTCGGCCATCGCGACGATATGAGAACCACGCCCGATCTTCGGCAACGCAGCCGCCGTGAACTTCGACGCGCAGCCCGAGGTCTTCCAATTGGTGCTGCAAACCTTGTCGCAGATCGAGCGACACTTCACCGCTCGGGCTCGTGGCCGCGGCATGTGGCACCTTCGCGACAACGGCGTCGAAGCGCTCTTGCGGCACTGGATAACACGCACCGCAGATCGCTGGGCCTAGGAATGCCGTCGTCGAACTGGCAGTAGCCCCGTGGTCACTCATGGCATCGATGGCAGCCAGCACGACGCCGTCACGAACTCCGGGCCAGCCTGCATGCACGGACGCAACAACATGCGCGGCCGGGTCGATGAGAACTACCGGGACGCAGTCTGCCGCGAAGGCAAGCAGTCCGATGCCTCTGACGTTGGTGACCAGAGCGTCAACGTCCGCAACCGGCGCGGTCGTCGGCTCAGCGATGAACGCGACGCCCGTGCCATGCACCGGAGCCATCGCCACGAGTTTGGCGCCCACGACGACTGACAGTCGACGCCGATTCTCCGCCACTGCGGCCGGATCATCGCCGACGTGCGTTGCGAGGTTGAAAGTGTCGTACGGCGCAAGACTCACTCCGCCCGCGCGTGAGGTGAAGTACCAACG
>Ga0075017_100002095_pt1 | contig 12441 bp, 9 predicted proteins | sample AleBraG_ABR_2012_FD_71475 | JGI IMG/M metagenome (GOLD analysis project Ga0075017, IMG submission 71475) | Freshwater sediment microbial communities in response to fracking from Pennsylvania, USA - Alex Branch Run_MetaG_ABR_2012 | ecosystem: Environmental > Aquatic > Freshwater > Creek >...
GAATCGACTTCACCACCAACGTCATCTGGGTGGACGAAGAGGCAGCGTTCGATTTCGCCACGTCGGTGCCGAACATCGAGGCGGAGTACTCGAGCGGCCCCAACACGCCTCGGCGCAGCCCGGGACTCGGTGGTCAGCTCGTGGCTTTCGCGCCGCCGACTCCGGCCGAGCCAGGTGCCACCGCGCACCACGCGGACGCGCTCGAGTTCGACGGGTTCCCAGTCGGCGATGCGGGCTCGTTCCAACCAGCCTGGTTCCCAGTCGTGGCGAACGCCACCCTGCGGATACCCGCCGCCGAGCAGGTGACCGGGGGAGAGCTGCCGGGAACGCCGCCGGTGTTCGCGTACGCGCTGCAATACCTGGGCAATGGGTTCCAGGCCAACATTCCCGAAGTGTTCCTGCTGGCCCAGAGCGGCCCGACCCCGCTGACCTTCCCCGCCGACAAGTCGGGCGGGATGGTCACTCCGAACTTCAACATCGACGGACTGTCGCGCCAGCACGGCCCGACCGCGAACTCGTCGAACCTGCTGGCCGGAACGTTCGATCCCGCGATGTATTTCGCCGGTCTGGAGGCAAAGATCCTCGGCGGCCTGGATCTCTTCAAGATCATCCAGTCGCTGGCCGGTGCGGCGCTCGACGGCAAGCTCCCACAGATCAAGACGACTCTCGTCTTCCCGAACGACAACACCAGCCTGGCGCCGACCGGACTTCAGACGACGGTGGACTGGACCCCCGATGTCAGTGCCGATCCCACCGGTACGTTCGATCCGAAAGGACCGGTCGACAAGACCCTCAGCATTCACGTCAAGATCTTCGTACCGTTCGACAATCCGGCGAACACGACCCATCAGGTTCAGGGACAGCTCGTCGACTTCGACCTGAACCTGTTCGGTACGCCCGACAAGGGCGGGTTGACGTTCCTCAACCTGCACTTCAACAAGCTCAACCTCGATGCCAAGACCGGGGCCAAGACACAGTTCGCGGTCGACATCGAATCGGTCAACTTCGTCGGTCCGCTCAGCTTCATCGCCGAACTCGAACAGTTCTTCGCCTCCCTCGGCGGCCCGAGCATCGACATCCAGCCGTCCGGGCTTACCGTTTCGTACTCGTTGCCGCTTCCGAGCATCAGCGTCGGCGTCTTCGCGATCGAGAACATCGCGCTCGGCGGGGAACTCGACCTGCCGTTCGACGGATCGCCGGTGCGGCTGAAGGTCAATTTATGTACGCGGGACAACCCGTTCCTGCTTACGATCTACTTGTTCACGGGCGGTGGATTCTTCGGTATCGCACTCGGTTCGGACGGCATCGAGCTGATCGAGGTCTCGCTCGAGTTCGGGGCTTCGATCTCGATGGATCTCGGCGTCGCATCCGGCGGCGTATCGATCATGGCCGGCATCTACTTCTCGCTGGCCAAGAACCCCAGCCCGATCGGGCCCAATGCTCCGGCGGACGTCGTCACGCTCACCGGGTTCCTTCAGGCGTCGGGCAACCTCGAAGTGCTGGGAATCATCAGCATCTCCATCGTCTTCTACCTCGGTTTCACGTATCAGTCACCCGGGAAGTGCACCGGCACGGCTTCGGTGATGGTCACGGTCAAGGTGCTCTTCTTCTCCGCCTCAGTCACGCTGACCGTCACCAAGACGTTCGGTGGCAGCGGTGACCCGACCTTCGCCCAGGCCCTGAGTCCTGGCGACTGGGACACCTACTGCGCAGCATTCGCCTAACAGTCTCGAGAGGCGATAATGATCAACCAGCGGCTCATCTGGACAGCGTTGCCGAACGGGTTGTCGCAGGACGGCACGAAGTACCGGCTTTCGGTGTTCGTCTCGCCGAGGCTCTTCACCGACGAGGGCCCGACGACCCAAATGCTCTCAGCTTTCCCGGACTTCCACCGGTGGTGCGACACCGTGATCACGTTCTCGGTGTCCATCGGCGGTGCGATTCCTACCCCGGTCACCGTGGTGAGCCCACCGCGCAGTGAGCAGCTGTGGGGGACGCTGTTCCACCCGACGACATTCGTCGAGCCGTACGAATACTCGAGCCTTTCAGACAAGAATTTCCACTCCTACCCGGCCAAGTTCATCCGGGACTTTCACGTCAACACATACACCCAGCTCGTCAGCGCCAGTCCGACCGAATTCCCGACGCTCGGAGCGCTCGGCCTGGCACCGGACGGGCAGAACAATCACTTCGGGCAACTCCCGTTCAATCCGGATGAAGAGGAGCGCGCGGTCTCGGTCATTCAAAGCCTGCTCAAACAGGGAGTGTCCAACCAGATCGGTGGCCCTCCGCTGCACGTCATACCGCCCGCATCCGGCCCGCAGCCGTTGACCGACTTCGAACAGGCCAAGCTCTTCCTGCAGCCGCTCACGACTGTTCCCGCTGCTTACAACGGCTCATCCCACCCGGCCAAGCCACAGATCGATTTCCATCGCATGATCTCGACCCTCGGTCAGTACCCGGGGTTACTCAGGTTGTTCGGGCTGGTGTTCGACCTCGAGGTACCGATTCCGGCCGGCTCACCTACTCCGGTGGACGTGAGCGTGACACCCAGCTGGACTCCGCTCCTCGCGGCGACCACAAACGTGGTGACGTCGACGTCGGTCGATCCGGCGACGTTCTTGGCGTCCCCGCGGGCGACGGCACCGGAAATCGCCGGCGGTCTGCTCCGAATGAGCGACCCGGTGCCTTCGGTCCCGACCGAGCCCGGATACCCGGTGGTCGAGCTCGAGCTCGACGGCTCGGCGTTGAAGGCGGTGAACTTCGCGCAGGGCGTCTGGCGGGCCAACGAGACGATGGCTTCGTCCTCGACGCCGTCCGGCTACGCGCCGCCGGCGCTTCGCTCGGCGGGGCTTCTGGTCGCCCACACCGGGCAGGCTCTGGACTTCGGCACCGGCATGAAGCAAGCGGACTCGTTGGACGCTGCGGCTGAGAGTTCCGCTCCGATCGAGCTGTTCGCCGAGGACATCACCCGTGGTTTCCGGGTCGACGTCTGGGACGACGTCTCGAACGCGTGGCACCAGTTGTGCGCGAGGTCGGCGGCTCCGACGCCGGGTGGCTACGTCATCGGGAAATCCCCTGGCGCCCACACGGTTCCCGTCCCGACCGGCGACGAAGGTTGGGTCGAGCTCTCGCTCGCACAGGGCGACGCCGGAGGATCGAACGACGCGTATCTGAGCGAGTTCCTGTTCCGCTGGACCGGCTGGAGCCTGGTCGCCCCGCGGCCCGGACAGCACCTTGCCGCCGACCCTCACGAGGGACTGGAATCCGAGAAGAACAACCCGCCGTCGGGGACGTTCCCGCTGCAGGTCGCGTACGCGGCGACTCCCGGAACTCTGCCGGCTCAACGTTTCGGCCGGACGTACCGGTTCCGCGCCCGCGCAGTCGACCTTGCGGGCAACAGCATCGACTTTGATCCTTCTGCGACGGCGGCGTCATTCGCGTACGCGACGGCAGGATTGCGGTACGGCCGGATGCAGCCAGTGCAGAGCCCGCCACTCGTACCGCACGATCCGCGCGGGGAGCTCCTTGCCGGCGACGTCGTGGACATCATCTCGCCCGGTGAGCATCTCGAACGACTCGTCATCAGGAGCGAGTTCGACAACACCGACGACTCAACGGTGGGGCCAACGTCCCGACACATCGTGCCGCCGTCGGTGGCGGAGGAACTCGCGGAAGCACACGGTGCGCTCGACGGGCACGGGAAGACTCCGGACCCGTCGGTGTATCCGGTGATCGCGCCGTTGGCCAATGCCACCTACGCGGATCCGGCGGTCGTCACGGCGTTGGGCGGCCTCGCAGATCCAGGCAGTTCGGGCCAGTTCTACTATCCGGTGGACAACCTGCCAGTTCCTTATCTTCCGGATGTGCTGGCGCGCGGTGCGTTGCTGCAGGGCCTCCCCGGCGATCCGACCGCGCTGTCGGTCCCGTTCGGCGATTCGACCTTGAGCTGGCCGCAGACGCGTGGTTTCCGGCTCGAGATGCGAGCCGGTTCGGGAGCTCCGATCCTCCCGGCCGTCCAGAACAACTTCACCCTCACGGTGTTCGCACCGAAGGCCACATTCCAAACCATGCGGTTGTCGTGCTACATGAACCCGTCCGATCTGGATTCGATGGGGCTGTGGGAATGGCTCGAAGAGAAAGGCCTCGACACGCCGCTGTTGCGGGCTCTGTCGGCGTCCGGCCGAGTGTTCTGGTTCACGCCGTACCGCGAGATCACGTTCGTCCATGCGGTACGCCAGCCGTTGACGATCCCTCAGTTCACGGCGCCGACGATCGGCCGTGAGCTCGGCAAAACGTTCGCCCTGCTCAGTGACACGATCGATGTCGATTTCAAATCGAGCCAGAAACTCGACGTCTACTCGATCTGGGACGAGCCGTTCGACGACGGGATCAATCCGACCGGTGCGGTCATCCTGTCTTTCAACGCATCGGTCGGTGAGATCAAGCTCGATCCGGCCGACGACACCGCGACGAGCGTCGTCGTACCGAGCGCCGGGCCGCCGGCGATTCCTGCTCTCCGACACGATTTCGGAGACACGAAGTACCGGCACGTTCTCTACGAGGCCCGGTCCACTTCGCGGTTCCTCGAGTACTTCCAGGTCGACACGACCGTGACCCTCACGAACGCGACGCCGACGACGGTGGATGCGGGCGGCCTGGCGACCGGGACCGTAGTCGTGTCGAGCGCTTCGACGCCGCGGGTGGTATATGCGCCGACGGTGGACTACATCGAGGACGATGTCGCGGGAACCATCGCGGCGGTCGAGGGCGGAGCGATCATCCCCAAGACGGGCGGTACCAAGTCGGTCGACGTCCGGTATGTGCCGCCGCCGGTCACCCGCTCCAGCCTCGAGGCGATCGACCCGCCGGCTACCGCGACCGGATACCCGCTGGATGTGCTGAGCACCGCGCGTCCGGCAGCGCCGGACCTTCGATACGTGCTCCCGCTCTTCTCCTTCACCGACTCGACCGGCTCCTCCCCACCGTCCATCCAGAGCACCCGCAAGGGCAACGCCGTGCGGGTCTATCTCGGCCGGCCCTGGTTCTCATCGGGGGAGGGCGAGCAACTCGGGGTCGTCATCTACCCGACTTTCCCGGGCATCCCGCCCGTGCCACCGCCGGACTTCGAGCCGTTCGCGACCCGCTACGGCAGGGATCCGCTTTTCGTCACGAACCAAGTGCAGATCGCGCCGTCCGTGGAGAACTTCACAGCCGCGACGGCCACGGCCAGTGGGTTGACGCTGCCCGAAACCGGCGCCACGCCGGCGTGGGCAGTGGCCGCGCACGACGTGCAATTCGACACCACGCACCAACTCTGGTTCGCCGACATCGAGGTGGACACATCCGCTCCGGCGCCGCAGGGCATCGGGAACCTGTTCTCCTACTGGCCATTCATCCGGATGGGTCTGGTCCGTTACCAGGCGAAGTCGCTGACCGGTGTGGAGTGCTCGACGGTCGTCCAGGCCGATTTCGTCAAGCTCGCATCGGATCGCGTCGCGACGCTCACTTTCAGCGGCAACACCGTCTCGATCTCAGTGAGCGGTGTGGACTACTCGGCGGGTCCGGCACCGCTGGGCGGGACGAGCATCGTGACGGCCACCGTCGAGACTGAGCTGTCAGGGGTGACCGATCCCGATCTGCAGTGGCAAGCGGTTCCGGGCTCGGCCGTTCAGCTGTCCTCGTTCTTCTCGGGGACCGAGACCGCGACCTGGAACGGCACTGTCACCTTGCCGGCTGCCCGCGGATCGCAACCGTTCCGGATCCGGATCGAGGAGTTCGAGCTGATCCCGTCCGCTCCGCCAGGATTGTTCGTGCCGCCGCCGGCCCGGCGCCGCACGTACATCGACACCATCCAGATCTGACCGGCCTCTTCCCGGGGTCAGCCTGCCCAGAAGTCCGCAGTCTCGGCCGGGTCTGGTCGAAGGCGCCGGAAGTGCACACCATGATGGAGGCATGGACGTTCTGGCCTCGACGCCCGATCCGCCGTACACGGCGGTGATCTTCTCCTCGGTTCGCAGCGACGATGACGAGGGCTATGCGGCGATGGCGGACGCGATGGAGACGCTGGCTGCTTCGCAGCCGGGTTATCTCGGGATCGAGACCGCCTTCGATCGGATCGGCATCACGGTGTCCTACTGGGCAACCGAGTCGGCCGCCGCAGCGTGGAAGAGCGTCGCCGAGCACCGGATTGCCCAGCGTCGCGGTGTGCGGCAGTGGTATCGCGACTACACGGTGCGCGTCGCCGAAGTGCGACGCGCCTACGGCCACCCGCAGCCTCGCGAAGACCTGACGAGCCGTGCCGCCGAACTGGCCGACGACGACGGGGACGTCGTCGCGATCCATCCGTGGACCGGGCCGTGGCCCGACGACGATCCGGATGCGAACTTCAAGTCGGACGTGGCGCTCTACTCGCGCCTGGACCCGCTGAGCACCGTGCGCAATCTTGCGACAGCTCTCGATATCCCCGTGGGAGCACTGGTCCGGTACGTGCTGGCCAAATGGGCGAGCGGCGGAAGCGCCGCGCTCATGGAGCTCGGGCCGGCGGCCGTACACCGCCTGTGGCAGCCGATCGAGCGGGCCGAGGGCGCGGGAACCGACGAGGCTCGGCTCGCGGCGTACGACGAGCTGCGCCAGTACGTGTCCTGGTTGAAAGTGCCGCTGGACGACCCGACTGTCTACCCGGGCACCGGCGACGCCGGCGACCCAGCGTCCGGCGACCCAGCGTCCGAGAACCCGACGACGTGACCGGAAGGAGCCGACGTTGCCAGCGATGACACCGACGGAGATCTGGGACTTCCTCACCGAAGGAACCCGCACCGGCCACGCCGCAACAACGCGTGCCGACGGCCGGCCGCACGTCGCTCCGGTGTGGTTCGTCCTCGATGGGACCCCGGAGGTGTTCACCGTCTTGTTCAGTACCTCGGCGGGCACCGTCAAGGGCCGCAATCTCGAACGCGACCCGCGCATCTCGTTCTGCGTCGACGATCCGCACCCGAACTACTCGTTCGTTCTGATCGACGGATCTGTCGAGATCATCGACGACCTCGTGCAGGTCCGGGAACTCGCCACCCGCTGCGGCGCGCGTTACGTCGGTCCGGACCGAGCCGAGGAATACGGGGCGCGCAATGGAGTCGAGGGAGAGCTGGGCGTCCGGTTGACTCCGAGCCGCGTCATCGGGATCCGTGATCTGGCGGACTGACCGGGCCGGGAGTACGTTGGCGCCGGGTCGCAACTTCTTGCATCGTTCAGGAGGACAGCATGCCGGAAGGCGCCGGATTCGTGCAGGTCATCGAGATCGTCACGCAGAGGCGGGACGAGGTCCAGTCGCTCGTCGACAGCTGGGCCGCGTCGACTGAAGGGCGCCGCAGTGCCCGGCGCGCCACTTTCACCGTCGATCGGGACCGTCCCAACACCTACGTTCAGATCGTCGAATTCCCGAGCTACGAAGCGGCTATGGCGAACTCGGCGATGCCTGAGACTGCCAGCTTCGCGGAGCAGCTGGTGAAGTTGTGCGACGAGCCGCCGTCGTTCCGGAATCTGGACGTCACACGCGTCGAAGAGATGTGACGGTCGGCCGGACGCACCGGCCGTCTATCGTGCAGTGATGCGGCCGACCCTCGGCCGCATCACGACGAGGGAGCGTACGACGTGCGGATGCGAGTCGGGATTCTGGGAGCCGCGCGGATCGCGCCGAAAGCGCTGATCGACCCGGCGCGCGAGGTGGCGGGAGTGGAGATCGCGGCTGTCGCGGCGCGAGATCTCGACCGTGCCGAGGCGTTCGCCGCGGAGCACGGCATCCCGGTGGCTTACGGCAGCTATGCCGACCTGCTCGCCGATGCCGACCTCGACGCGGTCTACGTGGCGCTTCCGGCGAGCGAGCACGCGGAATGGTCGATAGCTGCGCTCGAAGTGGGGCGCCACGTGCTCTGCGAAAAGCCGATCGCACTGAATGCACGGCAGGCGCAGGAAATGGTGAACGTGGCCGAGCGCACCGGTCTGCAGCTGGTCGAGGCGTTCCACTGGCGGTACCACCCGATGGCCGCGCGGTTGATCGAGCTGGCGGGCTCGATCGCGCCGCTCGAGCGCGCGGTCGGGACGTTTGACGCGCCGATCCCGCCGGCGGACATCCGCTTCCAGCTGGCGCTGGGCGGCGGCGCCACGATGGACCTCGGCTGCTACCCGATCCACTGGCTCCGGACGGTGACGGGCGAGGAGCCCGAGGTCGTCCGTGCGTCCGCTGTCGAAGGCCCCGCGCGGGTCGATGTCGCGATGGAGGCCGATCTCCGGTTCCCGTCCGGGCTGGAGGCGACGATGCGCTGCTCGATGGCTCCGGACGTACAAGGGCTGCCGGACAGCGCGGTGCTCGAGATGCGCGGCGAGGGTGGAGCCTTCACCGCGCACAACCCGCTGGCCCCCCAGCTCGGCAATCGCATCAGCGGGTCGTTCGCGGACGGGACCGTCATCGACGAGGTCAGCGACAGGACTACTACTTACGTCTACCAGCTCGCAGCCTTCGCCAAGGCCGTGGCGGGTGAAGCGACGCCGCTGACCGGCGGCGCGGACGCGGTCGAGACGATGCGGGTCATCGACGCCGTCTACGAAGCGGCCGGACTCGGCGCACGCGGCTGAGCCGACGTTCGCCTCGGGCGGACGCCGGCTCAGGCTGACCCCAGAAACCCACCTATCATCCAGGGCGAGTGGCGCTCGTCCGGCGCCGGCCAGTCCCAGGAAGGCACCGGGGCATGACTGATCCGCACGCGCCCCTGCTTCAGCGGATCACGTCGTCGCCACGCTTGCGCGAGCCGGGTTGGGTCCTGCTTCCGCTGCGGCTCTTCCTCGCGGTGACATTCCTCTATGCCGGCCTGCTCAAGCTCACCGACCCGACCTACTTGGATTTCGCGAGCGCGAACTCCGTGCGGTCCCAGATGATCCGCGCGGCGGTCACCAGCCCGATCGGCCCGATCGTGCGGGAATCGGCGAACTTCGCGACCGTCACCGGCCTCACCATCGCTTTCGGTGAGCTCGCCGTCGGTCTGGGAGTCCTGCTCGGGTTGTGGACCCGGCTCGCCGCGCTCGGCGGCATGCTGCTCTCGCTGAGCTTCTTTCTGACCGTCAGCTGGAGCACGCGACCTTATTTCTTCGGTTCGGACATCGTGTTCTTGTTCGCATGGACACCACTGGTGATCGCGGGTGACGGCGGCGTCGGTTCGGTCACACACGCGTTGCGTGGATCGGTGCGGCGCAAGATGCACCTCCCGGCCGTCCCCGATCGGCGCGAACGGCCGGAGGTTGCCGCCGAGGTGAATCGCCGAGTCCTCGTCCAGAGCGCCGGGCTTGCCGGGTTCGTGGCGGCGGTGGCGGCGATGGTCGGCGGCTTGAGCGCGCTCGGGGCACACCGTCGAGCGACCGGTGCAGCCGGTGTGCCCACCACCTCGCCCACTGCGGACGCATCCGCGTCGGGATCGACAGGTACGGCGGCCGGTACTCCGGGAACGAAGATCGCCTCAGTGTCGTCGGTCCCGGTCGGCGGGGCGCAGTCGTTCACTGACCCGAAGGGCGGTCAGCCGGCGTTCATCGTTCAACCCACGAGCGGCGAGTTCAAAGCGTTCAGCGCGATCTGCACCCATCAGGCCTGCACGGTTGCGTTCTCCGGAGGGACGTTCGTGTGTCCCTGCCACGGGTCGCAATTCGACGGCAAAACGGGCGCCGTCCTGTCCGGGCCGGCACCCAGCCCGCTGCCCTCGATCCCGATCGAGGTTTCCGAGGGGTCCATCTACGAAACCTGAGCGCCCGACGGGTCAGCTGTCGTGCAGGTCCATCTGCCACAGCTTCATTCCGCCGGTGATTCCAGCCGTGTTCGACACCACCGAGACATTCGACGGAAGGCCGTTGGAGACGTGGCGCGCATTGCCGCCGCCGATGTACATGTGGTCGTAGAAGAGGAACTCGTCGTAGGCGGCGATGGCCTTGTGCACCCGCCGCACCCAGCGGTCGTTCCCGATCTCCTGGCGCGCGGCGTTGCCGAGCTGGTCCTCGAAGGACTCTCCTTTGCGAAACGGAGCGTGCCCGAGCTCGATGTGGGGGAGCAGGAGCCCGCGAGAGAACAGCGCAGTGCCGACGCCGGTCCCGAGGGTCATGACGAACTCGAATCCGCTTCCCTGGACGACCGCGCAGCCCTGGACGTCTGCGTCGTTGGCCACTTTCGTGGGAAGGCCGAAGGCCTTGGCCAACGCTCCGGCGAGATCGAATCCGTGCCACTCGTCCACCAGGCCGGGATCGGGGTCGCCGCCGTAGGCGAGCCGGCTGAACGCGGGCGTGTTGTACACCCGGCCGTCCCGGACAAGGCCCGGAAAACCGACCGAGACTCGCTGGTACTCGACCTCGAAGGAACGGGACAGCTTCGCGAGCGTCGGCACCAGCAGCGGCGGCGGGCAGGGATACGGGGTGTCGAGCCGCTCGCGCTCGGTGATCAACTGACCGGCCGAGTCGAGAACACCGGCTTTCAGCCCGCTGCCTCCGACGTCGATCGCGAGAGTGCGTACATCGGCAGGCCAGGACACTTTCGAGCGGGACGGGGCAGCGGAGGAAGCAGTCACGGCAAGGTCAGGATCTCGTAGCCGGCCGGGGTCACGAGCACGGTGTGCTCGAATTGTGCGCTCCGGCGCCGGTCCGCAGTCACCACGGTCCACCCGTCGTCCCATATGTCGTACTCGTACGTGCCGAGGGTCAGCATCGGTTCGATCGTGAACGTCATTCCGGCTTCGATCAGCTGGTCGGCGCGGGGGTCGTCGTAGTGGGGGACGATCAGACCCGAGTGAAACGCCGAGCCGATCCCGTGTCCGGTGAAGTCGCGGACGACGCCGTAGCCGAATCGCTTCGCGTAGGACTCGATCACTCGCCCGATGGCGTTGAACGGCCTTCCGGGTGCGACCGCCTTGATGCCGCGCATCGTCGCTTCGTGCGTGCGCTCGACGAGAAGGCGGGATTCGTCGTCCACGATGCCCACCAGGAAGGTGCCGTTGGTGTCTCCGTGCACGCCGTCGATGTATGCGGTGATGTCGATGTTGACGATGTCACCCTCGCGCAGCGGGGTGCTGTCGGGGATGCCGTGACAGATGACTTCGTTGATCGAGGTGCACAACGACTTCGGGAAGCGGCGGTAGCCGAGAGTGGACGGATACGCGTCCTGTCCGATGAGGTAGTCGTGTCCGACCTGGTCGAGCTCGTCGGTGGTGACACCCGGACGGACATGCTCGCCGACGGACGCGAGCGCACGAGCGGCGATCCGCCCGGCTACGCGCATCCGGGCGATCGTGTCGGCATCCTTGACCTCCGGACCGGTGAACCGCGCCGGACCGGGCCGGCCGACATATTCAGGGCGCGGGATCGACGACGGGACGTTTCGTAGCGGCGAGACCACCCCAGGGCTGAGTGCAGGCACGGGATGAGTCTACGGACCGGGAGGCGGTACCGATGAACAGCGGGAGCTGGGACCGGCTGGTGACCGATCGGCTCGTTCTGCGCCGGTTCCGGCCGGACGATCGCGGGCCGTTCGCCCGCATCAACGCCGACGAAGAGGTCACCCGATACCTGTCCGGCCCGATGTCGCGGGCCGAGTCCGATGCCTTCGTGGACCGGATCGACCAGCATTGGGCGGCGTGGGGGTACGGCCTGTACGCGGTCGAGCATCGCACCGACGGCGACCTGCTCGGATTCGTCGGTCTGTCGCATCACCGGGCCCAACCGCACGCCGTCGAGGTGGGGTGGCGGCTGGCGGTGGCCGCGTGGGGCCGGGGGCTGGCTACCGAAGGAGCGCGGGCAGTAGTCCGAGTGGCGTTCGGTGATATCGGGCTGGACAGCCTCGTCTCGATCACGACCGACGAAAACATGGCCTCTCGTCGGGTGATGGACAAGCTCGGCTTCCGCTACGTCCGCCACATCCCCTTCGAGCGTTGGAACCTGCGGGTTGCCGCGCTCGAACGTGAGTCGGCGCCGCTGCCGGAGGAATGATCCGGAAGCGGCGCCGAGCATCGACTTCGAGGTCCTGACGCCGGAATGCCACTCGACGTCGTCGACAATGCCGACCTGTGTGTTCTGCTGCGGTCAGGCCTTCTTGGCTGCGCGGCGCGCCGTGGTCTTGCGGGGCGACGTCTTCCTAGCGGTGGTCTTGCGAGTGGTGGTCTTGCGCGTTGCCCTCCGTGCGGTCGTCTTGCGAGCCGGGCTCGTGGGGGCCGTCGTCTTGCGCGCGGTGCGCTTGGTTGCGGTGCGCTTGGTTGCGGTGCGCTTGGCCGGCGCGCGCTTGGCGGCCACCTTGCGCGTCGTGGTCTTGCGTGCGGTGGTCTTGCGTGCCGTAGCGCGCTTTGCCGTCGTCTTGCGAGCTGCGGTGGTGCGCTTTGCCGTGGCCCGCTTGGCGGTGGTGCGCTTTGCCGTAGCGCGCTT
>Ga0075017_100002096_pt1 | contig 12440 bp, 14 predicted proteins | sample AleBraG_ABR_2012_FD_71475 | JGI IMG/M metagenome (GOLD analysis project Ga0075017, IMG submission 71475) | Freshwater sediment microbial communities in response to fracking from Pennsylvania, USA - Alex Branch Run_MetaG_ABR_2012 | ecosystem: Environmental > Aquatic > Freshwater > Creek >...
AATCCCTATAATTGCAACCAAACGACTCTGCAGTTCAACAACCTCTGGCTCGGTGCCAACAATGGCTCTCTCCCTTTCGCCGCAACCAATAACGGTAATTTTCTCCAAGCCAACCTGTACAAGAGCATCGCGAATTCCACCTACCACGCCCTCCAGATCAACATCACCAAGCGCTTTACCCACGGCTTCGCCGTCCAGGGCGCGTACACCTATTCCCACACCATCGACGACGGCGCGGACCCTATCCTGCCCATCGGGAATACCAACAACACATCCTTCCAACCCTTCCCACGAAGCTCTTTCAACCTGAAAGGTGAAAAGGGAAATTCGGAATTCGACGTGCCGCACCGCTTCGTCGCCAATTATTCTTGGCAGCTTCCAGTGGGCAAAGGAAAGAAGTACATGCAAAAAGGGACACCGGGGAAAATCGCTCAGGGCTGGAGCATCTCCGGCATCTCCACACTTTCAAGCGGACTTCCCTTCGATATTCTCACGAACGCGGATACCGCTCATACGGGAGTCAACGCCCGGCCGGACTACAATCCTGGCGCGACTGTCCCTGCCAGCAGCGACCCGCGCACGCAGACCGGTCCGTCGCTCGCGCTTTTCACCACTCCGGCATTTGGATCCGCCGGCAACCTCGGCCGCAACCGCTTCCGCGGTCCGGGCGTAAATAATTCAGACGCCGTTCTCTCCAAGCAAACCGGCATTCGCGAACACGTGAAACTCGATATGCGCTTTGAGGTCTACAACGTCTTCAACCGTGTGCAGTTTGTGCAGCCCAGTTTCCTGACTTCGGATTTGGCGCTCTTTGGCCACTCCACGCAAGAAGTACTCCGTCCGGACGGAACCACGAGTGCTCGCCAAGTCCAACTCGGTATGAAACTAAGTTTCTAGGCCGGGTTCCAGCTCAGAGTCCGTCACTCGAACTCGCCAGTGAATCCGGCTTGGCGACTGAATCGGCCGCAGCCGCCCCGGTGATCAACCGCGCGCCACGGCTGAACGTGACGTACTCGAAACCCCATTGAATAAACACCAGCACTCGGCTCTGGAACTCCACGATATACATCAAGTGGATGAACAGCCAGATCAGCCACGCAATCAGCCCTGAGACGTGAATTCCAAAAATGTTGGCCACCGCCGCGGCGCGGCCAATTACCGCCATCTCTCCCTTATCTACGTATCGGAACGGCTTGAGCTCGCTCTCACCGCGGAGCCGTGATTGAATTACTTTTGCTGCATACGCTCCCCCTTGAATGGCTACCTGAGCGACACCAGGAAGCGGTTTCCCCTCCGGCCCGGTCACATTTGCCAAATCTCCGAGTACAAGAACCTCTGGGTACTTCGCGAGCCCCAACTCAGGACTTACTTTGATGCGGCCGCTGCGATCGGTTTCGGCTCCGGTGCGCTCGGCAAGCTTCTCTCCGAAGGGAGTGCTCATCACTCCGCCAGCCCAAAGAATCGTCTTAGACGCGAGCGTTTCCGCTGCATTGCCGTGCTTAAATGTGACGCCGTTCTCGTTCACGTGCGTCACCATGACGCCTTTCGCGACTTCTATCCCCAGCCGCTGCGCGAGTTTCTCGGCTTTGATGGAAAGATCCTCCGGGTAAGGTGCGAGTATCCGCGGGCCTCCCTCCATCAGAACGATCCGCGCCTCCTCCGGCTTGATCCTTCGAAAATCGTTTCGCAAAGTTTCGTGCGCGATTTCTGCCAAAGCGCCGGCCAATTCCATCCCCGTTGCTCCTCCTCCGACAATCACGAACGTGAGCCATGCCTTCGCTTCTTCAGGTAAAGCAGCCCTCTCTGCGCGCTCGAAGGCATAGAGAATTTTGTGCCGGATCGTGGTGGCATCTTCAATCGTTTTCAAGCTCGGCGCCCACTCCCGCCACGATTCGTTTCCGTAGTACGACGGCTGCGAACCCGTCGCCACAATCAGCGTGTCATATGCGAACGAACCCCCATCGCGCAGCGATACGAGTCTGGCCGCGGGATCAATGTCCACCGCTTCGCCCAGAAGCACTCGCACATTCTTCTGGCGGCTCAGCACTCCGCGCAGGGGAGCGGAAATTTCCCCCGGCGATAGTGATCCGGTCGCCACCTGATACAACAAGGGTTGGAATAAGTGGAAGTTCCGCTTATCGATCAGCGTGATCTCGACCGGCGTCCGCTTGAGCTTCTGCGCTGCCCCTAGCCCGCCGAATCCCCCTCCCAAAATCACCACGCGATGCTTCTGCTCCATTACTCGCCCCTGTAGATACACCTCAACTCATCACCATCATCTTAGTATCCCGGCCGAATATTTACAGGGACTCTTTATCGCGCAACTCGGCAGGCATGGACTTGACCTCTACGATTGTCTTAGCCCTATAAATTCACTTTTGGGTATTTTCTAGTTGCGTTCACAGCTTCACGAGATTTGGAAGCTTTCGATTCTTCCAGAACGCTCCAGACGCCCGCGATGCGATGCCCGCAGTCCGGGCACGCTCCGTTTAGAATCCGGTTCTCAAGAACGTCGTGCCACGAGCGCCGCACTAAGCCCTTCTTGCACCCTGGGCAATACGTATTTGCGCCTTCGCTGTAAATATTCCCCTCGTAGACGTAATGTAGCCCCGCATCAACCGCGATCTTCCGCGCGCCATCAAGCGTCTCCGCTGGCGTTCTCGGCTTATCCACCAGCTTGAAATCTGGATGAAACGCAGTGAAATGCAGCGGCACGTCTGGACCCAGATTTTCCAGAATCCACTCGCAGAGCTTCAGCGTCTCCGCTGGATCATCATTCAGCGTCGGAATCATCAAATTCGTAATTTCAAACCAGACCTTGGTCTCTTTTTTCAGCATCAGAAGCGTATCCAGAACCGGCTGAAGATGCGTGAGCGTGGTTTTTCCGTAAAAATTCTCCGTAAATGCTTTCAGGTCCACATTGGCGGCATCGATGTGATCGTAAATATCGTGGAACGCCTCGCGCGTGATGTAGCCGTTCGTCACCATCACCGTCTTCAAGCCATGTTTCCTGGCTTCCGCGCAAATATCGATCACGTACTCGCCCCAGATTGTCGGCTCATTGTACGTAAACGCAATGGAATCGCAGCCGTGCTTCAACGCCAGAAGAGGAACATCCACCGGCGGAACATCCCTCGCATTCACCTGATCCGCTCGCGACTTCGAAATATCCCAGTTCTGACAGAATAGGCATCCCATGTTGCAGCCCGCCGTCCCCATGCTGAACACACTCGTACCCGGGAGAAAATGACTCAGCGGTTTTTTCTCGATGGGATCTATCTGCAAAGCTGCCGGTGAACCATACCCCAAGCTATAGAGCTTTCCAGCTTTGTTCACGCGAATGAAGCAGAACCCCGCTTGTCCGGGATGGATGTGGCAATGGCGGGGACACAGGTAACAGTGGACGCGCCCGCCCGGTTCCGCTTCCCACCAGCGCGCTTCCTTCAACTGTTCTGCATTGTCGAGGACCTGAAGCCCTTCCATCGATCCCCTCTCATTCGCAGTATACGCCAGCTAAAGTTTTCTCCGCCCAGGCTTGCCCAATGAGCCCTGTAGCTCAGGCCTGTGGATTTTTTCTTGCTGTTGCCCCTTCCTCGTGGGGCGCCTCCTGAGACCCTGCTCTTGTAGGGGGCGGGGCTTGCCCCGCCCGTTGTTGCAGCACCACGAATGACCATGCTCATGCTATGTAGCCGCCACCAGAATTCCACCTAGCGAGCCCCTCTCCGCTGTGCTCGGCGCCGTTCCGCTGCCCAACCTGCAAATCGTTTCAGGTGTTTCCGATATTTCCACGTAAGACCGAAAAACTTGCTCGCCGTCAAATCCGCCGCCTCCTGACCGAGAAAGGTTTCATACCTCCATTGTAAATAGGGACTCTTCCACGGCCTCAGTCTGTATCCCCGCGCCGTTATCCAATAAAACTTGAGCGTATTCAACATCAGCCCTCAACTCAATTTGTCATCTGCTTTAAGCCCCGATTGTATCAGCTTGGCAAAATCCCCGGTCGCGCCAACTCGTGCCAAGTAGTCTGGTCGATCAGGCCAGGCAGCGGCATACAGATGCAGGTCGGGCTCAATTCTGACCTGCCCCCCCCAGCTCCGCGGACGGAATCATATGACATCTTCCCATAGCTTGGATTCCGGCTCGACCAGCGCCAGTAGGCCCCATTCAGCATCGTTCATTGCTTGTTTGGGATTGAAAAGAAAAGCTCAGGAATTAATTCTGCGCACCCAAATTCGGCTCGTCGCGGGCCTTCCCAGATGCATATTCTTCCCCGTCGCTCGCAGCGTCATCGTCTCATCATATTCGCGCTTGAGGACTTCCACCCGCGCGGCCGGCCGCAAATGCAGCCCATCCAGAAAATGCAAAAACTGCGCATCTTTCTCGTACACCGCAAGAATCTCCGCGCACTCTCCCGCCCTCAACTCCGAAAGCAGAACTGCCCCATCTTTCCGCAGCTTCGCCACCCCTCCGCGCATGGGCACGCCGTGGGGACAACTTGTCCTGTCGCCAAATTTCTTAATCAACAGCGCTTCAATCTCCGGGGAGATTACGTGCTCAAACCTTTCCGCTACATCATGAGCTTTCGACCACGGCAATCCGATCACGTCCGTGAGCAGCACTTCCGCCAATTGATGACGCAGCGCCAAATGCTGCGCGATCTTATGCCCTTTGGCGGTGAGTTCGATCCGGCCGCTTTTGTCCATGCGTACGTAGCCGTCGCGCGTCATGCGCTTGAGCGCCGCTGTCACCGCGGGAGGCGTCACATTGAGTTCCTCCGCCAATCGCGCGCTGATCGGGGCGTGGTCCTCATCCAGCATCTCCCAGATGGCTTTCAAGTAATCTTCCTGCGACGCGCTGGTCTTTTCCCGCTTCACTTGTTCTCCTGCACGCGATCACCTTTCTTCGCTCGCAATCCTGCGGCAAGCTGATCAACCCTTCGTTTGATCCCTTCGATCACCCGTTGATAGGTTGTCTCATCCTTGCAGAAAGGATCTTCCACCAGCCAGTCCTCCACCTTTTCCTTTTCCCAGAACGCATCATCATTGCTCGGCGTTCCCGTCATGTTGATGATCAGTTCCGCGGCTTCGCAGTCTTCCTTGCGCAATTGTTTCGAGTGCAGCCCGCGATCGGAGTAGCCGTTCCTGGCCAGTGTCTTGCTGGTCTCTTCTGGAATGTAGTTCAAGGGGCTCGTGCCCGCGCTGGAAGGCTCGATCACATCGTTCGCGTCATAACGCGCCACGGCTTCCGCCATCGGGCTCCTGCAAGCATTTCCAATACAAACGAACAGCACCCGCGTCCTGCGGGGCCGCACATCGGTTGGAATTGCAGCAGTCGTTTTCGTCACGTGGGGACTTCTACGATTCAGTTTATCGGCTTGCTGGGCTGGCCAGATCCAGAAAGTGTTGATGAACCGCCGTATCGTCGGTCAATTCCGGATGAAACGTAGCGGCCATCACGTTGCCCTTCTGCACGAGCGCCGGCTTGCCCGCGTACTCTGCAAGAATAGCAACATCCGGCCCGACTCGCTCAATAATTGGCCCGCGAATGAAGACCATCTCCAGAGGCTCTTTCTTAATTTTGCTGGTTCCGCTGACCACGCCGCTGGCCACTTGCCGCCCGTAACCGTTGCGCAGCACGGTGATATCGAGCAGTTTCAATGAATCTTGCTTTGGATTCTTCACTTCCACAGCAAGCAATATCGCGCCCGCGCACGTTCCAAAAATGGCGCCGCCGTCGCGCGCGAATTTCTCAATGGCAGCTTGGAGCCCTTCCTCTTGCAAAAACTGCAATTGAGTGGTGCTCTCCCCGCCGGGCAGGACTAATCCAGCGCAACCTTCCAGTTCCTCCGGCGTCCGAATTTCAATTGCATTCACTCCAAGCTGTCGGAGCACAGCTTGGTGCGCTTCAAAATCTCCTTGCACCGCCAATACTCCGATTTTCAATTCGTGCGCTCCAAAAAGTTTTCGTTACCAGCCTCGCGTCGAGAGCATGTCCTTTTCATCCATCTGCCGAATGTCCAGGCCGCGCATCGCCTCTCCCAGTTCTTCATGCGCTTCCAGAATGATCTTGGGGTCTTCAAAATGCGTCGTCGCTTTTACCACAGCTTTCGCACGTGCTTCAGGATCGCTGGACTTGAAAATTCCAGAGCCCACGAACACCGATTCTGCTCCCAAACGCCGCACCAGCGCGGCATCGGCAGGAGTCGCGATTCCGCCCGCCGAAAAATTCGGTACTGGCAATTTTCCGGTCTTCGCAATCTGCCGTATAATGTCCAGCGGAGCGCCTAATTCTTTCGCCTCGCGCATCAGTTCATCGTCTCGCAAGGTGGTCAGCTTCTTCATCTGGCCGACAATCGTGCGCATGTGGCGTACCGCTTCCACTACGTTGCCCGAACCCGCTTCGCCCTTGGTTCGGATCATCGAGGCGCCTTCCGCGATTCTCCGCACCGCTTCGCCCAGATTTCTCGCGCCGCACACAAACGGCACCTTAAAATCATGCTTCCATACGTGATTCTCTTCATCCGCGGGAGTCAACACTTCGCTCTCATCGATGAAGTCCACTTCCAGCGCTTGCAGCACTTCCGCTTCAATAAAATGGCCGATTCGCACTTTCGCCATCACTGGGATGGATACGGTGGCCATGATCTCTCGAATCACTTTGATGGACGCCATGCGTGCCACTCCACCTTCTTTGCGAATATCCGAAGGGACGCGCTCCAGCGCCATCACCGCGCAAGCGCCGGCCTTTTCCGCAATCTTGGCTTGTTCGGCGTTCGTCACATCCATAATTACGCCGCCCTTGAGCATCTCTGCCAGGCCAACTTTCACGCGCCATTCGTTAGAACCCTTGGCGCTATTTCCACTTCCATTCACTTTTTTTGCGTCCATGCCACTTCTCCTCTCGATGCTCTTAGCTGCTCGATGGTCCTGAGCCGTCAACCTCTTTACTTCGGAGTGATCACCACAAATCTCGCCTTGCCTCGCGCCAGTATTTCGCCGGCTTCGTTCCGGATTTCGCCTGTTTGAAACAGGTTTCTTCCCTTCTGCCCGCTCTCCCGCGCTTCCACAAAGATTTTCTGATCCACTCGCACGGGCTTCAAATACTCAATTTCCATCGACGCTGTCACTGCGCGCGCCTCCCGAAACCTGCAAACTTTTCCCATCGCCTCATCCAAAAGCACCGCAATGATTCCGCCATGAGCGAATCCGGCACCGCCCTGATATCGTTCTCCCAGAACAAATCGCCCAATAATCCTGCGGTTTTCATTGTCCTGCTCAAATGTCAACTTCATCCCGCCAGTGTTATCTCCGCCGCATCCAAAGCACTTGTTCGCAGGATTCGGCTCTAGTCTTTGTATGTCACTCAACGTTTACGCCCCCTCCGGCTTTTTTCTTTATTTCCTTTCCCTCCTTAACTTCCTTGACTTCATACCAGCGCCACTCTGCTTCTCTCCGCCCGCCTCGCTCCGCGCTGCCTCTTCCGCATCTCGATTTTCAGGAGCTCCGCTAGCGTCGCCACCGCCCGCGCAATCTGCTTCTCATCCAAGCTCGCGAATCCTAGCCTCAAAGTGTTCGGCAATGGATTCTGCACGTAAAAATATCTTCCGGGCGCGAACAGCACGCCTTTTTCCTTGGCATGAATCAGCAATTCGCTCGCATCAAATCCCGCCGGCAATTCCAGCCACAAGCACATCCCGCCTTCAGGCTTCGTCCAACGGGTGCCTTCCGGCATATTCTTGCGCAGCGCCTCATCCACTGCCGCAAGCCGCGAAGCGTAAATCTTCCTCATGCGCGCCACATGCTTAGCAAAATGCCCGCGCCGCAAAAATTCAGCCAGCGTCGCCTGCGCCAGTTGGTCCGTATGCAAATCCGTTGTCTGCTTCACCACGCGCAATCGCTCGATAGCTATGGGTGGCGCAACAATCCATCCGACGCGCAATCCAGGAAACGCCACCTTCGCGAAACTATCAATGTGTATCACCAGGTTCGAACGATCCAGTTGCTTCAGCGAAGGCACTCGTTCTTCCCTCGAATGCAGGCGCGCATAAATATGATCTTCCACGACGGGCACCTGATATCGTCCCGCCAGTTCGAGCAACTTCCTCCGTGAGGCCAGCGGCATGGAAGTTCCCGTCGGATTGTGAAAATCCGGAGTGAGCACAATCAGCTTCACGCGGTTCGCCGCCAAGGTCGCCTCCAGCGCTTCCAGATCAAGCCCAAGCGCTATTCCCGGCTCCGCTTGAGTCTTCATTGGCACTGCGAGGCACCGTGCCCGCGCTCCGTGAAATATCGCTACGGCACCGGGATACGTCGGATTCTCCATCACCACTGAATCCCCCGGCCGTACAAACGCTTTGCTGATTAAATCCAGCGACTGCTGGCAACCATCCGTGATCAAAAGGTTTTCGTCCTTTGCCGCAATTCCTTCGCGGTGCAGCAATTCCAGAATCGCTTGCTTCAAAGGAGGATATCCGTCAGAGGGGCCCAGATTCAGCACATCCTTCGCTTCCCGGCGCAAGGCCGCATTCACGCACGCCTGCAATTCGTCCACGGGAAAAAACTCAGCCGCCGGCCGAGCCATCACAAAGGACACCGAATCTTCCGGCGCGCTTGCCGTCAATCGCGAGAGCACCTCTTCGCCGCGCTCATCCGCAAACAGCAGTTCCCACCGCACTCCCGCTCCGCCGTTCAAAACCGGCGGCGCAGGCGGCGTCAGCGCCAATCCATTCCCATTTCCTTTGATAAAGGTTCCCCGCCCCACGTGTCCCTGAATCAGGCCTTCGGACTCTAACTCCGCATACGCATTGGCTACCGTGGTCCGGTGCACACCCAGCATAGTGGCCAGTTCGCGGCTAGCCGGAATCCTGTCGCCTGGACGCAAATCGCCTGCATGCACCAGCGCGCGCAGTTGGTCGCGCAGTTGGATGTAGAGCGGAACGTGGCTTCGCGGTTGGAGATGTAGTGGCAGCATTGTCTCTCACCTTCGTCCAATTCTAGCAGAAATTGGACTGTCACAAGAGCCAATTTGTCTTCCGGCCGGAAGCACTTCTCCGGTTCTGAAGCCGGCGTCATCTGAACTTCTTCTTTCCTAGGGTTTCTCTGGCGGAGTGTCTGGCGCTTCCGTCTTCTGCCCCGCCTTCAAGGGTGCGGCGCAGAGCTTGGTCCAATCCGCATCAACGCACTGATAAATCGAAACCAGCGGCAAGTCCTCCGGCCGCACAACATAATCCCCGCTCGCCATCTCCTCGGACTTTTCAGAAGAATCCGTCACAATCGGGCTCCCCGGCCGCACCCGCACTCGAAACTGTCCGGAAGACGGCTCGTAGTTCGAAAAGCTGAAGCATCGCTCAATGCAAGCTCGCTCCACCGAATGCGCAATGAATTGGATTCGCCAATCCCCGGGCGCATTGATCACCGGCACCACGCGAGTTCCGCGGACGAGTTTCGCGATCGCAGACTCCGCGTTGGCCTCCATTCGCGCGACTTTCCCCGTATCTTGATGCAAAAACACGGAAAAGCATGCCGCAATCAACCCAAACCCCGCCGCGCTCCACTTCTGCAGGGGCACTGTGCAGAGCAAGCACAGACCAAGAATGGCAGTGATCACCGTCAGCCGCGAAACCAGCAATCCAATCCATCCCGCGTACAGATCGCTATGAATATTTTCGGGAACAAACGCCGACGCCACCAGAGCTATCAAATACAATTCCGCAGGCAATCGCAGCGGCTTGGCGGAACCTGTATCGCCTCGCAAACTCTTCACCACCCCTATCGCAAAACAAATCCCTCCCCACACCAGCGATGCGCGTGCCAGCACTTCATACCGGTGTCCGTACAGAATCAACTGATCCGTGCCATTCATCCAATAAAACGGTTCCGGCTTCCAGTCCGCGTAAAATTGTGTGTTGTTCGCAAAAAACATTCGCAGCGCCACGTACGTTGCAATCACTCCTATTGGCAAAACCAGTCGCCAATAATCGGGAATCACACGCCAAAGAGCCACATAGATCGCCGTCGCAACAAACCACAGAAACCCTATGGGATGCGCCAGCAATGCCAGGAGCGCGATCGCAACGCCGCCTATCAAATTCCTCACACTACCCCGCCACACTGCCGCAAGAGCAAAACACGCCAATCCAACTGACAGGTAGTAGTTCAGGAAACCCATGTTGAACGAATAGCCGTAGGCCAGCATGGCGATGCAAGGCGTCAGCATCCACGGAGGCCGTTCCGTCACAGCGTAAACAAAACTGAAAGCCCCCCAGAAAAACACGAGGATGCAAATGGAGACAGCAATCTTTTCCGCCGCTGCAAATCCAAGAACGTCACCTAGTCGCAGCAACATCAAATCAAACAGCACATTGTTCCACTGTTTCGCAACGTAAAGCCCAGGTACCTGCACTCTCTCCATGAGCTGCGCCAGCCACGCGTTATACACATGGCTGCCCAGGTCCCCCGCCTCGATGTGCCGATGCCACACGCACGGAATCAGCAGCAACACGGAAATAACGAGTACCGCGATTCCGCGACGGTGCATCAATTTCGCTGAGTTTCCTTCTGAGCTTTGCGCGGTACGCTGAGGTGACGAATCCAATCGTAGCTCCGGTCTTTCCCATCTAGCAGTTTGAAATTGTACTCTGGGGATAGTAACTTTCGGTTCCGCCAGGGCCGCCACTTTGCGATCCCCGCATCTGCCCTTCCGATCAGGATGTATGGCTTCAGCAACCCTTCATCGGACAGCTTTATCAGGATCGAAAGCTCCGGGTCCAACCGCTTTATCTCTTTTTTGCTTAGTTTTTCTTTCACCTGACTCACGACCATCTGAACCCATTCAACTCTTCGGCCAGGCTATGGCGGTATTCCTTTAAACCACGCATCGGTTCCATCCTTCTTATCTTTCCCATTCAGCGTGGACATATCAATCATGAGGTTTGTCTGGCTTGCCCCTTCTCGTTCTTGCCTTTGTCTTCCACCCTGCCGGGGGGTGATCGCGCGGGTCTTCAGTGCCAATTTCTGCTTCTGGGCCCGCTGCGAGAGTCCCCCAAGAAATTCGCCGATAGGGATGTGCCAAAACGGCCTTGAGAAACTGCTCCTTCGCTTCACTGTTCTTGCCCTGCGCAACCAACTCATCACCTCAGTATCGATATTCTGTTTCACGATTTGGATCGATCTGAATGGCCTTCAGCAGCCATTCGCCTGCTTGAACATGCTCTCCCTTCTTGAAATAAATGTCCCCCAGAAAGAGAGTTGCAATCATAATGGAGTTATCCAAGGAAGGACAACAGCGGGAAGTTTCAAGAGAGGAAATAAAAACAGTCTGACGGTCCAGGAATTTACGGAGCTACTTCGCGACTTGGTGTTCCCCCAGCCGCTTCAACCTATCCCGTAGCCGCCTTTGCAGCGGCGTGGGAGTATTCGGATTGAACGCCACCAAGTACCATAATGGCTGAGTTCTGTCTTTGCTCAGAAAAGTAAGGGTAGGCCCGTCTGCGTTCGGATGACGCGCAACATTTTCGCGAATTGCACCGTATTGATGCTTCGCAAGCTTCTTCAACGTCTTCGCATTTGACCGCGGATGCTCGCTGATCAATCGCAGGAGATAGTAATCTTCATCCGGAGCCTGCTTCACGAGCTTCTCCATCATCTCCGGCATGGCGTCAGCGCTAAGCACAAGACCGATCTTTTCATCCCAGGCTACGTTAATCTGATTTAGCTCTCGCGTTCGCGCATGAATCAATTCTTCCAGGATTCGCCGTTCCTGCTGCATCCGCGCGATCGGCAAATCTGTCGCTTCCAGGGAGTCCAACACGCGCAATAAATGCTGCCTTTCACCAAACACGATTTGCGAAGTGCGCATGGCTACGCCCTTCTGCTTTTCGTTGTGCTGGACCAAGTCGGAACGTCGCATTTTCGGGCGGCTCCAATCCAATCTCTCTCCCTCGATCAGGGATGATTGGACACATCACCATTCGTTCTGTTGTGCCCCACGGAAGGTCACCTGAACTCCCTTTGATGGCTGTGCGAATTATGTAACGTGCACGCGATACGGTAAAGTTGAGAGCGGTTCAGGTGTGCCCGATGTGCAACTGTGGTTGAACTACGGCTCAACGCGCAAAGATTTCAGCGCTTCAAGGCGAGTTTGCCTCAAGCGGATAAATAGCAAGGGGGGCAGATGAATTCCGCATTTCAGGAACACAAGGAGGAACTCGAGCATTTCGAGCAGCGCTTCGGGCGCGACCGCGGCCGCCTTGCCGTTTCCCTCGATCGCATCACCAACGCTCTGGTACTGGTCGGCCAGCACGGCGTCTACTGCACCAGCCAGCGAAATCCAGCCGTCCCAGTCATGGATTTGCGGCTGATCAATCAGGAACTCGTTCACGCCAAAGAGCTGCTTCAGTCTGTGATGGAAGAACTTCGAAAGGCCAGTGAGCACCGGAAGGA
>Ga0075017_100002097_pt1 | contig 12438 bp, 10 predicted proteins | sample AleBraG_ABR_2012_FD_71475 | JGI IMG/M metagenome (GOLD analysis project Ga0075017, IMG submission 71475) | Freshwater sediment microbial communities in response to fracking from Pennsylvania, USA - Alex Branch Run_MetaG_ABR_2012 | ecosystem: Environmental > Aquatic > Freshwater > Creek >...
CCAGGCAGGTTGACGTAGCGGACGTCTTCGACGTCGAGTCCGGCTTCTGTCATCGCCTGCGTCATCGAGTCGATCGTGTAGCGCCGCACGTGACCGACCGCGCGATCAAACTTGCTCATCGCAAATTCGAATGCCGGGACGAACATGCAGACCGTTCCACCCGGACGAAGCAAAGTGTGGGCCGCTTTGAGCGCACCGACGTGGTCGGGGATGTGCTCAAGCACGTTGAACGCGACGTACGACGAGTGCGTGCCCGGCTTGGGATCGCGGAAGTCAATAGAGGTGACGGTCACGCGCTTGTCGGCTGCGAACTTCCCGCGCAGGTAAGTCAATCGCGACTCATCGATCTCGGTCACGGTGATTTTCGGAACGCCATCGTTGAGCCAAGTCTCGGCGTAGTCACCGAGCCCACTACCGAGCTCAATGGGGTCATCGCCGAGGTACGGCAGCGCAAGGGATGTCAACCAGCGGTGATACGCGCTGGCTGTCGACACCGACTCAAGCGTCTGAGATTGCAGGACGGTGTCGCCGAGAGGGACTAGCTCGGTCGTTGCCGGCGTAGTCACACGAGTCACACTGGTCTCAATTGCCACCTTAAAAAAGTAGCCAGCGACTCAGCGATCCCGGCCGATTTGGCAGCGTGACGCGCCGCGCCAACTGTTTCGCCCTGGGAGAAATCGGGCACCGGACGACGGTTCTGCAGCGGTCGGAGTTGGCGAAGACCGGCGACGTTCTTGAGCGCACGGGCATGGGATCGGGGTCCTGACTTCACCTGTTCCGCGCAGCGCAGCCGATACCGTAAACGTGGCGGTTGGCGCGACAGGGTCACCCGCTGGTCGTCCGAGCCGGAGGAGCATCCGATGTTCTCGACACCGTCCGCAACAAAGCAACTCATTCGCAGGCGCAGAGTCGGCGTGCTGGCTGTCGCGATGATCGGGCTTGTCGGCGTCGGCTTGCCAGGTGCAGCCGCCACGGCCGCAGTGCCGAATAAGACGGCGTTGAAGGACCAGTACGCCTTCGCCACGCCTATGTCTGGCGCGGTGTATCGGTCAGAACTCTTCATCGTCAATCGCGGCAACAACTCGGTGACCGAAATCAACGCCGCAACCGGCGCTTTCGTTGCCCGATTGTCAGGCAGCGCCTACCGCTTCAGCGGTCCTGTGGCGGCGCTGATCACTGGCACGTCGGTGTTCGTTGCGAACTCGGTCGGAAACTCCATCACCGAGTTCAGCGCCCCGAGCCGGGCTGTGGTCCGGGTTATCCCGGGCACCGCGCGCCGACTCAACCGTCCGATCGCGATGACCACGGCAAACGGTGACCTGTTCGTCCTGAACGCCGCTGGATCGGTCGCGGAGTTCAGCGTGGCCAGCGGACGATTCCTCGGGATCGCCGCTGGAGCGGCGTACCGCTTCAACCACCCAGCGTCGATCACTGTCGCCTACAACCATCTGTTCGTCGCCAACAACGGCTCCAACGCAGTCACCGAGATCAACGCGGTCAATCGCGCTTTCATCCGATCACTCACTGCCGCCAGCTACGGGTTCAACCACCCAGTGGGAGTCACCTCGCACGGTTCGATGGTGTGGGTCGCGAACGAAGCAGGGTCCTCGGTGACGGAACTGTCCGCCGCCACCGGCGGCCTCGTCCGGGTGGTTCAAAACTCAAACCTCGCCATGCCGGGTCCGATCACCTACGGCGACGGCTACGTGTTCACAGCGAGCCCGCCTGGGTCCTCACCGATGGTGTCGCAAATCGTGGCGTCGAGCAGTGCGGTGACCTGGATGATGTGCAACTCAAATGGGCCCTACCAGTTCAACAATCCGCAGGCCGTCGTCGTCGCGGGCACGCAACTCTGGGTCGTCAACGCAGGTGGGAATTCACTTACCTTGATGAACGCGTCGACGGGTGCGCTCGTCAAAACGTTCACGTGATCGGCCCCCGTCAACATTGACCTTTGAGCCTGGCCTTGACGACCAGAGACCTGGGCGGACGCATCGGTTTTGACACCGTGCTAGCGAATCCCACACAGAAGCGAAGTCCCGAGACATCCGATGAGGACGTCTCGGGACTTCGTAAAAGTAGCGGGGGCAGGATTTGAACCTGCGACCTCTGGGTTATGAGCCCAGCGAGCTACCGAGCTGCTCCACCCCGCGTCGACCTTGCGGCTAATGCGAGTCTACCGGTCGCGCAGAGTCCGACCAAATCGTCCGACCGCCCGCGACTACAGACCCGCTACTTCGAAGGGCTCGGCGAAGGAGTCGCACTCGTCGACGGCTTCGCTTTCGGAGACGGTGTCGGCGTGGCCGAGTGGCTTGGCGCGACCGACGGACTAACCGTCGGCTTCGCTGTTGGCGACGTCAATCGCTGCTGGGCGATGACTGCGTGCGCGAGAGCGTTTTGAAGTTCTTTCTGCGCAATGCCGTACGCCGTCCAGTCCTGACGTGCGAGCGCAGCATCAGCGTTGGCGATAGCTGCTTGCATTGAGGCAAGTGCAGCCGCCAACTGTTGTTGCGCCGTGAGCTTGCCGCCACCCCCACCGCCACCAGTAGTACCGCCGTTACTCAATGGCGACCCGAAAACTTTGGCCAGCACGGTTGGCAAATCTCCGGCCATCTGCGGAGTAGTGCCAAGCGACGCAACCACTTGCCCCAGCAACGGGTAACTCGATGCGCCCGTTGTGGCCCGGATGAAGAGCGGTTCGACGTAGAGGAAGCCGCCGCCAACGGGCAAGGCCAGCATGTTCCCGAAGTCGACTTGCGAACCGCCGCTGCGCCACAGACTCAACTGCTTGCTGATGATCGGATCTGACTCAATCTCGTTTTGGACTTGGGAAGGTCCAGATACGGATGAACTGCTGCGCAGCTTCAGCACGCGAATCGTCCCGTAGTCCGGTCCAGCCTCGGCCGTTACCGACATAAACGCAGCCAAACGTGGCGTCGATCCGCGTGGCGCGAACGTCGATGTCAACTGGAAGGGAGCCGCCTTCGGATCTGGCAGTTGCAATTCCAGGTAGTACGGAGGCTGCGGGATTCCGCTGGCGCCGCGTGTTGGGTCGTCAGGGATGGCCCAGATGTCTTGGCCGGCGTAGAACGTGTTCGCATTCGTAACGTGGTACTTCGCGTAGATCTGCCGTTGCACCTTGAACATGTCCTGCGGGTATCGAACATGCTGGAGCAACCCGGCCGGGATCTCGCTGTACGGCTTGACCAAGCCAGGGAACGCGGCCTCCCACGTTTTGAGCAACGGGTCGGCTTGCACCTTGTCCCACGCATACAGCGTCACAGTTCCGTCGTAGGCGTCGACCGTTGCCTTGATGGAGTTGCGAATGTAGTTGATTTGCTGCGGTGGCTGCCCGGCCAGCGAACCACTGGTGGCGTTAACCGAGTCGAGGGTCGCGTTAGTCCAGGTCGACGGAGTTGAACCTGGGTAGTTGTTCGTCGTCGTGTAGCCGTCGAGAACCCACACAATTCGGCCGTTAATGACCGACGGATACGGACTGCTGTCGACCGTCAACCACGGCGCGACCTGCTCAAGCCGCGCCAACGGTTGCCGGATGTAGAGCAAACGAGAATCGGCGTTGACGCTACTGCTCAGCAAGATGTTGAGGTCTGACAGCCGCAGTGCGTAGGCGATGCGATTGATGAGACTGCCAATCGGCACACCGCCCGAGCCGTGATACGTGTTGTTCTTGGTTTGCCCTTGCCCGAGTGGGTAGTCGAGTTCCACGGGCTTCGACCCGGCGGGAGCGCCGACGATCGAATAGTTCGGCGACGTCAATCCGAAGTAGATGCGCGGCTGGAGAATCGTGAGGTCGCCGACGGACGGCAGATTCTGCTCAAAGAACTTCGGGTCACCACTTGTCGTCGCGGTGTTTCCGTACGCAGCGACCAAACCGTAGCCGTGTGTGTACACGATGTGATTGCTGATCCAACTCTGCTGCGCGCTGCTCAACCCACTGAGTTTGATGTCGCGGGCGGCAACTACGGCTTCGCGCAACTGACCGTTGAGGGTGTAACGGTCAATCGATAGCGGGTCAGGGAAGGTGTAGTACGAGAACTGACCTTGCTTCTGTTGGAACGTCGGAGACAACAGTGCCGGGTCCATAATGCGAATGTTCCTGAGCGTGTCAGCGGACGCCTTCAAGGTCGCAGCACTGATGTCCACGTTGCCTGAATAGGGCGACGTTTGGACCCGGTCAAGTCCGTAGGCCGCACGCGTCGCCGTGATGTTGCGGCTGATGTACGGCGCTTCTTTCGACTGCGCCGAGGGCTGCACCGAGAAACGCTGCACAAGCGCGGGATAGATGCCACCAACAATGATCGAGACTCCGAGCAACGAGATCACGCCGACAACAGGAATCGTCCAGCGTTGCAAGAAGATGTTCGCGAAGAAGAGAAGCGCCACGATGATCGCGGCTCCAACCAAGAGGTTGAGGCCGGGCAGCACCGCATGAGCTGCCGTGTAGTTCAACCCCGTGATTAGCGACCCCTGAGTGATCTCCAGCGCAAAGCGGTCGAGGTAGTAGTCGCCCGCCTTGACGAGAAAGAACAGACCCAACTGCACCGACACGATGACCTGCGTGGCGCGGTACATGCGATGTCCGGGTGGTGCTTGCAAGCGGATCGCGCCGTAGAGGTAACTCACGACGACAGTGCCAAGCGTGCCGAGCAACAACATGGTCAGCGCGAAGCCGAGAACGGCTCGATAGATCGGATAGTCGTAGACGTAGAAGCCCACGTTCTTATGGAACTGCGCATCAACCGTCGGGAACGGGACGCCATGCAGATAGAGCAACCAACTCCGCCATTGGGCGGCTGCGGACGCACCTGCGAGTAGTCCGAAGAGCGCGGGCACAGCAACGAAGACAAAGCGCCGGGCCGGATCGAAGGCTTGGCGGTAACGCTCAAGTGCAATCTGGTCGGGGGTCGGACGCATCGGCGGACGCAACCGATACGGCAGCCACAACGAGAACCAAATCCCCAGGGCCATGATGAGCCCAAAGATGACAAACAGCGCAATGCGCAACGTCAGGACACGGGTGTAGACGCTGGTCGCGTTGACGGACCGGAACCACAGAAGGTTGGTGTAAATCTGCAGCGCGGCGGCTCCCACGCCAAATATCACGATGGCCGCAATGATGATGCCAACGATTAGCGGTCCGCGGCTCTTGCGAGCAGGCGGTGAGTCAGTGGGTGCAAACGTCACATATGCAACTTAGCCAATGACCGGCCGACGGGCCGCTTCGCCGTCCGCTTAAGGCTGCGACGCCCGAGGTGCTACTGCTTTGGACAACGCGGAACGGTGCCGCCGGCTGCCCACTTCTTGATGACGTTGACGGCTTGCGACAAGGTGTTCACGGGGGTCGCGACGATGCCGCCCGGAACTCGGGTGAGGTCAGGGCAGTTCGACGCCGGCAGCACGAACAACTTCGCGCCATCACGGGCCGCACCTGCGATCTTCTGAACGACTCCCCCAATGGCCCCGACATTGCCTTGGGCATCGATCGTGCCGGTGCCTGCGACATTCTTGCCAGCGTTAATCATTTCCGGCGTCAACTGGTCGATGATTCCGAGCGCAAACATCGTGCCCGCGCTTGGTCCGCCAACGTCACTGAGCGAGAAGGTGATGGTGAAGGGTGGTTCGACGACGTCGGAGATGCTCAATCCGACGGACGGCGTATGCGGGTGACTCGGACCCAGTGCGCGCGTAGTGGTCGTGAGGTCCATCTTCTTGCCGTCACGCACGACCGTTGTCGTGACGTTGTCACCGACCTTGTGCTTGCGAATAGCGGTGATCGCTTCTTGCGACGTTGACACAGGCACACCGTCGACGGCGATGATTTCGTCGCCGGGTTTGTAGACACCGTCCGCCGGCGAACCGATCACGACTGCGTCAACAACGACGTGATTTGTCACGGGGATGTGCAAGTAGTTCATTGCGGCAGCAACCGCATCGTTCTGACTACCGGTGAACGCGGCCGTTCCTTCTTGAATCGCTTGACTCGAGTTGACGTTGTCGGGGTACAAAGTCTTCGTTGGCACAACGGCAGCCGATGGGTCGAGCCAAGCTTTCATCGCAGCACCGAGTGAAACGAATCCGTAAGGGCCACCCGATTCGCTGACGGTTGTCATGGACAACGTGCCAGACGTCGGATACGTCTTGGTGCCTGTGATTTTGATGAGTGGCTGACCGTTGTACGAGCCAATCGTGTTGAACGTTGGTCCGGGGTTCAGCGCGACAAAGGGCACCGGCAAGATCCACAGTGCGATGAGAACCGCGATGGCAGCGATGAACGCGACAACGCGCTGGCGGCGGCTCACAGTTAAGGGTTCGACTCAGGCGGACTTGCGAAACGAGGCATCAGTGGAGTCAACACCAGCGGACTGATCGATTGTCGGCTGCTCAGGTGCGACCGTTTCAACAGTTGCCTGCGGCCGCGGGTGAACGAGTTCCGGCATGGGCTGCGACATGGCCTGACGAATGCGATACATCTGCGCCATGCCCTCGACGGCGTCGGGCGTCCGCTTCGGACGACTCCGCCACCAGACCCAGACGGCAGCGACGAGGACGCCAGCCAGCGGGATGAGCAACCAGAGCAGAACCGTCACGGACACCCTCCAAACCTCAGCGACTCGATCGTGAACGGCGGTCAGCCGACCGTGAGTAACAATCTACGGCCTCGACCTGCCTAGGCGCGGCAATGAGACGCATCGATGTGGCATAGATCGCGGGAAGTATTTCGCGGCGTCGTGTCGTTACCTTTAGAAGACGGCGGGTTTCCGTCGCGCACGCACTGCGGAAGGCGCCTCATGAGCAACCTGCCCTTCGGCTTCACCCCACCCGAACCTGAAGGTGGTCTGCCCGACGGCATGGACCTCGGACGGATGCTACAAGACCTCGGACGCATGATGTCGTCCGCCGGAACCGGACCGGTGTCGTGGGATGCGGCCACCGAAGCCATCGGTCAGGGGCTCGCCGCCAGCGGCAACCCCGGGCTCGCTGATGCCGACCGAACAAGCGTCACCGATGCCGTCCGGATTGCGGACGTATGGCTCGACGACGCCACGTCACTGCCGGCGACGGCGGCGAGTGCAAGTGCGTGGTCGCGCGGCGAATGGATCGACCGGACGATGCCAGCGTGGAAGCGTCTCATCGAACCGCTGGCCCTTCGGGTGCAAGACGCAATGAGTGCCAGCGTTAGCGGCCTCGGTGTTGGGGACATGCCAGAAGGGCTTGACCCGATGACCCAGCAGTTGGTCGGACAACTCATGGGTGCCATGAAACCAATCGGTGCGTACATGTTCGGCACTCAAGTCGGTTCTGGCCTCGCGAGCTTGGCTACCGAAGTCTTGAGCGCCGGTGACGTCGGCATTCCTTTGACGGACGACGGACGACCTTCACTCGTGCCAACAAACATCACGGCCTTTGGCGCAGGGCTCGGCATTGCATCCGAAGACGTCCTGTTGTTCGCGGCGTTGCGCGAGTCTGCGCATCAACGTTTGTTCGCACACGTGCCGTGGTTGCGCTCTCGTGTGCTCGCTGCAGTCGAGGAATACGCCGCAGGCATCGACATCGACACCGAAAAGATTCGCGATCTCGCCGGAAACATGGACCCGAGCAACCCGGCGGCACTGCAAGAGGCGCTAAACGGCGGCATGTTCGACGTTGAGCCAACCCCTGCACAAGAAGCAGCACTAGCTCGACTCGAAACACTGCTAGCGCTCACTGAAGGCTGGGTCGATCACGTTGTGCGAGCGGCTGCCGCGGGTCGACTTCCTGCTGCGGACGCACTGGGTGAAGCCGTCCGTCGGCGCCGCGCGGTGGGTGGACCGGCGGAAAAGACGTTCGAGAGTCTGGTCGGTCTCGAGTTGCGGCCCAAGCGATTGCGCGAGGCCGCAGCGTTGTGGGATGAATTGCTCGCCGTCCGCGGTGGAACTGGCCGCGATGCAGTGTGGGAGCACCCTGACTTGTTGCCGACGGCTGCTGACCTCGACGACCCAAGTGGCTTCGTCCGCGGATCGGCTCCCAGCGACTTTGACGACATCTCCGACCTCGGACTCGACCAACCCATGTCGCGCGACGGCTCGGACGACCCACCCACTGACGACGCGCAGGAGTAATGACGTTGCAGGTAGGCGCCCTACGGACCTGGTTAACCGCATGGACGCCGGACCCGACAACGCCCGACGTTGAGGCGGCACTTCAAATCGCGAACCGGACGCGCATCTGCACTTTTCTTGACGCGAACCCGGACGCGCTAAGTCGCGAGTGCCGCGCCGGCCACATCACGGCCAGTGCCTTCGTCGTTGACTTGTGGGGCCAGCGATTTGCCGCCGTGCGACACGGTCTGGCAGGTCGTTGGCTGCAACCGGGTGGCCACCTTGAGTCCGAGGACCTCGATGTCTTGGCGGCAGCACGTCGCGAAGCCGAAGAGGAAACCGGAATGTTTGTAGTGATCGATCCGCGGCCGTTGCGACTCGACATCCACGAGGTGCAGTGCCGCACATCGGACGGCTCCAAAGGGCCGAGCGTGCATTTCGACATCGAACTGCTCGGGGTCACCGGCCCGGGCGCGGTCACCCGGGCGGCGTCCGATCCGGTCGCGTGGTGGCCCTTAGACGCCCCAGATCCTGGGGATCGCGCCCTGGCGGCGCTGCGACACGCCGCACGCCGGAGAATTCGTCCTGAGGAAGTTATCCACAGGCCGTAGATCGCCGATCAACGCTTGAGCGGTCGGGTTTCGACCGCCTTCTGGGGGCCTGGGCGGGGTCCGCTCGTGACCCGGCCAAACGCTTCACTCGCCTCGGAACTGGGGTGGGCGACGCTCGCGCGCCGCCGCAAGTCCTTCGATCAAATCGTCCGACATCATCGTCACGGCCTGTGCCAGAGCTTCTGCCTCGAGAGCGTCATGCAGGCCTGCCGGACGCTCATTCCGCAGCGCCGTCAAGGTTGAGCGTTGCGCGAGCGGCGCCGTCCAGCGAAGTTCGCTGGCCAACTCGGTCACGGTCTCGGCGAAATTCGCATGCGGCAGAAGTCGCGTCGCGAGGCCTGACTGCACGAGTTCGGCCGCACCGACAGTTCGTCCCGTAAGCAGCAAGTCGCGCGCGACGGCATTGCCGGCTACGTCGCGCAGCAGCCACGTCGAACCCATTCCGGGGTGAATTGCCAAGCGGGTAAAGGGAAAACTCATCGTCGCGGCGTCGCTTGCCCAGCGAATGTCGCACGCCAACGCGAGGGCGGCGCCTGCACCGACGGCAGGTCCGTTGATGGCTGCAATGACTGGAACCGGCACGTCGCGCACTGCCAACCAAGACCGGTAGTAAATCAACATGCGATCGCGAAGCCCGACGACGCCGAGTTCGGAACCGGCGCCGATCCAACTCGTGTCGCCGCCGGATGAGAAGGCTGAGCCAGCGCCAGTGATGACGAGCGCCCGTAGCGTCCGATCTGCGGCTACCTCGCTGAGCAGGCGAACCCACGCTTCGGTCATCGCGAGGTCCATGCAATTGCGGCGCTGGGGGTAGTCGAGCGTCACGGTTGCGATGCCGTCGGCCACGCTCAACCGAAGGTGGTCGCGCTCGGGGACGTAGGCGGCCGGGTCGAGGGACGTCGAGGCAGCCTGTGGAAGACCGGGTGTAACGCCTGGGACGGATGTGGTCACAGGGACGAGGCTAGCGCCGCGCCTTGCCCACGGGGGCGCTGCGGGTGTTCTACGGTTAGCGAGGCCCCACTGCTTTCCCGTGGGGTCGAACCTTGGTCGCGCGGCGTCATGCCAGCCGGCCGCGATCGACGAGGAGGAGCTATGGCCGAGACATACACAGGCGAGGCTTACTGCGTGAAGTGCAAGGAGAAGCGTCCCTTCACCGGCGAGGTCACTGTTAACGCCAAAGGAACGCGAATTGCCAAGGGCACCTGCCCGGTGTGCAGCACCACGGTGACGCGCATTCTTGGCAAGGCCTAACACTCGTAGGCAGCTAGCCACTCAGACGTATAGCGCACGGTCCCGCAACTGCGGGGCCGTGCGCTAACGCTTTTCGGCGTCCGCTCACGTTGCTCGAGAGACCATGACCGACCTGTGGACGGCGCACGCTGCACTCGTCCGGATCGGGGCACAGTCACCTCACCGATAGTTGTTCGGACGAGAGGTGAGACAACGTGCGACCGTGTTTGCGTCCGGGGGTGCGCGTGTGGTGGCGGCGCGTCGACGCAGTGCAACTGGGGATAGGCGAGCACTCGCAACTCATCACCGGGCTGCCCGTTGGCAGCGCCACCTTGTTTCGATTACTCGATGGCACGCGCGAGTTAGCCGACATCGCGACCACCGTGTTCGCTGCCACCGGGCTCGCACCGGAACGTGTCGCGCACATTGTCACGTCACTCGTCGACCTCGGCGTGCTCTACGACGCCGGAGCCTTGCCGCGGCTTGACGGACTGCCGTTGTACACGCGCGACCGACTGCGGTCGGAAGCTCTGTCCTGGGTCGAAGGCACTGATCCGGCGCACGCACTCGATCGACGCCGGGCGGCTCAGGTTCGCGTGTTGAGTTGCGATCCGACAACCGTCGCGACTGCGGCGTTGCTCGCGGCCTCCGGCGTCGGTCACTTCGCCGTATCGTCCGCGCCGGACGAGAGCGAGCTAGTACAAGCCGACGACATCTTGCCCGGCGGACTAAGCAGCGATGTGTTAGGAACCCCGCGCGTTTCCGCAGTTCGGCAGGCGTTGGCGCAGCTCGGCGCTGAGACGCGCGCCCAAAAAGTACGTCCGGACGCCAACATCGCGCTGCTGTCGTTTCAGGAGTACGCCACTACGACTGGTTTTGCCGCGCCGGAAATTCCGTACGTCACGACATCTGTAAGCGGACGCAGCGCCGTCGTTGGGCCACTGGTCATTCCCGGTATCACCGCCTGTGCTGTCTGCGAGTCCATGTCGCGCGAAGACCGCGACGCCGCACTAGTGCACGACGACACCGAAGGTTTACAACCACCCATCGGGCTTGCCGCGGCCGCAGTCACAGCGGTGCAACTTGCGGCCGTCCATGCAGCCGTCGCCGTGTTGGAATTCCTCGACCAGTCGAACGGCGCTCGGCTGCCGGCCCTCGCCGGACACGTCCTTCACATCGACGTGCCCGGTCCGACCTTGCAGTTGTCAGTCGTTCGTCCGCATCCGCGATGTGGTTGTTGTTGGGACGCCGCGTAGTCGGTTAGTGCGTCACCATGACCCAGCCGGAGCCATAACCGTTGTCGTTGAGATCGCCGCCGAGGTTTTCCAGGCACGGACCAACGAGCCAAACCCCAGCCGGCAGGACGGCCGAGTCGGTAGCGGTGATTTCGGTGTAGGAAAACGTTCCGTGCACGTTTGCTTGCGGATATGACTGCGTGCCGTTGGGCTGGAACGGCGTGATTGTGCCGTTAAACGAATAGCAGAAAGCCGGCAACACAGCCGGATCTACGAGGTATGCGGTCGTGGTACCCACATTGAGTTCAGCCGTTCCCGTGACTCGCTCGGTCCCGTCAAGTACCAACGTGGTCCACAATCCAAGTCCGGTCCACGAAGGGCCGAGGACGCTGTCGGTCGGCGTGATGGAAGCCGGCAAACGGCCGGAGAAGTTTGTGATGCTGACGATGCCGGTTGCGCCGGGCGGCCCACTGGGTCCGGGCGAACCCACGGGACCCGGCGAACCCACTTGTCCGGGCGAACCGGCAGGGCCAGCTGGGCCGGCGGGCCCGGTCGGACCTGCTGGACCCGAGGGGCCGGGTGCCCCGGAAGGGCCTGTTGCTCCGGGCGACCCCGGGGAACCTGCCGGGCCGGGTGGTCCGGACGGACCGGGCGCTCCGGTTAGGCCTGGCATCCCCGACGGCCCCACGGCCCCGGACGGCCCGGGCAGCCCACTAGGTCCGACAGGGCCCGTAGGGCCGGGCGATCCCGGGGCACCCAATGCACCCGGGACGCCGGGCAGGCCGCGAACGCCTTGGACGTTCCATACGACCGGCCGCTCTTGACCCGTCACGCAGCGCGCAGCAACTCGCAGGACGCCGGTCTTGTCGTTCATGCACGCATGAATCGACGTGGTCGCTGCCTGTGGTCGCAGCGCGGCGACAGCAATCGTCGGCACCAGCACCAAACCTGCGACAGCTGCGAGGATCGTTGGCAGCCGGTACGGCGACCGCCGCGCGTGTCCTGAATGTGTTTGCGTCATGTCGCGCCCTCACTTCGCGGTCTGGGCCGCAGCGACCCACCGCCCAGATGAATGACGTCACGCTAGGGGACCGCGTCTTGCTGCGGCAGTCTGATTCGCGAGTTCCCACTCAGTGTTCACCTTGGCGCGATGGTGAGGAGTGGTTGAGATCGCGTCGGCCGCCGCTGCGGACGGCCCGGATCCAGCGCAGAATGGAGGCATGGCCGACATTCCACGACGGGCGATCACGCGCGGCGCCAAAC
>Ga0075017_100002102_pt1 | contig 12427 bp, 13 predicted proteins | sample AleBraG_ABR_2012_FD_71475 | JGI IMG/M metagenome (GOLD analysis project Ga0075017, IMG submission 71475) | Freshwater sediment microbial communities in response to fracking from Pennsylvania, USA - Alex Branch Run_MetaG_ABR_2012 | ecosystem: Environmental > Aquatic > Freshwater > Creek >...
CCATGTGCACGCGAATCTGGTGTGTCCGCCCGGTGTCGATCTTCACCTCGATCAGAGTGAACTTGCCGAATGGGGTGTCCAACCTCCGCACGACATTGTAGTGCGAGACCGCCTCGCGGCCGCCCGCCTGTCGCGTGGTCATGCGGATACGGCGAACACGGTCGCGGCTAATGCTGGCTGCGATCGTTCCCCGATCCTTCTTCACCCAGCCGTGCACCAGAGCCACGTAGGTCTTCTTCACTTCGCGCCGGGCGAACTGTGCCGCCAGTTTGCGATGAGCTTCGTCGTTTTTTGCCACCACGATCAGGCCGCTGGTTTCCTTGTCGAGACGATGAACGATGCCGGGGCGCATCTCGCCGCCGACGGCCGACAGGCTCGCGAAATGATGCAGCAGCGCATTGACCAGCGTGCCGCGATTGCGCTGATCCTCCGTGGCCCCGGCGCCGGCGTGCACCATCATCCCGGCGGGCTTATTGATGATGGCGAGATCGTCGTCTTCGTAGAGGATGTCGAGGGGAATGTCCTCGGCGATGGCGCGCAACGGAGGCCGCTCGGCGGGGCCAAGGATGCTGATGCGCTCGCCGCCACGCAGCTTCAGGGAAGCCTTCGCAGCGGCATCATTCACGAGAACTTTTTCTTGTGAGATAAGTTGCTGCACCCGCGCTCGGCTGACGTCGAGGCGCGAGACGAGAAACTGGTCAAGCCGCTGACCGGCGTCGTCAGGCGTTGTTGTGAAGTTCTCCGGGAGTGTCGGCGCCATGGATTTCAGGCGTCCCTACGGGACGCGATTGGACCGGACACCAGTCTACCCGGCGTTGAAACGCCGGGCTAGTTTCAGGCGTTCTTCGGACGCTAGCATTTGCTAGAAGTGCGAGGAGCGATTCGCAAAACCAGGTATTGAAACGGAGCTGGAGCTACCGCGCGGCGCCCACCGTCTGTGCTGGAACCGGCTTCGAGCCCGGCCGCAGCCACCAGATCAGGCCGCCGCCGACCACCAACCCGATCGCGATCAACTGTGTGCCCGTCATGGCGCCGCCGAAGACTGAGCCGCGGCCCGGGTCGTCGCGCAGATACTCAAGGAAGAATCTCGCGACACCGTAGATGAACAGGAACGCGCCGAAGACCTGGCCGTCAAACTTTCTGCGCTTGAGCAGCCACATGAGGAAGAAGAAATTCGCCAGTTCCACGGCCGCTTCGAATAGTTGCGTCGGCTCAAGCGGAATGTTGAGGGGCGTCCCGGTGATGGAGTTCGCCAGCGGGTTGGTAAACGTTACGCCCCAGAAATGATGCGTCGGTTTCCCGTAACAGCATCCTGCGGCGAAGCAGCCAAGCCGGCCGATCGAGTGGCCGAGCGCGAGCCCGGGGGCAAATGCGTCGCAAGTTCCGAGAGCCGGCAGATGATTCTTCCAGACATACCAGGCCGCCGCGAGAAATGCGGCCAGGAGACCGCCGGAAAAGACTCCTCCCGCCTGCAGCGTGGCGATGCTGAAAATCTCACCGGGGTGAGCCGAGTAATAGCTCCATTCATTGATGACGTAAAGCACCTTGGCGCCCACGATCCCGCACAGCACGACGAGAATGCCCAGGTTCCAGGCCTTGTCGCCGTCGATTCCGAGCCGCTCGGAATTGCGAACGCTGATCCACAGGCCGATCAGAACTCCCAGCGAAACCAGGAAGCCATAGGTTGGCAGAAAGAACCGCCCGAGATGAAGTAGTTGCGGATACACAGTTTGTTTAGATGCGCAGGTAAAGAGAATTATTGCTCGCTCAGTTTAGCAGGTTCGGAAGAAGAGGCAGATGTCAGCCGGGATCGACAAAAAACAGAAAGTCAAAACCTGGACGGACGAAGGCGTCCGTCCCCACACGAGCTTGCCCACACACACGATGCCACACAAAAAATTCAAGCCGACCCAACATGCCGTGTGACGGGGCCGAGAATGAACCCGTCGGTAGACGTTGGGAACCCGCCGAGACCCTTTAGGCATCTCCGCATGGCGGAGCGTCGCTCACCGGATCCTAGTTCGAGTCGAGTCCCCGTTCATTCAGCATTGGTTCAAAAATCGGTTACCCGCCATCACCAACCTGACAGGCCGGCTTTCAAGTTGGATGCTAGGCAAATCCCGGAGGATTGGCAAGTAGGAGATCGCAAATAGTTGGCAGGTCGCTTGCAACCAAAGTAACGCAGGATTCACACGAAGGTCTTGCCAAGCAGCGCATCAGTGGCACGCGGGAGGATCATGGACGCAACGAGGATGATGGAAGTGCTTGATTCTGCTGTTGAACGGCTCGTCTGGAGCAAGTATCAGGCCTAACGCAGTGCTTGGATTGAAGAGGGAGGGCGGTCTACCCGGCCTTGCGATTCTCTTGCAGCACTTCATCCAGCGCATCGGCTAACAGGTGCGCGCGTTTCTGGTAGTCGGTGGCCCCGCTGTCCTGCTTTTTCTTGAGCAGGTGATACTCGTCGGCAATATTCAGCGCGGCTAACACCGCCAGCCGCACTGTATCAATCGTATTCGTCGCCTCAGCGACCGCGCGCATCTTGGTGTCTACGTACTCGGCGAGTTTCAGAATGTACTCCGGATCGGAGCCGCGCAGGTTGTACGCCTGGTCGAAAATCTCGACTCGCACGCTGGCGTTCTGCGCGTCTTTGACAGCCGGATCCTTCGTAGCAGTAGCCATAAAACTCTCTCCGTAGAGACGCAGCTTGCTACGTCTCTGCTTGCGCAAACCTAGCCCTCAGCTAGCCTCAGCGATCGACTCGATCTGCGCCAGCATCTTCTCGACGCGCCCGCGGATCTCCTCTCGCTCTTTCTTCAGCTGAACCGTCTCGCGCCGCAGCGTCACTAGTTCGACTTCGCGCTCGTCCAGTTGTTGCCGGACCCGCTGCGCATCGCGCTCGGCCGCGGTCTGCGCCTGACGAGCCGTCTTGTACATCTCTATCGTCCGATAAATTTTCTCTTCCAGCGCTTGAAAATCGTCGGCCGGAACCTGCTCTGCAACCTGTTCGATCGCATTCAACGGCATAAGTGCTTTCCCCAAAAAAGATTTCGAACTTCTCCGCAGTATACTCCACATCTTTGTGGACAAATCACCCCACCCGCCAATCCGATTTGACACACTTGGCCGCGCGGGATTGGCTATAATTCCTGCTGCCAGCAGGCTTGCACACAGGAGGCCAGAACCCATGAAACGCCTAGCTTTTCTCGCCCTCGGATTGTTCCTCGCGCTCGCGCTTCCATCCCGCAGCGCGGCCAAGACCCACGTAGAACTCAAAGACGCTCAGGGCAAAGATGTCGGCAGCGTCATCCTCTGGGATCAGGGCCCCGGCGTGGGCCTCGAACTCCACCTGCATGACCTTACTCCCGGTGAACACGCGATCCACTTCCACCAGGTCCCCAAGTGCGAAGGCCCGGACTTCAAGTCTGCTGGCGGCCACTTCAACCCTGACGGGAAGAAGCACGGCTTCGATAGTCCCGACGGCCACCACGCCGGCGATATGAAGAACTTCACGGTGGGCGCCGACGGCAAGGCCAAAGTCCGCATGGAAGATACCGACGTCACGCTCAAGGACGGCCCGCACTCGCTGCTCAGTAACGGCGCCGCGATCGTGGTCCACGCCAAGGCCGACGACTACAAGACCGATCCGTCGGGCAATTCAGGAGACCGTGTAGCCTGCGGCGTGATCACGAAGTAAAACTCATCTGGCGACAGCCACCTCGGCTGTCGGTTTTCGATCAGGAACCAGGCGTGGCCACGCGCAGTTTGCGCAACCGGCGGACCGCTTCGTCGAGCGTCTCAGGTTTTTTGCAGAAGGCGAACCGGACTTGCCGCGCCCCATCCCGCGGATCGCGATAGAAACTCGAACCCGGGACAGTGGCCACGCCGATCTCCTGAACCAGGTATTTCGCGAACGAAACATCGTCCTTGAATCCAAACGCGGAGATGTCGGTCATCATGTAGTAGGCCCCTCGCGGACGGAAACACTTAAAGCCCGCTGCCGTCAGCGCCGGCATCAGATGATCGCGACGGACGCGGTAACCTTCGGCCAACTTCGCGTAGTATTCGGGCGGCAGACTCAACGCCGTCGCGCCGCCTTCCTGCAAAGGCGCGGGAGCGCCCACGGTCAGAAAATCGTGCACCTTGCGGATCGCATTGGTGATCTTCTCCGGCGCAACAGCCCACCCCACGCGCCATCCCGTCACGCTGTAGGTCTTCGACATGCCGTTGATGGTCACGGTCCGCTCGCGCATCCCCTCCATTGACACCATTGAGATGTGCTCGGTTCCGTCGTAGAGAATGTGCTCGTAGATTTCGTCCGTAATGGCCAGCACATCGAACTCGAGGCAGAGATCGCGGATCAGTTCCAACTCCGCCCGTGTGAAAACCTTGCCGGTCGGGTTGTTGGGTGTATTTAGAATGATCGCCTTGGTGTGCTTGTCGAACGCTCGCCGCAGTTCTCTTTCGTCAAACGTCCACTCGCCACCCTCTTGTTTTGGCGGACGCAACTTCACGAACTTCGGCTTCGCGCCGCTCAAAACCGAGTCCGGCCCATAGTTCTCATAAAACGGTTCGAAGATGACGACTTCATCGCCCGTGTTGCACACCGCGAGCAACGTCGAGATCATCGCCTCGGTCGAGCCGCAGCACACCGTGATCTCTTTTTCAGGATCAACGGTAATCCCCTGCCACACGCCCATCTGCCGCGCAATGGCATTGCGCAGACTCTTCGCGCCCCAGGTGATGGCGTATTGATTCACATCGGCCGCAACCGCCTGCTGCGCAGCATGCTTGATCTCGGCCGGAGCGGGAAAATCCGGGAACCCCTGCGCCAGATTCACGGCGCCGTGGAGCATCGCCTGCCGCGTCATCTCGCGAATCACCGACTCAGTGAAATGCTCGACTTTGTCACTCAGAAAATGCTTGCCGCGCGTGGGAAGATGGGCGGCGGAATCGGCGCTACGGCGTGCGGTTTGGCGGGAACTACCCTTTGAACTTCCAGCGGCGGACTTCTTAGGACCCGCTTTCTTGCGGCTAGTGCGGTCTGGCATAGCAGGCAGACTAGCATAGCGGTAACGGAGCCGTCTCCGCTCCAGTTCCGTCGCCTGGTTAGATCCGGAAAGGCGCCGCCAGCAGGCGGAATGGCAGGGTGATCGCGAGATAGATGACCTCGAGCACGCCGTGCACGGCGACGCCCACGATGCGGAATGGAAGCAGGAGCAGCCAGACAAACGGATAGGCGACCAGGGCCAGCAGCGCGAGAGGCCAGCAGAAAACGAAGAGGATGCACCAGAGCAAGAACGTGAACATGGCAAACCTCCCTTGGGTCATTGTACGTCCGGAGAGGGGAGGAAGTTCCGTTCTTGCGCTCGGAAGAACTGCAACCACAGAGGACACTGAAGAATACAGAGGCACCTCAAAGGCCCCACTTCTCGCGCAAACATCGGCGCGAGAAATGGGCACGTTGCCGGACGAAGTGTCCGGCCCACACCCGCTAGAACAGGGCGGTGGACCGGCGCTTCCAGGACTTCCCTTTTTCTTTGGCGATGTTTTCCATGTCGGCGACGTAGGATCCGGCTTGAGTCAGAACGTGGTGGAGGTCGTTGCCGATGCTGATGAAGGTGAAGCCTTTCTCCAGAAACTCTCCGACCCTGGCTGTGCCGAACAGGAAGAGGCCGAGGATGACGTTGTTCTTGCGGGCATGGTCGATCAAGTTCTTCGTGGCGGCGTCGAGTTCAGGCGAGGTGTACATGTGGGGGAACTCATATTTGTTGTAGAGGCCCATGGACATGCAGAGATCGTTCTGGCCGAGGAAAAGAATGTCCACGCCGGGGACGGCGGCGATTTCGGCGATGTTCTCGATGCAGGAGGCGGTCTCGACCTGCATGGCAATGATGCCCTCGTTGTTCCATGTACCGGCGTAGCCGAGGAGGCCGGCCTTGTTCATGCTGCGCTGCGGGAAATAGACCGAGCGCGTGCCGACCGTGGGGTACTTCGTGCAACTGATGGCCTCGCGGGCCTCGGTGGCGGTGTTGATGTAGGGGATGAGGACGCCGTCGGCGCCCATGTCGAGAGCCTGCTGGATGCCGGGCCGGTCGGCGTATCCCCCGACTCGGACCAGCGACTTGGCGCCGCCGTTGGCGATGCCGCTGAGCATGGCGGAAAGTTTTTCGTAGCCCATGGGACCGTGCTGGGTATCGACCAGGAGCCAGTCGTAGCCGGAGTGGGCGAGTTGTTCGGCGACGGTGGGGCTGTGCGCGTTGAGGAACAGGCCCATCTTGGGTTGTCCGGCGCGGAGTTGCTGTTTGAATTCGGATCCGGTGAGTGCTGGGTCGGGCATGGGGAATCCTCCCGGAATCGAATTGCGTAGTGTAACGTAGGGGGCTGTCGCAACGAAGAATGGCGGGTTAATTTTTTCGAGGTCTGAATCGGGGATAGCTCAAGTGAGTCGTTGCGATGAGTCAAAAGCCCCACTTCTCGCAACAAGCCCGAGAAATGGGGCACCCGCGGCGCTCGGAGTGACAAGACTTTATGCTGCGCCTATAGTGTGGGTGACTTAAAGGAGATTGCGATGCGACTACTTTTGAATTGGGTGTTGAGCGTGGTTGCGGTATGGGTTGTCGCTCACGTTGTCAGTGGGGTTTATGTCAGTGGATGGAAGGGCGCTCTAATCGCGGCGCTTGTCATCGGATTCATCAACGCGACCATTGGGCTCGTTCTTAAAGTCATCACCTTCCCACTAACGTTGGTAACGCTTGGCTTGTTCTGGCTGGTGATTAACGCGCTCATGCTGGAACTGGCGTCGGCACTTCTGTCCCCCGGGTTTCAGGTGCACGGGTTCCTGGCGGCATTCATCGGGGCGATTGTGCTGAGCCTGGTCAATCTCTTGCTGAAAGCTATTGTGATGCCGTCGAAGGACCAGCGATAGCACCATCTTCCAAATGCGCGGCGGCGCGAATCTTCGCGAGGACCGTTTCCGGGTCGAAAACTCCCTGCAGCCAAGTGCGATACCACTGATAGCGGCGTCTGCCGCGGGTGCGGACCACGATGGCGGCAGGGTCGTCGCCGTTCTCGATTTCCACAGAAACGATCTGATCGTAGGGGACCATCTGAAACTCGTGGCCGGAGTCGTAAACCAGCATGGTAGTGGTGAAGCGGAAAGGGCCGGAGACTTCGACGTTTCCGGCCATCTCGAGGTCGAGGCGCCTGGAGACCCCCGAGAGAGCGCCGTAACGCCGGAGTTCGTGGTTCACGGGATGCTTCTCCGGAAAGCGCGCCCAGATTGCAGGGAAGGCGGCGAAGAAGAGCGCCGCCACGGCAAAGAGTCCGAACCCCGCAGCGCTGGCACCACGAAAACCACGTGGCCATCCGAACCAGGCGCACACCAGCGCCCAGCCGGCAAACACGAGACCTGCCAGCAGGAATGAGAAGTTGATTCCGCGAATTTTGCGCTTCGTGTAGCCCATCTATTTTGAGGTCGGGCCCGCCTTCCTGGGCTTGATGGCCTGCCAATCTTCTTCCGTCAGAACTCTTCCCAGATTGCTGAATTCGCCGGCGCCTTGCAGAAATTCGCCGCCGTCCATGCGGATGACTTCGCCGTTGATGTAGCCGGAGCCATCGCTCACGAGAAAAGCTGCGAGGTTGGCCAATTCTTCAATCGTTCCGAAACGGTGGAGCGGGTTGCGGTCGAGGGCGAGGGCTTCAAGTTGAGGAAGCGGCACCACGCGCGAAAATGCACCTTGCGTCGGAATGGGGCCGGGCGCGATGGCGTTCATGCGGATGCCGCGGTTGCCCCACTCGACGGCCAGGCTGCGCATGAGCGCTTCGACTCCGGCTTTAGAGACGGCAGAGGGGACGACGTAGGCTGAGCCCACAGGTGCGTACGTGGCCGAGATGCTGAGAACAGTGCCGCGATGGGCTGACTTGAGCCAGCGGCGGCCGCAGGCCAAGGTGCAGTGCAGCGTTCCCATGAGCACAATGTTGATGACGGATTCGAAGGCGCGCGGGGAGAGTTCTTCGCTGCGGGCGATGAAATTTCCCGCGGCGTTGTTGACGAGCACGTCGAGCGGGGCGGCGCTCCAGATGGAGTCGATCATTCGTTCGACGGCGTCGAGGTCGCGGACATCGCAGGGGAGGGCATGGATTGTGCCTTTTGTCGCTTCTGATAGTTCGGTGGCGGTTGCTTTGAGAACTTCTTCGCGGCGGCCGCAGATGTAGACTTCCGCGCCGAGTTCGAGGAAGCGTTGCGCCATGCCTTTGCCGAGGCCGGTGCCGCCGCCGGTGATCAGGATGCGCTTGGATTTTAGAAGGTCGGTTTGGAACATGTGTGATCTCCCCGGAGTTGGCGGTGCTGCCAGCAAAAAGCAGGTTCCTCGACTCCGCATGATTTCTCGCTTCGCGGAAAATCATACTGCGCTCGGAATGACAGAATTATAGGGGTTGCAGGGTCTACAACCCGCAGGCGACTCGGAAGCCGTAGTCGGCGTACTGGAATTCCGGGGGGATGCTGGAGCGGGCGGAGCAGCGGGCCACTTTGATGTGGTGGCGCCATGATCCGCCGCGGGAGGACTTGCGCTGGGGTGACGTAGATCCTCGTTCAGGGCCAGCGGGATTGCGCTCGGGCGAGACGGCGTAGTAGCTCGGGTCGTACCAGTCGCTGCACCATTCGTGGACGTTGTCGCACATGTTGTAGAGGCCGAAGGCGTTGGGAGCGTAGCGCGCGACCGGTTCGGGGCCGGTTTGCCAGCGCGTCGCATAGTCAGGGAGAGTCTGCGGCGGATCGTCGCCCCAGGGGAATTGTTTCCGCACGAGACCGCTGCGGGCAGCGAACTCCCATTCTGCTTCGGTTGGCAGACGGTAAGCGCGGGCGGTTTGCGAGGCCAGCCATTCGCAGTAGCGAGTAGCTTCGTGCCAGGAAACGCCGGTAACGGGCTGTTGGGGTTGGTTGAAGTTTGGATCTTGCCAGAACGGAGGCGGCGGGGCCGACGTGGCCCGCAGGTAGCGATCATATTCGGCGTTTGTGACTTGCGTGGCGGCTAGATGGAAGGCGTCGACCCAGACTCGATGGATGGGACGTTCGCAGTCCTGGCCAGCATTGGAGCCCATGAAGAACCATCCGGCCGGGATGTGGACCAGCGATGGTTCGATCGCGACAGCTCCCGTTTCGGACTGCGTTGGGGCGGATGTCATAAGTTGTTGCCGAGTCTTCTCCACAGGGATAAAGTTTACCAGCGCTGGCGCGATGGAGGACTGCGATGACCGAGAAGAAGCTGCGGTTCAAAGCGATGATCGAGGGGAAGGAAGCGGGAGTTGTGGCCGCGATTACTCCGCCGGTGGACGTGCCCGAGTTTTTTGGGACGCGAGGCCGGGTTCCTGTGCGTGGGAAGATTAACGGGTTCCCGTTTCGCTCGTCGCTGATGCCCATGGGCGGCTGCCACATGATGCCGGTGAATAGGGCCCTGTGCCAGGGCGCGGGAGCGAAACCGGGCGACACTGTAGACGTTGTGATGGAGCGCGACGAGGAAGCGCGAACGGTCGAAGCTCCGCCGGAACTGGCGAAGGAATTGAGGAAAAGCAAGAAAGCGCAGGAGAGTTGGGAGAAGCTGCCGTTCACGCATAAGAAGGAAATGGCGATCTCGATTCGCGACGCGAAGCAGGAAGAGACGAAGAAACGGCGGTTGGCGAAGGTGATGCAGGTTCTCAAAACCGGAGCGAAGTGGACGGGGTAGTTAGGTCGCCGGCATTCGCGGAGGCGACTGTCCCCACATTCAGCGTCTTCAACACCCCAAACCGGGTAACCAAGGTAACTTTAGCCTCCCCGGGGCGCGTGCTAGCCTTGATATGTCCGTTTGAAATCAGCAACTTCCGAAGAGAATCCTGTCTGGGATGCCGAGACTTCCTATTTTTCGTCTAGGTGGAGCGCCGGAAAGACCGGCGCTGCCGCAGCTGGCTGCGTCGACGCCTTTCATTTCGCTGGAAGGGCTGAGCCTCGGCGTGGACAACCTGCGCCACGATGTGGTGCTGAGCCCGCGGGTCGTGGATGCGGCACGAGCGCAGATTGCTCGGCTGATCGCGCGGAACGGCGAGCTGGAGGGTTTGCTGGCCGCGGAGGCTCCGCAGGCATCGCAGGGGCCGGCGTGGATGAGGAATCAAGCGGGAAAGACGGCGCGGCCGAAGCATGATCCGGCCGAGTGGAAATCGTTGTTGACTGAGATGCAGGTGGCCTCGCTCAACCGCGCCAAAAAAGAATTCAAACTAGCGGTGGACGTGCTGGCCCGCTTGGCCGTGGCAAAATTCCTGCGCACGGAAATGAACCAGCAGTTTTTGCAGGTGCTGGAGCGGTGCCGCGTGCTGCTGAAGAGCTATGACAACATGCGCCAGCAAAAGGCGCATGAGTACCGGGAGCGGCTGGCGACGTTCCAGGTGCGGAAGAAGATCATCCTGCGCAAAACGGGGCAGGAGATTTTTGAGACGATGCGCGAGGTGGAGAAGAGCACGCTGGCGCGCACGCGGCGGTCGCTGTTTGGCGAAGAAACCAGCGCGGGGAGTTATTTCACCTACCCCCTGTTCCTGAACCGGCTGCTGTTTTCCGACGATGGACGCGACGACTTCCTATGTGCCGAGCACTACGTGATGCTGGGCAACTGGGACCGCGATCCGGACCGCTATGGCCGGATGCGGGAGGTGGCTTCAGTATTCTTGCGCTCCCTGTACGGGGAGGAAGTGAGCGCGGAAACGCTGGACGCTTGGATGAACGTCCCGGAAAACGCGCGGGCGCTGGTGGGAACCGGCACACCGGAAGATTCCGACGAGGGCATAGCGCAACAGGAGCGGCTGGCGGCGTGGGTGCGTCTGCTCGAAGACGAGCGCGTGATGGAAAACGTGATCGCGTCGTACTACGTAGTTCCTCTGCTCGGCGAATATGCGCCACGCATCAATCCTCAGCAGTTGAAGAATGCACTCACCGACCGGACCGAATGCGACCGGGTGGAGCGCATGATTCAGGAGCACGGCAAGCTGTCGCCGAACAGCCTGTATGCGGCGGTGGCGAAGGTCGCGAGTTGCCGCGGGGCGGAACGGGCGAAAGTAGCGGCACGCTTCCTGGGAGATTTCTTTCACTACCATCGCGACCTGCGGCGCTTGGAGATTTTGAACGGGGCGCTGGATTCCGTGAACCTGGTGACCAACGAGCGGTTGCAGGAGCTGTCGCGGGTGAACGGGACACTTTATGAGTTCCTCCTGCCCGAGGAGCAGGGGCAGACCGACTCGGAGCGAGTGCTGCGCCACGTGGTGCTGAAGGCGGATGTGCGCGACTCGACGCGGCTGACGCGGACGATGATGGACAAGGGGATGAATCCGGCGTCGTACTTCAGCTTGAATTTTTATGATCCGGTGAACAAGTTGCTGGAGAAGTACGGCGCCCAGAAGGTGTTTCTCGAAGGCGACGCCATCATTCTCGCGATACTTGAGCGCGAAGGCGAGCCCGGTCTGGCGGTGAGCCGCATGTGCGTGCTGGCGCGGGAAATCATCGAAATCGTGCGCGGCTATAACGAACTGATGCAGCGCTCGGGCATGCCGGGGCTGGAGTTGGGTGTGGGCATCACGCTGCAGGACGCGGCCCCTCTATATCTGATGGATGGCGAGCACCAGATCATGATTTCCGAGGCGCTGAACGAGAGCGACCGCCTATCTTCGTGCAACAAGCGGGCGCGCCGGGTGATGGAGCCGCAGGCGGGACCGTTTCATGTGTATGCGTTTCTGGCGGCGGAACAGGACGAGGATGGAAACACAGAGGACGTAATTCTCAGCTTCAACCTGGGCGGGATTCGCATGAATGAAGCCGCGTTTCGCAAGTTGCAGCAGGAGATTACGCTGGAACCGCTCAAGGTGCGGCTGCCGGCGCCGCTGGAGTCGTCGGACAAAGGTGAGTACCGGTTGTTCAGCGCCACCGTGCCCGTCGACCACGACATCTTCCGCAAAATTGTGGTGCGCGAGAGCCGCGTTCCGCGGATTGATCCGGCGGATTTTTCGATAAAGGGATGGACGGATCGGCTGTATTACGAAGTCTGCACCGATCCCGCGATTTATGCCGCGCTCGAAAAGCGCAAGGGTGCGGCAAGGGGCTAGTGGGTGGCTCCAGCCGCTTCGCTTTCTTAAAATCTCTTGTAGAACAGTTACTTCAATCTCTTCTCTATCCACTCATCCTGCATTTAGCCTTGCTGACCACGCCGACTAGAAGCTCGATTTGATACGTGGGCGGAAGGGAATCTGGAACGTCGCTTCGACGTCGACCGGGGAGCCGTTTTTCGTGGCGGGCTGGAACTGCCATTGTGCAACGGCCTGGCTGGCGAATTGGTCGAGGCGGTCGTCGACGCCGCGCAGCACGCGTACATTGCCGACGGTGCCATCGGCATGAATGACGGCATAGAGG
>Ga0075017_100002103_pt1 | contig 12427 bp, 10 predicted proteins | sample AleBraG_ABR_2012_FD_71475 | JGI IMG/M metagenome (GOLD analysis project Ga0075017, IMG submission 71475) | Freshwater sediment microbial communities in response to fracking from Pennsylvania, USA - Alex Branch Run_MetaG_ABR_2012 | ecosystem: Environmental > Aquatic > Freshwater > Creek >...
GGGACCGGCGGACCGGCCACGTTGGTACAGACCATATTGAACAGCGGCATCGGAAGCTGATTTCCGAGCAGGCCCCAGGCCAGAGCATGAAAGGATGCCGGCGCAATCCCAAGCCAGGTGGTGATGGCGACAATGAGCTCCGCCAAGTGAGCTTGCTTCAGCGCCCCAGTCTTTTCGTGGATGGTTTTCAGTAAGGTCACTGGATCGTGTGTGTCCAAGGGAATGTTCACTGGCATCATGGAAATCATATTCCCCAGCCCCGGACTGTGCGTGTCGCGGCGCAAGTTCACTGGCGTCATTAGGCGCAATAACCTGCCGTTGGCTGGGAGCCCATGCAACTGGGCGTACCGGCGTATGGCGCCGGCCAGAACCAACATCGCCACATCGTTGACCTTGGCGCCGGATGGCTGACGGACGGCGTTAAAGTCGTCCAGGGAGAATTCGGCCCAAGCCACCTTACGGGGCCCAAGGCACTTCACATTAAACGGAAGGGGTTGGACGGGAGTAAACAGTTCCGGCACCAGTTGAGTCAACTGACTCACCGCGCCTGAAGAGAAATCGCTGACGAACCCCTCGGCCAGATTCAAGGCGGCTTTTTCCACCGAAAGGATCCGGTTCAACATCTCGGCGTAGGAACCAACCACGGCCTCGAGCAACGATTGCGGGGCGGCCGGAAGTGGCGGCGGATGGAAAGGTTCTTTCGGCGGTGATGGTTGTGCCTGCGCAGCACTCGAGTCCAACAGCACACTCAGCAGGGCCACACCGGCCACGCCATCCACCATACAGTGATGCACACGAGCGATCAGGGCGCTGCGGCCTCCCTCCAGGCCATCCACCACGGTGAGATCCCACAGCGGCCGGTCGCGTCTCATGATTTGGCTGTAGATTTGCCCGGCCTTTGTTTCCAACGCTTCCAGCGTGCCCCGCTCCAGGTGAGCCTGCAGGACATGGTTGCGAAGATCGAATTCGGGATCGAATTCCCAGGTGGGATGGCCAGCGAGAAGAGGCGGAAAGACCACCCGTTGCCGGTAACGCGGGATCAGCGGCAACTTCGCCTCGATGTACGCGGCCAGGTCCTCCCAGGAAATCGGGCCATCGAAGATGAATACGCTCCCGATATGGAGCGGCATCTCGGGCTTCTCCAGATAAAGCCAGAGTGCATCTCCCGGGGGTAAACGAGTACTCACGCCGGAGTTCGTCATGGCAAACCTCCGAATGCTGTCTGGTCGGTAAGATGGCAGCCAAGTTGCACCTGCATACTGGATGCCAACTACAACTCCTATGCCGGAACTGCAATCGGTCCTGAGCGCCTGCCTCGGTGACGGGCCAGCGGCCGTGGAATCGATACTGCGGGACGGGGGGCCGCATCTGCGCCAGGAAATCGGAAGATGGCTCGCCCTGAACGTACCGGTCGAACAGATCGTCCCCGATATCTACCGGGAATGGCGTCCTGTGGTTCACGACTCGATCCAGTTCGTGCTCACAGAACTGTCGCCGGCCCGCCTGGCGGCGAAATTGTCGCAGCAAACGGACTTGCCGCTGGACACGCCGCCCGCGCAACGCTTGCTCGTGCTGATGTCGCAAATGCCCGGAATTCAAAAGGTTGGGCAGGTGCTGGCGAGACACCGGCATTTGAGCGTAGAGCTCAGAACCGCGCTCTCGGCGCTGGAAAACGGCATGCGGGACGCCGAGCCGGAAAGCATCCATGCCATCGTCGCGCAAGAACTTGGGCCGCGTTTGAGTCAATACCAAGTGGAGCTGGATCCGGGTATCTTCGCCGAAGCCAGTGTCAGCGCCGTGGTGCGATTCACCTGGAAAAACCCCAGCAACAAGAAACGGGAACGAGGCGTGCTGAAGGTGCGCAAGCCGGATGTTCCGCGCTACTTTGCCGAAGATCTCAACCTGCTTCAGAAGCTCAGCGATTGGATTGGCCAGAACCAGAGTTACGGATTCGCCACACACCACGTGGCCGAGATGGTCTCGGAAGTCCGGTTGTTGTTGGAGCATGAGTTGGATTTCGTGCGCGAGCAGAAAACTCTGGCGGACGCCCGGAAAACTTATCATCTCCGCTTCGGTGTCCGCGTGCCGCGCCTCATCGCACCCCTGTGCACTCCGGAGATTACGGCCATGAGTCAGGAAGATGGCGTCAAGGTTACCGAGGCCTTTGCCGGCGATCCGCGCCGGCGCCGTCTGGTAGCGGAACAGTTGATTGAAGCGCTGGTCTCGGTCCCGCTGCTTTCGCGAGAAGACGAAGCGATGTTTCATGCCGATCCTCATGCCGGCAATCTCCTGTACGACGAACGAAGAAGCGAAGTCGTGATCCTCGATTGGGCCTTGACGGAGCGTCTGGACCGTGACTTACGGCGTCATCTGGCGCTGCTGGTAGTGATGACGACGCTGAGAAATGCCGCCGGGGTTTCCGAGGCCATCGAGAACCTGAGCGCCATGAGTGTCGAAAAGGATTCTGCAAGATCCCGTCTCATCGCCGAACACGTCGGACGATTCTTCGATGGGTTGCCCGGCGACCACAACCCAGGCAGCCTGGATGCGATGCTTCTGCTGGACCGGATCGCGCTGGAAGGCGTCCGGTTTCCTTCCGCGCTCGCCATGTTCCAAAAAGCCCTGTTCACGCTGGACGACGTGGCTTTCGACGTTGCCGGATCGAAGGTGAGCATCAGCTTCATTCTGGTCCGCGATTTTGTGGCGCATTTGATGGCAAGCTTCGGTCTCGATCATCCTCCCCTCTCGGTGAAGGATTTGATTGCCTTGCCCAAGAGCGCTCTGCTGTATCCCGCCCGTTGGGGCGCCTCGGCGCTGCTGGGCGCCCGGGCTGTCAAAACCAGTGAGCCATGACCGCTATGACGATTCCAACACTCTTACTCAAGAAGCTCTACACTCTGCATAGTCTGAAGAACACCAGCACTGGCGCGCAGTTTGCTCTCAAAAACCGGCTGCACGATGCCGAAGTGGTGGAGGTTCGCAAGATCGCCATCGACGGCAAGCCGTTAGCGCTCGATCAGGTCCGCCTCGATTTGGGCGAGGGCGTGGAACTGACTCCGGCCGAAGTCGACGTCGCCCATCCGATGCCGCTTCCCCTGCGCTCGGTGGTGACCATCCGGACCAGAGAACCCGAGTTGGCTGCGGGACGTCATGAAATTGAAGTCGACTTTGACAGTCGCCCTTTTGGCAAACTGCATTTCAAAGTGAATGACGCCCTCTCGAATGGCGTTCCTCCTCAGCGCCTGCGCGTGCCGCGCGACGAAAAAGACGACTATGACCAGGACATCATTAAAACGCGGCAGGCCTTTGTCGAACAGGTGAGCGGGCAGAAACTCAGGCACATTCTGGAATATTCCTTCGATCCGCATATCGCCCGGGGAAACTGTGAAAACTTTGTGGGCGTGGCTCAGGTGCCGATGGGGTTCGCCGGGCCTATCCAGGTCCATGGGGAACATGCCCAGGGCGAGTTTCTGATTCCGCTGGCCACCTCCGAAGGAACGCTGGTCGCGTCCTACAACCGGGGCATGAAGGTGCTAAATCTGTGCGGCGGCGTGAAGGCAACGGTGGTCGCCGACGCCATGCAACGGGCACCGGTTTTCGTATTTGCAGACGCGCGGGCCGGCCGCGATTTCGTGAACTGGGTGCGGGCCAATTTCGAGCCCATCCGCGACCGTGCGGAAGCGACCTCGAGCGTTGCCAAGCTGGAGAACATCGAGCCGTACCTGGCCAGCAAGTTCGCCTATCTGCGGTTCAACTTTACCACCGGAGATGCGGCCGGACAGAATATGGTCGGCCGGGCAACGTTTGCCGCCTCAAACTGGATTCTCGATCACTACTCGGGAATCACCAACTTTTATCTCGAGTCGAACTTCGCCACGGACAAAAAGGCTTCCCATGTCAACATCATGCGGACACGGGGCAAGCGAGTAACGGCGGAGGCGACGGTGAAGCGCGACATCCTCATCGATCAACTTCACGTCGAGCCCGAAACCCTGGCCCATCACTATGGCGTGGCCGGCATCGGGTCATTCCTCTCGGGCGCCAATAACAACGGGCTGCAGTCGGCCAACGCGATTGCCGCCCTATTCATTGCGACCGGCCAGGACGTGGCCAACGTGGCCGAATCGTCGGCCGGAATTCTGTATGCCGAGTTGACTCCGGAACATGACCTTTATCTTTCCCTCACCATTCCCTCCCTGATTGTCGCCACCTATGGTGGCGGAACTGGCTTGGCTACGCAGCGCGAAGGCCTGGAAGTGCTGGGCTGTTATGGGAAAGGAAAGGTCAACCGCTTCGCCGAGATTGTGGCTGCCGTCGCGCTGGCTGGCGAGATTTCCCTGGCTGCGGCGATCTCCTCGTCCGACTGGGTGTCAAGCCATGAGAAATACGGCCGGAACCGATAGTGTACACTTCGTGGGCGGGTTCCTGACCCGCGGCGGACGCCCTCGTCCGCCTGTGTTGAATGAAATCGCTCAAGAATAGTGCGGAGTGTCGGAGACGGCCGGGGAGTGCGTAGGAAATCCCGACCGGCGTAGACTCGGCGCTGCTACCATTGAATTGGAGCTTTCATGGAAAAGAGCGTTCTATATCAAGCCCGTGACTTGCCGCCTGAGAAGCGGCACGCCGCCGAGGTCCTCCTCGGGGGGGCCTTGGGCGAGGACGAACTCGTACTTATCAGATCTTCCAAGGGCCGAATCTTGAAGCCGGGGCTCACAGGCGACGCACTGACGGAAGCCTATCGGCGCTGGTTTGAACGCTCCGACGCAACCGCGCGGAAGGCAGAAGGCGTTCCTGAAAGTGAGATCGATGCGGCGATTGACGAGGCGGTCGACTTTGTTCGTCACAACCGTGGATGAGAGCCGCGATTGATACGGCGATCCTGGTTCGCGCCAACGCCAAGGCGACCGGTCCAGCAAAGGAACTTGTCCAAGCTCTCCAGGCTTCTGGAACCAGACTTATTATCTCCCCTTATTTGCTAGATGAGGTCCAACGGGTACTCCGCTATCCCAGGCTTCAAACGATCTACCGCTTGACTGACGGCGACATCTGGGAGCATGTGCGTTTCCTCGAATCCATTTCAGAAATAGTTGAGCCGGCTGAAGGCCCGCCGATTGTCCTGAAGGATCCCAATGATGATCCGGTAGTCTACACGGCCCTCGCGGGACAAGCAGATGTCCTTTGCACGGTAGACAAGCACTTCTATGAACCTAACGTTGTTGCCTTCTGCTCGCGGAACGGCATCCAACTGATCACCGACGTTGAGCTTCTTCACGCTCTTCGAAGAGCCACCGTTGGCGGGAGCGAGCTATAATCGCCTAGCAGTCTCAAAGAAAATCCTGGAGCGGGAGACGAGAATCGAACTCGCAACCAACAGCTTGGAAGGCTGTGACTCTACCATTGAGTTACTCCCGCTCTTCCTTGTTTTCAACAAGTTATGCTGCTACTTTTCAAGATAACACACAGGATCGGCTTAAGCGCTCACCGCCGGGTAGTGTAGAAGGTCAACCGCATTCAGATAACGGCCAGGGACTATGATTTACTCCAGCGCGCTTTAGCTGCCGCCCATTGCGCCGAGTTTGCCGAGTGCAATAATAGCAGCCGGGTTCTTCCCCGCGTTCAGATCATGCAATGGTTCGCCGGTCAGCTTCTCACCGATTGCTTGCTCGACTACGCGACGGCCGATCGCCATGAAGTCGTGATTCTTGCTTGAACGCGTAGGAATGCTACGATTTTGGCATGGACTGCAAGACTCGTCTTACGAAAATGGCGGAGGAAGAATTCCCCGGTTCCACTGTCGTGTTCGACGAGGAACGCAACGCGACCGTGCGCTTCCGCATCGATTCTGCGTCTGGCCAAGTGCTATCAAGAGCCTTTCCGGACTACCTGCCGTCTCAGATCGATGAGTGGTCGGACGCAAAGCTACGGTTCACACTCCGCGCACTTTGCGGATTTTCAAATTGATAAACCACCACCGCAGGACACGGTGCCCGTTTGCTGCCGCACCTGCGCACACTCGGGCCGGATTGGGTCACCATGATCGGTCGCCATGATGGACCTTGCAGAGGCAGGTTTAGCGACCGGGAATCCAATCGTGCTTCGGGAACCCTGGGCCCCGGTCATTCGCGAACAGGGAAGACCCAAGTCCGACGCCTTCTGCACTTTGAACCAGCCTAAACGCTCAGCACCGGACACGGCGCTTGGCGAATGATCCCGTGCGCATGCGTCCGTAGGCGCCCGAGTTTTTCATGCATGGCGCCGCGGCCAATCACCACCAAATCGGCTTCGTGCCGGCGCGCCTCTTCGGACACAATTTCGGCCACGTGCCCCGGCGTCACACACAACTCGGCATCGATACCGACGGATGCTTCCAGTTTCTCGATGGCCTCGTGTGCCTGCTTGCGCATGGTTTCTTCAAACTCGCGATCCATTTGCCGGGCGGGGAAGCTTTGCATGGCCGGAATTGCGTGCACCAGTCGCAGGGTTGCGCCAGCCTGCTTGGCCAGTTCCTTGGTCCAGCTCATGAGGGCTACGCTTTTGGGAGTGCCGTCCACGGCGCAAAGGATCGTGCGCCAGTCGACGTGGTCGCGGCAGGGCGCTTCCGCCACATGGGCCGCCGTCCAAACCGGGCAGGTGGTGTCGTGCAAAACCTTCGCCGTCACCGAGCCCAGCAGCAGGCTCCGGAACGGGCCATACCCGTGCGTCGGCATCATGATCAGATCAACGTCGTGCTCGTGAGCAAAGCCGGTGATACTTTCGGCGGGGTCGCCGAGTTCGGCCACCCGCTCCACATGCAGGCCGGAAAATCTTTGGGTTAGCGATCCCTCGAGCCGCTCCTTGAGTTCTCGCAATAGCTCTCCCAAGTCGACTCCGACCATTGCGCCCGGCTCCCCCATGACTGCGTAAAAGTAGGGTTGTGCCACGCTCAGCAAAGTGACTCTGGCCCCATAACGGGTGGCAACGGATTCGACGAAGGGGACTGCCGCGCAGCAGCGCTCCGAAAAATCGACTGGAAACAAGATGTGCCGGATGTTTGGCATGGCACTCACCTCTCCGGTAATACATGCAATCCAGGCACCAGTGCGAATCTACGGTTCCGGGAACACATTTGAGTCATTTCACCCAATGTCGGCCTCCTTTGCGTCACGCGGCTCAACCGTAAGCCGGATTCCAAACAGCCCAGGCCGGCGCGCTACGATAAGGAAGAGATCCCATTTTCCTATGGTTCTGCCGCACCCCGCACAGGTTTTGAGCGGTTTACTCGAAACATCGCGTTTGGGAATCATCGCCCAGGATGCCGGTGGCCGGGTGCAGATGTGGAATCCCGGCGCCGAAAGTATCCTCGGTTGGAGCCAGGAGGAGGCCTTGGGACACCCGGCGCCCGCGGCCTTGCAATTGCTTCACAACACCCCAAGTCAATTCGATGGCAGCCTTCCCCGGAAGGACGGCCTCTACGTCAATGTGGAAGTTTGGACGGGCGGGTGGAAAGACGCCGACGGAAACGAGCAGGGCACGATCGCAATCATCACCGAAACCGGGCGCTCCCGCGCCGCGGAGCGGCGGCTCGCGCAAGTTGAGCGGGAACTCCTGGCTGTGATGGCTCGAGAGAAGGAAACTCGCATCGAAATGCAAACCGAGCGGCGATTCCGCGAACTGCTCGAGGCCGCCCCCGACGCCATCATCGAAGTGGATGTTGACGGCCGGATTGTACTTTTGAATTTGGCCGCCGAAAAGTCGTTCGGCTACATGCGCGATGAGTTGCTGGGCCAGCCTGTGGAAATGCTCATTCCGGACTCGGTAAAAGGCAATCACCTGCGGCATCGTGCGCACTATTGGAGTCAACCCATCACTCGCCCCATGGGTCACGAGATGGCGTTGTTTGGGCGCCGCAAAGACGGGTCGGCTTTTCCGGTGGAAATCAGCCTGAGTCCGGTCAAGTCGGAGGATGGCTTTCGGGTTACCGCCATCATCCGGGACACCAGCGACCGCAAACGCGCCGAAGACCGGTTTCGGGAGATGCAGCAAGCCTATACCCAGGAGTTGGAGGCGCGCAATCGCGAAGTCGAGCGGGCCAACCAGTTGAAGAGCGAATTCCTGGCCAGCATGAGCCACGAGTTGCGCACGCCGCTGCACACGGTGATCGGCTTTGCCGAGCTGTTGGCCGAGGAACTGGAAGGACCGCTCAATGAAAAGCAGCAGCGCTTCATCGATCACATCCACAAGGATTCTCTGCACCTGCTGGAGCTGATCAACGACATCCTCGACATCAGCAAGATCGAGTCGGGACGCCTGGAGCTGCGGCGCGAGATGTTCGATATCTCCGCTGCTTTGGAGGAAACCCTCTCCACGATTCGGCCCCAGGCAGAGGCAAAGTCGATTGAAATTGAAACTGACCTCGCCATTCCCGGCGCTATTTTTGCCGACCGGCTGAGGGTCAAACAGATTCTATTCAATTTGCTCAGCAACGCAGTGAAATTTACACCCGAAGGTGGAAGCGTAGCCGTGGAGGCCATGGAGAGCGGCCGATTTATCCAGATCACGGTTAGCGACACCGGGATCGGAATCCCGAAAGAGCAGCACGAAGCGGTCTTTGACAAGTTCTATCAAGTGGGCGCCACCACCAAGGGAGTCCGGGAGGGCACCGGGCTTGGGCTGGCCATCACCAAGGCGCTGGTTGAGGAGCACGGCGGATGTATCTGGCTGGAAAGCGAGCCTGGCAAAGGCAGCCGCTTCACATTTACCATCGCGCTGGAACAAGTTTATGAAGAAGGTCCTGGTAGCGGACGACGAAGCGACAAGCCGTGAGCTAGTCCGCACGGTTCTCGAGAAGAGCGGTTATGAAGTGGTGGAGGCCACTGACGGCGCCGAAGCGTTGCGCAGCGCCCTGGAGCTGAAGCCCGATCTCATCATTCTCGATTTGCATATGCCCGTGCTGGACGGCTTTGGCGTCATCCAGGAAATCCGCCGCGATCCCAGCTTGGCCACGATCCCGGTGATGGCGCTCACCGCCAGCGCCATGCAGGGGGATAAGGAACGGGCTCTGGCGGCGGGCTTCACCGGATATATTTCCAAGCCGATCCGCCTGCGTACGTTGAGGAGCGAAGTGGAAAAACTATTGACCGTAGGACCGTCCATGCCATCTATGACCAGTGCCGCGATTTCGCTGCTCATCATCGACGACAACACCAAGAGTCTGGAGCTGCTCTCGAGCGCTCTGGCGCAGCCCGATCTCCAGATCCTCACCGCCTCCGATCCCGAGCAGGGTCTGGACTTGGTGTACAACAAGCATCCGCAGATCGTACTGACGGACCTGGTAATGCCGCACATGAGCGGCATCGAGGTTCTGGAGCGGATCATGGAATTCGATCCGTCCACCGAAGTGATTCTCATGACCGCGCACTACACCACCGAGTCGGCTGTCGAAGCGATCAAAAAAGGCGCCAGCGACTATCTCAACAAGCCGATCTTGTTGGGAGCCCTGCGCGCGCGCGTGGGCAAGCTGGTGGACCAGGCGCGCAAGCAACACCGCTCGTTGCAACTTGAGGGCGAGCTGCTGGCAAGCTCGGAGTTCGAGGGGATTGTCGGCCGCAGCCCGGTGATGTGCGAGATGTTGCCGCGCATCCGCCGCATTGCGCCGCACTATCGCACCGTGCTCATCACCGGCGACACCGGCACCGGCAAGGATTTGGTGGCGCGGGCGCTGCATCGCTTGAGTCCCGTATCCAGTGGCCGCTACGTGGTGCTGAACTGTTCCGCGGTAGTCGAGACGCTGTTTGAAAGCGAACTGTTTGGCCACGTAAAAGGCGCGTTCACCGGCGCCACCAGCGACAAGGCGGGCTTGTTCGAGCACGCCCACGGCGGCACGTTGTTCCTGGACGAGATCGGCGACATGCCGCTGGCCACCCAGGCCAAGTTGCTGCGCGCCCTGCAGAACCAGGAAGTGCAGCGAGTGGGTTCGCTTTCCATGCGCAAGGTGGACGTGCGCGTCATCGCCGCCACCAATCAGAATCTGCGGGCCGCCGTCGCCGAAAAGCGCTTCCGCGAAGACCTGTACTATCGCCTCTCGATGGTGGAAGTCCAAGTTCCCCGTCTGGCCGACCGCAAGGAAGACCTGGCTCTGCTGGAGCGCCACTTCATCGATCGCTTCGCGTCTCAGTATAAAAAGGACATCCGCGGTCTCACCCACCGGGCGCAGGTGCGGCTCTCGTTACACAACTGGCCGGGTAACGTGCGCGAACTGGAAAACGTTCTAGGGCACGCCTGCATGATGGCGATGGGCGACACCATCGACGTGCAGGATCTGCCTTCGTACATGCGCTATCCCGCCACGCACGAAGAGCCAAGACAAGCCCTGATCTCCGAACCGGAGGTCGGCACGCTGGCCGAGCAAGAGCGCATGTTGATCATCCGTGCCCTGGAGACCGCCGGCGGCAATCAATCCCAGGCCGCCCGCATTCTGCGCATCGGGCGCGACGCTCTGCGCTACAAGCTCAAGAAGCACAATCTGGAAACCCACGTGGTGACGCAGCGGGCGGTCAACGGGGAATAACCCTATTCTCCGCAATAATCGTCCGAGCCCTCAATTGAAACCCCGTAGCGCCTGGCAACGTGTCATCCTGATCGTTGCCGATCCTAACCTTGCCCACTGCTTCCGAACCATCTCTTCCGCCGTACTCGATCTACTCCGCTTGGCCATGCTCGCCGCGCATTCCCGCCGCGCCCTGGCAGCGGAGAACCTCTTCCTGCGCAAACAACCGGCGCTCTTCCACCCGCCGGACGATGGCCACCCTCAGCCGCATGTTCCCCTGGGCGTTCGTCGCTGGTGATTGTCAAAGCGGATATAATCCGTTGGCATCGCAAGGGATTCCGGCTGTTCCGGCGCTGGAAGTGCAAACCGGCGGGGCGGCCCCCGGCTCCCAAGGAACTGCGGCGCCTGATTCGCCAGATAGCCGCCGAAAACCCGACCTGGGGTGAGGAACGCATTGCCAACGAGTTAGGTCCTGGTTTTCCGGAGCCCACCAGGACAAAGTTCCGTTCACCTACCACCGGCACACGTTGCCAGCCGGTCATCGCGTCGAGAGAACGCCTGTGCTCGCCGGCTTGCATCACGAATACCGCCTGGTGAAGGAGGCTTCCTAAGGACGAATCATCTTTTTTGCGCACCACAGGTGTGGGAGGGGCGAGCTGGGAGGCTTCCCCTTATCCCGATCCCGAGCAGCTTAACCAAGCGGCTGCAGCGTCATGAATGCCAGATGCAACTGGCCATCGGAAAGGAGATCGTCGACGGTCGCTTCAATCACATTTACGTCCAAACGTTCAACAATAATCATGTTCGCTGCCCAAAGATACTTGCCGGAAGCGAACTCGCCCGTTCGCCGGTTTTTTTCCATGAGCATGGCTACATAGCTCTGAGTGAAAAACGTCGCACCCAAGCGTTCGCCGGATGGCAACTCAACCACAACGTCGCAACTATCCAATTCGGGGTTCTCCCCGAGATTTAGAACGGTCACACGCCGTTGGTCGTTCGATCCCGTAATGATCATTTGCCGTACAACTCCGTGAGCCGCTGGATTACTTCAGTCTGGTTTCCCTTACTGGACTTTGCGAGGATCTCGACAACTCCGTCCCTGCCAACCCTGAAATACACTCTCGCACCACTTGCAGCCCTCGCCTCCAAGATATTGCCAAAGACAGGTTTTGTCCCTGTACCAGGGGAAAGATTGCCCTTCCCGAGCTGATCAACGATGTTGTCAAGAGACCTCTGAACGTCCTGATTCCTTCCCGCCTCTTCAGCCAATTTGGAAAGACCACGATCACGGCTGATACTGCTCCTTACGCCGGGAGAAGGCACCGAGGGGACCTGGTCCATAGCTACCCGATACTCAAAGTCGCGTCCAACGTCAACAACCTGTTTATTACTCTTGTCCTTCAAATACTCATCGGAGGGCTGGCCATTTATCACTGCACCCTGCTTACGCAACGTCTCCCGGTACCCAGCGGCATCAGGTCCGAGGGCCGACTCCAAATCGGCATCGCCAACCCAATGACCATACGTGACCCAGTTCTTCAGCTCCGCCCAGAAGTGGCCATCCGTGTCTGCGTTCGTTAGAGGATTGTTTCGCCCATACGTATAGAGATTCAGACTCTGAGGATCGTGCAAGTCTGCGTAAGGAACGGGCGTCGCCTCATCCGACCAATCCGGCGTGATAAATCGTCCCTGCGCCCCACTAAAGTACCGCGCCCCAAAGAAATCCAGCCCGGTCTCTGCATCCCGCTCTTTGCCGGTGAACTTCTGGCTCTCGATATCCGGCCCGCTCGGGTACACGCCGCCACTATACGGCGTCGTCCGCCCGCCAACCCCCACCGCCAGCTCTTCCCCAAACGGCAAATAATCCAGCCGCTCCGTCACCACCCCGTTCCCATCCAGCAC
>Ga0075017_100002104_pt1 | contig 12421 bp, 7 predicted proteins | sample AleBraG_ABR_2012_FD_71475 | JGI IMG/M metagenome (GOLD analysis project Ga0075017, IMG submission 71475) | Freshwater sediment microbial communities in response to fracking from Pennsylvania, USA - Alex Branch Run_MetaG_ABR_2012 | ecosystem: Environmental > Aquatic > Freshwater > Creek >...
GCGGCCGAGGAGGCAGCCGGCGGCTGGCTCCTCGATCTGCTCGGCCTGCCGTCCGCGGCCGACGTCGGGTTCACGACCGGGGCGACGATGGCGAATTTCGTGGGTCTCGCGGCGGCCCGGCACGAGGTCTTGACCCGCGCCGGCTGGGATCTGGCGCAGAACGGGCTGTTCGGGGCTCCGCGCATCCGCGTCTTCGTCGGCGCCGAACGGCACGACGTGATCGATCTGACTCTGCGCTATCTCGGACTCGGTGCCCCCATTGTCGTCGACGTCGATGAGCAGGGCCGGTTGCGTGCCGACGCCCTCGCCGCGGCATTGGATGCGACGGGGGAAGCGGGCAATCCGGCGATCGTCTGCCTGCAGGCCGGCAACCTGCACTCCGGGGCCTTCGACCCGATGCGAGAGGCGATCGCCGTGGCGCACGCTCGCGGCGCGTGGGCGCATGTCGATGGGGCATTCGGGCTCTGGGCGGCAGCCAGCCCGAGCTACCGCGGACAGCTCGACGGGGTTGAGTTGGCGGATTCCTGGGCGACCGACGCGCACAAGACGCTCAACGTTCCCTACGACTGCGGGATGGCGATCGTGGCCAGACCGGAGCCGATGCGCACGACCTTCGGCGTGCACACCAGCTATCTCTTCACCGACGACCCGGGAGTGGGCGACCCGATGGAGAAGACGCCAGAGCTCTCCCGCCGGGCCCGCGGTGTACCGGTCTGGGCGGCATTGAAATCGCTGGGACGTTCGGGCACCGTCGATCTCGTCGACCGATTGGCCGGTCACGCCCGGGCATTGGCCGATGGCCTGGCCCGGATTCCCGGCGCCGAGGTGCTGAACGACGTGGTCTTCACCCAGGTCAGCGTGAGTTTCGGAAGCGACGAGCGCACCCGGAGGGTGACCGAGCTGCTTCTCGCCGACGGCGCCACGTGGATGTCTGGCTCCCGCTGGCGCGATCGCGACGTGCTGCGCATCTCGGTGAGCAACTGGTCAACGGATGCGGCAGATGTCGAACAGTCGCTGGCGGCGGTTGAGCGGGCGGTCGCGGCGGCCTGAGCTGCCGCACTGAGTCGCCGAGTTAAACAGTTGCGGTCGAGTTTCCCTGGTGTGCCAGGGAAACTCGACCGCAACGCTCACGCTCGGCGAGGTGGAACCTACGCGGGTTCTGCCACCGGGTCGGTCAGCGCCGCCGAGTGCCGGGGCCGGTCGGTTTCCCATTCCGGACGCGGAATCGAGTCGAGCAGCAACTGTGTGTACGGGTGCTGCGGGTTCTCGAGCAGGTCGGCCGTCTGACCGTGCTCGACGATCTCGCCGCGGCGCATCACCATGGTGGTCTCACAGACCTTGCGCACGACCGCGAGGTCATGGCTGACGAAGAGCAGCGTGAGGCCGCGTTCCCGACGAATCTCGTCGACGACCTCGAGCACCTGCGCCTGCACCGACACGTCGAGCGCACTCGTCGCCTCGTCGAGCACGAGCACGTCGGGACCGACGGCCAGCGCACGCGCGATCGCGACCCGCTGCCGCTGCCCACCGGAGAGGGTGCGCGGTCGAGCGTTGGCGTGCTTCTCGCCGAGGCCGACCTGGTCGAACAGGGCGAGTACCTTGGCGCGCGATTCCGCATGGCTGAGCTTGGTGTGCAAACGCAGCGCGTCTTCGACGGCGGCACCGGCGAGGATGCGCGGGTCGAGCGACAGGTACGGGTCCTGGAACACGATCTGCACGGTGCGCGCGCGCTCCAGGCGTTCGGCCTTGGAGTGTGCCTGTGCGGCGCGGGAGACGCCGGCGACGAGGATGTCGCCGGTGTCGGCCTGCTCGAGTCCGACGATCATGCGTGCCAGGGTCGATTTGCCGGAGCCTGACTCACCGACCACGGCGAGAGCATCGCCGCGGGGGACCGACAGCGAGACGTCGTTGACGGCGACGAGCGGGGCATTGCCCTTCACGTAGTACGTCTTCGACAGCGAGCGTCCCTCGAGCATCACGGAGGGCTGGCCCGATTCCTGCGCGTGCGCAGCCTGTACGAACGCGGCCGACCGTGCCGGACTGATCACCGAAACGGCCCGCGTGAACACACTCGGCGTCGCTGCGACGAGCTGCTGCGTGTACGCGGCCTGCGGGTTTGTGAAGACTTCCTTCACTGCGCCCTTCTCGACGACCTTGCCGCCGTTGAGCACGTAGATCCTGTCGCAGAGGGCGGAGGCGAGGTTGAGGTCGTGGGTGATGAACAGCATCCCCATGCCACGCTGCGCCTGCTGCTCGGTGAGCACGCCGATGATCTCGGCCTGCGTCGTCACGTCGAGCGCCGTGGTGGGCTCGTCGCAGATCAGCAGTCGTGGCGAGGTCGACAGCGCGCCGGCGATCATCACCCGCTGCAGCATGCCGCCGGACAGTTCGTGCGGGAACTGGTTCAGGTGGGCTTCGGGCCGCGGCAGGCCGACCGAGCGCAGCAGCTCGAGCGCCCGCTTGTAGGCATCCGCTTTCGACCAGCCGTTGCAGAGGATCAGCGATTCGGTGAGGTAGTCGCCGATGCGTCGCAGCGGGTTGATGCCCGAGCGCGGGTCTTGGAAGACCATCGACGCCGTGCCACGGCGCAGCGCCAGGACCTGCGACGAGGTCGCGCTGAGCACATCGGTTCCGTCGAGAACGACGGATCCACTGGTCTCGGCGAACCCCGGCAGCAGGCCGAGCGCGGACCGGGCGGTCAGAGACTTGCCCGAACCCGACTCGCCGACCAGGCCGACGGTCTCGCCTTCTGCGACGTTCAAGGTGACGGCATCGAGCAGACGGGCCTTCGAGCCGGTCGTCAGGTCGAGCGTGAAATCGGAGATGTTCAAGAGGCTCATGATGGGATCTGCCCTCCGATTCGGTCGGAGAATTCTTCTCCGATGATGTTGACGGCGATGACGACGAGAACGACGGCGATCGCGGGAACCATGGCGGGAAGAAGCTGCCCGCTCATCAGGGCGCCGCGACTCTCGTTGATCATTGCACCCCAGTCGGCGGTCGGCGCTTGCACGCCGAGGCCGATGAACGACAGGGCGGCCAAGTCGGCCAACACATACCCGAAGTTCAACGTCGACTGGGCGCCGACGGTGGGCATCACGTTCGGGAGAACGCGACGCATCGCGATCCAGCCGCCCGAGAACCCTTGCACCCGGTAGGCCGCGACATACGGTCTGGTGCGTTCGGTGATCACGAGGGATCGCACCAGCCGTGCCACGAACGGCGCGTACGCGATGCTCATGGCGGCAACCGGAGCAGCCAGGCCCTTACCGAAAAGTGCAACGGCGAGGATGGCCAGCAGCAGAGCCGGGAACGCGAACAGCAGGTCGAAGATGCGCGCGAGCACAGCGTCGAGCCACCCGCCACGCCACGCGGCGATGAGGCCGAGCAGGATGCCGATGATCGTCGACAGCACGACGACGAGCAACGGGCCGAGCAGCGACGAGCGTGCGCCGAACATCATCCGGCTGAGCGTGTCACGGCCGAGGGCATCGGTGCCGAGCCAGTGCGCGGTCGTCGGACCGGACAACACGTTGGCGAGGTCGACGAAGTCGGGATCGTACGGCGCGAGAAGCGGTGCACCGATGGCGGAGATCACCATGATCGCCACGATGACCAGACTGATCACGAACAGCACGTTGGCCCGGGGGAGCCACAAAGACTTCCGGACAGACTTGGACAGTGCCGGCGCGCTCATCGTGCGGCCGCCCCTGCTGCAACACGCGGGTCGATCAGCGGCGCCAGAAGATCGACGACGGTGTTCACCAGCACGAAGATGATCACGATCAACAGCACGATCGCCTGCACGACCGGGAAGTCGAGCCGGTCGACGGACTGCACGAGAAGCGAGCCGATGCCGGCGAGGCCGAAGGCCTGTTCGACGATCGAGCTGGCCACCAGCAGGCCGGCGACGAGCACGCCGCTCACGGTCAGGATCGGTCCGATCGCGTTGCGCAGAACGTGGCGGAAGACGACGCGGGAACGCGTCAGTCCTCGGCTTGTTGCAACTTCCACGTGCTCCCTTTCGAGCTGATCAAGCATTGACGAGCGGGTGACCCTGGCCACCAGGGCGACGAACGCGAGGGCGAGTGCGATCGACGGAAGGACCAGGTGGTAGATCCCGTCGACGAACCCGTCGCCGCTTCCGAATGACGGGAACCAGCCCAGCTGAACGGCGAACACGGCGATGAGCACGATGGCGCCGACGAACGACGGGATCGCTCCCAGACCGGTCATCGAGATCAGAATGGCCCGGTCGGCGGTCTTGCCCCGGTTGAGGGCGGCGACGATGCCCGCGGCCAGGCCGAGGATGGCGATCATCGCGCCGGCCATCACGACGAGTCCAAGCGTGACCGGAAGCCGGTCAGCGAGCACCGTCGTCACGTCTTGCCGGAACTGAAGCGAACGCCCCAGGTCGCCCTGGAACAGATGGCCGACCCAGTTGAGGTACTGCTGCCACATCGGCTTGTCGAGACCGAACTGCTTGGTGATCTCGGCGACGGCCTCCGGGCTCGGCTTGCGGCCGCGGAGGAGGAAGGACACCGGGTCACCCGGAACGAGTGAGCGGGAGAAGAACACCAGCAGTGAGGCGGCGAAAACCGTCAACACCAGGGTTCCGAGCTTCTTGGCGACGAGCTTGACGACGTTCACCGGCCTACCTTTCGTTCAGCGGGCCGGCGGACGCGTGCGTCGCGGCTAGCTTGCACCAATTGTTGCCGCCCAGGGGTAGTAGAGGAAGTTGATCGACGGTGCGACACCGGTGATCTTCTTGCCGAGCCAGAGGACGGTCGGCGACTCGTAGAGCGGCAACCAGGGCAGCTGCTCGTTGACGATGGCCTGGGCCTTGGCGGCTTCGGCTGCACGCGCGGCCGGGTCGGCGATGCTGACCGCGTTGTTGACGATCTGGTCGAACTTGGGGTCAGACCAGTTGCCGTAGTTGCTGAACTCACCGGTGCGCAGGATGGCGAGGCTCTCCAACGGGTCGGCGGTCGACTGGTACCAGAGGGTGTAGAACAGGTCGACACCCTTGCGCGCCGACGGGTCGGAGAACATCGTGGTCCACTTGTTCGGCGTGACGGTCTGGATGGTCGGCTTCAGGCCGATCGCGGTCGCTGCGGCCGCTGTGGCCTGGGCGATCACGTCGAACGCTGAGGTGATGGGCGAGGTGGCGATGACGATCTTCTGACCGGCCACGCCGGCTTCGTCGATCAGTTTCTTCGCACCGGCCAGGTCGTAGGGGTACTTCTTCAGATCGCCGAACGCGGTCTGGAGGGCCGCTGCGTCTGCACCGTTCCAGACTGACTTGTTGGTGATTGCGTTCGTCTTCGTGCCGTAGCCCTGCTCCGCCGCCTTCAGAAGTCCGTCGCGGTCGATGGCCATCGTCAGCGCCTGGCGTACGCGCACGTCGCCGAGCGGCCCCTTGAGGTTGCTGACGATCATGCTGGCGACTGCCGTGTTGGTGCCGAAGTAGACCTTGCCTGCAGAAGACTTCTCCAGCTGGTCGATGCCGTTGGACGGAACCATCCAGCCGCCGTCGACTTCGCCGGCCTTGAACGCGTTGACACGGGCGTTCGGGTCGTTCTGGAAGACGAACTTGACCTCTTTCGACTTGGCGACGAGCTTCTTGTCCCAGTAGCCGTCGAAGCGCTTGAGGGTGATGCTCTCGCCCGACTTCCAGTTCGCGAACGAGAAGGGACCGGTGCAGTTCACGCCGGCCGTCGAGTTGCCGTAGTCCTTGCCATCCTTGGCCAGGGTGGCGGCCGACTCGATGACACCGGGCGCACCACTCATCGCCTGGTTGAACTGGGAGTCAGGAACCTTGGTGGTGACGGTGACCTGCATGTCGCCGGTCTGCTCGATCGACGTGACGTTCTGGTACACGCTGAACCAGGACGAGCCGACGGCCGGGTCGATGTGGCGCTTCATGGAAGCAACTGCATCGGCGGCGGTGAGCGGGGTGCCGTCGTGGAACGTCACGCCGGGGCGGATGTTGTAGACCCAGGTCGTCGGGGTCGGGTTGGAGAACGACTCGGCGAGGCCGGGAGAGGTCGTCAGATCGGGGTTCCAGCGCAGCAGCGAGTCGCAGACGTTGGCGAGCACCTGGTTGTCCGGGTAGTCGAACGCGTAGGCGTAGTCAAGCGAGTAGGGCTCAGCGTGAATCGACCACGTGAACGAGTCGAGCTCGCCGGTCGGCGCGGGGGTGAGCGCGGTCAGCTTGAAATTGGGTGAGCCGGCGTTCGATGCGGCATTCGGCGCGGAGCAGGCACTGAGCGACAGTGCCGCAGCGACGACCACTGCGGAGGCAGTGAGCACGCGGCGCGACATTCGTCGCGAGCGGGCAGACGGTGCGGGGGTGAACATTGATTTCTCCGTGATTCAGTAAGAACTAGTTGCTGCGGGAGTAGACCTCGGTGCCGCGCACCCAGGTCGACGTGACAGTTGAGGTATAGATATCACTCGGATCGAGCTCGAACGGGTTCGGTTCGAGTACGACGAGGTTGGCCAGGTAGCCGGGAATGATGGCCCCGGTGTCGTGGTCGCGGCGGTTCACGAAGGCGGTTCCCGCCGTGTACGCGGTGAGGGAGGTCGCCAGGTCAAGCTTCTGAATCGGCTGTCCGAGCGGCTTGTCGGTCGAGCCGGGGGTGGCCCGGTTGACGGCGATGTGGATGGCGTCGATCGGGTTCGCACTGGAGACCGGCCAGTCGCTTCCTGCGGCCAAACGCGCGCCGTGGGAGTGGAGTTCGCCGAACGGGTAGTGGTGTTCTTCCGCGTCGTCGGGCAGGAACGGCAGGGTGAGCTCGTCGAGCTGGGTCTCGTGAGTGGCCCAGAGCGACTGCATGTTTGCAACGGCGTCGAGCGGGGCGAAACGAGCGGAGTCGGCGGAGGCGACGACCTGCAGGTGGGCCAGGTGGTGACGGTTCGCGCTCGGTCCGTTGGCCGTGCGTGCCGCTTCAACGGCGTTCAACGCTTCGTGCACCGCGCGGTCACCGAGAGCGTGGAAGTGCACCTGGAAGCCGGCGGCGTCCAATGCCGTGACGTATTCCTTCAGCAGCTCGGGGTCGATGAACGAGAGCCCTGAATTGTCGGTGTCGTGCCCGTGAGCGTCGCGGTAGGGCACGTTCATGGCGGCGGTCTGGTTTTCGGCGACGCCGTCGACCATCATCTTGATCGTGCCGAGGTCGAGTTCCTTGCCCGGGTAGCGCGCGGCGATTGCGTCGCGGCGTTCGATCATCCGCTGAACCTGTTCGATGCCTCCGCTGCGTTCCCACCACTGCGATCCGACGACGTGAGCACGCAATGTGCCTTCGTCGACGGCGCGTTCGTAGATGGTCAACGAATCGGCCATCCCGAGGCCGGTGCCGACGAGGGCGTCTTGCCAGCCGGTGACGCCAAGCGCGAAGAGCTCGTCCTGAGCGGCAAGAAGGCCCCGATAGGCGAGCTCATCGCTGGTCTCAGGGCGCACTTGATTGAAGAGCTCGGAGGCGCCTTCCTGCAGCGCCCCGGCCGGGGTGCCATCGCTCTCGCGTTCGATCCGGCCATCGGCGGGGTCGGCGGTGGCGGCAGTGATGCCGGCCAGTTCGAAGGCCTTCGTGTTGGCCCAGGAGCTGTGGTGGTCACGGCTCGCGAGCAGTACCGGGCGGTCGGAAACGACGGCGTCGATCAGATCGCGGGTGGGGTTTCCGCCCGGGAAGTGGTCCATTGACCAGCCGGCGCCCTGAATCCATTCGATGTCGGGGTTCGCTGCGGCGTACTCGGCGATTCGCGCGACTGCTTCTTCGGCGTTTTCGGTGCCGGTCAGGTCGCACTGCAACAACTCGACCCCGCCGGAGACGGGGTGGATGTGGGCATCTTGGAACCCGGGAACGAGCAATCCGCCGTTCAGATCGATGACCTGGGTGGTTTCCGAGGCGAGCGCATCAACGTCTGCCTCGGGGATGACGGCGGTGATGACGCCGTCGGTCACCGCCACGGCCATCCGCTCAGGGGTGTCAGATTGGGTGGTGAAAATCCATCCACCCGTGTAAATCAGATCTGCAGGTACAGCCACGGAAAACTCCTCGTGTTCGAACGGCGTCTTTGTCGACCGGTTTTCAGGAGACTAGCTGGCAGGAAGCCAGCCTGTCAACACTGTTCACAACAGTGTTCACAATCGTAATCTTGTGGTAACACACACTCACCGGTCGGCCCAAGTATCGGCCGGCCGGTGAGCGAGTCTGTTGCGGATGCAGCTAGCTGGCACCGATCGTTGCGGCCCAGGGGTAGTACAAGAAGTTGATCGACGGCGCGACACCGGTGATCTTCTTGCCGAGCCAGAGTGTGGTCGGGGCTTCGTAGAGTGGCAGCCAGGGCAGCTGCCCGTTGACGATGACCTGTGCCTTGGCGGCTTCGGCAGCGCGAGCGGCCGGGTCTGAGATGCCGACGGCATTCGTCACGATCTTGTCGAACTCCGGGTTAGACCAGTTGCCGTAGTTGCTGAACTCACCGGTGCGCAGGATGGCGAGGCTCTCCAGCGGGTCAGCGGTCGACTGGTACCAGAGGGTATAGAAGAGGTCGATTCCCTTCCGTGCACTGGGATCGGAGAACAGTGTCGTGTACTTGTTCGGGCTGATGGTCGTGATGGTCGGCTTCAGGCCGATCGCCGTCGCCGCTGCCGCGGTGGCCTGGGCGATCACGTCGAACGCTGAGGTGAGCGGTGAGGTGGCGATGACGATCGGCTGACCGGCCACGCCGGCTTCGTCGATCAGCTTCTTTGCGCCGGCCAGGTCGTATGGATACTTCTTCAAATCGCCGAAAGCGGTCTGGAGCGTTGCCGCGTCGGCGCCTTTCCAGACTGACTTCGCGGTGATTGCGTTGGTCGGTGTGGCGTAGCCCTGTTCGGCAGCCTTCACGAGTCCGTCGCGGTCGATGGCCATGGTCAGGGCTTGACGCACGCGCACGTCGCCGAGCGGCCCCTTGAGGTTGTTCACGATCAGGCTGGCGACTGCCGTATTGGTGCCGTAGTAGACCTTGCCTTCACTCGACGAGCTCAACGGGTCGATGGCGTTGGAGGGAACCATCCAGCCGCCGTCGATCTCACCGGCCTTCCAGGCATTGATGCGGGCGTTCGGGTCGTTCTGGAAGACGAACTTGACCTCTTTCGACTTGGCCTTGAGGGCTTTGTCCCAGTAGCCGTCGTAACGCTCAAGCGTGATGCCTTCGCCTGATTTCCAATTGGCGAAGCTGAACGGGCCGGTGCAGTTGACTCCATCGGTGGAGTTGCCGTAGTCCTTGCCGTCCTTGGCCAGGGTGGCAGCCGACTCGACGACGCCGGGTGCGCCGGTCATCCCTTGGTTGAACTGGGAGTCGGGAACCTTGGTGGTGACGGTGACCTGCAGGTCGCCGGTTTGTTCGACCGAGGTGACGTTCTGGTAGACGCTGAACCAGGACGAGCCGACGGCCGGGTCGAGGTGGCGTTTCATCGAGGCGACGGCATCGGCGGCGGTCATCGGGGTGCCGTCGTGGAAGGTGACGCCGGGGCGGAGGTTGTAGACCCAGGTCGTGGGTGTCGGGTTGGTGTATGACTCGGCGAGACCGGGAGAGATGGTGAGGTCGGCGTTCCAGCGCAGCAGCGACTCACAGACGTTGGCGAGCACCTGGTTGTCCGGATAGTCGAACGCGTACGCATAGTCGAGCGAATACGGCTCAGCGTAGATCGACCAGGTGAACGAGTTGAGCTCGCCCTTCGGCGCGGCGGTTTGCGCGGTCAATTCGAACTTCGGCGATCCGTTGCTCGAATCGGCCTTCGGTGCGGTGCAGCCGCTCAGCGCGAGTGCTGCGGTGATGACGACAGCTGATGCGGCAAGGAGGCGACGACGGGCTCGTGGGTGTGGGGACAGCGGTGCAAGAGGGCGCATTGTGATCTCTCCGGTGTTCGGTCGAGCGCGAGATAAAACGGGTGTTGAACTGGATGCCGCTCACCGGGGAGGTGTGACAACGGAGTGGTGACGTCGCTCGATGCAGCGCCAATGCCGACCAGATTTCAGGAGACTAGCTGGCATCGAAGTACGTTGTCAACGGTGCTTACAACACTGTTCACAATCGTGATGTTTTTGTGCGCTGCGGGGACATCGATGCCCCCGCAGCGCACAACTTCGCAGGCTAGCTGGCACCGATCGTTGCGGCCCAGGGGTAGTACATGAAGTTGATCGACGGAGCGACACCGGTGATCTTCTTACCAAGCCAGAGCACGGTCGGCTGTTCGTAGAGCGGCAGCCAGGGCAGCTGCTCGTTGACGATGGCTTGTGCCTTCGCGCTCTGCTTCGCCCGCTCGTTCGGGTCCATGATTCCCACGGCGTCGTTGACGATCTTGTCGTATTCAGGATCGGACCAGTGGCCGTAGTTGCTGAATTCGCCGGTGCGCAGGATGCCGAACATTTCCATCGGGTCAGACGACGACAGGTACCAGTTCGTGAGGAACAGGTCGATGCCCTCACGCGCCGACGGGTCGGAGAACAACGTCGTGTACTTGTTCGGGGAGATGGTTTCAATGCGCGGCTTGAGTCCGATTGCCGTCGCGGCGGCGGCGGTGGACTGGGCGATCACGTCGAAGGACGCGGTGATCGGCGAGGTGACGATGACGATCTCCTTGCCGGTGGCGCCGGCTTCTTCGACCATCTTCTTGGCTGCCGCCTGATCGTAGGGGTACTTCTTGAGGCCAGAGAAGGCCGAGTCGACGGTGGTTTTGTCGGCACCCTGCCAGACCGACTTGGTGGTGATGGCGTCGGTCACGGTGGCATAGCCCTGCTCGGCAGCCTTGACGAGGCCGTCGCGGTCGAGGGCCATGGTCAGCGCCTGGCGCACTTTCACGTCACCGAGCGCACCCTTGAGGTTGCTCACGATCATGCTGTACACCGCACTGTTCGTGCCGAAAAAGACTTTGCCCTCTCCGGAGGCCTCAAGCGGGGCGATGGCGTTGGACGGAACCATCCAGCCACCGTCGATCTCGCCGGCCTTCCACGCATTGATGCGGGCGTTCGGGTCAGTCATGAAGACGAACTTGACCTCTTTCGACTTGGCAATCAGGTTCTTGTCCCAATAGCCGTCGAAGCGCTCCAGCGTGATACTTTCGCCCGACTTCCAGCCGGCGAATTTGAAGGGACCGGTGCAGTTCACGCCACCCGTGGAGTTGCCGTAGTCCTTGCCATCCTTGGCCAGGGTGGCTGCCGATTCGATGACGCCCGGTGCGCCGGACAACGACTGATTGAACTGGCTGTCCGGGATGGTCGTCGTGACGGTGACCTGCAGGTCACCGGTCTTGTCGATGGAGGCGACGTTTTGGTATGAGCTGGCCCAGAACGAGCCGACGGACGGGTCGATGTGACGGCGCATCGAAGCGACTGCATCGTCGGCGGTCATCGTGGTGCCATCGTGGAATTTCACTCCCGGCCGAAGGTTGTAAACCCAGGTCGTCGGTGTGGGGTTCTCGACTGAAACGGCGAGACCCGGTGATGTGGTGAGATCGGGATTCCAACGGATGAGCGAGTCGCAGACGTTCGACAGGATCTGGTTGTCGGCGTAGTCGAACGCGTAGGCGTAGTCGAGCGAGTAGGGCTCGGCGTAGGTCGACCAGGTGAACGAGTCGAGCTCACCCGACGGCGCCGGGGTGGTGGCGCTCAGTTTGAAGTTCGGTGCGCCGTTGGCGGTTCCGTCGGTCTTCGGTGCGGTGCAGGCGCTCAGTGCGAGCGCTGCCACGACGACGAGCGCCGACGTGGCAAGCACGCGGCGGGAGCGTGGGGTACTGGATGGTGGTGCCAGTTTGAGCATAATGATCTCTCCGAGGTTCGGTGGGGCACTAATTGCTGCGGGCGAAAACCTGGGTGCCGCGCACCCAGGTTGAGGTGACAGTAGAGGTGTAGATGTCGCTCGGATCGAGCTCGAACGGGTTGGGTTCGAGTACGACGAGGTTGGCCAGGTAGCCGGGAATGATGGCCCCGGTGTCGTGGTCACGGTGGTTCACGTATGCGGTTCCCGCCGTGTACGCAGTGAGGGAGGTCGCCAGGTCGAGTTTCTGATTCTCTGGACCAAGCGGTTCGTTCTTCGAGCCGGGCGCGGCCCGGTTCACCGCGACGTGGATGGCGTCGATCGGGTTGGCGCTCGAGACGGGCCAGTCGCTACCCGCGGCAAGCTGGGTGCCGTGGGAGTGCAATTCGCCGAACGGGTAGTGGTGATCTTCGGAATCGGCGGGTAGGAACGGCAGGGTGAGCTCGTCCATCTGGGCCTCGTGAACAGCCCAGAGCGACTGGATGTTTGCGATCGCGTCGAGCGGGGCAAAGCGCCGGGTGTCGTCGCCGGCGATGACCTGCAGATGGGCCAGGTGATGCCGGTTGGTGCTCGGGCCATTGGCCTCGCGGGCGGCCGCAACGGCATCGAGGGCTTCACGAAC
>Ga0075017_100002105_pt1 | contig 12420 bp, 16 predicted proteins | sample AleBraG_ABR_2012_FD_71475 | JGI IMG/M metagenome (GOLD analysis project Ga0075017, IMG submission 71475) | Freshwater sediment microbial communities in response to fracking from Pennsylvania, USA - Alex Branch Run_MetaG_ABR_2012 | ecosystem: Environmental > Aquatic > Freshwater > Creek >...
ACGATCGCGGTGCCCGCAACCCACTTGACCTTCGTCGGTCGCCCCAAGCGACAACGACCCGCGCGGTCGCGCCAAGTCCTGTCGCGCGCGCCTGACGGTCCTCGAGGTTTCGGCGCGGGGCGCGTCAGCGCCCCGCACTCGGATGCTCAGCCTGCTGGCGGAGCGAAAGCGGCGAACGCCTCGTTCAAGATCGCCATCGCGGCACCGGGCTCAACCACTGGCCTGATCTCGACCTCCGAGAACGGCGTGAACGGATTCTCGGCCGTCATTCGGTGCAGCTCTGACGAATCGTCGACGTCGATCACCCCGAAGCCGCCCCCACCGACGAAGAACTCGAGCGTCGAGAAGCGTTTGCCGTACTTCTCGACCCACTGGCCCATCGCTCCCATCAGCATCGCAATCGCCTCCGGAGGAGCCGGATTCCTCGGTCGATAGATGACTGCGACTCGCATGACACCCTCCTCTGCTGGACGCTGAACGCTTCGCCCCGACCGTACTCGATGAGCCCGTGGCAGGTCAACACAACGCTGCTCGCGACCTCGCAGCTGAGGCCCGACGCCAGTCCCAGTTCGCAGTCCAAGCGCGCTCCTCCCGCGTGGCCACGGGCACGGCGGCCCGCTAACGTGTCAAGGCCGTTCGAGAATCGACCCTGTAGCGCCGGTTGAGAATTGACCCGGTGGGGTCGCGGCTGGGGCTTCGTGGTCTCCTCAATGGGCCGCCGTGGCGGCTTGTGCTCATGACAGCGGCGGCATGCCCAGCGCTGCGCGCCAATCGTCGGTGCTGTTGGTCAGCGGGAACGGCGCGCTGGGAACCGCGACGCCGAGCCGCTCGCAGATCGGCTCCCAGCCATCCGTCGGGGTCCATTCGAGCAGCCTGCTCGCGGGAACGCCGGCGCGCACCTGAGAATTGTGGCGCTCGAACGCATCCATCATCGCGGTCGGATTCTCGAAATCGGCAGAGAACCTCGCTCGCATCATCCCGAGGACAGTCTCGAACCATGGAGACAGCTCCGGTGGGAGATGGTCGAGCAGCTGAAAGATCGTGTTGGACGCGCTGCGATACCAGTCCTCAGGATCGCGCACCGAGAGCAGCACAAGCGCATCGGGATTCGCCGCCGAGATCTCGCGCCAAAACGACGCTCCCGGCCAGTCGACCTGTGCTACATAGCCGCCCAAGACCTGCTGCCAATCCACCTCGCGACCTTCGATCGCGTCGGTCCAGCCTCGAATTTGAGCTGGGTCGCTGATGATCTCGAACATGTGGTGGCAGCGCCCTCCGAGCAACTGCTCGAGGGCGAGCTTGAGCGAGTTCGTCCCAGTCCGTCCCACGCCTGCGCCGACTACCTTCAGCGACATCGTGCCTCCCTGGTTGATTGGCCGGTCGCGAAACCGTAGCGATTCGAGACGGCTCGTCCGACGCTCCGCGAGCGGCCCGGAGACGGCTGCGTTTCGCGCGTTCCGGCAGGACTGTCGGTCGGTCCGCTCGTGGCTCGCGACGAGCGGGAGCGTGCGGCCCGACAGGCGCACCTCCAACAAGCCGAGGCCGACTTCGAACCGCTGCCCTTCGACGCGGCCGCAGCACGCGCGTTCGGGCGCGTGGCGGCATCGCTGCGCCGAGCCGGCCGCAAGCCTGCCGCTCGTGCCTACGACGCGATGATCGCCGCGACGGCGCTCGCCAACGAGCTCCCCATATACACGTGCAACCCGGATGGCTTCAGCGGCATCGCCGACCTACACGTCGTGAGCATCCCGACGCCCCCTCGCGCGTAACACCTACCAGCGCAACCGAGGCCGCCATCCGCGTTGCTGCGGGCCGACAACGCAGACCGGCCGGTGCCTGTCAGGTAATCCCCGGCGATGGCTCGCTCGCGGCTGGCGTCGACCACATGGATTCTCCGGCGGGCCAATCGGTCTGGGCGACCCGATCTCGGCCAGCACGTTCGTGTCGTCGGTCTCTACGACGGTCCCGCGCGGACCGCACAGCTTCGACGTCCCTCCTCGCCCTAGAACCCCGCCCCGGCCACGCGTGAGCACTCCTGCTCCCGCGAAGTACCACTCTGGATGGGCTGTCTACGGCTCGCGCTCGGCTGCCGTCTTGCTCGAGATTCGTGCGAGGCGTTCGTCGTAGCTGAGGAGTTCGCAGTTGAGCTCTTGCGCGCAGGCAAGAACGATCGCGTCAGGGAGGCGGAGCCGGCCGTGCGTGACTCGCGCGGCGGCAGCGCGCTCAGCGATGGCTGCCGTGAGCGGGGTGATCGCGATGCCCATCGCCGCAATCGCTTCGCGCGCTTCAGCCAGGCGTCCGGCCCGGGCGAACGCCACGAGCGCCTCGCTGTAGGCGCTCGCCGGCGCCAGTAGCGCGCGTCCGGCGTGGTCGGCGCGCTCAACGTCGTCAACAGCCCGCGTGTGGTGAGCGTCGGCGCTATCCAGCAGTCCGATGAGGACGCTGGCGTCGAGGATCAGCGTTCCCACTCGTCGCGCAAGCTGTCGAGTTCGCCCTCGTTGTAGATGCCGCTGGCTATCCCGGCGTGGCGACGGACGCGGGAACCACGAGCGGCGATGATCAGCTCGCCATCCCCGATCGGACGGACGGTCACTTCCTCCCCTGCCCGCAAGCCGGCAGCGCGCATCGCTTCGACCGGGAGCGTGACCTGATTCTTGGACGAAACTCGAGCCACGCCTTTACTTTAGCACCAAGAATCGTAAAGGACGACAACGACGCCTCGACTTGCTCCTCCTCGCGTGTGCGGTAGCGCTCAGTCCAGGTCGAACGCGGCCTTTATCCCCTCACTGAGATGTCGCTCCTGGCTGTCGAGGAGTGCTCCGATCTGGGCGCCGAGCGCCTCGACGGGGATCGTGGCGATGTTGTCGCAGCTGACGACCGATGGCTGCGTGAGGCCATTGGCGGTATCGACGGGGACCTCGCTGGACAGGCCGCGGATGGTCGTCGTGATCGGCGCGATCGTCACCGTGCGCAGGTGTGGGCGTACGAGCTCGCGCGTGAGCACCAGCACGGGCCGGGCCTTGTCGAGATGCGCCACGTGGATCGGGCGCACTATTCGAGCGGCCTGCTCAGCCCCGCGACGTGTTCGGCGAGTCCCGCAAGCTCTGGGTCCGGGCCTGTTCGCGCCAGGATCGCCGCGTCGCGGGCTGCGAGCATCCGGCGGCGCTCGCGTTCCAGGGCGCGGGCGACCACTGCCGCGCGGCTCCGGCCAGCACCGGTCTCGACCAGCCCGTCGACGAATTCGACGAGGTCGTCAGGAAGGCGAACCGCGATCTGCCTGCTCATCCCATCACGGTACCAATCTGGGAGCAGAACCAAAGCCCACAGCGCCAAGCGCGCCTGCTCCTCGCGCGTTGCAGCAGCGGCGCGTGCTCAGCGCGAGCTGGTCGACACGATGAGGACGTTGCAGCGAGCTTTGTGGGAGACGCTGTTCGGGACGCTCCCCAGCACCCGCTTGGCGCCGTGCATGCCCTGGTTGCCGACGACGATCAGGCTCGCACCCACCCCTGCGGCGACCTCGAGAAGGGCGTCCGCCGGGTTTCCGCCAGCGAGGTGAGTTCGCACCGGCACGTCCTCCGCGCGGACCGCCGCGGCAGCCCCAGCAAGCATCGCCTCCACCGCGTCCGCGTTGCCCTCCACTGGCATCACAAACTCCCCGCTGAGCGCGCTCAGCGCACTTGGCCGCGGGTCGTACGCCGACACGATGTGGACCTCGGCCCCCAGAGCCCGGGCCAGCCTGGCCGTCACCGTGACCGCGCGCATGGCCGTCTGGGAGCCGTCGGTTCCCACCACGATCGATTCCCTCAGGTCAGCCTCCACAGGAGGCATCGTACGGCGCAGACCGAGCCATCGCGATCACGCGTGCCGTCACTGCGCGCTTGACCACGCTGCGCCGCTGCCGATCGCGCCGAGTAACGAGCCGACCAGGTGGGCGGTGACTGCTGCAGTTCCAGGAAGCAGAAGCGAGCCGGGCGCCGGGTGGACGACTGCGGGTCCCCTCGTCCTCGGCAGGAGCGTCCCGCCGTGGCCGGCGGGACGCTCGGTTGAGTGCGTACTCGGAGCCGCGCCGATTCGGTGCGAGAGGGGTCAATCGGCGCTCAGTGGCGGGCCCAGCAGCGACATGTCGTGTTTCTCGAAGATTGCAGCGACGACCGCTCGGTCGGGTGTGCCGTTGCGGGTTGCGGGGCCGAGTTCTTCGTAGAAGTGGTGCCCGCCGCCGGGTGTGTAGACGACGATGATCTCGCCCGACGTGTCGGTCAGATTGAGGAAGGCGTGCGGAACCTTGGACGGCAGGTACGCGAAGCCGCCTTCATCGAGCTCAAAGATCTCCTCGCCGATCCTTACCTTGAAGCGCCCGCTCAGGACGTGGATTGTCTCCTCCTGCTTGTGGTGGACGTGCAGCGGGGGCCCGCCGTGCGGCGCGACTTCGACGGTGAAGTAGTCGAAGGCGCCTCCGGTGTCCTCACCGGTGACCTTGAAGACGAGGTCGCGCCCCGGACCCGACTGGAGCCGCAGACCTTCGTTTGCGGCCAGGACGGTGTACTCGGCGGTAGTGGTTGTCATTGCCGTCTCCTCTCGCGGGGCTGCTACATTATTTGCCGTACGCAAACAATACCGGAGAGTATTTGCGGATGTCAAGTAGTTTCGGGATCGAATCTAGAGGCGCGCTCGACCTCGACGGCGCGCCCGAGCCGAACCCGTTGACGCCCGCCGAGTTCGGCGCCTGGCGCGGCATGCTCCGCGTCCACGCGACCGTCTTTCGGGCGCTCGACCGCGCACTGCTTGCCGGCCACGGCTTTGGCATCGACGCCTACGGGGTACTCATCACGCTCGTCACCGCCCCGGGCGCAACGCTCCCGATCGGGGAGCTCGGCGAGCGACGCAACCTCACCCCGAGCGGCGTCTCAAGATCGGTCGACCGGCTCGCGAAGATCGACCTCGTCGGGCGGAACACCAACCCGGACGACAAGCGCAGCCTGCTCGTCGGACTGACACCGCACGGCCTCGCCCGCCTTCGCGCCGCGCAGGTCACCCACCACGCGGTCGTCCGCGAGCTCCTGCTCGACCACCTCGACGAGCGAGATCTCAAACGACTGGGCGAACTATGGGAGAAGGTGATGCCCGGCTCGGTCTCGAGCCCCATCTGGCCGCTGTAGAGAGCACACACACGATCCGCGTCGCCTTCGCGTCGATGCGAGCGAGTCGGCGGCTGCTCACACTCCCACCTTGGGCGAGGTCGAGGCGCCGAGGGTCAGCGGTTCGGCGCTGTCGCTTTCACCACGCCAAAGCAACAGCCCGCTCCGTCCCCGGCGGCGCGACCGCTCCCGCGTGATTCCGGGCGCCGGGGCGTTGTCGCTGTTCGCGCCGAGCGGCAACATGCGCCATCGTATGGACGTGGCGACTGCACAGACGCTGACGATGCTCGAGCTGCCCGACGGCGCCGCATGGGCACACTGGCTGGGCGCCAATCACGCGCGCTCGGCGGGCGTGTGGCTGAAGATCGCAAAGAAGGGTTCGCCGCGCGTGACCGTGACACAAGCGAAAGCGATCGATGAGGCGGTCTGCTTCGGGTGGATCGACGGACAGCTTGGCCGCCACGACGCGCACTTCTTCCTGCGGCGCTTCACGCCTCGCCGATCGGCCAGCGTGAAGGCCCGGTGACCGGGCCGGTTCAGATCCCGGCGCAGAGCCGTGCGTACGGTCGATGCGTCGGATCGACAGCTATGACGAGAGGGGGTGGCAGATGAGCACGCAGCAGAACATCGAAACCGTCAAGGAGCTGTACGCGGCGTTCGGCCGCGGCGACGTGGACGCAATCCTCGACCGGGTCACCGACGACGTCGACTGGGCCACGGACGCCGCGATCGAGTCGGCGCCCTGGTACGGTCCGCGACACGGGAAAGCTGAGGTCCCGAGCTTCTTCGCGGGGATCGCGCAGACCGGTCCGGTCACCGAGTTCACACTCGTCAGCATCGCCGGCAACGACGACGGCGACGTCCACGCCTTCATCCGCTACGCCTTCACCGTCACGGCGACGGGTAAGGACGTCGCGATGAATCTCCACCACTACTGGCGCTTCCGCGACGGCAAGGTCAGCTACGTCCGCGCCTCCGAAGACACCGCGCTCGTGGCGGCCGCCTTAACGCCCTAGCACCCGGAGCCGCGGGCGGCTGTGTCCAGCTCACCGACTTCGGTGGCGGTCATGCGAGACACGGTCGCACGGTGTCAGATAAATCAGACCCGCTTCTGGAGGATCGCTCGAGTGCCGGCGTGATTGGTGCGCGATCGGGCTGGCGGTGGCCGGCTGTGGCCGCCCAAGCGACCTGTGCGCTCACAGCCGACACGTGCTCGCGCCAGTGCCGCACGAGCAACGCGGGGATCCTGCTCCGCGGGGCGGTCCCATGAGGCTCCGCCGGCGGCGGTAATCATCCAGCGTCGATCGCGCAAGGCGTCGGCGGGCAGGGGTTCGTGGCTCGCTGGCCCGCCATGCCGCGCAGGTCCTCGAGACCCCGGGCGCTCGAGTACGTCCGCCCGGGCGACCCGCCGACGGCTCGGCACCTGGACATGGGCTTGACGGCGCTCGAATCGCCAACTACAGGAAGCGGTCGCCGCCGCCGACGGCGAGTGACTGCCCGGTGATGAACGCGGCGCCGCGGCTGCCGAGGTACGCGACTGCGTCGGCGATGTCCTCGGGCACGCCCCGGCGCGGGATGCACTGCGTCGGGACGACGAGATCGAACAGTTCGTCGATGTGCTCGCGCGCGAGGTTCTGCTCGCTGCCGATCAGGCCCGGCAGGATGCAGTTCGCCGTGATCCCGTGCGGCCCGCCCTCACGTGCCAGCACGCGTGTCAGCCCGATCACGCCCGCCTTGCTGGCGACATAGGAGGCGAGCGCCGGCGGTCCGATGAGAACCGTCTCGGACGCGATCGCCACGATCCGCCCATAGCGCTGCTGCTTCATCGTGGGCAGGACCGCCTGCGTGCAGATGAATGCTCCGTCGAGGTTGACGGCGTTCACGTGCCGCCAGGTTGCCAGTGACAGCTCCTCGAGCGGCATCTCCGGGAACGCGGCCGCCATCATCACGAGGACGTCGATGCTCCCCGCCTGCTCGTGGAAGCTTCCGACCGCGCGGCGGACCGCGTCCTCGTCGCTGACGTCGGCCACGTAGCCGTGCGCATCGTGGCCCTGATCGCGCAGCTCGCGCGTCGCGACGGCCAGGCGCTTGTGGTCGATGTCGATCAGGCCGACGAGCGCTCCCTCTCGAGCAACGCGCACGGCCGAGGCGTACCCGAGCCCGTTCGCGCCGCCCGTGATCAGAACGCTCTGTCCGGCGTAGCGTCCCGCGCTGAAGTCGGTGGGCTCCATTGATGCAGATCATAGGGCGGGGTCGCGTCGTCGCCGCGGTGTAGCTGGGTGGGATGGCCGTCGACGACCTCTCAGGGTCCGGCCACGACGGCGTCCCGGCGGACAGCGGCTCTGCGAGCAGCCAATCGCCGCGCGAACCGCGCGACGGCCGGTTCAGGCCTGCGGCTGATCCTGACCGCGGAGGGCGCGGAAGAAGTCGGTGATGTCTGCGGCCAACAGCTGCGGCTCCTCCATCGCGGAGAAGTGGCCGCCCGCCGGCAGGTGGCTGACGTTGCGCAGGTCGTAGTAGGTCTCGTTCCACTTGCGCGGCATCACGAAGACCTCACGCGGGAACAGGGCCAGGCCGGTCGGGGCGCGAACGATCGGCGTGGCGTCGTCGATCGCCTTCCACGGCTTGCGCGCCGCCTCGGCGTAGTAGCGGGCGGCGGTCACGTAGGTCTCGGTCAGCCAGTAGAGCATCGTCGAGGTGATCAGTTCGTCCTTGGTGAAGCGCCGCTCGATGTCCCCGCCACAATCGCTCCACGTGCGACGGATCTCAGTCATCCACGCCAACTGGGCGACGGGCGAGTCGTGCAGCCCGTACGCCTGCGTCTGCGGGTCGAGGATGTGGGTGCCGCTGGTGTGGCTCGCCGCCTCCGCTATTGCCCGGACGTTCTCGTCGAAGTGATGGGCCTCGTCAGCCTCGAACTCCTCCCTGCCCGGCAGGGGCTGACCACCCCAGATCTCCATCGGCGCGGCCATCGTCATGTGGACGCCGATCAGATGCTCCGGGTAGCGGTGCCCCATCGCGGAGGTCACCATCGTGCCCCAGTCGCCGCCCTCCGCCGCGAAGCGGTCGTAGCCCAGGCGCTCGCGCATGAGCGTCACCCACAGTTCCGCGGTACGTTCGAAATTGACCCCGGTTGTGCGCAGCGGGCTGGAGAAGCCATACCCAGGCAGCGAGGGGATGATCACGTCGAAGGCATCCGCGGGGTCGCCGCCGAAGGCAGCCGGATCGGTCAGCGGGCGGATCAGCTTGTGGTAATCCCAGAAGGTCATCGGATAACCGTGGGTGAAGATGATCGGCGTCGGCGACGGGCCGCGCCCGCGCTCGTGAACGAAGTGGATCGGGATGTCGTCGATCGTCGTCTTGAAGTGCGCGTACTCGTTCATCGCGCGCTCCTGTGCGCGCCAGTCGTAGACCTCCAGCCAGTAGCGCACCACCTCCTGGAGATATGCGCTGTTCGCGCCGTAGCTCCAGTCCTCGTTATCGAGGTCCGACGGCCAGCGCGTGTGCTCGAGACGCCGACGCAGGTCATCGAGGTCGCCCTGCGCGATGTCGATGCGGAACGGGACGACCACGATCGCGAAACCCTACAGGCGTTCTGCGCAGGGCCCGCGTTGCGCCACCCGCAGCCGCGTCTGCAGCGCTCGCGCCGCGGCGGCGCACGCCCCCGACGCGCCGTGTTGCTCACCCCACGGCCACGCGTCTCGGTTCGGAATGCGGATCCGGGTGACCGGGCCGTGTTGCTCAACGCCAGGAAGGTGCCGGGAACGCGCGGCACCATCGGTCACATCGTCGTCGCCACGTCCGGGGTCTGGGTGATCGACGTCAAGATGCACGCGGGCTCGGTCGAGCATCGGTATCTCGGTGGCCTGTTCCGGAGCGATCGTTGGATCGATGTCGGGGGTCGGGACCGATCCACACGTGCTGACGGCCTCGGCTGGCAGACCGGCGCGGTGGGCAACCCACCTGGCCGGGCCGAGGTTCCCACCACTGCCGCCGTCTGCTTCGTGGGCGCGCAGTGGGACTCGTCGCGAGGCCCTTCCAACACAGCGGCGTCTGGGTGGCCTGGCCGAAATGGTTGGCCGAGACGATCGCCGAACAAGGGCCGCTCACCCCGCGGATGTCTCCGACCTAGCCCGCCGGATCGCGGCCGGGCTGCCTCCAAAGGCCCGCTGACGCGGACGGAGCCTTGGCATTGCGCGTCCTGAGCATGCGACACGCGTGTCCGCTGCTGGCGAGCGGCCGTATGATCTCGATCGCCAGCGAGATCCATTCGTGTGTCCAATCCGCGCGAGCGTCGTGCCTGATCGGGAGATGACCATGAGCAACGAGCCTGCAACCATCGTTCTCATCCACGGTGCGGGTGCCGGCCGCTGGTGCTGGGAGCCGATGATCCCGCTGTTGGAGGCCGCCGGCCACGCTGTGATCGCGCCGTCGCTTTCGGGCTGGACCGATCGCAGGACGACGCTCGATGACCACATCCGCGAGGCGCGCGCGTTGCTGGAGGAACATGACCTGCGCGACATCGTCCTCGTTGGGCACTCATACGGCGGCATGGTGATCACCGGGCTCGCCGAGGAGGTCCCTGAGCGGATCGCGCAGCTGGTCTTTCTCGACGCCGTCTATCCGCGCGACGGCGAGGCGAGCTTTGACTGCCTGCCCGAGCTCGCGGCGATTCTCGTCCCGCTCGCCGTCGACGGCTTGATGCCGGCCCCGGCAGCGCAGGACATGGGGGTCGAGGACCCGCAGCAGATCGAGTTCGTGCGGCGCCACCAGCTCTCGATCCCGCTCGGCTGCCCCCTGACGCCGGTGCGGCGCAGCGCCGCGCAGGACGCGATCCCGCGCAGCTATGTACTGGCGACGCGCTCCGGGATGGACGCGATGGCGGAGCGGGCACGCGGCGAGGGTGTGCCCTGCTACGAGATCGACGCCACGCACATGCTGACGATCACCGCGCCCGCGGAGACCGCGGCGCTGCTGCTCAGGCTCGCCGTCGGGGGCGCGGCACCGGGGAGCTGATCGAGGAGCGGGCCCGCGCCACGCGTCCGACTTGCGCATCGTGCTGTGGCGTTGACAGCTGCGTCCGCGCCATCGGGAGACGCACCCGCGCGCGGCGGGTCGGCGAGCCACGGTCGCTGTGGCGAGCGCCGCGTGCGCGACCGGCTGCCCGGTCGGCGATCGGTGATCACCGCCGCGGGAACCCACCGGGGAGCACTCGATTCCGAGCACGCCGGGGAGGCGCCTCGCGAGCCTCTGCCCGGCGGCGAGCCGATCTCCACCGGGTGGCGGCGCGAGGCCGCGATCGAGGACGGTTGCAGAACTGAACGCGTTCACGTAGCGTTGCGCCACGCTGCGCACTCGATGTGCCGCATCACCGCGACCCGCTGAGGTGACCCGATGGAGCTCGCGAACATGGATGTCGGTATCGGCTTGCCGAGCGGCATCCCGGGTGCGACGGCGACAGAGGTCCTTGACTGGGCGCGGCGGGCGGAGGCTCGGAGGTTTGCGAGCGTTGCGGCGTGGGACCGCATGGTGTTCGGAAACTGGGAGCCGTTGATCGCCCTGGCAGGCGCGGCGGGCGTCACGCGGCGCGTTCGACTGGTCACCACGGTTCTCAATATTCCCTATCGCGGCAACTCGGCTCTGCTCGCAAAGCAGGCGGCGACGATCCAGGTGCTCTCCGATGGCCGTCTGGTCCTCGGCGTCGGCATCGGCCCGCGCATCGACGACTTCACCGCGTCGGGCACGTCGCATCATGGCCGGGGAGCGGCGATGGACGCCGCGCTCGATGATCTCACGCGGATATGGGAGGGTGAGCCGCGGGGTTATGCGGGCGCGATCGGTCCCCGGCCCACGCCACCGCCAGCGCTGCTGATCGGCGGCTTCTCGGATGCCAGCTTCCGCCGGGTTGCCCGGTATGGAAGTGGGTGGATCGGTGCCGGCGCCCCCGACTTCTTCGCGCTCAACGCCGAGAAGGTGCGGGCAGCGTGGCGCCAAGCCCAGCGACCAGGGGAGCCGCGACTGGTCACGGCCGCCTTCTTCGCGCTCGGGGACCATGCGCAGGAGGCCGCGAGCCGCTTCCTCCTGGACATGTACTCATACCTCGACAAGAGCAACATCCTGCTTGCGGGCGACCTTCTCAGTCACCTCAGTGCGCAGAACCTCGCGGACGCCGCGCTCACGACCGTCGAGGCAGTTCGCGGTGCACAACGTGCCTTCGCGAGCGTCGGCTGCTCCGAACTGATCCTGCTGCCGGCCAGCACAGACCCCGGGCAGGTCGACCTCCTCGCCGACGCCCTCGCCTGAGGACCACGCCGCGATCCTGCTCGCCCCGGCGACGGCTGCGCGCGGCGCGAAGGGCAAGAACGGGACGAACGAGACGACCGGTGCAGCGGGAACGAACGGCGCCAACGGCGCGACTGGGGCGAGCGACGCGGCCCATCCCTTGACGGGACCGCCGAAGCGGTGCCTGCACTCACGACGCCCGCTCAGGTGGGGAGGTCCGAGGAGCGGCGAGCGACGATGGGCCGCGCCACCGAGGGCTCCGGGCGGAGGTCCGTGTCACAACCTTCATGCACCGTCGCCGGTAGATAGCCCAGTCACGCGGGGGGTGGCCGCCCGTGGTATCTCGCGATCGAGGTCGCCTCGCGCGCCCAGGCCACCGCCGATTGCGCCCAGCGGACCGCCGTCGGCCGATCGACGATGCCGGGGGCAATCTCGCCGCAACGCAGGCTGGCGAGGTAAGGCGTGAGCCTCGGCACATCGTCCAACTCCACCGGCAGTGGCGTGCCGGCGTGATCGGCGAGAGCCGTGAGCAATTCGAGGTCGTGGGTAAACGGGTGGTCGATCCCGCTCGACGTCAGGACCGCCTTGATCGCCTTCTCGACAGCCTGCTGAGCGTGGAATCCGACGATCGCATCGACACCCCGGCCACCTCGAGTAACGCGCTGGCGGCGGCAACGTCATCGGCGGCACGGTCGGGTAACTGCGCTGCCAGTTCGCGCCCGCCGTCGCCCATCAGACGGTCAGGACGCGCCCGTCGGCGAGAGCCGCGTGTACCAGGCTGCCGCGGACTCGATACGGGTGCTGATCCAGGTCGGCGACGCCGACACGCAGACCGCGACCGGCGACGCCAACGAGTTCTGGCAGTGGTTGGCGTCGCATCCGCCGGCGCGCAAATACTTCGAGGTAATCCGCTCGACGCCCCAGCTGAGGGCCGATCACGCCGCGCCGCACACCTACAACCCAGCAGCCCAACGCGCGTTCTGGCTACCACTCGACCGGCTGA
>Ga0075017_100002107_pt1 | contig 12413 bp, 13 predicted proteins | sample AleBraG_ABR_2012_FD_71475 | JGI IMG/M metagenome (GOLD analysis project Ga0075017, IMG submission 71475) | Freshwater sediment microbial communities in response to fracking from Pennsylvania, USA - Alex Branch Run_MetaG_ABR_2012 | ecosystem: Environmental > Aquatic > Freshwater > Creek >...
CCGGCATCGGCGCGTAGCCCTGACCGAGAGCCAGGTCCTGACCAAACGTGGTCGCGGTCGACTTGCCGCCGCCCTGGTGGGTGATGAAGTCGAGGAACTTGACGATAGCGATTCCGGTGTTCAAGGTCGCCTGGTTCTTCTTCACGACGGCGTAGCTGAATCCAGCGATCGGGTACGAGGTCGCACCGGTCGCGTTGTTGATCGAGAAGCCCTTGATCGAGCTCAGCTTGAATCCGCCGTGCGCCTTGATGTACGCGAGACCCGCGGTAGCGGCGGCAGTGATGCCCGTCGCCGTGGGCGCCACAGCCTTGCCAGCGGCGTTAACGATGAGCGCGGTCGGGTTGCCGTTGAGCAGGGCGTAGCCGTACTCCACGTAGCCGATGCCACCGTTGATCGCCCGAACCGACGCATCGAGTGCGGCCGAGTTCGAGTTGGTCGCCACGGCGTGCGTGAAGGCGTTGGCCGTCGCCGCAGGGAAGTCCGTCTTGTCGACACGGCTCAAGTAGTCCGTGTACATGAAGGTCGTACCCGAACCCGAGGTGCGGCTCTCGACGTTGATCAACTGGTGCGGGAGCAGCGTCTTTCCTCCAGCAACCAGATGCGGGTTGAGGTGAGTGATCGCCGTGTTGTCCCAGTAGGTGATCTTGCCGTTGAAGATCTGGCCGAGAACCGGACCGCTCAGAGTCAGCGGGTACACGTGGATCAGATTCTTCAACTGAGTGGTCTCAAGTGAGCCCAGGTTGTAGATGATCGACACTCCACCGAGCGCGACCGGAACCTGAACGTAGTTGGCCAGCGAGTCAGACGGATTCGCCGAACCAGGTCCAACGTCAGGCGTGCTCAAGATGTTGAGCGGGAAGTCGGAGAACCCGATGTTGTACGCACCGCTAATCGCGTTGGCACGGCCGGTTCCGGACTTCGTCGACTGGTAGGCCGAGAAGGCGTTCTTGTGGGTGTCACTCTGCCACTGGGTCTCCGCGGCGAGAACCAAGGGATAGTCGAAGCTCGATCCGCCCAAGTTCAGCGTGGTGGGTGGTAGCGCCTTGAGCTTGAGGTCGTTCTTCATAATGGAATCGACCGTGGCTCCGGCCGGAATGGCCGTAGCCAGGAGACCCGCGGTGACCGCAATGGCACCGATGGTCCCTCGTAGGGATTTCTTCAACACACTTTCCTCCTGAGAAAGTCCAAATCGGATTGGCTGTGAGCTTCCCGCGGCGATTCGGTCAGAGGCATCTGACTTGAGTCGACTTGCTGGCCCGCCGTCAACATAAGAAACCGAAGTAACGCGCTAGTGATCCACGGGCTTTGCAAAGGTGAAATCTTGGGTGAATTTAGTGATCTGGATGACCCAGTCGCTGCAGAAGCCCGAGTCGAACGTCGGGCCACTCGTCGGAAACGATTGAAAAATAGGCAGAATCGCGAATAGTTCCGTCGGGTGCTCTCATATGCGCACGTCGGACTCCTTCGAATTTGGCACCGATTCGCTCGATCGCCTGACGCGATCGCAAGTTTCGGGAGTCTGTCTTCAGACTTACTCGAAGTACCTCCCAGCAGTCGAAAGCGTGTGAAAGCATGAGCAGTTTGCACTCGGTATTCACTGCCGACCTTTGGACGCTGCTCGCGTACCAGGTACCGCCAATTTCGACGGCTCGAGGTGGCGTTTCTGGATCAGGGAGTCGCGCGGGCGCGACAAAGCGGTCGACAAGGTACTCGATATCGAGGTATCGGGTTTGACCGACGATTCGACCGGTATTTACATCCTCAACAACTAAGGGAATGGAGCGACCTTCGTGAAGCTCTTCGAGTTGTGTTGCGACATGCTCTCTAACCTGAGCCAAAGTTCCGGGAACCCACGTGTATGCGTACGTAGAGCGGTCCTCGGTCGCCGCGGCCAAGATGCCTTCCGCATCGCTCTCTCGAACGGTACGCAAGTGCACGAAGTACCCGGTGAGGTCAACAGCGCGCCACATTGCCACGACGGTAGTTCTCAAACTGGTTCACGATTTGTGGATCACCAAGTACAAGCCCCAACCGATCAGCGCCGCAGTCGATAGAAGTGCGAACGCGACTACTCCTTGGTACGCAACCCGAACCGGGCCGGACTGGTCGCGACGCGATTGCGAAAGAGCCTGTGTACCGATCGAAAGCAACGTCACGATCAATAAACCAGCTACCAAAGAAAACACGAAGATTTCGGCCAAGGTGTTCCAGGCGATCAGTGGAGTCGCCTTCGTCGCCATTACCATCACGCCACCTCGCTTGACAGCGGTGGTAGAGATTCCTCACCAGCGACCCTGGGCTCCCACGGATCGTTGACGTTGTCGGGAGTGACCGCGCCACGACGAGACCGCGCGAAAACGGCGACACAGTAGCCAATGAGCGCCAACCCGGTCACGAAAACACCAGCAGTCTCGTTGAAGATCGACTCAAGGCCAAAGGCGAGCGCTCCGCAGATGCCCGCCGCCGGCAACGTGACAATCCACGCTGTGCCTACTCGACCCAACAATCGCCAACGAACCAGGTGCGGCGGCGCGCCGAGGCCCGACCCGACAATTGAACCCGTTGCTACGTACGTGGTCGATAAAGGCAGTCCAAAGTGACTGGACGACAATATGACCGTCGATGAAGCGATCTGAGACGAAAATCCCTGCGTTGCACTCAGATGAGTTACCCCGTGACCCATCGTGCGGATGATTCGCCATCCGCCCACGTACGTCCCACCGGCAATGGCGAGTCCACACACGATCACCACCCAAGTAGGAGTCGAGGAACTCGCTGACAGCGAACCGTTTGCGATGAGCGCCAGTGTGATGATGCCCATGGTCTTTTGCGCATCATTGGTTCCGTGGGCGATCGAAAGCAGCGCCGACGAACCAATCTGGCCGACTCTGGTTCCCGCATCAAGTGAACGACGATCGGTACCGCGAAGAATCAACCGCGCAAGCAAGAGAGCAGTACCCGCCACGACGAGGGCGATGATCGGAGCCGCGATTCCAGGAGCAACCACGAGTGAGATGATTCCGTGCCAATACACGGCTTGCGAACCAGCGTGAACCAGCATTGCCCCGACTACGCCACCGATCAACGCGTGGCTCGAGCTGGATGGTACGCGTAGGAACCACGTAGTCACGTTCCAGAAGATCGCTCCGACGAGTCCCCCGAAAATAACCGGGAGTGTGACGTAGGCCGGATTGACAATATGACTAGCGATCGTTGCGGCAACTTTGAGCGATAGGAATGCTCCGACCAGATTCAGGGCTCCGCTCATTGCGACTGCGACTCGTGGTGGCATGGCCCGCGTCGCAATGGTTGGTGCTACTGCGTTCGCTGTGTCGTGAAATCCATTGGTAAAGTCGAATCCGAGGGCCGTCACGATGACGATCGCCAAAATGAGCGAGTTGTGCACGCTGGATGTCTAGCAACCAGGCGCACCCTGCGTCACTTTGGCCCCACGGTCAAATTACCCATTCGTCACACATTTCACTCTCCGGTTACCTTTACCTCATTCACGCTTTGCCCGAGACATCTGAACTGCGTCGCAGGGCGCGATCAGATCGGAGTTTGAAGTCTTTGAGCTCCAATGACGATCATGGTGTCGGAGTTCGCCACGCGACATTCAATGCTGACATCGTCGTTGAAATAGTCGTTCAATTGCGGTGCGCGTGAATCAAGTACCACGGATCGCGGCAATTGGCCAAGACCGATGTCGTCAGTAATCGGCTCGTCAATTATGACTGCGGGTACTTCGCGAATGCCGGCGAGCCACAGAGAAAGCGCTCGATGGTGGCCATCAACCAAAACGAGGACTCCTTCCGATCGATGGACCGTGACTCTCGACGGCCTAGCTTGGACAATGAATCCAAAGAGCTGCGTTCCCTCCGTGCCTTCCCCGACTGGTCCGGCGTACCGCCCGACAACGTCGATGTTCGCGTCATTGCCTCTGACTATCCACGTTCGATTCCGATTGTCATATCCGACGACGGGCGGCCTACCGGGGTTCAGAGGTACGCACAACTCAATGAGTTCCGACAGCTGAGGCGGACTTTCGAGAAAAGTGACGCGGAGGTCGTCGACGGACACGACGCTCTGGGAAACGATGACTTCGTCAAGATTTACGAGAGCGACGAATCCGTTAGTAGCGGCAACTGTCGCATCGATCTCTCGAATTTCACGGCCGCGGTCGATGAGAGAACGTTGAGTCCCGTCGATGCTGGCCGAAGGGATACGACCCGGACGTGTTGCCACGACCCTCCGACAGCGCAACAACTCAGGAGTGACAGCCTCAGCGACATCGTCGCCGAGGTGTTCCACCATCTCATCAGGAATCCAACCAACTAAGGCTCGCGCGATCCGCCGGCGATCGGTTTGCGAGTTTGGAGCCCTGCTCAGACGAGGGTCCAACCTTCATGCACAATGGTCACCTTCTCGGTCAATTTCACTGCTTTGACTTCGGGAACATTCCAGTCTGGCCCAGACCATGAGCTTGGCCACGCATTAACAAGAGTCAAACGCCCGATCTGGGAAAGGTTGCGACCTCGCAAGGTCAACACGACCTCCAACGGGATTGCCTGAGGATCATTTGTTCCGGCGACCGTGGTACCCGCGAACCACTTTCGCAGCGTCGTGTCTCCGTCAAAGGTCCGCTCCACCATGGTGTCATTCGATGAGTTTCGATTGTCACGCGTGAAGTGACGGACGCCCGACGAGTCGACGGTTCGAATCACACCCACTGACTGAGTTACCGTGCTGACGGAACTCACTTTGCCCAGTGCCTTGCCACCCACCGTCATGGTGATCGACGTCGGGATATGCACCACGCCGAGGTGATCGACCACGGCACCGGCCTCGTCCCCCAGTGATCCGGCGGCCGCAAAGAACGTCGCGGCCCCTACCGCCACCGCGCCCGTGGCCTTCAGTACGTCGCGGCGCGACGAAGCGCCATCGACCTTTCCTTCATCCATCAGCTCCCCCTCTGGTGGCTCCAGCCTCGTTCACTGGAATGGTTGATTGAACCTATACCCGCCCGTACTCGCGATGACTGTCACTCGACGATGTCAATGGCGAACTCGGGGCAGTTGGCTGAGGCGAGCCGGGCTCTGTCCTCTAGCTCAACGGGCACGTCACCGTCGATGCGAACGGTCGACTGGCCGTAGTCGTCGACGTCGAAAAGCTCGGGCGCCAGTGCATAGCAACGAGCGTGTCCCTGGCACTTCGACGCGTCGACCGTGATCCTCATGGGAACACCACCGGCAGCACCCGAGGACCCCGGACCTGGCCTCCGGCCCACGTAACTTCCGCCCCGTCAGCCATCTGGAACGTGGGAATCTGGCGCAGCCACTCCTCGATGGCGACGCGCAACTCCATTCGCGCCAGGTTGGATCCCGCGCAGCGGTGGATCCCCGAACCGAAGGCGACGTGGCGGTTCTGAATGCGATCGAGGATCACCTTGTCGGCGTCCTCAAAGAACGCCGGGTCGCGGTTGGCCGACGGAAAGTTCATCAGGACCTTGTCACCCTCGTGCATCGGGCATCCCTTGAACTCAGTGTCGTGGGTCACCACTCGAGCCATGGTCACCGGGGAGTAGGCACGAAGGAACTCCTCGATTGCCGTGTCCATCAGCTCCGGTTCGGCCACCAGTCGCGCCGTGTCATCGGGATTGTTGGCGAGGTGCCACAGTGACGAGCCAATCGCGCTCCACGTGGTGTCGATGCCCGCAATGAGCACCAAGGCGGCGATTCCAATAACGATCCCTTCGTCGATAGGCGCACCCTCATGCTCGGTGTGCACCAACTCGCTGATGAGATCGTCGCGGGGGTCCTCGCGGCGACGCGCGACCTCTTCGACCAGGTAGTTGATAATTCCTTCGACTCCCCGTCGAACGCGATCGCGATCGTCGGCGAACTCGAGAACGTCCCTCACCCAGCCCGTAAAGGTGTCCGACAGAGAGTCGGGAACACCCAGGATCTTGGCGATGATTCGAACCGGAATCTGCTGCGCGTAATCGGCGGCGGAGTCCGCGTGACCAGCCTCGATGAAGCCGCCGATCAGGTTCTGGCACAGCTCGCGCGTGACAACTTCGTATTCATCGACACGCCGGTGGCTGAACCAAGGAAGCAAGAGCCGCCGCGTCCACGTGTGAAGTGGCGCGTCAGAGCTGATAGGGGGCAGTCCGTACTCGAGAACGAGATCGCCCTCTTCGGGCTCCTCCTCGGGGGCTATGACACCCACCTCCAGGGAGCTGAAAGTCTTGACATCGTGGGCGGCTGCTGTCACGTCCTCGTACGTCGTCAGCAGCCAGGCGCCGTGGCGACGCTCGGTGCGAGCCACCGGGCAGACCTCGCGGAGCTGGTCCCAAATCGTGAAGGGATCCAAGACGTACGCCGGATCCATGACGTCGAAGTCCGTTTCCCAGTCCTTAACTGGAGCACGTTCCATGTCATTCCCCCTGTATCTGCAGAGCAGTAGACGTCAGTTTGTCACGTGCAGCAGGGCCGGTCGAGACCCCCTGGTGATGTGCCCACGACGTCGCCCCCACACGCGGCCACTCCCGAAGAAGCCCGGGCGTCCCGTTGGCCGATCGTAAAGTCGGATCAATGTCGAAAGTGCCGACAACACGGGGTGTGCATCGCGTCGTCCTCGCCGTTTTGGCGGTGTTGCTGGGAGGAAGCGCCACTTTCACGAGTGCCGCCGATGCGTCGTGGCCCCTGCCAAAGCCGGGGTCGACCCAGGAGATCTCGAGTTTGGTTGCCGCATCGGCCTCGATTCGATCAGCCCCCGCGCAACTCGTGCCTCCGCTGGTTCAAGCGGCGGCCGATACGCCGGCCGTCTACTTCCCGGCCACCACGGTGAGTTGCATCGGCACCGATCGATGCGCCTTTGGCGACGTCTCGTCGCACCGAGTCATCTTGCTCTTGGGCGACTCCCACGCGCGGATGTGGCTACCGGCCCTCGTTCCCGAGGCTCGACGACTCAAGTTGCGACTCGTCCTCGAATGGCTGCCGGCCTGCCCCACGTCAGCCGTCGCGGTCCTCGAGCCCGCCACGGGCCGTCCGTACTACTGGTGCTCGAAGTTCAGAAACGAAGCTGTCGCCGATGTTCGCAGGATCAAACCCCTGTTGGTGCTGCTCACCGACCGCACAGCTGGAGTTCACGACACCTCCGGTCATCCGATCCCTCACTCACTCTGGCGACGAGGCGAAGAGGCGATGATCGGAGCACTTCGCACGACTACGACGCGAGTCGCGATCATTGGCGACATAACGCGCTTCACCCTTCCACTGCCCGCTTGCCTGGGCGCCTATTCGAGCGACATCCAGCGCTGCTCCGTGAGCGATCCGAACCAATCGTTCACCTCACACATCGCCGACGAGAAGGCGGCGGCACGGGCCACGGGAACTGCGTATATCGACCCCGACAGATGGCTCTGTCGAAGGACCTGTTCGGCCATCATCGGACACATGGTCGCGTACTACGACGCCCAGCACATCTCGGCGACCTACGCCGAGTTCCTCTCGACAGTGATGGGATACCAACTCGAACGTCTGGTCCCTCGTTAGTTCGAGACGTCGAGCGGCGCAAATAGGTGACTCCAGCGCCGATTCGGACCCGTCCGCAAGCGACCCCGTTCCGAAGTCGCCGACTCCGCAACCCGGCTCATCAGCACAAATATCGAGATTTTCCGTCTTTTCGAACTACAGTCGTGTCTGATTCGAACAGGGGTGAGGGAAATCAGACTCAAGCGTCTTGCCGCCGCTCTCGGGATCATCGCGACTACTGCCTCGTTCTCGACTCCCGCCATGAGCGCGTGGCCGTTGCCTACTCCGGGCACTCCCGACCAGGTGGCCCAATTGGTGGCGCAATCCACTTCGATCAAACAAGTCCCGAGCAACCTCTTGCCCCCACTGATCTCGGCGGGCAGCGATACGGCCGTCGCCTACTACTCCGTGACGGCGAACGGTTGCGTGGGCGAGACCCAGTGCGTGTTTGGGCGCACGTCCTCCAACAAGACCATCTTCTTGATCGGTGACTCCCACGCGCAGATGTGGCTCCCGTCACTGGTTCCCATGGCCACCCACCTGGGGTACCGCTTGGTCCTCGAGTGGCTTCCCAACTGCCCGGCGGCTTCGGTCTCGGTTCAGAATCCGGCGTCCCACACGCCGTACCAAGCCTGCACATGGTTTCGAGCGACCGCGATCGCGAACGTACGCAGCACCAATCCGGCCCTTGTCCTGATCACTGACCGCACAGCGAACGTTCGCAATTCGACCGGCGGACTGATCAGTGACGCGACCTGGGAAGCTGCCGAACGGACTCCGATTCTGGATCTAAAATCGCCGCGCACCAAGGTCGTCGTCATCGGCGACATCACTCGGTTTAACTTGACCCTTCCCGACTGCCTCGGCGTGTATCGAACCGAGGTGCAAAAGTGCTCGGTGCGCAACCCGAACCCGCTCGTCCACACGCACATCGCGGCCGAGTGGAGCGCTGCTCAAGCCACCGGTGTTACCGACTTCAACCCTCAACCGTGGCTCTGCCTTTCAGTGTGTTCGCCGATCATCGGACACATGGTCGCCTACTACGACTCGGGCCACGTATCTGCCACCTACGCGGTGTTCCTGTCGAGTGTGTGGGGCGGCGAGTTGCACCACCTGTTGACGCCCTGACGAAAGCTCGAGGGAACGTCGGATAACTGCGTTCAACTCGCGACGTCGGTGCGTGCGTCACGACATACCCGAGCGGCGACGAATCCTTTAGCGAGGCGTCATTTGTTGCGTTGCCCTTCGGGGCATCGTCACGATCCCCGCGCGACCCAAGTCGCCGTCCACTCGGCAGTTGGATCTGCACGGAAATCCAACGACTACCCACAGCCGGGGGCCCGACCCCGCAGACTCCACGGGGTCGGGCCCAAACGTCGGGTTCTTAGGCACGGCTAGCGACGGCGATGACCCACTTGAAACAACGGCTTCATAGTCGGTACGGCCGGGTCGCACGCGTTGGCCAGGCAGGGAACGCCGAATGCGGCCTCCATCGTGCGCAGCAGTGAGTAGTGGTTGTACGGCGTGCTGTCGACAACGTGGTGTGCACCCTTGTTGGTGATCACGATGGTGACGACGTGTCCGCCACCTGGATCAAAGGTGCAACAGCCCGTGCCCGTGGCTCCCGCGTCGGAGTAGTCGTCCTCATCCCACGTGATCACGATCGCGTTGTTACCCGAGCGCCACGTCCTTGACGACATGATCATCGAAACCGTTGAGCCCACGTAGGTGTCGCCCGCCGCAATGAGGCCATTCGTGTCCGGACAACTGCTCGTGCCATGCATGTCGTGGCACTGGTCGGGAACGACGAGGCTGAAGTTCGGCAGATTTCCCTGTGCGAGATCAGTCGCGAGTTGAGTGGCCGGCACCATGTTCTGAAGCTGGCCGTGGGTTCCCGTGAAGTTGACGAACGGGTTGTGCTTCGAGGCGTACAGCGCGTTCGAGTTGCTGGGGTACTTGAACGTGTAGGGACCGTTGGCACCGGGGCCGCTGGTCACCAAGGATCCGGGAGCTGGAGCCGGCGGAAGACTCTGGAAGTAACCCTTCCACGACTTGCCCACCGCATTGAGCTCGTCGGCCAACGTCGGCGCCGCGACCGTGTGATCAACGGTCGTACCGGAGCAATAGGGATCGGTGGCAGCCAGCGCTGGCGTGCAATAGAACTGGTTGTCGTCCTGGACGCCGAAGTAACTTCCCGCGATGTTCGCCATGTAGTTCGGCTCACTCGGGTGAGTCACCCCGAAGTAGCCAGTCGCGAGACCGTACTCGTTGGCCAGGGCGTTGATATTTGGAGCCAGGCTGTTTCCGATGATCGTGCCATAACTGGTGTTCTCCATCATGATCTCAACGATGTGCCGGTAGTGGGGTATGCCACTCCTCTCGTTGGCCGTGACGCTCGCCGAACCCAGACTCGGCGTCACCATCATGGCGATTCCCGCGAGCGCTACTGCGCCCACCGCCATCTTCTTGAATCTCATATCTTCCTCCACTCTCGTCGGCGCGGTGGAGCGGACATTGTGCACACGCAGGCCGGCCAACGCGGTGAAGGTAACAAGCCACTTTCTATTCGCTGTGAAGTCAAAGTGACGAGAAATGCATTTCCATGGGTCGGTCCCCTGACGATGATTTTGCGCACGGTCTCTGTAAACGTCGAGCGTGTCGCGGCATCTCGATCAGGGCAGCCATGATCAGTCGCGTCGATGAACCGACTGTGAAGAATTCAGCCGCTACGTGTGGCGCGAGTGACATCGTGACATTCGGACGTCACGAAGTTAACCAATTTCCACGGATCATCCCATGTCGCCAGTGGCGACTCAAGCGATGGCGCCGGTCGACATCGATCTCAATCGATTTGCGCCAGTGAAGCGGCGTCACAATCGCGGTACCCAATCAAAGAGCCACGTCGGGTGCGGCGTCACCAACGATGTCCCGCGGCAGGCATTATCTGAACGTCGACATCGAGGGCACGGCCGTGACCAGATCCGGCAGATCACGACCCACATTCTTTCGAGTTAGCTCGGCCGATGGGTTGTCGGCAAAAACGCGCTCCCGGCAGGATTCGAACCTGCGACGCACGGTTTAGGAAACCGACGCTCTATCCCCTGAGCTACGGGAGCATGACCTGTCTGATCCATTCTTGATCCATTCTTTCGCTAGATTCCTCGGATGGCCAGCAGACGTTCTTATGGTATCGGTTCACTGTCCGAACGCCCAGAGGGCAGCGGTAGATGGTATTTCCGGTACTCGGCTGGCAAAGATCCCGTGACCGGCAAGCCGATCCGCCGTTCGGCAACCATCGAGGCGCGCACCAAGACGGCCGCAAGAAACAAGGCGATGGCGCTGCTGGCTGAAGTCGAAGTGGCCGAAGTCGGCACTGCCGCAACGCTGAACCAGGTCCTCATCGAGTGGATGATGTTCCAGGAAGGTCGAGGACGTTCACCGACCACCCTTCACGGCTACCGCAGTCTCATCGACTTGCATATTCAGCCGTCGGTCGGGAAAATCAGAATCGCCGATCTCACGGCTCATCAGCTCGACTCGCTATATGGTCAATGCGCGGCTGAGGGCAAGAGTCCACGAACTATTCGCAATATTCACAACGTGATCTCCGCGTCCCTCAATCAGGCCGTTCGTTGGGGATGGCTCGACCGCAACCCGGCGCTACGCGCAACGCTGCCCGAAGCAGCTCCACTGAGGATTGCTGCTCCGTCAGCCGAACAGGTTAGGCAATTGATCTCCGCATGTCACGCTCACGATGAAACGCTCGGTGCTTTCGTCTTGTTGGCAGCAGTCACGGGCTGTCGCCGAGGCGAAATCGCAGCTCTTCGGTGGACGTCACTCGTGGGCGACTCTCTCATCATCAACTCGAGTGCGTACGCGATCACAGGCGAGGCGGGCATAAAGTCAACGAAGTCGGGAAGGGAGCGAGCGATCCACCTCGACGGCGTTCTAAGAGATTGGCTCTACGTCTGGCACGCTCGCTGCCTAGAAAACGCCGCAGCGTGGGACGTCGAACTGGCAACCGACGGATTCATCCTTTCATCACGACCTGACGGCTCAAGATTTGTCCATATGGATGGCGTCTCGCACGCCGTAAGGACGATCGCAACAAGACTCGGCATGCCGAACGTTCACCTTCATTCATTGAGGCATTTCGCTGCCACCGAACTTCTGGCAGCTGGCATTCCGGCTCGAGACGCAGCCGACATGCTGGGTCACGCCGACCCGGCACTGACACTGCGCGTCTACGCGCATTCCAGTGTCGAACGGCAACGTGAAGCTTCGAGCGCATTACTTAGGGCACTCGGTTCCCCGGACGGCTAGTTCGCGTTGTTCGGCTCGACGTAACTCGCGAGGTCAGCAACTCGAATGAGCCACCGAGCTCCGTGTTTGCGGCCCGCCAATTCACCTGATTTGAGCCTCTGACGAACGGTATACGGACTGATGCCGAGATATTCAGCGGCCTCTTCAGGTGTTGCAAGCTGCGGCAATGGCAAGTCTGTCAAGCACCGCTGGCGCCGACTGCGCGGACGACACGCGCAGAGATCATGAATATGGCACTTTGGCACTTTCACGCCAGCCCCTCGCGTCGCAGGAATCCCGCCACGCGTCGGCCACTGCGCCAGCGTCGACCCTGGAGGGTCTTGTAGGGGACGTGGAGTTGAGCGGCTAGGGCGTGGAGCGACTCGCCGTCGACGTAGGTGCGGGTCAGCACGCTGGCGTCGTCCTCGGTGATGACGCCGGCCTGAGTCGCGGCATCCATCATCTGGGCGACCGTTGGACCCGAGTACCGCCGATTTGTGGTCTCGTCACTCGGGAACGCCAAAGTCGGCGCGTCGTCGACGGGGAACCTTCGCTGGCGTAGCTCTCGCCGTGACG
>Ga0075017_100002108_pt1 | contig 12408 bp, 9 predicted proteins | sample AleBraG_ABR_2012_FD_71475 | JGI IMG/M metagenome (GOLD analysis project Ga0075017, IMG submission 71475) | Freshwater sediment microbial communities in response to fracking from Pennsylvania, USA - Alex Branch Run_MetaG_ABR_2012 | ecosystem: Environmental > Aquatic > Freshwater > Creek >...
ATCCTGCGTCGTGGTCTGGGTGGACTCGCCGAGGTCGCCCTCGCTCCCCTTGCGGCGGCGCCGACCGCCACGGCGACGGCGACGGCGATTGCCGCCCGGTTCGTCAGTGCCCACGCGACCGGCATCGTCATCAGCGGGTTCGGCGCTAGTCGGAGCTTGCGACTTGGTAGTCGCGCTGTCGTCAACGTCCGGACGCGGTCGCTTGCCACGCGCGGCACGTGGTGCCTTGACTGCTGCCTCGGGGTCAGGTGCCACGAACAAGACGGACGTTGCGGGCACTGGTGCGAGTTCCGCGGCCTTGCGCGGTCGGCGTCGACTGCCAGTGGCCGGGGCGGCTTCGGTGGCCTCGGGTGTCACGGTGCTAGGTCGCGACGCCGAACGGGGCGCCCGCGTCGGCTTGGATTCGGTCGTGCCGTCCGACTCCGGCTTGGCGGCGGCGGCTGGGGCGGAAGCGCTGCCGCGACTACGAGTGCGCTTGGTCGGTGTGGTGCTGCCGGCGGACTCGGTTGCGGGCTGCGCCTCGACGGACGGGGCGGTGGCTTTGGCCTTTGCCGTGGACTTCTTGGCACCCTTCACGGGCGCCTTCTTGGCTGCTGCCTTCTTGCTGGGCTTGCTCTCGGCCGACGTAGTCGCGGCGGCCGGAGCCGAGGTCGGGGTGGTGGTCGTCGTTGTCTCGGGTTCGCCGGCTGGTCGGCCAGCGGCGCGACGGGGACGACGTGAATTAGTAGGTGGGGTGGTGTCCTGCACCATGCGGCGCAACTCCTCATCGGCTCTCGGGTGCTTGGCAGCACCGCGCGAGAGCGGTCGGCTGGTCAGCGAACCGGCCAGCGAAAGCCTGGTGGATAGGCGTGGGACGGGATGGGTTCCCGGTTCACACCTCGGCGGCGACCTCAAAGCGGTCGGGACCGAGAGGGTCCGCGACCCCTCCGGCTGCGAGCAGCGGGCCCTGTGCCAGCCGCGTCGCCCTAGGGGTGACCGGCGGCACCAGGTCGCCTGCTTTACGCAGTGCGGCGAGAACGTCGTCGGGTCGTACGGACGGCGAACCGTTCCTCACGACCAGGTCGAGTATCGCACATGGGTCTGTTCGTGTGGGCCGAACGAGATCTTCGACACGCAAGGACACGATGGCGGCGCGGGCGTCCAGTGTCCGCTTGCCGTCCTTCGTCAACCGCTCGACCTCGACCCGTTCAGCGGCCAACAGGTCGGCCACCGCGGCGGCCGCGACGGCGGAATCGACCTCAGGCAGTGCCAATTGCCAGGTGCTTGCCTCGAGTCGCTCGGCGAAGCCAGCCGTCCGACCTTCGACGATGTCGAGGACCTGCATGTCGGTGGGCAAGGCGAGGTTCAGCGCGGCCATGACCTTGTCCGGATCGCACGGCACCGTCAACCCGATCTCGAGATACTCGGCCTCACTTGCCGCGCCAGTGGGTGCGGCTCCGGCATAAGAAATGCGCGGATGCGGGTTGAAGCCTTGGCTGTAGGCCATCGGCAGACTGGCGCGTCTGATGGCACGTTCGAACACACGCTGAAAATCGCGGTGACTGGCAAACCTCAATCGTCCGCCGCGCGCGTACCGAAGCCGCAATCGTTGCGCTACCGGCGCACTCGCGTGGGCTGGGGCGTTCATTCGGACGTGACTCCGACTGCGAGCAAGTCGGCAGTGCGATCGACCACAGTGATCGGAAGCAGCGTCGTTCCGGACGGGCCGACTTGGATGTCCGTTCCCATTTGCGGACACACACCGCAGTCGTAACACGGCGTCCAACGACAGTCGTCCACTTCGCGTTCGCTCAGTGCGTCTTGCCAGTCTTCCCAGAGCCAGTCTTTGTCGAGCCCTGAATCGAGGTGATCCCAGGGCAGCACCTCGGCGTATTCACGCTCACGCGTCGTGTACCAATGAACGTCAACTGGTTCGTCGGCCAGTGCTACTGCTGTGGCGTCCATCCAACGCTCGAACGAGAAGTGTTCGCTCCAACCATCGAAGCGTGCACCGTCACGCCACACCTGCTCGATGACCCGTCCGATGCGGCGATCACCGCGTGACAGCAAACCTTCAACGATGCCCGGACGACCATCGTGATAACGCATCCCAATGGATCGTCCGAATTGTTTGTCATCACGAATCGCGTCTTTCAACGCCTTCAGACGCGCGTCCGTTGACTCCCAATCGAGTTGGGCCGCCCATTGGAAAGGTGTGTGCGGCTTCGGCACGAAGCCACCTATCGACACGGTGCAGCGAATGTCGCGGTGCCCACTGGCTTCGCGCCCAGTGCGAATGACTTCGCGCGCCATGCGGGCGATCTGCAGCACGTCATCGTCGGTTTCAGTGGGAAGACCGCACATGAAGTACAACTTCACCTGTCGCCATCCGTTGGCGTAAGCCGTTGCGACGGTGCGGATGAGGTCCTCTTCCGTGACCATCTTGTTGATGACCTTCCGGATGCGTTCCGAACCGCCCTCAGGCGCGAACGTCAGGCCGCTGCGGCGTCCGTTGCGCGACAGTTCGTTGGCAAGGTCGACGTTGAAGGCGTCCACACGGGTGCTCGGCAACGACAAGGAAACGTTCGTGCCTTCATAGCGGTCCGCGAGACCTTTGGTGAGTTCGGCGATCTCGCTGTGGTCGGCACTCGAAAGGCTGAGGAGTCCGACTTCGTCCATGCCCGTGGAATCGAGCATGCCCTGGACGATCGAACCGATGCTTTCGACCGAGCGTTCTCGCACCGGGCGCGTGATCATGCCCGCCTGGCAGAAGCGGCAACCGCGCGTACACCCACGGAAAATCTCGACGGACGCCCGTTCGTGCACAGTCTCAGCAAGTGGCACCAGGGGTTTCTTCGGGTACGGCCACTTGTCGAGGTCCATCAAGGTGAACTTCGCGACGCGCCACGGGATGCCCGGACGGTTTGGTGCAACTCTGCGGATCCGTCCGTCATCGTGATACTCGACGTCGTAGAAGGCAGGTACGTAGATGTTTCCAGTGACGGCCAGGCGTCGCAGCAACTCAACTCGTCCGCCTGGCTCACCTTCAGACTTCCACTCGCGGATGATTTCGGTGATGCCGAGAACAGCCTCTTCGCCATCTCCGAGGACGGCAGCGTCAATGAAGTCTGCGATCGGCTCTGGATTGAATGCCGCGTGTCCGCCGGCCAAAACAATCGGGTGCGAATCATCGCGGTCGGCAGCGTGCAACGGAATGTGCGCAAGATCAAGCGCGGTCAACATGTTGGTGTAACCCAACTCTGTCGAGAAACTCAGGCCGAGAACGTCAAACGCACCGACCGGACGATGACTGTCAACGGTGAACTGCGGAACATCGTGTTCTCGCATGAGAGCCTCAAGATCAGGCCACACCGCATACGTACGTTCGGCGAGCACACCAGGTTGTTCATTGAGAACTTCGTACAGAATCTGCACGCCCTGGTTTGGCAGCCCCACTTCGTACGCGTCCGGGTACATCAAAGCCCAGCGAACGTCGCACTCATCCCATGGCTTACTCAATGAGTTCAATTCGCCGCCGACGTACTGAACCGGCTTGCTTACGTGTGGCAGCAAAACCTCGAGCCGGTCGAAGACAGAACTAACCGGCGAGTGCGAAACCATGGGGGCCTCCTGGGCGCGTCCAGATCGGACCGGGAAGGTCAAGACCCAGAGTAAGCCGAAACCGACGATTGCGCCGAAGGACGACCCGATGGCAACTGAATGGCGGGTCGCGCCCGATAGATCGCCATGAGGACGCCAATCGCGATCCACGTGGCAAACATCGACGAGCCGCCGTAGGAGACGAACGGAAGTGGTACGCCAGTCACCGGCATGATGCCGAGGTTCATGCCGATGTTTTCGAAGGCTTGGAACGTAAACCAACCGGCGACGCCAGCGGCGACGATGCGTCCGTACAAATCTGGCGAACGCCCACCGATGCGGATGATTCGCCACAGCACGAGACCGAGCAGGACAACGATTCCGGTGCATCCGACAAAGCCGAGTTCTTCACCGGCCACAGTGAAGATGAAGTCAGTCTTCTGTTCGGGGACGAAGCCACCGTTGGTCTGATTGCCCTGGAACAGTCCTGCGCCAAACACTCGTCCGGCACCAATGGCCGTGCGCGCTTGCTGCGTGTTGTAGCCGACGCCGAGCGGATCGACGCTGGGGTTCGCGAACGCCACAAAACGATCGACCTGATATTTGGCGAGCAATCCTGTCTGGGCAGCACCCACCGCGCCGAAGACACCGGCCACGACAAGTAACACAATCCAGCGAGCCTTGATGCCAGAGACCGCGATCATCGCAAGCAGCGAGAAGCAGATCATGACGGTCGTACCAACGTCGGGCTGCAACATGATGAGGCCGAGCGCAACAAGAACCAGCACCAGCACCTGGACGAGTTGCCGCATGCCCGGTTCTGTTTCACCGTCGCGCTTCGTTGCCAGCACGTTCGCGACAACGAGGATGAGCGCCAATTTCGTGAACTCGGCGGGCTGTAACGCGAAACCAGCGGGCAGCGAAATCCACGCCGAGTGCCCGTTGACGTTGCTGCCCAGCGGACTGATAACAACAACGAGCGTGAACAGCGACAGCAGGTACAGGTACCAACTCCAGGCGCGCATGGTGCGGAACGGAATGCGGGACGCGACGAAGCCGAGGAACAGCCCGATGATGAGGTTGAGAAGGTGCTTCTTGAAGTAGTACTGCGGGTCGATTCCAGCTGCGACTAGTCGCGGACGTGTGGCGCTCCAGACCAAGACCGAGCCGAGGACGGACAACGACAGCGCAGACGCGATGAGAATCCAGTCGTAACTGCCCCACCAACCCGAGTTCTTCCGGGGGCCGCCGGTGGCCGCCTTAGGGATTCCCGTCCCAATCGTTGGCGTGCTCACTAGTCACGCCCCTTGGCTAGGCCAGGAATGAACGGGGCGTTCCACCACGCGTTGGTGTTCGGCGCTGCAAGTTTGTAGTTCGTCGTGGGCTTGCCGTGTTGCCAGCCCGGGAATTCGATGACGCCGCCGGACGTGATCTTCGGAAGGCGCGTGGCTGGCTTGCCGCCGACGAGGATGCTGTTCTTCGGGTTGATCGTCTTGCCCTTGATTCCGAACAGCGCCTCGTAAATGCGTCGGACGCTTGGGCCACACGTACCCGAACCGGTTCCACCTTGTGACACGACCATGACAACGGCGTAACGCGGCTTGTTGCCCGGCGCGAACGTCGAGAACCACGACGTGAAGTCCTTGTTCACGACTTCACCGGTACCGGTCTTGGCTGCAATGGGAAGTTGCGCGTTCGGGTAGTCGGTGAAGCGGTAGGCAGCGGTTCCGACTGTCGTGACACCCATGAGGGCGTTGCGGATGTAGGCCAGAAGTGCGGGTGAGTCTGGCAACTTGCCACGAGCATGCGGCTTGTACATCGCGATGACCTTGCCAGTCGGGCTCTCGACGCCCTTGACCAAGCGCGGCTGCCACATCGTTCCGCCGTTGGCGATGGCGGCGTACGCGACGGCTTCTTGAATCGGCGTAACGACCGTGTCACCTTGACCGATTGCCAAGTTCAACTCGTCACCCGAGTGGTAGACCCAACCGTTTGCGCAGTTGTCGACGGCATACGCCTTCAACAGCGCAGCAAAGGCGCGATTCTTCACTTCGGGGTAGCCGTACTTGGCGCGATGACACAAGTCTTTGTGGACGGCCTTCCAGTACTGCAACTTGAACATCCGGCCACCGACGTTGCCCGGGCTTTCACCAGGAAGATCGATACCGGTGTAGTGACCAAACCCGAATTGGCCAGCCGTCGTTTCAATAGGGTCGCTGAGATGCTTCGGTGCGTTGCCGCCTTCGGCCGCCCACATGGAGTTTCCGATGTGGTAGAAAACCGTGTCGCACGAGACTTCGAGAGCGCGGGCCAACGTGATGTAGCCGAACGATTCGCCACGGTAGTTGGTGAAGACTCGTCCGCCGCTCGTAATCGAACTAGTACACGGGTACGTGTTGTAAAGGCTGTAGCCCGCCTTCACGGCTGCCGTCGTCGTGACAACTTTGAACGTTGACGCTGGCGCCCACGCACCCTGAATGGCGCGATTCAGCAAAGGTGTGTTGGCAGCCGCGCTGATGAGGTGGTTGTAGTTCTTGGTGCTGATGCCGCCGACCCAGATCTTCGGATCGTAGGTGGGGTACGAAGCCAACGCCAAGATGTTGCCATTCGTCACGTCCATGACGACGACGGCGCCAGAGTCGCCCTTGAAGCCTGACGCGTGAGCCCGCTGAATCGCCTGTGCCAGTTGCTGTTCGGCAACTGATTGGACGCGCGCATCGATCGTGCTGATGACGTAGTTGCCAGGAGTGGGGTCGATCGTCGAGACGGTCGAGCGGACGATGCCAGCGCGGTCGACAGCCAGCGTGGTGACACCAGGCTTTCCGCGCAACAGCGAGTTGTATGTCGCTTCGAGACCTGCACGTCCGACGAGATCGGTCGATGACAACGCCACCTGACCGTTGGGGAACTTCAACTTCTCGGCGTCTAGTTCGGCCTGGGTGATCGGCCCGAGGTAGCCAAGAATGTGCGCCATGTTCGCGCCGTACGGTGCCGGGTAATTGCGGACGGCCTGCAACCCAGCAGTGACGCCTGGGAAGTCTTGCCGGTTCTCCATAATCTGCAACGCGAGCGTTGACGTGACGTCCTTTTCGATCGTCACCGGCTCGTACGGCGAACCTGGCCAACACACTGGAGGAGGTGGTGAGCCAGGCGCACCGCACGACAACAACTTCTCGCGCAGCAACGTTGGCTTGATGTGGAGCAACTTGCCGAGCTTCTTGAGCACGGCTCGTCCGCCGTCGGACTGTAAGGCCAAGACGTTGGGGTCCACGGTGACGACCATCGACGTGCGGTTGTCGACGAGTGGTCGTCCGAGTTGGTCGAGGATCATGCCGCGCGGCGCAGTGACAAGAATCTGGCGGACGGTGTTCTGACTCGCCGCTTGGGCGTACGTGTTCCCTGCGATGACCTGCATGTAGAACAGTCGCGCGATGAGGGTCAAAAGCAGCGAAATGACGACGACCCACAGCGCGGTGAGGCGCAGAATCGACTTGTCCGCCACAGATATGCCCTTACTGCTTCACGTGCTTGCACGGTTGGCGACTGGTGCCGCCCTTCCAGGGTAAGCCGCCGCACCCTGAGGTCCCAGACTTGCCGGAGATCAGAGACGCGGGACACATCGCCACTCCGAGGCTGAACCGAGCCTTCCCGCCCTGGTCGCTCGCTAAACCGACGGGTCAGAGCCCGCGGAACGGGCCCTCTTGCAAGACAACCATCCGGCGCTCGACCCAGGCCAGTCCCGGGATGACGAACGTAGCCAGAATCAAGCAGTACAAGACCTCGGTGACGAGCACAAGTGGTACCGAATGCCAATCGAGTGACCGCCGGTCGACGAGGCCGGCGATCAAGGCGTACCCGATGACCAGGAACACGGCCGACACGGAGACCACCGCGAGTGGGCGAAGGATCGCGTGCTCGTCGGACTTGGCTCGTCCGGCCGCGTAGCCGATGAGAAGCAGCAGCAGTGCGGTGACTCCGAGGACGCCCGTCGAGGGGGGCGTGAGATCGAGCATAAGGCCGGCCCCGAAGCCGTACACGCACCCGATCAGCGGACCGCGTTGTAGGGCGAGGGCGACAACGAAAACAAGGACGAGGTCGGGTGTGGCGCCCGGAAGGCCAAGGCGTGACAGCAACCCCACCTGCAGGACAACCGCGAGCAGCAACAACATCGCTTCGACGAGGCGCCGGTACCACCGCATCGGTTACTTCTTCTTCGGCGACGGAGTCGGCACCACGAGTAGGCACGTCAGGGTTGGCGTGGGCTGCGGACTCGGACTCGGCGTGACGGACGGCGCGGGACTCGGCGTGGGGCTCGGTGCCGGGACGACGTAGTAGCACTTGCGAACTGGCGTGACGGTCTTGCGTTTACTCGGCAACACCGAATCGCGCGGGTTGGTGCGCGGCGGTTGCACGACAACGCCGACGAGGTCGAGGGTCGAAAAATCTACGTAGGGCTTGAGGTACGCAGTGCGGACGAGATTGCCTGTCGTTCCCTTTACCGCGGTGATCGAGCCAATGGGAACGCCGGGCACATACGGTCGGCCGTTAACCGAACCCCACGTCACGACACGGTCGCCCGGGTTCATCGGTGCGAACGGATCAAGTAACTCGAACGTCATACGCGTCGAAACGCCAGCACCGGACGCGAATCCGAGTTGACCACTGTGTTCGAGACGCGACCCGATCGTCGTCTCGGGGTCGGTGATGAGTTGAACGGTCGCAGTGCCCTTTGTCACCGACACCGTTCGTCCGACCAAGCCTTGGCCGTTGAGCACTGTCATGTTCGGCGCGATGCCGTCAATCGAACCGGCGTCAATCGTCACAGTCGTGTCGAGTCGCTGCGGCGATCCGACGGCGATGACTTGCGCAGGAACAACGCGATAGCCACCGAGCCCGGCGGTGTGCAGCAATGCATCGAGTTGCGCGGCGCGGCGACGCGCATCGTCGCTTGTGTTGAGCAGCAATCGCAGTTGGTCGTTCTCGTTCTGCAGCAACTCAACTTGCTTGCGCGCACTCCACATCCCGCCAATGTTGGAGAACGTGTGAGCGATGGGGTTGTAGACCGCGCCAAACGCGCGCTGAACCGGCGACGAGATCGTGTTGGCAACCGTCCGCAATCCGCTCGGGATTCCGGAGTTGCTCGAACGCAGGTCAAGCGCAATGAGCGTGATCGAGACGACGAGCAGCAGGGCAAGCGCAACCCGAAGGCGACGGTTGTCCCTCATAGCTCCTCAACGCTCATATGACCGCGGACAAACGCTGACCCGTGGGCGTTTCCGCCCACGGCACGCGTCAGTCGTTTGATTCGTCCAACAGGCTGGAAAGCGCTTCGAAGTGCTCAACGCAACGTCCGGAACCGATGGCAACACAGTCGAGTGGCTGGTCGGCCACGATGACAGGCATGCCAGTTTCGTGCCGGAGTCGCTCGTCAAGACCCTTGAGCAACGCTCCACCACCGGTGAGCACGATGCCGCGGTCCATGATGTCGCCGGCAAGTTCCGGCGGCGTACGGTCAAGTGTCGTCTTCACCGAATCGACAATGGACGACACAGGTTCGTCAATGGCGCGGCGAACTTCAGCACCCGACAGTGACACGGTGCGTGGAAGACCAGTAACGAGGTCGCGTCCGCGGACTTCGACAGTGTCGTCGTCGTAGGGGCCGGGGAACGCGTTGCCAACACTCCACTTGATGTTTTCAGCGGAACGCTCGCCCAACATGAGCGAGTACTCCTTCTTTACGTACTGAATGATCGACTCATCAAGTTCGTCGCCACCAACACGCAACGACAAACTTGTGACGATGCCACCAAGCGAGATGACTGCAACCTCGGTTGTGCCACCACCGATGTCGACGACCATGTTGCCGGTGGGTTCGTGGACGGGCAGGCCCGCGCCGATGGCAGCGGCCATGGGCTCTTCAATGAGGTACACCTTGCGAGCGCCAGCTGCGTAGCCGGCTTCTTTAACCGCACGACGCTCAACACCAGTGATGCCGCTGGGCACACACACGATGAGACGTGGCTTGGCGAAGTAGCGACGCTTGTGCACCTTCTGAATGAAGTAGCGGAGCATGCGCTCAGTCGTGTCGAAGTCGGCGATGACGCCGTCCTTCAATGGACGAATGGCGACGATGTTTCCGGGAGTACGACCAATCATCGCTTTGGCGTCAGCGCCGACAGCGACGATGCCGCCCTTGGTCTGATTGATCGCCACGACGGACGGTTCGTTGAGGACGATGCCACGACCACGTACGTACACGAGGGTGTTGGCAGTACCCAAGTCGACGGCCATGTCACGGCCGAGAGCGGGGTTGGCCATAAGGGACTCCGAACTTTCGGGGGTTCACGTCACGTCCGAACGAGCACCCAGGCGGGCGTCAGGACGTGCAGGGCAATGGTACGCGCGTCTCAGATGTGACTGGAGGCACAGCCGAGACGAGCAGCTCAGCCAGCGAGGCTGGGAAAGAACAGCGCGATCTCGCGCGCCGCCGACTCAGGTGAGTCAGAACCGTGAGTCACGTTGAACTGCGTCTCGGTTGCTAGGTCGCCGCGGATCGTGCCGGGTGCGGCGTTGGCTGGGTTAGTCGCTCCCATGAGGGCGCGCCAGCCCAGAATCGCGTTCGGGCCTTCAATAACGGCCGCCACGAGCGGTCCGCCAACGATGAAATCGACGAGTGAGCCGAAGAACGGCTTGTCGGCGTGTTCGCCGTAGTGCTCCTCTGCGAGTTCGCGGGGCAACGTCCGCAGTTCCAGGGCGACGATGCTCCAACCCTTGCGCTCGATGCGACTCAGCACTTCGCCGACGAGGCCACGGGCCACGCCGTCCGGCTTTACGAGGACAAGGGTGCGTTCGGACACGACAAATCTCCTGTGAGGGCAGGTTGGACGGATGTCCTTAGTCTACGGGCGGCGTCGGCGAGCCCGGTTCGGCTGTGTCAGACGTCTCACCAGCATTGGCGGCGGCTAGATATGCACTCTGAGCGGCATCACCGCGCCGTCCGAGTCGCAGCGCAAAGAAGTACAGCAACGCGAACAGCGCACCGACCAACAACAGCGACGAACTATTGAGAACGAGTCCGCCGATGATGGCGCCAGCTTGCACCGCCCAGCCCAAGTAGTAAGCCCATTGAAAACGCAGCAGAGCTGGCGTGATGACAGCAAGCAATGCGGACGCAATGAGCAGCCACGTCACTGCGTCGAGGTTGCCGTTGCCGCTTGGACCAAACACGCTGACCAACGCAGCGAGCCCGATGATGATGGCCTCGAAGATGAGGGTTGCAGAAGCAAGAGTCCTCATGCGTCGTCCGTCTCGTCGTCGCGTTCATGGTCTTCGGACTCGACATCGACATCGTCGTGTTCGTCGATGAGCGCATCTTCGAAGTCATCCTCGCGACTGCGTTGGCCGCCGCCAAACGCAAGAGAACTCAAATCAATGTTGCGGTCTTCGACTTGTTCGTGATCGCTTTCGGTGTACATGTCTTCGTCGCTGTCGTCAACAACTTCGCGATCAACAACCTCGGGAGTCGGATTGACCGGACGGTTCGGTGCCAAGAGCGCACGTGCTGCGCCAACTGCCACGATCGACCCAGTAACGAGCACCCCTGTTCCAGGTTCCGCGTCAGCGGCGGCAAGCGCAGTCTCGAGCGCGTCAGCGAGTCGCGGAACGACGGTCACGCGATGTGAGCCGACAACTTCTGCTGCCAGTGTCGCGAGGTGTTCAGCGGCCATTGCGCGCGGTGAATCAGTGGCCGTGACGATGAACTCGTGCACGGCTTCGTCCAGTGCGGAGAAGACGCCGGTCGCATCCTTATCGGTCATCGTTGCGACGACGGCGATGAGCTTGTCGAACGTGTACGACTCCCCCAGTGCAAGCGCTAAAGCCCTTGCGCCAGCTGGGTTATGGGCGGCGTCAACCAGAACGGTGGGGCCACGACGAACAACTTCGAGACGCCCGGGTGAGGTGGTTGCGGCAAACGCATCGCGGACGGCGTCGATGGCCAACATTCGTCCGGGACTAACGAACGACTCGACGGCCGCGAGCGCGGTGGCTGCGTTTGCCGCTTGGTGTTCGCCGTACAGCGGCAACAGAATTTCGTCGTAGTTGCCGCCCGGAGTCGTCAAGGTCACTAACTGCCCACCGACGGCGGGAACGCGTGATGCGATGCCGAACTCGACACCTTCTCGGACGAGTACGGCATTCACTTCAAGTGCGCGCGCAGTCAGCACTGCAGCGGCCGCGGGTTGCTGTCGCGCAACGACGGCGATTGCTCCCTCTTTGATGACGCCAGCCTTCTCGGCTGCGATGAGTTCGAGAGTGTCGCCGAGCCATTCCATGTGATCCATGTCGATGGGCGTGATGGCAGCAACCGGTGCATCAACGATGTTGGTTGCGTCCCACAGCCCACCCATGCCGACTTCCATAACCGCGACATCGACAGGGGCGTCCGCAAACACCGAGTAGGCCAGCGCAGTGAGCACCTCGAAGAACGTGAGTCGCGGACGCCCTGCACCGACCTCGGCGTTGTCAACAATCGCGACGTACGGAAGAAGTTCGGTGAGCGCTGCAACAAGTGCGTCTTCACTCAGGGCCACGCCGTCAACGAGAATCCGCTCGCCGACGTGCGTGAGGTGCGGACTCGTGAACAAGCCAACGCGCAATCCGAGCGAGCGCAGCAGCGCGTCGATCATGCGTGCGGTCGACGTCTTTCCGTTGGTGCCAGCAACGATAAGTGCCGGCGCCGAGGTCTGCGGGTCACCCATGATTTCGAGAAGCAGCCGGATCCGGCTGCTTCTCGAAATCATGGGTGACCCGCAGACCTCGGCGCCGGCA
>Ga0075017_100002109_pt1 | contig 12408 bp, 11 predicted proteins | sample AleBraG_ABR_2012_FD_71475 | JGI IMG/M metagenome (GOLD analysis project Ga0075017, IMG submission 71475) | Freshwater sediment microbial communities in response to fracking from Pennsylvania, USA - Alex Branch Run_MetaG_ABR_2012 | ecosystem: Environmental > Aquatic > Freshwater > Creek >...
AGCAGGGGAGCCGGCCCCGGCTCCATCACGCGGGAATCAAACGCGCCTGGGCGCCGCTCCAGCACCGGCTGGTTGCTGGCGTCCGACCAGTGGATCAAGTCTGCGGACTGCGCCAGCCCCATATAGTCGCGGGACTCGCCGTCCGCGTCCTTGCGAGTCCCCAGATAGTACATCCACCACTTGCCTTGGATCTTTCTCGGGAGGATCGCCCCGGACTTCGTCCAACCGGTATTCCAGGAGCCTTGATAGGCCGGAAGAATCACGCCTTTGCGCTCCCAATGGATCAAGTCCCGGGAGGTGGCCAGACACAACTGGGCGTCGTGTTTGTTGTAGCCGGTGTAAGTCAGGTAGTACACGCCATGGATGCGGACCAAACGGGGATCTTCCACCCCGCCTTCGGCTTCATAAGGGGTTTCAGGCTCCATCACAGGTTGTGGCCGTGTGGTGAAGTGCACCCCATCCCGGCTCTCGGCGTAGCCAATCCGCGACGTTTGCCTGGCGTCACTGGCCCGGAAAAGCAGTATCGTGCGGCCGCTGCGCTGAATGGCCGTGGGATTGAACAGACCCAAACTTGCCCACGGCAGATCCGGCTTCAAGATCGGGAGCTCCGATACGCGATCTGCCTGAATCGAGATTTGCGCATGCGCCTGGGAGCCAAGAACGCACGCGGTCAGAAGGAGGGGGGTGAGCCGCACAAGACTTACTGTATACGAGCTCGGCTTCTAACGAAGCACACCCGATGCTAAAAGAGGGCAATGATGGAATCCGGTAGGGTCTCCGGAAAAGCTACTCCATCACCGCCCCCTCTCAGTTGTCACTGAACTGCTCGGTTTTGAGGGATGTCAAGAGCGAAGCCCTTGGCTTGTTACCCGGGAACTAGCACGTAGGATGCCATCGAAATCCCGCCGACACAGACCGATCTGCCTCCAATTTGGGTTGAATGGCGCAAACGGTGGGCCCAAGCCGGGTCAACCAGCGCCTAAAGCTTCTCGAGCACAATGGCCCGCGTCGGACACGACTCGGCCGCCTCTTCCACCAGCTCCATTTCCTCTGTGGTGGCGTCCCAGGCATAGCTGTTGCCCTGCGGCAGGCCACCTTTGTCGAGTAGTTCGGCGTACGGTTCGTCGCCAATGTGGAAGAGCTTGGGGGCGATGCCGACACAGTTGGCGGCAGTGATGCAAAGGGCGGGGTCCACTTTTACGCGTATTTTTGCCATCGGTACCGTCCCATTATCACCTAGCCTAGACCATTGACTGATGTGGACGCGCTCTCAACCGGGAGATTCTAGGAGCAGAGAGTCCTTATGGAAAACCCATTGATCGCGTTATCGAATGAATTGGCCGCGCTGGCGGAGCGGGCCGGGCCGGGTGTCGTGGCCGTGCATGGACGCCCGCGCATTCCTTCCAGCGGAATTCTGTGGCGTAGCGGCGTTGTGGTCACCGCCGACCATGCCCTGCGGCGGGAAGAGGAGCTGCGGGTGACGTTGCCGGATGGTTCCACGGTCGCAGCGGAACTGGCCGGCCGCGATCCAAGCACTGACCTGGCCGTATTGAGGCTCCAGGCGAAAGCGCCGGAGTGGGGTATGCAGGCAACGCCGGCCTGTGGCCACCTGGTGCTGGCCGTCGGCCGCTCGGCGGACACAGGCATCAATGCGGCGATGGGCGTTGTGAGCAGCGTCTCCGGCCCTTGGCACACTTGGCGCGGCGGCAAGGTGGATCAGTTTCTACGCCTGGATGTCGGGCTGTATCCTGGTTCCTCCGGCGGGGCGGTGGTGGATGCCCAAGGGCGGTTGCTCGGATTAGCGACCAGCGGGCTCTCGCGCACATCCATAATCGCAGTGCCGTCAATTACTATCGCGCGCGTAGTGGACGAGCTTCTGGACAAGGGGCACGTGGCGCGCGGCTACCTCGGCGTCGGTCTGCAACCCATTACACTGGCGGAGCCGCACAAAGGTGGTCTGATTGTGCTGAGCGTCGAACCGGACGGTCCTTCGGCGCAGGCCGGCCTGGTGCTGGGAGACATTGTTGTGGCGGTGGATGGCAAATCCATCCCCAGAATTGAGGATCTGCAGGAGGCGCTGGGCGCGGGATCAGCGAGCAAACGGCTGAAAGTGGCGCTTCTGCGCGGCGGCCAGCCGTTGGACTTAACCATCACCATTGGCGAGCGGCCCAGGCGGAGGGGAGCATGACAGGCGACTTCGGAGAAGTGGCCGAGCGGCTGCGCCGCAGCACAGTGCAAGTGAGAACGCCCAGCAGTGGGGCGGGCTCAGGCGTAATCTGGAGCACGGACGGGCTGATTGTCACCAATGCACATGTGGTGCGGCCGCGCCGTGTAGAGGTCGAGCTGTGGGATGGGCGGGTGTTTCCGGCGGAAATTCGGGCTCACGACGACCGGCGCGACATTGCCGCCCTGAAGATAGCCGGTCGTGCGCTGCCGGCTGCTGCCGCGGGTGATTCGGCCGCGCTACGGCCTGGGGAAGTAGTGATTGCAGTGGGCAACCCGTTGGGCTTTGTGGGAGCACTGACCACCGGCGTGGTGCATGCCGTGAGCCCACAGTGGGTGCAGGCGGCGGTGCGTCTGGCGCCGGGGAATTCCGGCGGCCCGCTGGCGGACGCGCGGGGTCGTGTGATCGGTTTGAATACGATGATTGCCTATGGCCGCCTGGCGCTGGCCGTTCCCAGCAATGCGGTGGCGGCGTTTCTGAAGCACGGCAGCGGACCCAGACTGGGAGTGACGGTCCAGCCGGTGGCAACGGGGCTGCTGGTCATCGAAGTTGCGCCCAAGAGTCCTGCTGAAACGGCCTCGCTGCTATTTGGCGACGTGCTGGTGGCCGCCAATGGCCAGCGTTTTCAGAACGCGCAGGCTCTGGCATCGGCCATCGACGCCGGCGGATTGCTGCATCTGACATTTCTGCGCGGCGGTAACCGGAAAGAGCGCAGCGTGGCCGTCCGGCTGGATCAAAGGAGCGCGGAGGCGGCGTGATCCGTGTGGTGGTGATTGGCGCCGGCTTGCGCGCACTACTGGAGGATGCTCCCGCAGTTGAAGTGCTGGCAACATTTGACAACTGGAACCAATATCACGGAATGAACGCGGACGTCGTGCTGGCCGAGTGGGACCCGGACACGCCGGTCGAGATGTTTGAGCCGCCGCTGGTACTGGTGGCCGATGACCCAGTGGACGCCCTGCGCAGCGGCGGACGCGCGGTGCTGTCGCGACGGTCCTCCTCGCAGCAGATCATTGCCGCGCTGCATGCCGCTGCCGCTGGGTTGGTGGTGATGGAGGGGAGCAGTCTGGAAAGCCTGGTTCCCCCGCCCAGAGCCGTCTTGCAGCCGATAGAAGCGCTGACCGCGCGCGAAATCGAAGTCCTGCGTCTGTTGGCGGACGGCGAGAGCAACAAGATGATCGCCTATCGGCTGGGAATCTCCGAGCACACGGTAAAGTTTCACGTCACCTCGATTATGGCCAAGCTGGGCGCTGGCAGCCGGACCGAAGCGGCGATGCTAGGGGTTCGGCAGGGGCTGATTTTGATTTAAGCCGCGACCCGCAAGCGGAAACTCAAACATTCTGATATCGTCTTGTGTGGCTGTTGAACACGACGAGATCGGCATCTGGTCTGAGGTCAAGCTGGCGATCATCAAGGAGTACGCCTCCGCGTATGCAAGAATCATGGACGCGCAGAGGCGTGACCGAATTCCGAGGCTTCGTTGGATCTACATTGACGGCTACGCCGGCTCGGGACATCACGTCTCGAAAACCCGCGGCGACCTGGTTGAAGGAAGCCCGCTGATCGCGTTAATTAAACACCAACCCACCGTTTCACGAATATCACTTCATCGACTCAGATACTGGCCGGGCAGCGGAGCTTCGCAAGGAAGCCGGAGACCGCTCGGACGTTTTCACTTACAGCGAGGACTGCAACTCCGTCTTACTGAACAAGGTCTTCCCGCGAGCGAGATTCGAAGATTACAACCGAGCGTTGTGTCAGCTGGACCCCTACAACATCGATCTGAAATGGGAGGTGATCGAAGCGGCTGGAAAGGCGAGGTCGATCGACATTTTTATGAATTTTATGATCATGGACATCAACCGCAACGCAATGCGCAAGGACCCGGACAGGTCCGTGGCCAGCAAGGTCGCGCAAATGACACGGTTGTGGGGAGATGAAACTTGGAAGGATGAGGGCTACGATCAAATACGTACGTTATTTGACGAGATGGTGCCTGTAAAGGTGTCGAACGAGCGGTTTGCCGAGGCGTTCCGCCAGCGGTTGATAAAGAGGGCTGGCTTCCGGTTTGTGCCCAAGCCGATGCCGATGATGACGAAAACCAATTCCGTGATCTACTATCTTTACTTCGCCTCCCAGAAGGAGGCCGGTATGGACATAGTGGCCGACATCTTCAATAAATATCGCAGGAAGCAAGGGCTGTAGGATGGCGACAAATTCACCCATCGAATGGACGGACGCGACCTGGAACCCGGTGACCGGCTGCAATAAGATCAGCCCCGGCTGCAAGCATTGTTACGCGGAACGCATGTCGAAGCGGTTGTTAGCGATGGGGAACCGAAATTACCGGAATGGCTTCGAACTGACACTCCAACCGCACATGCTTGAATTACCGCTTGGGTGGAAGAGCCCGAAGCGGATCTTCGTCAATTCGATGAGCGATCTTTTCCACATGGAAGTGCCACTGGCTTACATACAGGATGTTTTCGCCGTGATGCTTCGGGCGAACTGGCATCAGTACCAGGTCCTGACGAAGCGAGCGGACCGCCTGCTGGAATTAGGCCCGAGACTTCCCTGGGCTCCCCAAATCTGGATGGGTGTGAGCGTAGAGAGCTCGGAGTACGTTAGCCGGATCGATGACCTGAGAAAGACCGGCGCTTTCGTGAAGTTCCTTTCGCTCGAGCCGCTCATCGGACCCTTGCGAAATCTGAATCTTAGAGGCATTGACTGGGTTATCGTCGGCGGAGAGTCCGGGCCGGGCGCCCGCCCAATGGACCCGGCATGGGTGAAAGACGTCCGCGATCAATGCCTAACGTCGGGCGCTGCGTTCTTCTTCAAGCAATGGGGCGGCGTCCAGAAACAAAGGACTGGCCGTGAACTCGAAGGACGGACCTGGAATGAAATGCCGGAACTCGTGATTCTATAAGTTACCCCGCAAAGCTCCCCTCAATAATCCTCCGCAGCGACGCGCCTCCTGGCAGCGTGCCGAACATGCGGCTGCGATCGGCGCCCAGCCGCGAACGCACAAACAAATCCGCCGCTTCCGGCTGCGCGTAGCGAATCATCAGCGACGCTTGCAGCGCCAGCGCCAGCCGCTCCGTGAAAACACGCGCGCTCGCTTCATCCGGCTGCGTTTGCTGGTCCATCCAGGCGTCGACCAGCGGGCTCACGTCGCGAATCTCCGCGCGCACGCTCTCGAACGACGCGGGATCCTTGGTCATGGCGCGCAGCACGTCGAGACAAATCACGTTGCCTGAGCCTTCCCACACCGAGTTCACCGGCGATTCGCGCAGCAGCCTTGGCAGGATGGATTCTTCCACAAAGCCATTGCCTCCCAGACATTCCAACGCTTCCACCACCGCCTGCGTTCCGCGCTTACAGACCCAAAACTTGGCGACCGCTGTGCCCAGGCGCGCCAGCCCGTCGTCGCGATCAAACGCCTGTGCCAGGCGGACCATCAACAGCATTGCTGCTTGCGATTCCAGCGCCAGATCGGCCAGCACGTTCTGCATCAGCGGCTGATCGATCAGCAGTTTGCCGAAGGCTTTGCGGTGGCGGGCGTGATGGATCGCCTGCACCAGAGCTTGCCGCATAAAGGATGCCGATCCCATCACGCAATCCATGCGCGTGTGCTGGACCATTTCGATAATCGTAGCTACGCCACGTCCTTCTTCGCCGATGCGCTGCGCCCACGCCGAATGAAACTCCACCTCGCTCGACGCATTCGACCGGTTGCCGAGCTTGTTTTTCAGGCGCTGCAGATGAAAGCCGTTACGCTGGCCGTCGGGCGTCCAGCGCGGCAGCAGAAAACACGTCAGGCCCTCGGGAGCCTGCGCCAGAACCAGAAACGCATCGCACATGGGCGCCGAGCAGAACCATTTGTGGCCGGTGAGCCGGTACTCGCCGCCGCCGATGGGCTCAGCAAGGGTGGAATTGGCGCGCACGTCGGAGCCGCCCTGCTTCTCCGTCATCGCCATGCCAATCGTCACGCCATGCTTCTCGGTGGCCGGACGGCAAAGCGGATCGTAGGTCATGGGTACAATGCGCGGCTCCCATTCGGCCGCCACCTCCCGCTGTTTGCGCAGCGCCGGCACCGCCGAATACGTCATGGACACCGGGCACGTGTGGCCTGATTCGTTTTGCGAGGACAGATACATCAACGCGATACGCTCGACGTGCGCTCCAGGCCGCGGGTCGGCCCAGGGCAGCGAGTGCAACCCGAACTCCAACGAATGACCCATCAGCGTGTGATAGGCGGGATGAAACTCCACTTCATCGATGCGATGGCCAAAGCGATCGTGCGTCTTCAGGACCGGCGGATTCTCGTTGGCCTGAAAGCCCGCGCGGATGGAATCTTGCGCGCCCATCAGAGCGCCAAACTCCGCCAGGCGGCCGCCGGCTTGTGCTCGTTCGCAAGCTGCCACCAGAGCAGGATCGCTGAGATAGAGATTGTAGTTTTCCAGTGCCGGAGGCTGATTTTCCACCGTATGCGTGGCAGTGAGCGGAGCGGAAGCGAGTGTGTGGGCGGCCATGAAATGCCCTCCGCTCTGATTCTACCAAGCGTCGTCGATTCCAGCCGGACCAAGAAGTTAACTACACACAAGACTGGTTGGCAATCACCGCTTGTCCCAACGCCAGCCCACCATCATTGGGCGGTACGCGGCTGTGGACAAACACCGCAAAGCCGCGCTCGCGCAGCCCGTTCACCGAGTGCTCCAGCAGGCGCAGGTTCTGGAAGGTGCCACCACTCAAGCAGACCCGGTGCAAACCCGCGGATTCGCGGATGCGCGCGCACGCTTCCACTATCACTTCTCCCATCGTCCGATGAAAGCGCGCCGAGATAATCGCACCCCGTGTCCCCTGGCGGATGTCTTCGACCACCGCTCGGATCGTCCTCCGCAAGTCGATCTGAAACGGTTCGGAACCGGTGAAATCGAACGCGTAACTGGCCGCATCGTGCGTGGCCACGGCCTCCAGCTCAACCGCCGCTTGTCCCTCGTACGTTGTCTCGTGCCGGATGCCCAGGATCGAGGAAACCGCGTCAAACAAGCGTCCACAGGAAGAAGTATCGACCACTTGGATGCGGCGCGCAATCATCTGATTGACCAACGCGATCTGCTTAGCGGGAATCGACTCGAAAAGCGGAAGGGGCAGGGAATTAGCCTCCGGCCCAAATGCGGAGCCCAGATAGGCCAGCGCACTGCGCCAAGGCTGTCGCACCGCGCTGTCCCCGCCCGCGAGCGGCACATAAGCGAGATGCCCATGCCGCGTGAAACCGGAAAAATCACACACCAGAAACTCGCCGCCCCAGATTTGGCCATCCGTGCCGTAGCCGGTCCCGTCCATGGCGACACCGATCACTGGCCCGCTGATCCCGTTGTCGGCCATGCAGCTTGCTATATGCGCATGATGATGCTGCACGCCGATGGGACGCAGGCCGGACTCTTCCAAAGCGAAGCGGGTGCTGAGATAGTTGGGATGCAGATCGTGCGCTACGGCTACCGGTGAAACGCGAAAGAACCGCTTCAGATGTCCGAGCGTCTCCCGGAAGAACTCCATCGTTTCCAGGTTCTCCAGGTCGCCGATGTGCTGGCTCAGAATCGCGTAGTGATCCTTGGTCAGGCACAGCGTGTTCTTCAATTCGCCGCCGCAGGCCAGGATTTCATACAGGGGCATTCCGAGATCGACGGGTTCCGGAGCGAAGCCGCGGGACCTCCGCACCGGGTAGGGGCGGCCCTCAAAGGTTTGCACCACGGAATCGTCGACCCTGGTTTGAATCTCCCGATTGTGGAGCAGGAAGTGATCGGCCAACGACTGAAGACGCGGCCAAGCCTCCTGGTTCCGGCTGACAATCGGTTCTTCGCTCAAGTTCCCGCTGGTCATCACCAGCACGTCCAGATTGCCTTCTTCAAACAAGAGATGATGCAGCGGCGTGTAAGGCAGCATCACGCCAAGCCGGGTGTTGCCTGGAGCGACGTTGCCCGAGACCCTGGCGTCCTGGCGCCTGGCGAGCAGGACGATAGGCCGGCGGCTGCCCGTCAGCAACTCTCGTTCAGCCGGACTGACCAGACACAGGCGCTCGACGGTGGCCAGATCGCGCACCATGATCGCGAACGCTTTTCCGCTGCGGCGTTTCCGCTCCCGCAGCAGGCCAACTGCTGAATCGTTGGTTGCGTCGCAGGTCAGATGAAAGCCGCCGAGCCCGCGGATCGCCAGGATCGCGCCTTGCCGCAGCAACGCCCGGGCGCGCTCGAGAATTTCGCTGCTTTGGGAGCCAGCGGCGAACACAGGCTCAAGGCCTGCCGCCATTTGTTCGGCACTCAGTAGAGCCAGTCCTGGCCCGCACTCCGGACAAGCGTTGGGCTCGGCGTGAAACCGCCGGTTGGCTGGGTCTTCATATTCGGCCTGGCAAGCCGCGCACAGGGCAAACTCGTCCATCGTGGTCTTAGGACGGTCATACGGAACATCGCGAATGATGGTGTAGCGCGGGCCGCAATTGGTGCAATTGGTGAACGGATACCCGAACCGCCGGTTGCCCAAACTGGTGAAATCCCGCCGGCACGCTTCACACGTACCGACGTCCGGCGGCACCAGCGCGAAGCGCCCTTCGATGGCGGCACTCTGGCGGATACCGAAGCTCCGCTCGCCGGCCGGCGCAACATCGGAAACGGTTAGTTCATCGATTCGCGCCAGCGGAGGTAACTCGGTTCTCAGCGCGCCAAGGAAGTTTTGCAGCGCATCTTCCTCCGCCTCGGCCTCGATCACCACGCCTTCCGAGGAATTCAGAACGTATCCGGAAATCCCAAAAGTCTGCGCGATGCGATACACGAACGGGCGGAAGCCGACTCCCTGAACCACGCCTTGGATCTGGATTCGCTTCCGCTCCGCCACTCCCTTCATTTAAGCTCAGGGACAGCGGCCCAAGCTTCCAGTTGCGCGATCACAACCGCCAGCAGGTTGTCCATGCACGCGCGCACCGGCTCAGTAAGCTCCATGGTCCATTCCGTGGACTTGGGCTGCACTCCCAACACGACCACCTGCTGGGGAGCGTCTCCCAAGAGCTTGAGCGCAATCATCAGATCGGCGAAACCAAGCTGATGAACGGACGGTTTCCCTGGCAACGTGTCCACCGCCTCGCCCTCCAGCCGGATGAGAGTGCCTGGCGCTTCCCCCGCATCCACGGCGTCGATCACCAACAACCGTTGGAATCCCGAAATGTGACCGATGAGGCTGAGCCCTTGCGTGCCTCCATCCATGAGCATGACATCGGGCGGAAAATCGGGATGTGTCTCAAGGCGTTGGATGGCGTGAACGCCCACGCCATCGTCGCCGTGAACCAGATTGCCCAACCCCAGCACCAGCGTTCTCATGTTCTGAAACCTGAAGAGCTAAAAACACGTCCCAGCGAGTCTGCACAGCCTAAAGTCTGTGCCACCGTTGGCCAGACATTCAGCACCATCGTGGCACAGGCTTTAGCCTGTGTTGCTTCTACTGCGGGCTGTTAGCGTGCTTCCAATTCCACTTTGATGGCTTCGCTCTCCAATTCTTCCTCCGGAATCACTTTATAGCCGATGAAGATGCTGTCCATCAGTCCGTGTTTTTCTTCGCGCGAGATCAGCATCGCCAGATGCACGTGGAAGATGGCAAAGGCGATGAAGACGAACATCAGCAAGAAATGAATCAGCCTCAGGTTCTGGATGTTCACCATCGAAGGAATCCATCCCACCAACGGGCCGAGGATGGCGCTGTGCCGCAACCGGTTAAACATCACCAGGCCCGTGACGATTTCCGCGAAAACGCAGGCGTAGATGCCTAGGTACGAGAATGCGGCCATGGCGTTGTGGCCAATCTTCGAGATCGGCTTGGGCCGGATGAACGCATAGAACCTCAGCACCTGCCACATTTCCTTCCACTGCACGGCGTGCAACGGGACGTAGGCTCTCCACTGCGACCAGCGGTTTCCCTGGAAGAACAGATACATTCTCAGCAGGAACAGGGAGCAAAGAATCATGCCGAAGGTTTCGTGTATGAAGCGGAACCATCCCATAAAGAATGGGAATCTGACCTGGCCCACAATGAACGGATCGTGGACGTAGTAGCCGGTAAAGGAAAGCACTGCGATACAGACGAACAGACCCCAATGCACCAAACGGAGCGGGTACTGCCAGACGTAGAGTGCTCTCATTGGTCCCATCGGGACCAGCGGATGCCGTGCATCCGCGAGTGATGTCGTTTGCACTTCCATGGAGTCCTCCTGTCAACCCGCCTTCGGGATCGAATAGTTCCTTCCCTTGGCGTCAATCACATGCACCGCACAGGCGATGCAGGGATCAAAGGAATGAATGGTGCGTAGCAGCTCCAGCGGCCGCGCCGGATCGGCGACGGGCGTGTTCAACAGCGAGGCTTCATACGCGCCACGCTGGCCTTGCGCATCGCGCGGGCCTCCGTTCCAGGTAGTCGGAACCACCGCCTGATAGTTCTTGATCGACTTGCCGCTGATTTCCACCCAATGGCCCAGGGCGCCCCGTGGCGCCTCATGCCAGCCGTAGCCGGAGGCTGAGTTGGGCCACGTGCCCGGATCCCACCGGACGGCATTGAACGTCGCCACTTTGCCGTGGGCAAGGTTCGAATCGAGATCCTCGACCCAGGTTTCCAGCTTGTGCACCATCAGAAGCGATTCCAGCGCACGGGCCGCAATTCGGCCCAGCGTGGAGAACAACACCGTGGGCGGTGCGTTCAGCTTGCCCAATACGGAATCTACCAGCGCCTTGATGTCCTTCTGGCCGGAAGCGTAACCGACCACCATGCGCGCCAGCGGCCCCACTTCCATGGGTTTCTTGTCGTAGCGAGGCGATTTCAACCAGGAGTATTTCTGATCGACCGCCAGATAGTCGTACGGGGCCTTGGGGCCCGAGTACTTCGGATTGGTCTCGCCCTGAGAGGGGTGTTTGTGGTTGTCATCAGAAGTCTTGTATTCGTACCAGGAGTGGTCCACGGTCTCGGTAATCTTGGCCGGGTCCACCGGCAGAACCTTGCTGATATCGTGGCCCAGGACAACACCGCGCGGGAACAGGAAGGTATTGGGGTCCTTGGTGTGGTCCAACGAGTAGTCGCCATAGGACAGGAAATTCCCCAACCCCTCGCCGCGCGTGAACCAGTCCTTATAAAGCGGAGCGATCGCCAACACATCCGGAATGTAAACTTGCTCGACAAATTTGCGGGCTTCCTTCACCAGTTGGCGGATAAATGTGATTCGTTCCGGATTGAGCACGGCAAACGGCTCGTTGGGATCCATGGCGGTGGACATGCCGCCCACCAGGAACGACTGCGGATGCGGATTCTTGCCGCCCAGCACGGCGTGGATGCGAATGAAGTCCTTCTGGAAGGACAACGCTTCCAGATAGTGCGCCACCGCGAGCAGATTTATTTCCGGAGGCAGTGTGTACGCCGGATGGCCCCAGTATCCGCTGGCGAATAAACTCAACTGACCGCTGTCGACCACGGTCTTGACGCGCTGCTGGACGCCTTTGAAATAGGTCGTGCTGGATTTCTCATAGTCCGAAATGGATTGCGCAATCGACGAGGTCTTGGCCGGGTCGGCCTTGAGCGCCGATGCCACGTCGACCCAATCCAAGGCGTGCAGATGATAGAAATGCACTACGTGGTCCTGGACCAACTGCGAGCCGGCAATCAGGTCGCGCACGATACGCGCGTTCTCCGGCACTTCGATTTGCAGCGCATCTTCCACCGCGCGGACGCTCGCCAGGGCATGCACCATGGTGCACACGCCGCAGATCCGTTGCGCCCAGATCCACGCTTCGCGCGGATCGCGGCCTTGCAGGATCATTTCAATCCCCCGAAACATCGTGCCGGAACTCCAGGCGTCGGTAACTTTTCCTCCGTCGAGTTGAGCCTCGATGCGAAGATGACCCTCAATGCGGGTGACTGGATCGATTACCAGGCGTGCCATGTTAGGCCTCCTTTCCTTGCGGCTGCTTTTCCACCGGCGCAGTCACCGGAGCTTGCGGAGAAGGTTTCATCAGCTTGATTAGGCCGTGGGCCGTGACGCCGGCCAAAGTGGCAGCGGTGAGACCCAAACCAATCTGGCCCGCCGTCACCTCGACGCCAAAGCCGGGAACCGACGGTACTCGATCGTAAAAGGGCGACATGTGGTCCCAGAAGCG
>Ga0075017_100002110_pt1 | contig 12408 bp, 11 predicted proteins | sample AleBraG_ABR_2012_FD_71475 | JGI IMG/M metagenome (GOLD analysis project Ga0075017, IMG submission 71475) | Freshwater sediment microbial communities in response to fracking from Pennsylvania, USA - Alex Branch Run_MetaG_ABR_2012 | ecosystem: Environmental > Aquatic > Freshwater > Creek >...
ATGAGTTTAGATGCGACCGATCGCTTGGATCTTCAGGACCTCCTATTGCGTTACGTCGCTGCTGCCCGGCTTAAGGACAACGAGCCTGCACTGCGAGAGGTCTTCACCGAGGACGCTGTTCTGGATGGCCCACGGGGGTACTACGAAGGACCCTCGGGCTTGACGGCATTCGCGGAGCAAGAGCGGGGATCGCAGTCCTCGGTTTTTGATGCATCCTCAAGCACCATCGGCCACACCATCATCGCTAACGTCTTGGCGGATGGAGACGGCGATGTCGCGACCATCGATGCCAAGCTGTTCAAGATCAGATTTCGCATCGAAACCGGATCAGTAGATATCGCCGCCTCGGGGAGCTATCACTGTGATGCACGGAGGGTGAGCGGCAAGTGGCGCATCGCGCGTCGGTTGTGCCAGATCGACGGCCTTCCGCAATTTCGAGAGACGGCGGACTACGCGGCCGGAAGGCGATGGGTGAGGACGGACAGCGGCTGGCTGCTCGCGGAGGCGGATGAAAGCGCGGTTGGCGAGTAAGTCGTCAGACCGCCTGCGATCCAACCAGAGCGCGGGTGGTGCCGATGACCAGCGGCCGAGCTCGACGTCGATCGGCGCTTCGTTCTTCGATGTGGCACCACAATAGGTCGAGGTAGATAGGACTCAAATCTATCTTTTGATACCATGTCGACGAGCAACGACCGAACAACGTCGAGCCGGACTCATCTGTCAACTTCATCCGAATGCGCGACTGAACGAAGCGCATTTCGTTCAATGGGAGACCCATGCCTGAACTGTTAGGGAGAAGGATCATCCTTACCGGAGGTGCCCAGGGTATCGGCGCCGGACTGGTCAAGGCCCTCGTCGGCGAAGGCGCCTCGGTTGCCACCCTCGATGTTCTCGAGCAGGAGGGAACAGCCGTGGTCGCGGAGGCATCGGCTCTGGGACCAGGCAATGCCACGTTTCTCCGATGTGACGTCTCCAACCGTGCTGAGGTGTTTGCCAGCTTCGGCACTGCCGTGGACCAACTCGGCGGTCTTGATGTCCTGGTGCACGTTGCGGCCGTTTCCCGGCCCAAGAACGCCGAGGACATCTCCGAAGAAGAATGGGATGGGGTGCTGGACATCAACCTCAAGGGGACCCTCTTCACCAACCAGGCTGCCTTTCCGTACTTGAAGGAGGCCGGTGGCGGTCGAATCATGAACTTTGCCTCCACAGCAGGTCTCGTCGCCTATGCCCGACAGCGCCACTACAACGCCAGCTACGCGGCGAGCAAGGCGGCGGTACTGGGCTTCGTCCGCGCGATTGCCTATGAGTGGGGAAAGTACGGGATCACCGTCAACGCCATTTGTCCCCAGATGATGACCCCAATGCTGGAAGCAGCCCGTTCACGCCGCTCCCCCGAGGAGTTGGCAAAGTGGGAGGACGAGCTTCACGAGAAGATGGCGATCGATGGGAGGCCCGGTCAGACCGAGCGCGACTTGGCGCCGTTCGTCGTGTTCATGGCTGGTGAAGGTTCGCGCTTCATCACTGGCCAGACCCTCATCGTCGACGGCGGAAAGACCCTTTCACGCTGAAGATCCAGGTCTCCGCGTCGTGTTGGGTTCTCCCGCACGTGCAGTGCGGTAGCGGGGGCGTCCAGACCGGCATCCACGAGAGTCAAGGCCGACGTGTGACTAAGCACTGCCGATGATCAGCGACTGCGTCGGGTTCAACGAGGGCCCTGGCTGAGTAGAGATCACTTGGGGTCACTCGCCAAGTGCCGAACTATCTTGGAGATGGTTCGGTTACCCCATGCACCTGATGGAAGGAACCACTATGCGCTTTGGAATCTCAATCGTTGCTTCGGGCATGAAGGAGGGAGCGACCCTCTCTTCCATGGTGCAGGACCGCATCGAAATGGTGCGCACGGCACATGCCGCAGGGTTCCAAATCGTCTCTGCTGGCCAGCACTTTTGTGCGCATGATCAGCTGCTTCCTCAGCCCATTGGGCTTCTTGCCCGGCTGGCTGCCGAAGGCCCGGGGATGGAGTTTCAGACTGGCGTGATCCTTGCGCCCTTCTACAACCCGGTGGTGCTAGCGGAAGAGGCGGCACTGCTTCATGCCATCACGGGGAATCGCTTTCGGGCCGCGCTCGGCCTTGGCTACCGAGAGGAGGAGTTCGCGATCTTCGGACAGCAGCGCGCTGACCGGCTGAAGCGGACCATCGAGGTGCTCAACATCAGCCGTCGTCTGCTTCGGAACGAAACCGTAGAGACGGAATCGGGCTTCTACCCGATGCCCGGTGTAGCGCTGACCCCAGGGTCAGTCGGCGCAATCCCGCCGAGACTGATGCTGGGTACCGGAACTGAGAAGGGCGCCGCTCGGGCGGCCAGGATCGCTGACGGGCTCTACATCACCGGGTATTCGCCTCCGAGTGATGTGGAGCGCCTGGTCTCTCGCTACTTGGAGACGGCGGAGGAAACGAAGCCAGACCTCAAACCGCTGGTTACCCTTCGGCGGGAGGTCACAATGGGCCCCTCGCGGGATCAGGCCTTGGCCCGGTCCAGACCCGGTTGGATCCAAACGTTGAGCAGCTACCTGTCAGAGGGTCTCGAAACTCAAGCCCTTCCGGATCTCGTCCAAGACCTGACCACCAAGGGTGACTCCGCCGACCTGCCGTTCATCGTCGGAAATGCAGAGGAGTGCGCCGAGCAGGTCCGATGGTACGAGCGCATTGGTGTCAATGAGATCATCATTCGCTTCGACCTGCACGACGCCAGTCAGGCGACCACACTTGAGGCTATCGAGCAGTTCGGTTCCGACGTACTCCCGCTGACCAAGGACTGAGGACTCTCACCTCCGGCGGTCAGCCCGGTGAAACAGCGACTGACGGCAACTCACTGAGGTCCAGCATCTTCATGGCGTTGCCCCTCACTATCTTGTAGACGTCCTCATCGCTCAGATGGGACAGGGCGCGTTCGGCGACATGCTTGGTCTCCGGCCACGTCGAGTCCTGGTGCGGGTAGTCACACTCGAAGGTGACCTGGTCAACTCCGATGTGCGCGATCGCTTCGAGGCCGAAGTCATCGTCGAAGACGCAGCCATAAATCCGACCCTTCACATAGGAACTCGGCGGCTCAGTGATCAAGGGGTTCATACCGCTATGGGGGGTACGCCGCTGCCAGACTTTGTCAACCCGCTCGAAGAGGAACGGCATCCAACCGATCTGGCTCTCGGAGAAAGCCAACTTCAGGCTGGGAAAGCGAGCGAGATGGCCTGACAAGAGCCAATCGGCCATCGCCAGCTGAGAATTGAACGTGGTGGCGGCGAGGATGACTGACTTCGGCGCATCATCGGAACTTCTGGCCAATGTCGAGGAGGATCCGATGTGGATACAGATGACCGTCGACGTCTCGTCGCACGCCTCGATGAAGGGGAGCCAGTACCCGTCCTTGTCGTGGATGCTCGGGAGCCCGAGCTCAGCGGGCAACTCACTGAACGTGACCGCCCTCACCCCTCTTGCAGCGTTCCGACGCACCTCGGCAGCAGCTGCCTGGGGATCCCACAGGGGGGCCACGCAGAGCGGCACAAGGCGGCCGCCGCTGCCGCCAGCCCACTCTTCCACCATCCAATCGTTGTAGGCGCGCAGGCATGCCATCGCCAGCTCCTTGTCCTTTATCCACAAGAAGAGCTGGCCGCAGAATCGGGCCGTATTTGGGAAGCACAATGAGCGCTCAATACCGGCCGTGTCCATGTCGAGAAGTCGCAGCTGAGGGTCGTAACAAGCGGGGCGCATGTCATCGAACGTCGTCGGCGCGTCGATAATATCCTCGACGGCGCGGCCGGCGGCGGTGTGGGACGTCAGGATTGCTTGGTGGATGTCTTCGACGATCCAGAAGTCGGTAAGCGGGCCGCTGGCGGCTGGACGGACGGGCTGCCGGTACCCCGACACGTGCTCCCATGGCAGCTGAACAACCTTAGGGCCACGGTCGCGGAACTTGGCTGGGAGCCACCGTTCCCACAGGTGAGGAGGCTCGATAACGTGGTCATCGACAGAGATGATGCCGGGGATCTCCAAGGTTGGCTCCTTCGACTTTGGGCAAGTTAATTGGTTCGTGCTGTAAACTAACATTCTCCTTCCGGGCGGGTGCATCCGGTCGAGCGAGCTCGAAGCTGTCTGGCACGAGAGGAAAGGATGGTGTCGTGCGCGAAGCCGTGATCGTTGAGGCCGTGCGAAGCCCGTTTGGGAGGCGGAATGGATCGTTGAAGGACATCCACCCTGCTGACCTCTCCGCCGATGTCCTGAATGCGCTGGTCGAAAGGACGGGCATCGACCCTGGTCTTGTTGATGATGTGGTGTGGGGGTGCGTGACCCAACTCGGCGATCAGTCGAGCAACATTGGACGGTTTGCGGTCCTCGCCGCCGGTTGGCCGGAACATGTTCCCGGAGTGACGATCAACCGAGCGTGCGGCTCCAGCCAACAGGCCTTGGAGTACGCAGTCATGGGCGTGATGTCCGGTCTCTACGATTTGGTCGTCGCCGGCGGGGTTGAGGTCATGAGCAAAGTTCCGCTGGGATCCGCTCGTGCAACGGGCTTCCCTTACGGGCCACGGGTCATGGCCCGTTATGACGACTTCTCTTTCAATCAGGGCCTCAGCGCCGAGATGGTGGCGGCGAAGTGGGGCTTCAGTCGACGCGACCTCGATGAGTTCTCGGTCCGGTCGCACGAGAAGGCCGCTGCCGCCATTGACAGGGGCAGCTTCATCGACCAGATCGTTCCCATCGAGACCGATACCGGTACCTTCGCTGTCGACGAGTGCGTGCGGCGCGGGACCAATGTCGATGTCCTGGCCGGACTGTCCCCGTCGTTCGTCGAGGACGGACTGATTCACGCGGGGAACTCCTCGCAGATCTCAGATGGAGCTGCCGCCATGCTCGTCACCTCGGCTGAGCGCGCAAAGGAACTGGGGCTCCGACCTATTGTCCGGTACCGAAGCGGCTCGGTGGTCGGTGCTGATCCCGTTCTCATGCTCACCGGACCGATTGCTGCGACGGAGAAGGTGCTCGACAAGTCTGGTGTCGGCATCGACGAGATCGGCGCTGTCGAGATCAACGAGGCGTTCTCTCCAGTTCCGCTGGCATGGCTTGCTGAGCTAGGGGCCGATCCCGAGCGGCTCAATCCAGTGGGCGGAGCTATCGCCCTTGGCCACCCGTTGGGCGCAACTGGCGTCGGACTCGCCACGAGGCTGGTCCACCACATGCGTGACAACGATCTCCAATACGGATTGTTGAGCGTGTGTGAGGGCGGCGGAACTGCCAACGCCTCACTGTTCGAGCTCGTTCACTAGTTCTCGACCGGCTAGATCCTCACCGCCTTGCGACGCGCTCTGTTCGACCAGGATCACGAGACCTTCCGTGAGGTGCTTCGCGACTTTTTGGCAAAGGAAGTTGTGTCGGTATATCCGGAATGGGTTCGGGAATCCGGCACGCCGCGAGAAATCTTCCGGGCGCTCGGCGCACTGGGGGTTATGGGCATAAATATGCCGGTCGAGCATGGCGGTGGGGGGGAGAGCGACTATCTGTATAACGTCGTCATCCAGGAAGAAGCGATCCGAGCCGGCGTGACGATAGGTTCGCTCCGCACGCAACTCGACATCATTCTTCCGTACTTCCGGGCCTATGCCACTGAGGAGCAAAAGGGACGTTGGTTCCCGGGCATCTCGTCAGGTGATCTCCTCACCGCCATCGCCATGACCGAACCCGACACGGGCTCCGATCTCGCCGGGGTCCGAACCAGCGCTGTTCGTGACGGCGACCACTACGTGCTCAACGGAGCAAAGACGTTCATCAGCGGGGGAATGCTCGCCGACTTGGTCATCGTCTTGGCGCGCACGTCAACCAAGGAGGGGGATCGACGTCACGGGCTCACTCTCTTGGTCGTAGAGGCCGGAATGCAGGGGTTCGAGAGGGGTCGGGCACTCGACAAAATTGGTCTGAAGACCCAAGATACGGTCGAACTTTCGTTCTCCGATGTCCGGGTGCCTGTAGCGAACCGTTTAGGCGAGGAATCAATAGCGTTCTCCTACCTTGGCCACAACCTGCCCCAGGAGCGATTGGCAATCGCGGTGGGCGCCGCAGCGAGCGCCCGGACGGCGCTCGAAGCCACGATCGAGTACGTGATCCAGCGCAAGATCTTCGGTCAACGTGTCAGCGACTTCCAAAATACGAAGTTCGAGCTGGCGGCCGTGGCTACCGAGGTCGAGGCGGCCGAGTCGATGGTCGATCGAGCATTGGCCGAGTTTCGCAATGGCGAGCTGACTCCCGTCGACGCGGCAAAGACGAAGTTGTTCTGCACCGAAGTCCAGGGACGGGTCGTCGACCGGTGTCTACAACTCTTCGGTGGCTATGGCTACATCAATGACTATCGAATTGCTGGTTTGTATGCTGACGCTCGTGTCACTCGAATCTACGGGGGCACGAGTGAGGTCATGAAGTCAATCATCTCCAAATCCCTAGGCCTTTGATCGAAAAAGGAAGCCAATGCAAATAGAAGGCATATCCGCGCTCGTAACGGGAGGAGCGTCTGGACTCGGGTTCGCAAGCGCGCAACGCCTCATTGACCTGGGGGCGTCATCGGTAGTGCTTGTGGATCTGCCAACGTCCGCGGGAGAGTCTGCAGCTAAGCAACTAGGGAGTCAGGCTCGTTTCGTGGCGACCGACATCACCGACACCGAGGGTCTCATGGCGGCGGTCAACATGGCGGCAGAGCAGGGGCCCTTGCGGGCCGTGGTTCACTGCGCCGGCCGCGGCGGTGACCGGCTCCGCATCCTCGACAGGGAGGGATCACCAGGGAGCCTCGAGGTCTTCGCCGACGTCATCCGGATCAACCTCGTGGGGACGTACAACGTGCTGCGCTTGGCGGCCCAATCCATCAGCGCCAACGAGGTGGTCGACGGTGATCGAGGAGCCATCGTGCTCACCGCATCGGTTGCTGCCTTCGACGGTCAGATAGGTCAGACGTCCTACGCTGCGTCGAAGGCCGGGATTCATGGCATGACGCTCGTGGCAGCCCGTGACCTGGCGAGCAGGCAGATTCGTGTCAACACGATCGCACCGGGCATCTTTGACACTCCGCTGCTGGCGCGCCTTCGTGAAGACGTTCGCGAGGGCCTGGCCGCAACGGTGCCGCATCCCAAACGCCTGGGGGATGCTGGGGACTTCGCGCACCTGGCCGTGAGTCTCCTCGAGAACCCCTATATCAATGGCGAGACAATCCGCATCGACGGCGGCATTCGGATGGCGCCCCGATGACGGTGGGGACCGACGTGCGGGTCGAGGAGACGGAACGAATTCTCGTCATTACGATCGATCGCCCCCAACAGCGCAACGCCATGACATTGGCGGCCTCTCGAACCATCGCCCAAGCGCTCGACCATCTCGACGATTCGCCCGAGCTCAGGGTCGGCGTGATTACAGGTGCTGGTGGCACGTTCTGCTCAGGGATGGACCTCAAAGGATTCTTGAAGGGCGAGTCGGCATCGCTGCCGGGTCGAGGATTCGGTGGCTTTACCCAAAAGCCCCCGGCCAAGCCCCTGATCGCAGCAGTTGAAGGCTATGCGTTGGCAGGGGGATTTGAGATGGTTCTTGCTGCTGACCTGGCGATCGCCTCCGAGAGTGCTCGATTTGGCCTACCCGAAGTGCGGAGGGGCCTCGTCGCCCGTGGAGGCGGGCTGCTCAGACTCACCCGATCAGTGCCACGCGCCATCGCTCTCGAGTTGATCCTCACCGGGGAGCCTCTGCTTGCGCCGAGGGCCGCGGAGCTAGGGCTCATCAACCGCCTGGTACCCGACGGAGAAGCTCTGGCCGAAGCTCTGCGGGTCGCTGCGGTGATCGCGGCCAATGCTCCGTTGGCCATCGCAGCATCCAAACGGGTGGTGAACGAATCTCCCAGCTGGAACCCTGATGAGTGGTTTGATCGCCAAGGCTCCATCGTCAACCCGGTGTTCGCATCGGAGGATGCCAGCGAAGGTGCCCGGGCGTTTGCTGAGAAGCGGACGCCACTGTGGAAGGGCCGCTAGGTCGGATCTCTGGGCTCCAATGACACGTTTCAGGCCGCTATCTCGAGACGCACTCGCGGCAGGACAGCCTTGGGGTTCCACCGGGGAGAGTTAGTTGCCGCCGCGTGCCTGCGGCTCGCTATGAACGTTTCCAAGTCGAACTCGACTTCATCAGGGACTACGACGTGAGGTGTCATCTTGGTGCGGATCTGGTCACGTGGACCAGCGCTGGCGAGCGAGACGTTCGGACAAACGGTGTCCCGAATTGACAGCGATGGATCCTGGTGGGTTCAAGATTCGGAACTCCGCCGTGGTGGCCTCGCTGCCCGCGCGCGATTTGTACGTGTAAGGGAGGCCACCACGTCTGAGCAGCGGTTTCATGTGGTCAATCAATGTCACGATTGACCTGGGAAGATCTCGCGTATCCCCAGGTCGCACGAGTCACTGGTCTGGATTCGCTATCCAGCGACCGCGGGTTCGAAACCCGTCACCTCCACCACCGGCTCAAGGTCCTGATGCGCTCTGGTGCCTGGCGGCCGTCGGCCCATCGACTGCGCCCGACCAGGTGCTCGCCAGCCACTAGGTTTGTCGCCCGTGGCACAGAGCCAATCTGGCAAGTGGGTAAGCAGCGTCGGCTCGACCGGTGGCGGCAAGAACTATCGATCACGCCGTCCCATGAACTTTTACGGCGTCATCGCCATCATCGTGGTGCTGGGCTTGGGTTCCATCGTCTGGGCCCGCTACGAGTACCGCAACTCCGGTCCTGCCGCCGCGTCGACGACGCTGCCGCCGCTGGTCAACACCACGGTGTTCTCTGGCCTCGGGATCGACGTCTGCGGCTCGCTGCAGCCCTCGCTCCCGGCGTCGACCAAGACGAAGGGCGCGTTGCTGATCGGGTCCGAGGGCGTGGTCAAGGTCGCACCGACGACTAAGGCTCAAGCGGGCATCCACGCCAATGCGCAGGCGATGGCGGCCGCCTACACGGGCATGGAGGCGACGTCGAGCACGCTCAAGGTGCCAGCGACCTCCACGGCGAGCGCTGTTGATCTCAAGAATGGCGACGCCTGCCCGTCGGGCACGCGAGACGCCGGCAAGAAGGGCGTCGTGGTAGTCAGCTACTGGTCCAACTTCGCGTCCAAGAGCCCCACGCTCTCGAGCAATCCGGCGGCTGTCCGCCTCACCGGGAACTCGCTCGTCACCTTGGCGTTCCTCCCTTCGGGCTCCAAGCCGCAGAAGCCGACACAGGCCACCATCAACGCCATGCTGACCGCAGCGCAGTCGGGTTCCACCACGCCGACGACCGCTGGCACGACCGGGACAGCGACCACCATTCCCTCGACGACCACTACGGCTGCCACGACGACGACGGGCAAGTAGCGACGTGCAGGCGGTGATCTTGGTCGGTGGAGAGGGGACCAGGCTGCGCCCGCTCACCCTCAGTGCTCCCAAGCAGATGCTCCCGATCATGGGCGTCGCCATGCTCGAAGGCGTCCTTGGCCAGCTCGCTCTCCACGGGGTCGACGAGGCTGTGCTCTCCCTCGGCTATCTCCCTGACCGCTTCCTCGAGGCGTACCCCGACGGACAGTGCGCGGGCGTTCGCCTTCGCTATGCCGTCGAGCCCGCCCCGCTCGACACCGCAGGAGCCGTCCGCTTCGCCCTTGAAGAGCTCGATCTCCAGGGCACCTTCATCGTGGTCAACGGTGACGTGCTCACCGACCTCGACGTGACGGCATTGGTCGCGTTCCACAAGAGCCACGGAGCAGAGGGCACCATCGCCCTGCACCCCGTCGACGACCCGTCTCGCTTCGGTGTGGTCCCGACGGACGCCGACGGCCGGGTGGTCGCCTTTGTGGAGAAGCCCCTCCAGCACGAGGCGCCAACCAACTTGATCAACGCCGGGACCTATGTGCTCGAGCCACGGTTTGCCGAGCGACTTGTGCTCGGCGAACGCGTCTCCCTCGAGCGGGTAACGTTCCCCGACATGGTCGCCGACCGGAGCCTCTTCGCCGTCGCGGACGACCACTACTGGCTCGACACCGGGACCCCTGAGGCCTTCCTTCAAGCGCACCACGACATCCTGTCGGGTCGTCGGAGCCCAGCCTTCGTCACGCACCCGATCACCGATGGCAACTACCTGGTTCCTGGCTCTATCGTCGAGGTCGGCGCCAAGCTCTCGGGGACGGTGGTCGATGAGCGCTGTCGGGTGGCTTCGGGGGCGCTCGTGGAGGATTCGGTGCTCCTTCCCGGGGCAGTCATCGAAGAGGCGGCCACGGTCATCGGCTCGATCATCGGTCCGGACGCAGTGGTAGGAGCCGGTGCCGTGGTGCGACCCACCACCGTTCTTGGAGCAGCTGCTCGGGTGGCTGCGCACAGTGAGGTCATCGACGGGCGAGTGGAAGCCTGATGCGCTGCCTCGTCACTGGTGGAGCGGGCTTCATCGGATCGACGCTCGTCGACCGCCTTCTCTCAGAGGGCCATGAGATCGATGTCGTTGACAACCTCTCCTCGGGTCGGCTCTCCAACCTGGCCGACGCTCGCAGCGCCGGCGGGCTGACCTTCCACCAGCTCGACATCCGAAGTGACGACGTCGTCACGCTGGTGGCTCGCCGCCAGCCCGAAGTCATCTTTCACCTGGCCGCCCAAGCCGACGTGCGGGTCTCGGTCGCCGACCCTGGCTTCGACGCCTCGGTCAACGTGCTCGGCTCGATCAACATCCTCGAAGGGGCCCGCCAAGCAGGCACGGGGCGCATCGTGGCCGCAGCCTCGGGGGGCACCCTCTACGGCGAGCCGGATGCCGCAGACATCCCCACGGGGGAGTCGGTGGCCCATCGGCCGCTCTCGCCCTACGGGGTGTCGAAGAAGGCCATGATCGACTACCTCGTGGCCTATCGGGAGCTGCACGGCATCGAGTTCGTCGCTCTCGCCCTGGGCAACGTCTACGGACCCCGCCAAGATCCCCACGGCGAGGCAGGTGTGGTCGCGATCTTCGCCGAGCGTCTCTTGAACGAGACGGAGGTGACCATCTTTGGGACGGGGGAGCAAACCCGAGACTTCGTCTTTGTCGACGACGTGGTCGACGCCTTCGTTCGTGCCTCGACTCGAAGCGGCGGGCTCGTGATCAACATCGGCACGGGTGAGGAGCTCTCGGTCAACCGGCTCTTTGCGACCATGGCTGAGGAGGCGGGGTCGACGCAGAAGCCCCTCCATGCTGAGGCGCGCTCAGGCGAGCTGTTCCGCTCCTGCCTCGACGTCGATCGAGCCAAGATGCAGCTCGGGTGGTCGTCGTGGACCACCTTCGCTGACGGTGCTCGAGCCACCCTGGCCTCGGTGGCCCAGCAGCTGAACGAGGGCTAGCGGAACAGGTCGTCCTCGGGACGGCGCACGATCGAGTCTGCGACGGACCCCGCCCCGAGCCACCCTTCGGGACAGCCCCTGACGATCGCTGCCGGAGCGCCGGTGGCCTTGCCCATCACGAGATCGGCGGCACCGGCGAGCTCGTCGGCCACACAGATCTGGGTGGCCAGCATGGTTCGTCCCATGGCGTCGGGCGTGCCTCGAAGATCGAGGACCGGGGTGAGGCCCGCTGTTCCGATCGCCACGTCGGTCACGCCCTCGCGCCAGGTCCGTCCGAAGGTGTCAGAGATCACGACAGCCACCTCGACACCGAGGGCGCGTCGGAGATCGGCACGCAGCCTCCGTGCCGAGCGATCGGGATCGAGCGGCAAGAGCGCGGCCACGCCGTCCTGCACGTTCGACAGATCGATTCCGGCATTGGCGCAGACGAAGCCGTGCGTGGTCTCGGTGATCAAGAGAGAGCCTCGACGTCGGAGCACACGCACCGACTCCGCCTCGATGAGGGCCACCTTGGCTGCTTCGTCGTCGTGATCGAGTGCGACCAGACGACCTTCGGCCTTCGAGACGATCTTCTGGGTGACCACCAGCACGTCGCCCGCCTGGAGCGCTCGGTCCCCAGCGTCTGGACCAAGGACGTCGGCCAAGCAGTGGGCGAGATCCGTGTCGGGTGTCACCTCGCCGATGCCCTCGATGGCGAAGATGCTCAAGCCAGGCGATTCAGCCATCGAGAACCACTTTGGCGAGGTGAGATGCTGCGTCGGGTTCTCCCATGTTCGTGTTCGTCACCAGGCACGAGACGCCCTCGGAGCGAACGAGCCCAGCCGTGGCGCCATCGACCTCATCGATCACCAGGCTGCCGATGACGTCTCGATAGAGCCGGGCGATGCCTTGAGGGCTTGGCTCGTGTCCGAGCTCGACGAGCAGCCGATCGGCTGGGCCTTTGAGGGCCTTGCCGCCGATGAGGGGAGAGACAGCGATCACGTCAGAGCGCCGCCGCCCGAGGATCTTGCGGATGCCAGGGAC
>Ga0075017_100002111_pt1 | contig 12407 bp, 16 predicted proteins | sample AleBraG_ABR_2012_FD_71475 | JGI IMG/M metagenome (GOLD analysis project Ga0075017, IMG submission 71475) | Freshwater sediment microbial communities in response to fracking from Pennsylvania, USA - Alex Branch Run_MetaG_ABR_2012 | ecosystem: Environmental > Aquatic > Freshwater > Creek >...
GTGGGCTCCGGTGCGAGAGGGGGCACGATGGCTGTGATCGACCCGTCGGTGACCTGGTCGGCGGTGGAGTCCCGCCTGGCGGTGGAGACCGACCGGCGGTTGCGACGCAACCTCGAATCGGTCCTCAACCACATGAAAGCCGAGGCGGCCGGCGACCTCGACGGCCTGCTCGCCACCCTGTCCGACGACGTCGCCTACCACACCTACTCGGCCCCGGACGTGGCCGCCCTCAACCCGGTGGGCAAGGCCGCCGTCCGCCGGTTCTACGAGGACTTCATCGCCTCGGGGGCCACCCGGTTGCAGTTCGCCATCGACCGCCTGGTGGTCGACCGGTCCTGTGTCCTCACCGAGGGGGTGATGCGGATGGCCTACCCGGGACGGACCCTGCAGGCCCGGGGCATCGCCGTCGACGATCCGGCCGCGGCCTACCTCTACGAGGCCCGCATGGCGGTGCTGTGGCCGCTCGACGATGAGAGCCTGGTGCGCGGGGAGGACACCTACACCGGGGGCGACGGGTTCGCCGGCATCGCCACCCGGCCGCTTCGGCCCGAGGACATCGTCGAGCTCAGCCGGACGTGAGCGTGGGGGAGGTCGACGGGCTGGTGATCCTCGTCACCGGCGCGTCGCGCGGCATCGGCCGGGGCGTGGCCCACCATCTGGCCCGGCGGGGGGCCCGGCTGGTCGTCACCGGCCGCCGACCGGACCGTCTCGAGCGGCTGGCCGGCGAGCTCGACCGTCTCGGCGTCGACTATCTCGCCCGGGCCGTGGACGTGGCCGACCGGCAGGGCATGGCCGACACCGTGGCCGGGGCCGTCGAACGCTTCGGGCGGGTCGACGGGCTGGTGGCCAACGCCCAGACCTTCCGTCCGGTGACCCCGCTGGAGGCGGTGACACCGACCGACCTGGACGTCCTGTTCGACACCGGGCCGAAGGGGACCCTGTGGTCCATGCAGGCCGTGTTCGCCCCCATGCAGGCCCAGGGGTGGGGCCGGATCGTCACCATGGGCTCGAACGCCGGGCTGACCGGGGCCGGCGGCTACGGGCCCTACAGCGCGGCCAAGGAAGCCATCCGGTCGCTGACCCGCACGGCGGCTCGGGAGTGGGGGCGTCACGGGATCACCGTCAACTGCGTCTGCCCGGTCTCGGCGGCCCACCGTCTCCCCCCGGGCGACGACCCCGACCGTCGGGCCGTGTTCGACGCCACCTACCGGGATCAGCCCATCGCCCGGGACGGTGACGCCGAACACGACATCGGGCCGGTCGTGGCCTTCCTGCTGTCCGACGCCAGCCGCTACCTGACCGGGCAGACGGTGATGGCCGACGGGGGCGCCCTGCTCCGACCGTGACCGGCTACCGCACCGCGCCGGGATCGGGGCCCGTGCCGGCGGCGACGCGGGCGGCCAGGGCGGCCAGCAGGGCCGTTTGAGCCCCCGCCTCCGGGCCGGCCATCGGCCGGTGGGCGCCGACCGTGGCCACGGCCTCGTCGACGCCCAGGCCGAGGGTGACGAGCAGACCGGCGGCCACCGTCCCGGCCCGGCCGATCCCCGCCCCGCAGTGCACGAGCAGCGACTGGCCGACCACCAGACGCCCCGTCATGTCGGCCAACAGGCCGAGGGCCTCCTCGAGGCCGGGGGCGTGGAGATCGGCGACGGGGTGCCACACCACCCGGCCGGGACGGTTGGCGGCCAGCCAGGCCACGTAGTCGGGGTAGCGCCCGGCCAGCTCGGCCGCCTCGTTGAGGCACACGACCCCGCCGGCACCCACCCGGAGCAACGCCGCTTCCGGGTCGGGCCCGACGAAATGTTTGCCGCACAGCCACAACCGACCGGGGCCGACGGGGAGGGGGATCTCGTCGGCCCCGCCGTGGAGGGACCGCTCCCCGGGCCAGCCGTTCACAGCGCGGCCACGCCGAGCCGGGCCCGCCAGCGGGGACCCAGCCGACCCGCCACCAGCACGACCTGCACGGCGGTGAACGCGAAGATGTAGGCCGGGAAGAGGGCCACGATGGCGCTGAACCGGGTCACGGTCAGCAGGGTCACGCCGGCGTTGACCATGCCGCACACGTACGACACCGCCGTCTCCGACTCGGGGGCGCGCCACGACTTGACCGCCGTCGGGATGCCGGCCAGCAGGTCGGCGGCGACGGCTGCGACGATGCCGACCACGCCGTGGCCGCTCACCAACCACCACAACGTGCCGGCCACCGACAGGCCGCCGCACACCCAGTCGAACGGCCCGATCCGCCACACCGCCGAACGGTTGGCGAACGAGGCGATCAACACGGCCACCGGGGCCGCTCCGGCCATGAAGGTCATCAGGGAACGCAGTCCCACCCCGGAGCTGACCTGCACCCCGAAGGCCAGGAGGGGAGCGGCGGCCCACAACACGAAGGTCACCCGGTTCGGCTGCGACGTCCCCCGGAGGGTGTCGCGGACGTACATCGATGCCCCGAACGCGCTGATCAGGGCGCCGACGATGACCCAGTGGACGTCGATCACGACCGCTCGTCGCGCAGGGCGCCCCGTCGCACCTTGCCGGCGTCGTCGCGCAGCAGCTCGCTGACGAACTCGAAGCTGCGGGGGACCTTGTAGCGGACCAGCCGTTCCCCCAGGAACCGGCGCAGCTCGTCCTCGGTGGGGGCGGTGGCGCCCGGCTCGAGGCACACCACGGCGTGCACCCGCTGCCCGAGGTCGTCGTCGGGCAGCCCGATGACCACCGACCCGCTGACGGCCGGGTGTTCCTCCAGGGCCGCTTCCACCTCGGCCGGGTAGATGTTGGCCCCCCCGGCCAGGATCAGGTCGTCGCGCCGGTCGCTCAGATAGAGGTAGCCGTCGGCGTCCATCCATCCGAGATCGCCCAGGGACTCCCACCCGTCGACACTGCGGCGGGCCTCGGCGCCCCGGTAACGGTAGGTCGGCCCGTCGCGACCCTCCGGCGGTCGCATCCAGATCTCCCCCACCTGGCCGGGTCCGAGATCGGCCCCCGACCGGTCCCGCACCCGCATGGCCCCGCTGACCACCCGGCCCACCGACCCGCGGTGGTCCAGCCATTCCCGGCCGGAGATGAGGGTGCTGGCCTGGGCCTCGGTTCCGGCGTAGAGCTCCCAGATGCGGTCCGGGCCGAGCCAGTCGATCCAGTGCTGCTTGAGCCACGGCGGGCAGGGGGCGGCCAGGTGGAGGACGACCCGCAGCGACGACACGTCGTAGGCCAGGCGGTCGGGGAGCCGCCAGATGCGCGACATCATGGTCGGCACCAGGAAGATCCAGTCGCACGCCCAGCGTTCGATGAGGCGCAGGGTGTTCCCGGCATCGAATCGGCGCTCGACCACCAGGTGGTTGCCGAGCAGCAGACCGCTGGTGGAGTACAGGAACGGGGCGTTGTGGTACAGCGGCCCGGCGACCACCTGGGTGCGCTCCCGCTCCATCAGCCGGCCCGGGCGGGCTTCGGTGTCGAACACGCCGGCATCACCGGACAGAATCAGCTTGGGTCGGCCCGTCGAACCGCCGGAGGTGGGGGCTTTCAGGCAGGGGGAGACCACGTCGCGTAGCGGCTCGTCGGACAGCGATGCCGGCGGTTCCCAGCCGGCCGGGAGGCTGATCCGGCCGGGTGCCGTCGCCCCCAGCACCAGCCGCGAGTCGGCCAGCTCGACGATGGCCTGGCGTTCCCGGTCAGGCAGCCGCCACGACACCGGCTGAGGGGTCGCTCCGAGCTTCCAGATGGCCCAGGCCGCCTCGTAGAACTCGATGGAGTTGGGCAGGGCGATGGTGACCAGCTCGCCCGGCCCGACCCCCAGCTCGGCGTAGGCCCGGGCCAGACGGTTGGCCCGTCGTTCCAGCTCGGAGCGGGTTACCGTCCGCTCATCGCAGGTCACGGCCGGTCGGTCCGGGTCGGCGGCGGCCAGGTCGGTGAGGCGGCGTCCGATGGAGACAACGGCCATGACGTCGGACAAGGTAACCCGGCGTCGGCCGGGCCCGACGCGCCGGTGCCGGCCCGGTCCCGCTGGGCGGGGATGCGGCCGTCGTCCGCCGCCAGCCGGCCCGCCTCCTCGACCAAAGACCGGGCCGTCCCCACGGTCGCCGGGCCGGATCACCCGAGCGGCCGGATCACCCGAGCGGCCGGAGCGGCCGGGTCACCCGGGAAGTGGCGTTCGGGCCGGCCGAGGTCCGGGTCCGACCCGGGGGTTCAGCGGAGCCAGCCCCGGCGCCCCAGCCCCGGGTGGAGCAGGTCGTCGCTCCACAGCAGCTGACCGGTGGTGACCTGCGGATCGGCGAGCGCGGCGCGCACGGTCGCCTCGGCGAAGTCCTCGGGGCTCGCCCACCGGCTCTCGCCGGCCGCGGCGACGAGGTTGCCCGGGGTCAGGACCGGCTCGGACGGGGACAGCACGTTGATGGCGACGCCGTGGGCCTGCATCTCCACGGCCACGCACTGGCTCAGATGGTGCAGCGCCGCTTTGTTGCCGCCGTAGGCGATCGGTCCGGGCTGGCCGGGTGCCGGGTAGGGGCCCTCGCCGGGGATGAAACCGGCGTAGGAGCTGATGTTGACGATGCTCCCGCGGCCCCCGTCGATCATGTCGGGCAGAACCAGCTGCATCAGCCGGTAGCAGGCGAACAGGCCGATCTCGAAGTGCATCCGGAAGCCCTTCAAGGGGAACTCGAGGAACGACGAGCCGATGGACGGTGCGGCGGGCCGACGGGCCCCCGACGGGGGCGCGGCGCTCGCCGGGGCCGGGGAGCCGCCGGCCCGACCGGAGCCCGGCGGGCGTCCGGGTACGGTCAGGGCCGCGTTGTTGATCAGCAGATCGACCGGTCCGAGGGCGTCGCGGGCCAGCCCGACGAGGGCTTCCACCTGGTCGGGCTGGGACAGATCGGCGGCGATGGCCACGGCCCGCCCGCCACCGTCGCGGATCTCGGCGACCACCTCGTGGATGGTTCCCGGCAGGCGCTCGTCCCACTGGGCCTCGCTGCGGGCCACCACGGCAACGGCGGCCCCCTCCCGGGCGAAGGTCGTGGCGATGGCCCGGCCGAGTCCGCGGCTGGCTCCCGTCACGATGGCCGTGCGCCCGGTGAGTCGCCCGGTCCCCGCCGGTTCCTCGACGGCTGTCACGGCCGCCCTCCTCTCGCTCGGCTGGCCGGCCGCTCACGGTAGCGAACCCCTGGCCCACCGACCCCGGGCCCCCGAGCTGGTGTGGTCAGCTCACCACCAGCGCGTCGGACCCCCAGGGCGTCACCGGCTCGTCGCCCCGCTGGCGGAACCGTTCGGGTAGCGCTTCGACGATGTCCCAGGTGGCAGCCAGCCGGCCCACGCCGACGTCGAGGGCGCAGTTGAGGCCGAGCTCGACGATCTGGGCCTCCGTGAAGTGGCCGCGCAGGTCGTCGTAGATGGTGTCGTCGATGGCCAGGTGGTTAGTGGCGAACAGGTCGGCGTAGCGCAGGGCGGCCACCTCGGCCGGCGTGAGGTCGGTTGCCTCGGCGGGCCGCTCGAGCGAGCAGACCAGGTCCTCGGTGACCCCGTCAGCGACGGCGTCCTGATAGCGGATCGACATGCACGAGCGGCACTGGTTGTGGAAGGCGATGCGGAGCCGGACGAGCTCCACCAACCGGGGCGTCAGGGTCCGGTTGGCCTTGAGAGCCTGGGTGAAGGCGCTCAGGCCGCGGCGGATCTCCGGGGTGTGGGCCAGGATGCCGGCCAGGTCCCGTTGCACCTGGGCGCCACCGGGCACCGCCTCACCGTCGGGCGTGGCGCTGATCACCCGAATGCGGGCCATGGCCTACCTCCGTCGAGCGTAAAGGAGTGGAGACGGCGAGCCTAGCCGAGCGGTGCGGGAGTCCACCTCGTGGGACGGCTGGAGGCCTTCCGAGACCCACTTACCGTCGGGTCACCCGTTCGTCGATCCGGGGGGCCGGAGGTTCCACCACGTCGAGCGGCGCGGCGGCCGGTTCGAGGTCACCGTCGCCGGCGCGACGGACGGTGTTGCGGTACACCCGCGTGTCGGGCGAGAAGATGGCGGCCAGCAGCCCGATCCCACCGGTGACCACGAACAGCCAGCCGTTGGCGTGGCGGGAGGCGAACCAGCGGTCGAAGGACGGCACCCGGACGAGCACGAGGACGCCGAAGGCCAGGGCCACCACGCCGAGCAGGCCCACCAGCCGGCGCGCCGTGGCGGCGGTGATGGCGGCCAGGAGCATCACCACCCCGTAGCCGAACTCCAGCATGCCGAGCAGCGGGGTGTGGTGCAGCCCGATGACGGTGGCGTTCGGATGGAACACATCGTGGCTGCCGAAGCCGGTCTTGCCGAGGGCGGCGGCGCCGAGGATGAGATAGGCGAGCCCGACCACCAGGGCGACCACCTGGGCGCCACTGTGGACCCCACCGCGCTGCACGGTTTCCTGCCGGCTGAGCTGTACGTGTTGGCCTGATCGCATGGCGACTCCAGGTGGACGTGACGCCGGCGGGCAGCCGGACGTCGTCGGGACTGGCGCCCCCGCCCGTGTGGGTCCGCCGTCACGGGACGAAGAGTGCCGACGCAGTACTACCCGGTGGCGGCCCCGCGAAACTCTGCTCGGCCCTGGCCCCGCCGCGCCCCCCGGGAGGGCCGGTATTTGGCCTTCGACGTTTTGGGTCGAGCCGACCGGGTACGACCGCGGTCATGCTGTCCGCCTACGAGGCCCGGGTGCTCCGGCAGATGGAGGAGCACCTCGGACGGCACGATCGCCGTCTCGTCCGTCGCTTCCGCCATCACCCGCGGCGGTGGCGCGTCCGCCGCGCGGCGGTGGCCCACTGGACGAAGGTCGTGATGGCCTCCACCGCCGGCGCGCTCGTCGCCCTGGCTCTCACCGGGATGCCGTGGTGGTGGGTGCCTCTGGCCGGGGCGGCGGCGCTGAGCGCGGTGGGCGGCGCCGTCCACCTGGTGGTCCCACGACCGGGACCGGCCTCGGCGCGGCCGCGCCGGCGGCGGGGGCCGGCCCAGCGACGGCCGAGCCCCTGAGGGCGTTCAACGCCGCCGGCCTGCGCCGGTTCGCGGCGGTCCCCGCTGGGTAGGCCGTGGCGATGGGCGACACGGGGACGGCCGGCTGTCGGGGCGCGTCGTTGGTGGTAGTGGCCAACCGACTGCCCATCCGACGGGTCGACGGCGACGGCCCGGCGCACTGGGATCTGAGCCCGGGCGGCCTGGTGTCCGCCCTGACCCCGGTGCTGCGCGACCGGGCCGGGATGTGGATCGGGTGGCCCGGAGGCGGCGGTGACCTGGCCGTCCCGTCCTCCTACGAGGGCATCGAACTGCGGCCCGTTCACCTGGCAGGCGACGAGTACGAACGGTTCTACGTGGGGTTCGCCAACGCCTCGCTGTGGCCGCTCTACCACGACGGGATCCGTTCGGCCACCTTCGATCGGGACTGGTGGCAGGCCTACGTCACGGTCAACGACCACTACGCCCGGGCCGCCGCCGATGCCGCGGCCGACGGGGCCACGGTGTGGATCCACGACTACCACCTGCAGCTGGTCCCGAAGATGCTGCGCGCCCTGCGACCCGATCTGCGCATCGGCTTCTTCCTGCACATCCCCTTCCCGCCCCAGGAGCTGTTTCTCCAGCTGCCCTGGCGCCGCCAGATCCTCGAGGGTCTCCTCGGGGCCGACCTGGTCGGGTTCCAGGTGCCGGGCGCGGCGGCCAACTTCTCGCGACTGGCCCGCCGGGTGGCCGGTGCCACCGGGACGGACTCGGCCATGGATTACGACGGCCGTCGGGTCCGGGTGGGCGCCTTTCCGATCTCGATCGACACCGCCCAGCTGATCGGCCGGGCCTCGGACCCGGCGGTCCGCAAGCGGGCCGCCGAGCTCCGTGACGAGCTCGGACACCCCGAGGTGGTGCTGCTCGGAGTGGATCGGCTGGACTACACCAAGGGCATCGACCGTCGCCTGTGGGCCGTGGCCGAGCTGTTCGCCGACGGGGCCCTGTCGGTGGCCCGGGTGGCTTTCGTGCAGATCGGCGTGCCCAGCCGGGAGGAGGATCCCCATTACCGGCGCGAGCGCCAGCATCTCGAGCAGCTGGTGGGGGAGATCAACGGAGCCCATGCCAGCGTCGGCCATCCGGTGGTGCACTACCTGTACCAGAGCGTCCCACCCGACGAGCTGGTGGCGCTGTATCTCGCCGCTGACGTGATGGTCGTCACCCCCCTGCGCGACGGGATGAACCTCGTCGCCAAGGAGTATGTCGCCTGCCGGCTGGATGCCACCGGCGCGCTGGTGCTGAGTGAGTTCGCCGGGGCGGCCCGCGAGCTGCGCGACGCCATTCTCGTCAATCCCCACGATCTCGACGGGCTGAAGCGGGCCATCCTCCATGGTGTCGAGCTCGACCCCACCGAGGCCACCGCCCGGATGCGGCGCATGCGCCGGGTGGTCCGCCGCCACGATGTGCACGCCTGGGCCCGCTCCTATCTGTCAGCCCTGCAGACCGACCGGGACACCGGGGATCTGGCGCCGATCCCTCGCTGAGCGGGCCGAGTCGGGCGGCGTTGGGGTGACGACGGGAACTGTCGTTGTCGGCGGGGGCTCCGACGTTCGGACCGCCCCGGAAAACCGGGCCGGCCGGTGAGCGGCGCTCTGCTACGCTGGTGCACAGCACAGGCGGGCCCGCGGCGGCGGTGTCTCGACCGGTGGGGCGTCTCGCTCCAGGGCCGGTTGGTCGTCTGCTGAGCCACTGCCCCGTCGCACACGCAGACGGTCGGCGCTGTTCATGCCCGCGGAACCCGCCCGTCACATTCCCTGTTCACACTGGAGTCGTATGAAGCATCATTCCCAACCACGAAGCACGGACGACCGTCACGCCCAGGGCGCTGACGGCTATGTGTTCGCCGAGCCGGACGAACGGGCCGGCAGCGACCAGTGGTCCGTTGTCCACGGTGCCCCCGTCGCCGGCAAGCTCGAGGAACGGGCCGCGTAACGGCACGCTCGGCCGGGGGGCGGCGGCGGGAGTTAACGGCGTCGCCGCCCCGCGGAAATCCGCCCGACACAGCCGGTCGGTACGGTCTCCGAGCATGTGTCGCGGCCGGCGGTCGACCTGCACCGCCCCGGCCGCCGGACGTTCGAGATGAGCGCCCGGGCCGGTGGGCCCAGCGCGGCCCTGCCCCGCCGGGCCTACTTCGACGCCGACTGGTGGTCGGCGGAGCAGGAGCGCCTGTTCGGTGCCACCTACAACCTGGTGGCCTACGAATCGGACCTGCCCGAGCCGGGCGACTACGTCGTGGCCCGGGTCGGCAGGGAGCCCGTCCTCGTGGTGCGCGACCAGCACGGCGAGGTGCGCAGCTTCGTCAACATGTGCCGGCACCGCGGTCTGCCCCTGGCCTGTGGGCCAGGACACGCCGACGGTGCGCTGCGCTGCGCCTACCACGGCTGGGAGTTCGGCCTCGACGGCCGCCTGAGCCGGGTGCCGCAACGCCGGACCCAGTTCCCCGACCTCGACGCCACCGCCCACGGGCTGATCCCCCTGGCCGTCGGCCGTTGGGCCGGCATGGTCTTCGTCCACCCGGGCGAAGACGCCCCACCCTTCGACCAGTGGCTCGGCGCGGTCGTCGACGCTGACAAGGGCGGCCCGTTCCCGTGGGCCGAGCTGGTTGAGGTGGCCCGGATCGACGTGCCCCTGCGTTGCAACTGGAAGCTCTACATCGAGAACCACGTCGACATCTACCACCTCTGGTATCTCCACGATCAGACGCTGCGCATGTACGACCACCACGCCCTCAGTTGGTGGCGGGCCGGCCTGCACTGGGGCTGCGTCGAGCCGTTGCGCCCCGGCGAGCAGCGGGTGCGCGAGGGCATGTTGCCGATCACCTCGATCCCACCGGCCGAGGTCCCCCTCCTGCGGGCCAACCTCCTCTTCCCGAACGTGCCCATGACCACCATGGAGACGACGGTCACCACCTATCAGGTCGTGCCGACCGGTCCCGAGACGTGCCGCCTGGACATCCGGGTCCGCGGCCTGCCCGGTTCAGTATTCGCCGACCCGGCGGCCCTGCTGAAGATCCTGCGCGACGAGGACGGCGGCGTGTGCGAGCAGCTCCAGGAGACGGTCCGCTCAACCCGCTTCGAGGTGGGCTCCTGGGCTGCCGACCACGAGCTTCCCATCCGTCTGTTCCACCGCGACGTCCTGGCCCACCTGGGCGGCTGACCCCGGGCGGGCGGCGGTCGGCCCCCGGTGGCGGCGGGAAGATCGTCCGACCGGGTGACGTTGGCCTCTGGGCGGGCCGGCCGGGCGGGCGGACACTGGGGGTGATGGCGAAAGGAGGACCCATGCGAGTTCTCATCGCGTACGGATCCAAGCGGGGTGGCACGGCCGGCCTGGCCGGCATGATCGGCGAGGAGCTGACCGCGGCCGGCCTCGAAGCGGTGGTCCGGCCGGCCCGCCAGGTCGCCGATCTCGAGGGTGTGGACGCCGTCGTGGTGGCCGGCTCGTTGTACGCCACCCGGTGGCATCGCGATGCCCGGCGGTTCGTCCGGCGCCACGCCGCCGGGCTGCGGGCGCGCCCGGTGTGGCTGGTGGCCAGCGGCCCGTTGGACGACTCGGCCCTCGAGGGGACGATCCCGCCGGTCGGACAGCTGTCGCGGGCCGCGGCGGCCGTGGGAGCCCGGGGCCAGGTCACCTTCGGCGGCCGCCTGGCGCCCGACGCCCGGGGGTTCCCGGCCCGGGCCATGGCCAAGAAGCGGGCCGGCGACTGGCGGGACCGCGGTCATATCCGGCGGTGGACCGACGGCGTGGTCGTCGAGCTGGCCGGCCACCGCCACACGGTCTGAAGCGGGGCCCCCGCCGTCAGCCGTTACCGAGGAGCCGGGCCGGCTCGATCAGCACGGCCGTTCGGCGCTGCTCAACCATCACCCGGTCGTACTCGGCCCAGTTGTCGTGGGTCCCGCCGGCGGCGCTGAATATGCGGCGCAGCAGTCCCGGCAGGGCCGCGTCGTCGAGGCCCTCGACCCGGTCGTCCGGGCCGACGAGGCGGACCGGGCCTTCCACCGACACCCATTCCCACCCGTTCCGGAACACGGCGGTGGCGTGGCGGCTGGTGCGCAGCAGCTCGAGCTTGCGGGTCGCCCCGCCGACGACCATGCCGACCACGGGCTGGGCGCTGAGCGGATCGTCGAGTACGCCGGCGCTGACCAGGGAGGCGTGCACGGTGCCGTCGGGGCGGGCCGTGGCCACCACGGCCAGTGGAGCGGCGGCGGCCAACCGTCGGACCAGGTCGAGATCGGCGCTCACCGGCGGAAGCTGGTCGACACGGGGGACATCGGGACCTCCTCAGGTTGACCGCTGGTGCGGCCTGGTCCATTGTCGCCCCCCGCCCGGTCCTCGCGGGCCCGCCCGGTCGGGGCCGGCCCCGGCTCCTCCCGGGCGAGGCGGACGATCTCCTCCCAGCCGGAGTCTCGGGCCGCTTCCGCGACCATTCCGTCGCGGTGCTCGACGCCGACTTCGCCCGCCTCGTCGAGCTGCTCGGTCTGTTCGTGGCGGCCGAGAGCAGAGCCTGAGTCGACGGCCGGCGGCGCCGGTAGCGTCCCGGCGTGCTTCCGCTGCGCGACGTCAACCCGACCGCCCGGCGACCGGTGGTCACGGTGGCGCTCATCGCCATCTGCGTCGCCGTCTTCGTGCTGGTCGAGCCGGCCGGGCGGGTCATCAGCTGGCACCAGCAGGCGGCGACGTCCCGGCAGCAGGCCGATGCCGAGTTCACCTACCGCTACGCCGCCGTCCCGTGCGAGCTGGTCCGCCAGCGGCCGTTGACCATCGCCGATCTGCAGGCCGGCTGCCAGCGGCGACCGGTCGGGGCGCCGGTGTTCCCCCACAAGCAGATCTGGTTGGCCGTCGTGGTGTCGATGTTCCTCCACGCCAGCCTGCTGCACATCGGGGGGAACATGTTGTTCTTGTGGATCTTCGGCAACAACGTCGAGGACCGTCTCGGACGGGTGCGCTACGCCGTGTTCTACCTCGTCGCCGGAGTGGTGGCCACCGGCGCCTACGTGGTCTCCGAACCGCTCTCCACGGCGCCCCTGGTGGGCGCCTCGGGGGCCATCGCCGCGGTGATGGGCGCGTACCTGGTGTGGTTCCCCCGCGCCCCCATCCGCACCCTGATCCTGGTGCCGCCGATCGTGTTGTGGCCCCGGCTGCCGGCCTGGACGTTGCTGGTGTTCTGGCTCGCTTCGCAGTTCTTCGTGTCGCCGGGCAGCGGTGTGGCCTGGGTGGCCCACGTCGGCGGCTTCGCCTTCGGGGCGCTGGTGGCCGCTGCGGCGCCCGGCCGCGCCGCGGCCCGCAGGCGGTGAGGACCGTCGGGAGGCGGTCGTCCGGTCCCGGCCGGGACGATGTCAGGGCTTGACAGGCCCGCCGACGCCCCCCATAATCAACCATATGGTTGATCAACCGGAGAGTTAAGCAA
>Ga0075017_100002112_pt1 | contig 12404 bp, 11 predicted proteins | sample AleBraG_ABR_2012_FD_71475 | JGI IMG/M metagenome (GOLD analysis project Ga0075017, IMG submission 71475) | Freshwater sediment microbial communities in response to fracking from Pennsylvania, USA - Alex Branch Run_MetaG_ABR_2012 | ecosystem: Environmental > Aquatic > Freshwater > Creek >...
ACAGGCAGTAGATGGGCGAAAGAACTTCCGTCCATCTGTGCGCTCTCGATGAACTCCTGCATGGCCTCGTTCATCACCATTGGCGTAGGTAGCGCCGTCGGGTGGACGGTGTTCACTCGGATATTGTCCTTGCCGAGGTAATTGGCATAAGCGCGCATCAGTCCGACCATTCCGTGCTTCGAGGCGTTGTAGCCGAGGCCACCAGGAGTGTGGCTTCCTACGCCAGTGAGACCAGCGGTTGAACTGGTCAACACAATTGAACCGCCCAGACCATTCGCGATCATCGACGGGACGACGACCTCGAGCGTGTGATAGGTGCCGGTCAGGTTGACGTCAAGTACGTCCTGCCACTCCTGGCGAATCGGGCGAACCGTCATTGGCGCGATGCCCGCGTTGGCGAGGACAATGGTCACTGGGCCGAGTTTGTCGACCCCCTCGTCGAACGAACGCTGCAAACCGTCGAAGTCACGAACGTCCGCCTTGAGCGTCACGATACGCCGACCCAGTGCTTCAACCGCCCGGGCCGTCTCGGCGAGGTCCTCGGGTGTGGCCATTGGATACGGCACCGACACGATTTGATCGCATATGTCGATGCCGATGATGTCGGCACCCTCTTCGGCGAGCCGGACCGCATGACTTCGTCCCTGTCCTCGCGCCGCGCCTGTTATGAATGCGACCTTACCTTCGAGCTTTCCCATCGCGGCAGCCTCTCTCCACGTGTTGACCGTCGGTCAGCAGTTACTTCACGAAGATACTGGAAACCACCTACCGCGTCGACTGATATTCAAATGTTCGGCTCTCCCGACCGTTCGCAGGACAGTTCGCCATCTAGTCGGTCTTGGTGAGAGGGCGAGAAGGTCCAAGCAATCGATGCCGCGCGGACGTGTCGACGATTCGCCGCCGACCTCCTACTTGAGAAGGGTGCCCGCGTCCACCGGGAGAGTGACCCCCGTGATGTAACGACCTTCGTCGCAACTGAGGAACAGCAGGGCGTTAGAGATGTCGATTGGTTCGACCCATGGGATCGGGAGGAGATTCATCCCCATCGACACCGCGGCCATGTCGTCGAAAGTGGGATTGTCCATCCCTGGACAGAATCGACGCAAGAGAGTCTCGTTGATGATCATCTCGGTATTGACCTGGGTTGGGTGGAGGCTGTTGACACGAATCATGAAGGGCGCTAGTTCTCGCGCAAGTGATCGCATCAATCCGACGACTGCGTGCTTCGATGACACGTAGTGTGAGATCTCCTCGTACGGTTTCAAGCCCGCCGCGGAGCTCGTCAACACGATCGACCCACCTCGCCCCCCTCGCTTAATGTGCGGTATTGACACTGCAGCGGTATGCCAAACCCCTGTCAAATTGACGTCAATCATGTCGCGCCAAACATCGGGCGAGATTGTCTCGGTCGGCCCACCCGGGGACCAGATTCCCGCGTTCGCGCTGACGATGTCAAGCCGACCCAGTTTGGCTACACCCTCGTCGACCGCTTCCGCCATCGCGACGAAGTCACGAACGTCGACCGGACTCGCGATGATCCTCCTACCCGTCTCTTCGACGAGTCGCACTGTCTCGGCAAGATCAGCGCGAGAGGCCATTTCATAGGGGACGGTCGCGATCTGGTCACATAGATCGATCCCGATGATGTCAGCCCCCTCTTGCGCCAGGCGTAGGGCGTTGCTACGACCCTGACCTCTCGCCACTCCTGTGATGAACGCGACCTTGCCGTCGAGTCTTCCCATGTTCACCTACTTTCATGCTCGGAACAGTCCTTGGACTGGGTGGGTATCAGCCACGTTCTGAGGGAGGAGCGCCCACGCTATGGGAGGCGCTCGGATTGAAGTGGCTGGCCCGCTTCGAAGGTGGCCGGCATGCGGACCCACCCATTGATGATTCCAATGCTTGGAAACCTTTCCGATCGGTCATGGTCGATCACGTAATCGGGAATCCGGCTCAGAAATTCGCTCACCATGATTGCCGCTTCCATCCGAGCGAAGTGGCGACCGACGCACCTGTGAACGCCGAATCCGAAGGCAACGTGGTGATTCGATGATCGGTCGAACACCACGTCGTCAGGGTCTTCGAATTCGGCGGGATCGCGATTTGCACCGGCCCAACTGAGAAAGACACGGTCTCGCTCGTTCAGCGGCCAGCCGCCGAGGGTCGTGGGTCCCGTGACGGTACGACCCAGCCCCTGAGCCGGTGTGAAGAACCGAAGATATTCTTCAATCGCTGACTCCATGAGGTCGGGTTCATTTCGAAGGCGAAGTCGCAAGTCGGGCCGGTGCTCGAGATGCCACAAGATATTCGAGACGAGCGACGCGGTGGTATCGAATCCACCGACGATGAGCGAGGTGCAGACGCTGCGAAGCGTTTCGTCATCGAGGTACTCATCACCTATCTGCAGCTTCGCGACAGTCGACAACAGATCGTCACCGTCGCCGTCGCGACGTGTCAGCGCCATCTGCACCGTTTGGTCGACCATGCGCGAGAAGTCGATGGCCGCTTGGTCATATCGGGGACTGCCAGGTCGCAGTGATGCTCGATCGTGCGCCGGTTCAGCCCAGGAACGCCAGTTCTCGTGTGGAAGTGCGAGGAGGTCGCACGTGAACAGCGCGGACACCGCATTTGCGTAGTCGAGAACCAGGTCAACGGAGCCGTCTCCAATAACGGTGTCGATGGCCGCGCGTGACCATCGGCGGACCGAGGAGGCCTTCTCGTCAGCGGTATTCCTGGAGAAGAAGGGGTTGAAGATCCTGCGATAGGTGGTGTGTTGGGGCGGATCGAGTTCACCCGGAACGAAGACGTAAGGCGTTCCGGGTACGTTCGCCCCTTGGTAAGAGGGATCGCCCAGTATGTGTTTCGAGGAGTACATCTTGAAGTCGGCCCCGGCCTCGGTCACGAGTTGATGCGATGTCACGACGTAGTTCCCGCCGTAGTGACGAGTGTGGACGATCGGACAGGCGGCTCTGAGTTCAGCCAAGATCTCTGAAGATCGCTCTTTGTAGTCTTCTGAGTGGTGATCGAAATCTACCTCTGGAATGTCCATGGACCCCCTCCTCGAATCAGATTCGAATCTCATCCTGTACGTACGCGAATCATGCCATTACTCTTCTCCAGCTGGTCGTCGATCGCGGCGTCGTCAACCTCCTCGTTCGATTCAAGCCTCGACGACCGTGCCGAGCGTTGGAGTCGTCGTCAATGTCGTCAATCAGCGTGATCCTGTATGAAACGTAGGATCGCGATGTGCTTGGCGGTGTCGCGTTGCATCAAGTCAACCAACAGACCCCATAGCGTTGTGTCCTTCACGTCGTGAAGCTGGCGCTGCAGGTGCTTCAACTCGACGACGTCTTCCTCTTCGCGGTCCAACAGCTTCTTGGTTCCGCTTCGTAGAGAGGGCAGATCCGCCCGGTGGAAGTCCAGGTTCGGAATGATAGGGTCGGCCACTCCTTGCAGGGCCAACGCTTCTAGGGAACTTGCAATCGCGGCGAATATCCGGTGATGTCGGGTCTCATCTTCTATGAGAAGGTTGACAAGATACGCGAAGGCCCGGGAGTTCGTCTTGTCCGCAATCTCCTTGTATTCCTCCAGCATCTCCCGTTCAATCTTGATGTGGCTGGTTAGATGCTGGTAGAGCTGGCGATCCCAGGCCGATGGCCCATCAGCGGTCTCACTTGTCATATCAGGCATGATTCCCCCATCTAGTCGACTGAACATTGACTCGATGTCGTTGCGACCCAATGACGAATGGCGATTGTATTCGCACTTCGTGGCGTGGCGCAATGAAGGCTGAAAGTGCGGCGTCCTCATTGTCTCTGAGCCGACCAGCTCTTGATCGTTGGTGACAATCTGGCACCAAGCGGCGTCGCCGATTCAACGTTGGGCATGCCGCTATCAAGTCACAATCTCTCGAAGACGTCGACGCACGAGACGCCCCGATCACTCGGTATTGGGGGCACGGAGCTCCCGCGGAGAACGGTGTGAATTGGAACGCGATCACGTCGTCATGTCCTGGGTTGATCTGAGCTGTGTCAACCATTGGGCAAATCCGTCCTCTGACGCGGTCACCCTCGTGTACTCCTCGTACTGGCCTACGTCGCGCGGATAACCATGGAGCGTGCCATCAGGGCGGGCGGAACCCTTCACGACGGCGATGGCCGACACGTACAATCCGGGAAGAGAGGGGTTGAGGTTACGGATCTCCTGCACCGTTCCGAGCGCTTCGGCAATGATCACAGACGTCCGTGCGGACTGTGCTGCGACGACAGACTCACCCACAGGCCCTTCAATCACGGCATTACCCAATTGATCGACCCAATCGGCGTGAACGAACGCCACATCCGGGACGAGGGCCCGCATCACGTTGCAGTCACCGAACGGAGATGACGCATTCGCCATTCCTCCTTTGCTCCAGTCGTCGGTCACGTACCCCGTTCCCGGCGCCATGACGACCGGCATAAACGGAACACCCCATGCGCCGGCCTGCAGCGCTCCATTCAGCATCGCGAACGTGACCTCGTGCAATTTGACGTCGCTGGAGCCACTTTCCGCCATCCTTCGAAAATTCCACGTCGGGGCGGGTCCGATCGGATTCCAACAGTGAGCGAACGTCGCTTCGGCGACCACGCCCGCACCGATCAATTGGTCGAGGAGCAGACCAGCTGACCCCATGACGATGTGGAGACCTTGACGGTTCTGTCGTATGAGCTCATGGCCCACCGCGAAGAGTTGAGATCCGAAATTCCCCAAATAGACGCAGTCCCCATCGGACACGTGAGCGGATACCGCGGTGGCCAGGTCAACCTGCTCAGGGAGTAGTGACAACTCAATTCTCCTTGACGACACGGCGGGCCTTGTGGGTGAATCGTTCGAGGCTGCCCGTCGGGACAACCCTGACGTCAGCTCGGACGAGAAGCTCTTTGCGGATCTGGGCAGCGAGACGATGTTCCAAGTCTGTGGCGCCGTCCGCCGCTTCGATGTCGATCCGAATGCCGGTGGGGTAGCCAGTGATGGGGTCGAGCATTGACTTGTCCACTACGATTCGATACTCGTCTCCGGTGCCATCGGTGAGGCGAATGATGTTCTCGACGGCGCTAGGAAAGACGTTGACGCCGCGGATTACGAGCATGTCATCGGCCCGACCCTGGACGCCTCCAACGAGACGCGCGGACGTGCGTCCACAAGCACAGGTCTCCTTGGTCCGAGTTACGATGTCGCCTGTCCACCACCGCAAGAGCGGTGCAGCCTCCTTGTCAAGATGCGTGAGTACCAGGACTCCGGGTTCTCCGTCAGGCTGGGGCTTATGCGTCTGTGGGTCAAGTACTTCGGCGAAGGCAAAGTCTTCGGTGAGGTGACCGCCTTGCTGCGCGGTGCACTCCCAGGCGGTTGGTTGGAATTCAATGGATCCGTAACCATCGAATGCCTTGGCCGCCCAGCGCTTCTCTATCTGCTCTCGGATCCCAGGTACCGCGGCCCCTGGTTCGCCACCGGTCATCACGATTCGCACGTTGGACTCCGTGAGGGGTGTTCCCATCGATTCGGCAGTCTCGGCGAGATGGAGGAGAAAGGAGGGAGTCCCACCGACCGCGGTGACGTTAAGACGAAAGATGGTTTCAATTTGACGTTGGGTGTCAGATGATCCTCCGGGGATGCACAGGCAACCGAGTCGTTGATATCCGGCCATCGCCCCCAGTCCACCGACGAACCAGGCAAAGCCGAAGAGGCACTGATAGATGTCGCCGGGACGCACGCCTTGGCTGAATGCCGACCGAGCGTACAAGTCAGCCCACCGGTCAAGGTCGCGTTGGGTCCAGAACATCGGTGCTGGCTGTGACGTCGTACCCGACGAGAAATGTACCCGCCTCACCTGGTCCGCGTCGGCCGCCAGGATGGAGCCAAATGGGCCATCCGTTTCCAGGCTCGCAACAAATTGCCCTTTGTCGGTGAAGGGCAGCGACTGCATGACGTCAATGTTGAAGGCTCCGTTTGGATTCCAGCCGATCTCGTCGAGTCGAGCGCGGTAGAACGCGCTTGATCTGTAGAGGTAGCCAAGTTGGTGCTCGAGCATGTCGGCCTGCGTCAATTCGATTCGATCGCGCGTCCAGAGCTCGCGTTCATCCCACACCTGAGGACTGTATGGTCGCGACGACAATGAATCGCTGGCGTTGTTCATGAACTTCATTCTCCTCGAATCTTTACGATCACTTCATTGTCGCCGCCAGGCGATAGCCCTTGCGTCTGGCTTCGTTGAGGACTACGCGCGCGTGTTCGACCTCGATGGTTGTTGGTGGCGGACTGGGTTCAGCGTCTGATGTCTCCACGCCGAGTGAGTTCATGCGAGCGATGAAGACATCGGTCTCAACGGTGTCTGCAATGCTGAGCAGGACCGGTTCGCCAATAAGGGATAGCGTGCCCCATCGTGTGACGAGACGAACATCCCCAGCGTTCATCGGCTCGCCAGTTACGTGTTCAACTCTTGCAACGATTCGGCTGATGTCGCCTCCGCCGTGCAGTAGCACCAGGCTTCGTGCTCGAGCCATGACGTCGGGACCACCGCCACCTCCAGGCATTCGCACCTTCGGGTGGTCCAATGGGCCAATTGCCTGCGTGTTCACTCTGCCCCTGATATCCACGTTGGCGGCGTCAATAAGGACGAGATCGCAGCGCGGCACCATCGAGATCAAGACGTCGGCACTTGATCCGAGCCAGCACGTCGATTCGCCGTACGCGTTGTAGTCGGTGGTGCTGGTGAGGAGACTTTGACTATCGAGGTAGAGCCCGGCGCCTGGTTCGAGAACCTGGACGAACGACGTTCGATTGATCCGTCGAGCGAGGCGAGCGGCCAGCACCGGCCAGTTGAATCCGGTGAAGATCCATCCACCGACATCGAACTGGTGGGACGCCGAAATTAAGAAGGCTTCTTGTGAATCCGAAGGTGGTGAAGATGACACGTCAGCAACGACCAACGAGAGGAGTTTCGAGCACGACATTCATACTACCGAGTAGGATACGATAAATCCAGACGATGGAAACAAAGGGTGACATGGAAAAGGCTGTGGTTGTCGATGTAGTCCGATCTCCGATTGGACGAGGAAAAAAGGGCGGCAGTATGTCATCGCTCCATGCGGTGGAACTGTTGGCACAGGTGATTAAGGGTCTCCTCGATCGAAACGATTTTGATCCGGCCGAGGTGGAGGACGTCCTCATAGGGTGCGTCAGTCAAGCGGCGGACCAAGCGGGCTGTCCCGGTCGCGCTGCTTGGTTGGCTGCTGGTGGGCCAGAGCATGTCCCCGCAGTGACGATTGACCGTCGGTGCGGTTCGAGTCAACAGGCGCTCCAGTTCGGGGCTCAGGCCATCATGGCCGGTACCCAGGACATCGTGATTGTCGGCGGACTTGAATCAATGAGTCGAATCCCCTTGGGTTCGGCTCGCATGGGAGTCGATCCCTTTGGCCCCTCCGTGGAGCGACGCTATGCCCCGGGACTGATCCCCCAAGGCATTTCCGCCGAATTGATTGCATCGCGGTGGAATCTGAATCGTCACGACATGGATTCCTTCAGTGCTCGGTCTCATCAGCGAGCAGAGTTCGCACGTGCCAATGGTCTCTTCGAGCGTGAGATCGTGCCGATTGACCTTGGTGATGACGGCGGATTCTTCAGGCAGGACGAGACGATTCGTCCGTCCACGACTGAGGATTCCTTGGCTGGGTTGGGCCCTTCGTTTGCGTCGGACGAGATGAAGGCGCGTTATCCGGAGATCAATTGGAGCGTCACGGCTGGCAACGCGTCGCAATTGGCCGATGGTGCCAGCGCCGCATTGGTGATGAGTGAAAGTAAGGCGGCGGCGCTCGGACTGGCACCCATGGCGTTGGTGCATTCCTTCGCCGTGGTTGGTAGCGATCCTGTCCTCATGCTCACCGGTCCCATTCCCGCCACGCAGAAGATCCTGCAGCGGAGCGGGTTCGACCTCGACCAGATATCGCATTTCGAGGTCAACGAGGCGTTCGCGAGCGTTCCATTGGCGTGGACTCGGGAATTCGGGCTCCCCGATGATGATCCGCGGCTTAATCCGCACGGTGGAGCGATTGCCCTGGGCCATCCATTGGGAGCGTCGGGCATCCGCCTCCTCGCGACGATGCTGCACTCGCTGTCCCGAAGCGGTGAGCGATACGGAATGCAAGTGATGTGCGAAGGGACTGGTATGGCGAACGCCACGATTATCGAGAATCTGCAGACTGAGAGGTTGGTGGCACAATGAGAATCGATGGGGCTTCGGCCTTAGTGACGGGTGGGGCATCGGGATTGGGCAGAGCGTCTGCAACCGCACTGGTCAGTCGAGGAGTGCGCGTGGTCATCGCCGACCTGGCAACGTCGGATGGAGCAGCCGTCGCGGCCGAACTCGGGGACGACGTTCGTTTCGTCGAGTGCGACGTGACGAATCCGTCGCAGGTCGCCGACGCAGTCGATGCAGCCTCGGAGATGGCCGACTTGCGAGTCCTCGTCAATTGTGCAGGTCGCGGTGGACCCGTGCGGGTCGTCGATCGAGAGGGGAATCCTGGGTCCTTGGACGACTTCACCGCAACGGTGAGCATCAACCTGATCGGCACCTTCAACGCTCTACGATTGAGCGCCGCACGGATGTCAGCGAATGAACCGGTGGACGGTGATCGTGGCGTTTGCGTGCTGACGTCATCCGTTGCCGCCTGGGAGGGACAAGTCGGTCAGGCGGCCTACGCGGCGTCTAAGGCGGGCATCGTGGGTTTGACCCTCGTCGCGGCTCGTGATCTTGCGTCGAAGGACATCCGAGTTATGACCATTGCCCCGGGACTCTTCGACACGCCGTTGTTCGCGCGCGTGCCAGAGGCCGCACGAGAAAAGCTGGCTGCGTCGACGCCACATCCGAGTCGACTCGGCGACCCTTCAGAGTTCGCGTCGTTGGCCCTCCACATCGTGGAGAACCCGATGCTGAACGGTGAGTCTATTCGTCTCGATGGCGCGGTGCGCATGGGGTGGAAATGATGTCGGTCGCCGAACCAGTACTCATCGAGCGGCGCGCGAACGTCATGATCATCACACTCAACCGGCCAGAAGCGAGGAATGCGGTCAATCGAGACGTGGCAATTGCCATTTCTGCCGCGATGGACGAACTCGATGATTCATCCGAGTTGCGAGTCGGCGTCCTCGCCGCGAATGGACCGTCGTTCTGCGCAGGATTGGACCTCAAGGGGTTTGCCACGGGCGACACCGGGCGAGTGTCACCGCGAGGATTTGCAGGGCTTACAGCACTTCCTTCTCGCAAACCGTTGATCGCCGCAGTCGAGGGACCGGCGATGGGCGGGGGTTTCGAAGTTGTGCTGTCGTGCGATCTCATCGTCATATCCGAACTCGCACGCTTCGCGCTACCGGAAGTGACACGAGGTCTCACCGCAGCGGCTGGTGGCCTCTTCCGACTCCCCGCCCGGTTTCCCTACTATCGTGCGATGGAGTTGGCGCTGACGGGTCGTCCAATGAACGCCAGCGAAGCGTTCGAGCTCGGACTTGCGAATCGATTGGTCGCTCCAGGTGAGGCGCTCAAGGTGGCGCTGGAACTTGCACTAGTTGTCGCCGCAAGCGGTCCGCTGGCACTCGAGGCGACGAAGCACGTCATCGCATCGTCGGGAGCGTGGCCGTCCGACCAGGCGTTTGAGTTGCAGGAGCAGGTGTCGGCACCTGTGAGGAGTTCTCTCGATGCGAAGGAAGGGGCCCTGGCATTCGTGGAGAAGCGAGCTCCCCACTGGACCGGAAAGTGAAATGACGTGCGGGGTCGATCACGCACGACGGCGCGAAATAGCGACCGAAGAAGCTGACCTTCGGGGCCAGGTCCGTGCCTTCTTGAGAGACCAGTTGGACTCGGGGTCGTTCGTCCCGCGTTGTGACGCATGGTTGGCCGGGTTCTCTCCTGAGTTCAGCAGAGAACTTGGACTGAGAGGCTGGATCGGGCTCACGATTCCGAGAAAGTACGGTGGGCACGAACGGTCAGCCTTGAGTCGTTACGTCGTGATCGAAGAACTGTTGGCTGCGGGTGCGCCGGTGGCGGCGCATTGGTTTGCCGATCGCCAGTTCGCGCCTTCACTGTTGGCATATGGAACTGAGCGTCAGAAGCTGAAGTACTTGCCTGCAATAGCGGGAGGTGAGTGCTTCTTCGCAATTGGGATGAGCGAGGCGGACGCGGGTTCCGACCTGGCGGGTCTGCGTACGAAGGCAGCCCGCACGACCGATGGGTGGCGACTCACCGGTAGCAAGCTGTGGACAAGCGGCGCACATCACGCGCACGCCATCGTTGTATTGGCGCGGACAACGCCTCATTCAGATGGGGAGTCGCGTCACGAAGGACTGAGTCAATTTATCGTCGACCTACCCGCCAATGGCGTGCAAATCAATCCGATTCGACTTCTCACAGGCGAGCACCACTTTAATGAGGTCGTCTTCGATGATGTTTACGTGAACGATGAGCAGGTCCTCGGTTCCGTCGGCGAAGGCTGGCGACAGGTCACCGCGGAGTTGGCTTACGAACGCAGTGGTCCCGAACGGTACCTGTCGACGTTTCCGCTTCTCGAGATCCTGGTTCGTCGTGTGGATCGCGTGGAAGACTCTCGCAACATCGTGGGAGTCATCGGGGGCTTGTTAGCTCGAGCCTGGACGCTTCGCCAACTCTCCTATGAAATCGCGAGTGCGCTGGCCGATGGTGATTCCCCGGAGATTGAGGCGGCGATGGTGAAGGACCTGGGCACAACGTTCGAGCAGGACCTTGCCGATGTTCTCTTGAACGCGATCGAAATGCCCGCCGACCTTCGAAGCGCGGATCCGCTACAACGTGCTCTCGCAGAGGCCGTTCTCCATTCGCCGGGCTACACGATTCGAGGCGGGACGAATGAAGTTCTACGCGGTGTAGTCGCCAAGAGCCTGGGGCTACGATGAGCGACGATCGACGGCTGCTGGAAGAAATGGCGACGGCAGTGCTTGAGCGAAGCCAACCTCGAGCGCTCGTCGACGATGTCCTGCCACTTGACCTCGCCCTTTGGCGGGTGCTCGAAGAGACGGGGCTAGCGAGATTGTCGTTCGCCGAATCGCAAGGTGGAGGCGAAGGAAACCTTCAACAGCTGATCGCGGTGCTGAAGCTCGCAGGCAAGTTCTCCGCGGAGGTACCCATTGCGGAGTCACAACTTCTCGGGGGCTGGCTTCTCACGCAAGCGGGAATGGATGTTCCTCGTGGACCGCTGACGTGTGCCATCGATTCTCGTCTGGAGTGCGTTGCGGATGAGGGTGGTTGGTTGTTGAAGGGCATTGCTCGACGCGTGCCATGGGGATCGGCGTCCTCAAGCTTCGTTGCTATTGCAAACACGCCGACAGAGTCGAATGTGGTCCTCGTACCGTCGTCGGCGGGCGCGTGGGTCAGTTCGGCGAACATCGCTGGCGAGCCGCGAGACGAGGTGTCGCTCGATGTGATCCTCACGTCAAGCCAGGTTGCCACGATCGGGGCATCTGTTTCGGACGAGTTGTCACTGCGTGCAATGCTCGGCAAGGCCGCGATGATGGCTGGTGCCGCGGAGCGAGTCTTTGAACTCGTCCTCGAGCACGTGAAGAATCGATCACAGTTTGGTCGCGTGATTGGGAGCTTCCAATCAGTTCAACATGACGTTGCGAAAATTGCGTCCTACTGTCGAGCGATCAACGTCTCAACGATGTCATCGACGTTGACCTGCGACACGTTGGGTTTTCGTTCGTCCGAAAGCAGGGTCGCCGTGCTCGCCACCAAGGTCGAGGCGAATCGTCTCGGCACGTTGATTGCGCGATCGGCACATCAGTTGCTTGGTGCGATCGGCTTCACCGACGAGCACGAGCTGCGTCTGTCCACGACCCGTTTGTGGTCGTGGTGTCAGGAGTGCGGAACGTCGGCAACGATCCAGCTTGACCTTGGGTCGGAGGCGCTTCGGAGAGGGAAAGCGTGGGAACTCATTTCCCCGCAGAGTGATTCGGTATGGTCGACGCAATGACGATGCGGGCCGACCTCGAATACCGATCCATTCCCCGGATGGCTCTGGAGTCGGCGCGACGCTTTGGTGACGCACCCGCCGTCATCGACGGCGATATCGTTCTCAGTTTCAATGACGTCGCCGACGTGATGCAACGAGTAGCCGCTTCGCTCATTGCTTCGGGTATTGAGCCTCGTGACCGGGTGGCACTGTGGGCTCCCAATTCGTCAGCGTGGATCACGACCGCACTCGGCATCATGGCCGCCGGGGCGTGGCTTGTCCCGATCAACACGCGATTCAGAGGCGCGGAGGCCGCAGACATCATCAACAGGGCTGAAGTGCGAACCCTCTTTGTGACCTCAGATTTCCTAGGGACTGATTACTTATCAATGC
>Ga0075017_100002113_pt1 | contig 12400 bp, 9 predicted proteins | sample AleBraG_ABR_2012_FD_71475 | JGI IMG/M metagenome (GOLD analysis project Ga0075017, IMG submission 71475) | Freshwater sediment microbial communities in response to fracking from Pennsylvania, USA - Alex Branch Run_MetaG_ABR_2012 | ecosystem: Environmental > Aquatic > Freshwater > Creek >...
GTCTCGCTGGGCAGCGCCTATTACTACTTCGCGTCCAAGGATGAGCTGGTCCTGGAGCTCTACCGGGAATCCGTGGCGGAGCAGCGTGCCGCGGCAACCACGGCCCTGACCGGGGCCACCGGCATGGCGGACCGCCTCAAGGCTGCGCTGCACGCGGGGGTGGACGCCATAACCCCGTACCACGACTTCGGCGGCGCCTTCATATCCAGTGCGCTCCCGCCCCAGTCCAGCACCAACCCCTTCGGCGCAGCATCCCAGCAGGCCCGCGACGACGCGATCGGCATCTTCGCCGACGTCATCGCCGGCACCAAGGTCCCCGCCTACCTCAAGGCGCAGCTGCCGGAGCTGCTGTGGCTGGCCTATATGGGCGTCATCCTGTTCTGGGTCTACGACAAATCCGCAAACCAACGTCGCACCCGCACCCTCATCGACGGCGCAGCGCCCCTGATCGCCAAGGTGCTGGGGCTTGCCCGCCTGCCCATCGTCAAGCCACTCATCGAGGAAGCGCTGGCGCTCAAGGCCAGGGTGCAATCGTGACAACGGCTGTCATTGCCGGGGCCTCGGGCTTCATTGGCAGCCATTTCCGCCGCGAATTGGAGGCCCGAGGGTGGACGGTCCGCACGGTGGGTCGCACGGGCGATGCCATCTGGGGCGAGACCGACGCCATCACCGCGGTCCTGGAGGACGCCGATCTGCTGCTCAACCTCGCCGGGAAGTCGGTCTCCTGCCGCTACACCTCGCGCAACAAGGCGGAGATCGTGCGCTCCCGCGAGGCAACCACGGCGGAGCTGGGCCGGGCCATGGCTGCGTGCAAGAACCCGCCCCGGGACTGGTTCAACGCCAGCACCGGCACCATCTACCGCCATGCGGAGGATGGTCCCCAAAGCGAGGCCGACGGCGAACTTGGCTCGGGCTTTTCCGTCGAGGTGGCACGGGGCTGGGAAGAGGCGTTGAAGGCCGCCCCGACTCGGGGCACCCGGAAGATTCCCTTGCGCATGACGATCGTCCTCGGCCCCGGCGGGGGAGTCATGCCTCCGCTGGTGGCTCTGGCCCGTTTCGGCCTGGGCGGCCGGATGGGCCAGGGGCGGCAAAAGTTCAGCTGGATCCATCTCGAGGACCTGTTCCGGGCTGTCATGTTCCTTCATGAAAACCCGGACATCACCGGCCCGGTCAATCTTGCCTCGCCGCAGGCAGCCGACAATGACGGGTTGATGGCCGGGGTGCGCAGTGCCGTCGGAGCCCCGTTCGGACTGCCCACCCCGGCCTGGCTGCTGACCCTCGGTGCCGTCCTGATCCGCACCGAAACGGAACTCGTGCTCAAGAGCCGCTGGGTCCGGCCCGGGAAGCTGAAAGACGCCGGCTTCCACTGGAACCATCCCGAGTTTGCCGAAGCCCTGGTGGAGTCATGTCGTGGCGCGGCGGTAGCCACAGAGAAGCACATCGAGAGGACCTGACCATGACAGAAACGCCTGCGACGGCGGACATGACCGCTGCCAAGGACGCTGCCGTCCGGATGAAATGCGGCGCCGGGGCATTGCTGGCCGGCTGGTTCATCACGTTCCTGCTGTTTTGTGCGGGGCTGCTTCTGCCAATGCTGCTGCTGGATCAAAACGGTACGGGCGCCCTCGGGTGGAGCATCATCCCGATCGTGTTGATGTACGGCTTCCCGCCCGCGGCGCTCCTGGGCCTTCCGCTGGGCATGCTGATCGCCTGGCCGCTGCGACGGGTGAGGAATCAATGGCTCCACGTGGCCGCCTTCGCGCTGGGAACCGGAGTGGTCTTCTGGTTTGTTGTCTGGGCACTGTCGGACAAGGATGACTCGTCCTGGAGCATCTTGATCGGTTTGTTGGCTGCAACGTGCGCTGCCATCGGCAGGACATCGGTCATCAAGCTGGTGGCCGGGAGGACTACGCCCGCGCCTCTGGCAGCTTCGACGGGCCCGACCACCCAAGCGACTGTCACATGATGAGACTTTTTGATTTTTTAGGCCATATTTAATGCAGCTTCGACTAGGCTTTTCTTGATGGCGCCGGCGGCATTCACGGCTGGGCCATGTCCCCCCAAAAAGCCCCGATGACATTGGATTTCCATGACCAACGACTCAACCGTCACTGTCACCACCCGCACCATCTTCCTTGCAGACCTGGGCCCGGATTCGCCGTTGCCCTCCGTCCAGACGCTACTTGAACCGCCCTACATTGTGGGCGGCGACATTGCCCCCGAAATCGCCCAGGGCGCCAAGTACGGCCACGTCAAGAACATGTTCCCCTACCCGCTGCAGGAAAGCTACGGGAGGGAGGTCCAGCCAACGGATCTGACCGGCGTCGTGCTTGAAAACAGCCACGTCAAGGCCACGTTCCTGCCCCAACTGGGCGGTCGCCTGTGGTCCCTTCAAGACAAGGCCAGCGGCAAGGAACTCCTGCACACCCAAGACCGCATCCAATTCGCCAACCTGGCCCTGCGCAACGCCTGGTTTGCCGGCGGCATCGAGTACAACATCGGCACGCGCGGCCATTCGCCCACCACTTGTGCCCCGTTGCATAGTGCGATCGTGCGGACCCCGGAAGGCGTGGACATCCTGCGCATGTGGGAGTTTGACCGCCTGCGAGAGGTCGTGTTCCAGATCGACGCGTGGCTGCCCGCCGATTCCAAGGTGGTCTTTGTCGCCGTGCGCATCCAGAACCCGAACGACTTCACCGTCCCGATGTACTGGTGGACCAACGCCGCCGTGCCGCAGACCCCCGCCACGCGCGTGCTGGCCCCGGCGGTCAAGGCCTACGCCACCGATTACGACGGCTCAATGACCAAGGTGGTCCCCACGGACTTCCACGGCATGGACGCCACCTGGCCCACCAACAACCAGCGTGCCGCGGACTTCTTCTTCGACATCGCCCCCGAGGAGCGTCGCTGGGAAGTTGCCATGGACGACGCCGGCGACGGCCTGGCGATGGTTTCCTCCGCCCTGCTGCGCGGGCGCAAACTCTTCGTCTGGGGCGAAACCGTGGGCGGGCACCGCTGGCAGGAATGGCTTTCCCCTGTGGCCGAGGGCGAGGCTCCCCGGCACTACACCGAGATCCAGTCCGGCCTGGCCCAGACCCAGTTCGAGCATGTTCCCATGCCGGCCGGGGCCTCCTTCCAATGGGTCGAGGCCTACGGCAACGCCGCCGTCGACCCGGCCATCGCCGCGGGGGAGTGGGACGCCGCCGTCAAGCATGGTGCGCAGCGTGTGCAGGCCCTCGTTTCCGAGGCCGCCGTGGCAACAGCCCTGGCCGACGCCGGACGCTGGGCAGACCTGGCCCCGACAGAAATGCTCGTGGCCGGGCACGGCTGGGGTGCCCTGGAACGAACCCGCCGCAAGCATGCCGCCATGAACTGGATCGACGAGACCGGCACCCCGTTCGCCACCGAAACCCTCACGGGTGAACAGCTTCCGTGGCTGGCCCTGCTGGAAGCGGCCGCAGGTGCCGCCATCCCGCCGTTCGCCGGTGCGGAGTCCTTTGTGCGCGGTCTGGACTGGGAGGCGTTGCTGGCTTCCAGCGAGAACCCCGGCCCCGAGGCGATCCTGCACCGTGCCGTCATGGCGCACGCCCGGACAGCCAAGGACCCGGCCGAGCTGGTGCCCGTGATTGAGCTGTACCGCGAAGCGCTGGCGCAGGACGGGCTGGGCACCACCAGCCGTGCCCTGGCCCACCGCGGCCTGGGGCTCGCCCTGCTGGCTGGGACCGACACCGTGGCTGGACTGGCCGAGCTGGCCACCGCCTGCGCCGTCGAACCGGCCAACCGCTGGCTGCTGGTGGAAGCCATGGGCGAAGCCATCGCCCATGACGCCCCGAAGGAGGCCCTGGTCCTGGCGGGCCTGGCACCACGGGAGCTGGCCGCCGTGGGACGCGTGAAGTTCCTGACGGCACTGGCCCATGCCCGTGCCGGTGCGCCGGAAGTGGCCGCCGAGATGCTCCGGGCGGGCCTGGAAGTGGCTGACCTGCGCGAGGGTGAAAACTCCATCACCGCTCTCTGGCAGGAAGTGTGCCCCGGCGAGGACGTGCCCCGCGAGTACCAGTTCAGCATGCAGTAAACCTGTAAAACCAAAGAGGCGGCAGTGGCATCCACTGCCGCCTCTTTGCGTCCACATCCGGCGTTGACAGGGCCGGGAAAAGAGGTGCATAGTTCAAGGCATGAACTTGTCTGACAGCTGGACAGCAGGACAACCGCAGATTGTCCGCGTCAGTGCCGCCGAGGCCGTCTTTACCGCCCTGCGCACAGCCATTGAGTCCGGCGAGCTCGCCGTCGGCGTGAAGCTGAGCGCCGAGTCGGCACTGGCCCAGCAATACGGGGTGAGCCGCTCGGTGATCCGGGAGGCGTTGCGGTCCTGCACGGCCCTTGGCCTGACCAGCACCCAGGCCGGCAGGGGAACCTTTGTCATTTCCCAACGGTCCGCCCGCGATTTGGTCCTGGGCCGTTATTCCGCCCGGAGTCTCATGGAGGCCCGGCCCCACATCGAGGTTCCGGCCGCCGAACTGGCAGCAGCCCGCCGGACCGCCGCCCAACTGGAGGAACTTCGCGGGATCCTGGCCCTCATGGAGGTCGAAGACGATCCGGAAGCATGGGTCACCCTCGACGCCGCCTTTCACGGCACCATAGCCCGGGCCAGCGGCAACGGCGTCTTCGAACGGGTTGTCAGCGACATCCGCGACGCCATGGTGCACCAATCCGAGGCCATCAACCTCATCACCGGCCGGCGGCGGCAGTCGGACGCGGAACACCGGACCATCTTCGAGGCCATTGCCCTGGGCTTCCCCACCGAGGCCGGGCATGCCATGGCCTCCCACCTTTCCGCCGTCGACGACGCGCTGACCATGATCATGGGAGATTAGATAGATGAAGCTGGACCACCCCGCGCACGTGCCCTTGGCCGTACAAAGCCGCGGCGACCTTGTTGAAAGCGTGCACTATGGCTCGCTGGTGGCGATCGGCGTGGCCGGGGATACGCTGCTGTCCCGCGGCGAGCCCACCGCCAGAATGTACCCGCGCTCGGCCCTGAAACCCCTCATTGCCGTGGCCATGCTGCGGGGCGGGCTGGAGCTCACTCCACAGCAGCTGGCACTGGCCTCGGCCAGCCACTCCGGCGCCGCGGACCACCAGGCCGTGGCTGCCGGGATCCTCGCCGGGGCCGGGCTGGGCCCGGACGCCCTGCGGAACTCCACTGACCTGCCCTATGGGGTGGCCGAACGGGCCGCGTGGCTGGCCGCCGGCAAGGGCGCCACCCAGCTGGCCCAAAACTGCTCGGGCAAGCACGCCGCGCTCCTGGCCACGTGCGTGCACAACGGCTGGCCCGTTGAGAGCTACCTTGACCACGGGCACCCGCTCACGGCCCTGATCCGCCGGACCGTCTCGGAGCTGACAGGGGAGGAAATCACCGTGATCAGCACCGACGGCTGCGGCACGGAAGTGTTCGCGCTGTCCCTGGCCGGCATGGCACGGGCCTTTTCCACCCTCGCCACCGCGGCACCGGGCACCGAAGAGGGCCAGGTGGCAGCCGCCATGCGCGCCTATCCAACCATGGTGGCCGGCGTCGGGCGGGATGTCACCGGGCTCATGGCAGCGGTGCCGGGGCTGATCGCCAAGGACGGCTTCGAGGGAATCCAAGTGATCGCCCTGGCAGATGGACGCGCATTGGCGTTGAAGATTTCCGACGGCGGCGACCGGGCCCGCCTGCCCGCAGCGGTTCCTGCGTTGCTGGCACTGGGCCTGGACCCGCAGGCGCTGGCGCCATTCAACATGCTCGACGTGTTCGGCGGCGGGCGACCCGTCGGCGCCCTGCAAGGGCTCCCGTTCTAGAATTCCACAGTAACCATTCGCCTGCGAGAAGGAGCGCCACCACAGTGAACAACCCCGAGCAGCCTGGTACGGCCTTTCGCAGCGAACACGACCTTATCGGAGACCGGGACATCCCGGTGGACGCGTACTGGGGTGTCCACACCCTGCGGGCCGTGGAAAACTTCCCCATCACGGGGCGGTCGCTGAGCAGCAACGTGAACTTGGTGACCGGCCTGGCCATGGTGAAGTTGGCGGCGGCGCAGGCCAACCAGGAATTGGCTCTGCTGGATCCGATGCGGGCGGGGGCCATCATCGCCGCCTGCCAGGAAATCATTGACGGCAAACTGCACGAGCAGTTCGTGGTGGACGTGATCCAGGGAGGTGCCGGCACCTCCTCGAACATGAACGCCAACGAGGTCATCGCCAACCGTGCCCTGGAACTGTTGGGCCATGCAAAGGGCGACTACCAGTTCCTGAACCCGAACGACCACGTGAACCTGAGCCAGTCCACGAACGACGTCTACCCCACGGCCGTGAATGTGGCCACCATTTTCATGGCCCGGCAACTCATCGCCGCCATGGCGGTGCTTCAGGAGGCCTTTGCTGAGAAGGCGCTCGAGTTCCGGCACATCGTGAAAATGGGGCGCACCCAACTCCAGGATGCTGTCCCCATGACCCTGGGCCAGGAATTCAACACATACGCCGTGACGTTGGGCGAGGACCGGGCCAGGCTGGCCGAATCGGTGAAGCTGATCCACGAAATCAACTTAGGTGCCACGGCCATCGGCACGGGCCTGAATGCGCCCCACGGCTATTCAACCCTGGCCTGCGCCAACCTGGCCCAGGTTTCCGGACTGCCACTCGTCACCGCCTCCGACCTGATCGAGGCCACCCAGGACGTGGGCGCCTTCGTCCACCTCTCCGGGGTGCTCAAGCGGGTGGCCGTGAAACTGTCCAAGATCTGCAACGATCTCCGCCTGCTCTCCTCCGGTCCGCGGGCCGGTTTTGGTGAGATCACCTTGCCTGCCGTGCAATCGGGGTCCTCGATCATGCCGGGAAAGGTCAACCCCGTCATCCCCGAGGTCGTGAACCAGGTGGCCTATGAGGTCATCGGCAACGACGTCACCATCACCATGGCTGCCGAAGGCGGGCAGTTGCAGCTGAACGCCTTTGAACCGATCATCGTACACAGCCTGACCAAGAGCATGCTGCATCTGGAGGCGGCCTGCCTGACCCTGGCCAACAAATGCGTCCGCGGGATCACCGCCCATGAGGACCGGCTGCGGGCCATGGTGGAAAACTCGATCGGCCTCGTCACAGCCTTGAACCCGACCCTGGGTTATGCGGCCTCGACCAAGATCGCCCTGGAGGCGCTGTCCACCGGCCGTGGGGTGGCGGAGCTGGTCCTGGAACACGGCCTGTTGACCCAAGAAGAGCTCAATGAACTGTTGCGCCCGGAGCGCCTGGCAAACCTTGGGGACTAAGTGAGACCACCCGCGGGCACGCACCGGAGCGGGCCGCATAAGCAGCTAAAGGAAAATCATGGAACACGCACCCAAGCCGGATACTTCGGACCTTGTCCAGGACGTCCCCAACGTTGCCCTGACCGCGGAAGACGCGGGCCTGCACAAGGGGCTCAAGTCCCGCCAAATCCAGATGATCGCGATCGGCGGGGCCATCGGCACCGGTCTGTTCCTTGGTGCTGGCGGGCGGCTGGCCACGGCAGGTCCGGGGCTCATGTTCAGCTACGCGATCTGCGGCTTCTTTGCGTTCCTGATCCTGCGCGCCCTGGGCGAACTGGTGATCCACCGGCCGTCGTCGGGCTCCTTTGTCTCCTATGCCCGCGAATTCTTCGGTGAGAAGGCCGCCTTTGTCTCCGGCTGGTTGTACTGGCTGAACTGGGCCATGACGTCCATCGTGGACATCACCGCCGTGGCACTGTACATGCACTTCTTCGGCAAGTACGTGCCCTGGATGGGGGCCGTCCCCCAATGGATGTGGGCGCTGACGGCGCTCGTGGTGGTGCTGGGCCTGAACCTGGTCTCCGTGCGCGTCTTTGGTGAGCTTGAGTTTTGGTTTGCCCTGATCAAGGTGCTGGCCCTGGTCACGTTCCTGATCGTGGGCACCTACTTTGTCATTTTCGGCACCCCGGTGGCCGGGCAGCAGGTTGGGTTCTCCCTGATCGCGGACAACGGCGGCTTCTTCCCGAACGGGCTGCTGCCGGTGGTGGTGGTCATGCAGGGGGTGCTGTTCGCCTATGCCTCCATTGAACTGATTGGCACGGCGGCGGGTGAGACGGAGAATCCGGAAAAGATCATGCCGAAGGCCATCAACACCGTCATCATCCGCATAGCCGTCTTTTACGTTGGCTCGCTGATCCTGCTGTCGCTGCTGCTGCCCTACACGGCCTATAAGGCGGGGGAGAGCCCGTTCGTGACATTCTTTGGCTCGATCGGGGTCCAGGGCATTGATTCCATCATGAACCTGGTGGTGCTGACGGCCGCCTTGTCGTCACTGAATGCCGGGCTGTATTCCACCGGCCGGATCCTGCGCTCCATGTCGCTGGCCGGGTCGGCGCCACGGTTCGCGGCCCGGCTGAACAAGAACGGGGTGCCCTACGGAGGCATCGCCCTGACGGCGTTCGTTGCGGTCCTGGGCGTGATCCTGAACGCGATAGTCCCGGCCGAGGCCTTTGAAATTGTGCTCAACGTGGCCGCCCTGGGCATCATTTCCACCTGGGCCATGATCATCCTGTGCCAGCTGGCGTTGTTCCGGCTGGCCCGGAAAGGGGACGCCATCCGCCCGGCCTTCAGGATGTTTGGCGCCCCCTACACCGGCTACCTGACCCTTGCCTTCCTGCTGGCCGTGCTGGTGCTCATGGCCCTGGACAGCCCGGTGGGCACCTGGACCGTGGCCTCCATTGTGGTGATCGTGCCCGCCCTGGTGGCCGGCTGGTACGCATCGCGCGGGCGCATCAATGACATTGCCGCCCGCCGCCACGAATCCACCGGCCCGCATCCCGTCAAGGCACACCACGGCACGCCACCTGCGGACCCCGGGGAATAACATCCCCCACCCCGGTGTTGGACTCTTTAGATGCAAACGCATGAAAAAGGAGTTGCTGTGCAGCATTCAATCATTGTTATCTCCGCGGGTCTGGGAGTTCCCTCCTCCACCCGCATGCTGGCTGACCAGATGGCCGCCGCAGTCCAGGCGCGCCTTGGCGTCCTGGGCACCCAGGCGAACATCGACGTCGTCGATCTGCGTGATTACGCGGGCGACATCGCCAACAACATGGTCAGCGGCTACGCCGGCCCGGCCCTGGCGGGCGTCATCGCCAAGGTGGCCGACGCCGACGCCATGATCGCGGTGACCCCCACCTTCAGCGCCTCCTACAGCGGATTGTTCAAGTCCTTCTTTGACATCCTCGACCCGAAGTTCCTGGACGGCATGCCGGTGTACTTCGGCGCCACCGGCGGCAGTTCACGCCACTCCCTGGTCCTGGACATGGCCATCCGCCCGCTCTTTAGCTACCTGCGGGCGAACACCATGCCCACCGCCATTTACGCCTCCCCGGAGGATTGGGGCGCCGGGGCCGGTGGCGCGGACGGCCTGGACCGCCGCATCGCCGCAGGTGCCGCGGAACTCGCCACTGCGCTGGCCCCGCGCCACGCCGGTGCAGGGACGACGGCGGCACCCGGGGAGAACGCCGCTCACGTTTCCGGCCACAAGGCCAAGCGGGCTGCGCGTGAGACCAGTGAGATGACTTCCCTGCCGTTTGAGCAACTCCTGGCCATGACCCAGGCACGCTAGCGAGCTGCGAAAACCGGCCCGGCCCCTTTAGCAGGGTCCGGGCCGGTTTTGTCTGTCCGGCCGCATCACTGATGACACAAACTGGCCATCACTTGTGACCGGTGGCACGATGGATCCATGGGCCCACTTGTTGAAATATTCGCCACCTATTGGTGGTTGGCGTTTCCCTTTGCCGGCCTGATCGGCGCGGCCTACAAGGCACGTTCGGCGCAAAGGGAACGCGAACACCAGCGCAAGGTGGAGCTGTACAAGCTCCAACACCCGGACGCGGCCGGGCTGGAAGCTGCCGGCCCGGCACAGCCCGGCGAGGCGGCCTTCACCGAGGCGGACGTTGCCACCGTCATGGACGCCCATGACGCCGTCAACCGCCGCTGGCTGGACTATGAGCTGGACGTCCGCAAGCTCATCGACTTCCCCATGATGACCGACGTCCGGGAATCCCTGACCGTCGCGTTCCTGCGCGCCAAGCGGGACGCCGATGCGTTGCGCCCCATCAACGCCGCAGACATCACGGCCAAGAGCCGCTGGGACGACTACCGCAACGCTGTCAACGCCTTCGGCACGGCCTTTGACGTGGCAGAAAAAGAGGCGCACCGGCTGAAGGATTCGGCATTTTCCGAACCGGATCGCCAACGCCTGGGCACGGCCAAAAAGCTCATCAACATTGCCGACGACGAGGCCGCCAGCCCGTCCGAACGCCAGACCGCCTACAAACGCGCCCGCCGCGAACTCGACGGCATCATGGTGCTGCCGGATGTCACGGTTGCCGCCCTGGAACAAAAGATCGCCCGCATGATCGGCAGCGCCGAACAGCCTTGACCATCACCACCTCGCCCTCCACCATTAAGGACCCGCATCGCATGGACGCCTTGCCCTTGAACCTTGCCGCCAGCCCCTACGAGTCGGTGCTGGACCTGGACAACCCGGGACCCAGCACGGGAACCCTCGCACCGCGTGCCTGGTTTGACGATGGCCGCCCGAGTGTCTCGCTGAACGGCACGTGGCGCTTCAACTACTCCGACACCCTGGCGCAGGCACCCACCGGCATTGAGGCTGAAACGTTCGACGACGGCGCCTGGGGCACCATCGCGGTCCCCTCGAGCTGGAACTTTCACGGCCACGGGAAGCCCGCCTACACCAACGTGCAATTCCCGTTCCCGCTGAACCCGCCGCACATGCCCGCCGCGAACCCGATCGGTGACCACCGGTTGGTCTTTGACGCGTCGGCGGACTTCCTGGACGGAGCCGTGTTGCGCTTTGACGGCGTCGACAACGCCGGCACGGTCTGGCTCAACGGCACCCTGCTGGGCACCACCCGCGGCTCCAAGTTGCCGCAGGAGTTTGACGTCAGCGGCGTGCTCCGTGCCGATGGCAACGTCCTGGTGGTCCGGGTGTCCGCGTTCTCCGCCTCCAGCTACCTGGAGGACCAGGACGCATGGTGGCTGCCGGGCATCTTCCGCGACGTGACCTTGCTGGCCAGCCCGGCCGGCAGTGTGCGCGACGTGTTCATCCGTGCGGGCTACACGGCGGACGGTACGGGTACCTTGCACATCGACCTGGACCCGCCGGTCCAGGGTGCCCGAGCCGAGATCACGGCCCTCGGATTCGCCGCCGAGTTCGACGGCGGAACCCTGGCGCCCACGGACGTCGGAGCCGTGCAGCCCTGGAACGCCGAGGCCCCGGCCCTGTACGAGCTGAAGATTCTCACTCCCGCCCAGACCTTGTCCTTCAAGGTCGGTTTCCGCACCATCACGGTGGAGGACGCCCAGATCAAGGTCAACGGCGTCCCCGTGCTGTTCCGTGGCGTGAACCGGCACGAACACAACCCCGATCTTGGCCGCGTGGTCCCGCAGGAACAGCTGGTCCGGGAACTGCAGCTCATGAAGGCGCACAACATCAACGCCATCAGGACCTCGCATTACGCCCCGCACCCGGCGTTGCTGGCCCTGGCCGACGAGTTGGGCTTCTACGTGATCGACGAATGCGACTACGAGACCCACGGCTTCGAGGACGGGAATTGGGAAGGCAACCCCAGCCAGGAACCGCAGTACCGGGCCGCGCTGCTGGACCGCATGGCCCGCCTGGTGGAGCGCGACAAGAACCATCCCTGCATCATCATGTGGTCGCTGGGCAATGAGGCCGGCACGGGGGAAAACCTCCGTGCCATGGCCGAGTGGACCAAGCAGCGCGACCCCGAGCGGCTGGTGCACTATGAGGGTGACTGGTCCAGTGCCTACGTGGATGTTTACTCCCGCATGTACGCCTCCCACGCCGAAGTGGAGCTCATCGGCCGGCAGGCCGAGAAGCCGCTGGAGGACCCTGGGTTGGATGCCCGGCGCCGCAGCCTGCCGTTTATCCAGTGCGAATACGTCCATGCCATGGGCAACGGCCCCGGCGGCATGGCCGAATACCAGGAACTGTTTGAAAAGTACCCGCGCCTGCAGGGTGGCTTCGTCTGGGAATGGATCGAGCACGGCATCCGCCAAACCACCCCTGACGGCCAGGGCTACTTCGCCTACGGCGGCGACTTCGGCGAAAAGGTCCACGACGGGAACTTTGTCATTGACGGCCTGGTCTCGGCCGATCTGGAGCCCCGCCCGGGCCTGGTGGACTACAAGAAGGTCATCGCTCCTGTCGCCCTGGCCATCGGCGAGGACTGGTCTGTTGTGGACGTCCACAACAAGCACGACTTCATCGACCTTTCACACCTCGCCTTCGACTGGCGTGTTGACGGGCCCGACGGCGAAATTGCGGCCGGCACGTTCGAGGTCCC
>Ga0075017_100002114_pt1 | contig 12397 bp, 9 predicted proteins | sample AleBraG_ABR_2012_FD_71475 | JGI IMG/M metagenome (GOLD analysis project Ga0075017, IMG submission 71475) | Freshwater sediment microbial communities in response to fracking from Pennsylvania, USA - Alex Branch Run_MetaG_ABR_2012 | ecosystem: Environmental > Aquatic > Freshwater > Creek >...
GTCATTGCTTCAAGCTTGATTCAGGCGCTCGTGCACACCTTCGTGAGCACGGGTGCGGGAGAACCCGATGTATCCGTTCAACCATCGCCTCGCCAGGGTGGGGCCGCTGGCGGGCCTGCTGGCCACACTGGCGCCGTTGCCCGTTCTTGCCTGTGCCACCTGTGGCTGCACGCTCAGCGCCGATGCCGCCATGGGCTACTCGGCCAGCGCCGGCTGGCGCCTCAGCGTCGAATACGATTACCTCAACCAGGACCAGCTGCGCAGCGGCACGGGCGCAGTGCCGGGCGTGCCGGACGGTCACGAGCTGGAACACGACACGCTCAACCGTTACCTGACCGTGGGCTTAGATTTCAGCCCGAGTCCCCGCTGGGGTTTTGACCTGCGTGTGCCCTATGTCCTGCGCACGCACTCGACCTACGGCGGCTACGACTCGACCCAGCCGCTGCCGGCGCTCAGCAATGCACGCAGTGCCAGCCTCGGGGATCTCAAGTTCATCGTGAGCTACCAGGGGCTCCTGCCCACGCACAACCTGGGGCTGCAGCTGGGTCTGAAGCTGCCCACCGGCCAGTACGGCACGGCGATCCACTTCTACGACGGACCCGGCGCCGGAACGCCGCTGGATGCGAGCCTGCAGCCGGGCACCGGCAGCCTCGATGTGATCGTCGGGGCCTACTACTACCAGGCGATCAGCCAGGACTTCGATGCCTTCGCCAACGGCCAGTTCCAGGCGGCGGTGCAGCACCGGCTGGACCAGCCCGGCAACGACTTCCGTCCCGGCAATGCGGCCACCGTGAGTGCCGGATTGCGCTACGAGGCGTACCCGCGCTGGGTCCCGCAACTGCAGGTCAACCTGTCCCACAAGGACGCCGATCAGGGCGCCCTCGCCGACGCGCCGGATACGGCCGGCACCGTGGCCTACCTCAGCCCGGGACTGACCGCGCAGCTGCGCCCTGGCCTCGACGTCTACGGCTTCGTGCAGGTGCCGGTGTACAGTAATCTCGTGGGCTACCAGCTGTTCCCCCATTGGACCGCCAGCGTTGGAGCGAGCTATGCCTTTTGAGCCCGCCACGTCCCCTGGGGATGCCTCTCCGGGACGGCCGCTCACCCGCCGCGCGCTGCTCCAAGGCGCGGCGGCGCTGGGCTTTTGCGGCGGCGGCCTGCTGCGCGCGTCCGAGGCGCAGGCCGACGCCCTGCGGGTCGGGGGGCCCGCGCCACCGGCGACCCTCGTGACCCTCGACGGCGAGCGTATTTCGAGCCGGGACCTGCTCGGCCAGGTGGTGATCATCAGCTTCTGGGCGACGTGGTGCGGGCCCTGCCGGGAGGAAATGCCGCTGCTGTCCGACTACGCCGCGCAGCACGCCGCTCAGGGTCTCAAGGTGCTCGCCTTCTCGCTGGATTTCCCGAACGAGTTGCCGCTCGTCCGGGAGGTCTCCAAGGCCTGGCACTTCCCCGTGGGGCTGCTGGCGCTGTCCCGCGCGCCCGGGTACGGCCGGATCTGGCGCATGCCCGTGAACTTCACCATCGATCGCCAGGGCCTCCTGGCCGACGACGGCTGGAAGGACAAGCCACCGCAGTGGACCGCCGACCGCCTGGAGCGCATCGTGACGCCGCTGCTGGCCGCGCCGGCCTGATGGCGCGCTGATCGGGCGATCAGGATCGACGATCAGGACCGAAGATAGTCCCCCGCCCAGAGCCGCGCCAGAAAGGTTCTCCACGGCACCACGCGCACCGCACCCACGACCCGTTCCTCCCCGGCCGCGCAGACCAGCAGGGCGTGCTTCGGCCTGAACTCGTCCGCAAAGCTGCGCAAGACGCTGAGGTCGCGCTCATCCACGCGGCCCGCGCCCTTGACCTCGATGGCCACTTCGCCGTCAGCCAGTACGAAATCCACTTCCAGTCCCGATTTCGTGCGCCAGAAATTGATCGGGTACCCGAGCTCGCTGTAGGAGCGATGCGCCAGGAGTTCCATGTAGATGAAATGCTCGAAGGCCCGGCCAAACTGCTCGCCCTTGGGCTGCGTGATGACCCGATGCGTCAGCGCACCGGCCACGCCCACGTCGAAAAGATAGAATTTCGGGGCCTTGGCGATCACCTGACGCGACTGCCGGCGCTTGAACGGTTCGACGAACGAGCCCAGCAGGGTATCGGCAAGAATCTGGTAGTACTCCTTGACCGTCTTTGCATCGACGCCGCAGTCGCGCGCCATGTTGGCGTAGTTGATCAATTCGCCATGGGAAAAGCCCACCGCGTCGAAGAAACGCGCGAAGGCGCCCACATTGCGCGTCAACCCTTCGGCAAACACCTCTTCCTTGAGATAGTCCTCCACGTAGGCGCGCAACGCACGGCGATGGTGATCCTGCCCGTAGTGGGCGGGAATCAGGCCCCGGTTGAGCGCCCGCAGCAGATCGATGTCCGGGATCTCAGCCGACACCAGCGGATGCATTTCAAAGCGCCACGCCCTCCCGCCCAGCAGGTTCCCCTGGCCTCGCTTGAGCTTGCGCGGATTCGATCCACACAGCACGAACCGCAGCCGTCGATTCTCGATCAGCCCCTGAACCTCATCCAGCAGTTGCGGAACCTTCTGGACTTTATCGAGTACGATGGGAACCCGCAGCGCTTTCGGATCCTTGGCCAGCAATTGTTCGCGCAGCGCGGCCGGATTTCTCGACAGTTCCAGCATGACGTCGGTCTTCAGGAAATCGTAGTAGATGCTGTCGGCAAAATGCTCACGCAGCCACGTCGACTTGCCGGTCTTGCGCGCACCCCAGAGAAAGGCGGATTGCCCCGGAGGCAACTCAAAGGTCAGCCGTCTTTGTGAGCGGCTGCGTGGGTCCGCCCGCCTACTGGGCAGCGCCCTGTGCCCCCCTGCTACGCCGCGCCGTATTATGTAAGACCGTACGGGGTCAGACCGTACTGGGCCTACGGCCCGCGGTTCTACCGCCACGGCGGCTGGGACTGGCGCGAAGGACGGCATGGATGTATTGCGTTAGTACAGCTATAATGCCCCAATTAGATACATGATGGTCGTCGCTCGTGAACGATCTGCTGCAGCGGGTCCAGGCTCGGTTCCTCAAGGAGCTGTTCCTTTCCAGCAAGGGCGGCTTCGTCCTGAAGGGCGGCATGGCGCTGTCGATACTCTTTGGGGCGACTCGCCGACGCGGTTCTGATGTCGAGGCTGTCCGAGGCGACGTGGGAAGAGACGAAGACGCGGATGCGATCGATGCTCCTCGACCTCCTCGACGTCGAGGCCTGCAAGCGGGGTAATCCATGACGCCATGGAAACAGGCGCTGGAGCGTCAGCTGGCCGCGCCGGACTCGCCCCCCGTCCTGTCACTGGCCGCGCTCGCACGTGCCGCGGCGAACGCACGGGGCTCGGTGGTACCCGACTCAACGCTGCACGCCTGGATCAAGGATGCCATCGCACGAAACCGGCTCGCACCGGTGATCCGCGGACTTTATCTGAATTACTTTACATCGCTGCCCGGCCGGCTGGCCGACGCGGTGCCTCACCTGCGACGCGATGCCGTCGTGTCGCTGCATAGCGCACTCGACGAGGCCGGCGCGTACAACAATCCGCCGGTGGGCGTGACCGCGATCGTGCCGCTGGATCCAGGGCCGTGGCGGCCTTTGGTAGGTCGGATCGAAACGGCGCAGGGCCCGGTCCATGTGCGGTCGATGCCGCGAAAAATGCTGGAAGCGGGTGAGCTCGAAGACAGGCTCGATCTCGCCCGCAGTGTGGCCCATCCCCATGCCACGCCGGAGAAGGCGCTGCTCGATTGGTTGTATCTGGCGGCCAGCCCTCGCAGCACGCTGGCACCGCCCGCCCCGCACGACGTCGATCTCGACGTGCTCAAGGGCGCGCGCCTCAACCGGCTCGCGCGCCGCATGGGTTTGGCCGACGTGTTGCAGCGCTGGCGGGCCGGACAGTTTCTCGTCCGCCGCGAACGCCACGCGGGTGCACGCCCCGGTCGACGACCGGGAGGGCCGACCTCGCCTTGAGTACTGCCCCGCTAAATACCGCCCGGCCTCGGGTCTACCCCGCCTCGAGCCGCGGGCTCGAATGCGTGAAGGCCTGCACGCACCCGGTCAGCGCCGGATATTGGGCCGTGATGACATACACGGGAATCGCAGCGAGGAACTTCGTGAACCGCCCCTTGGCCTCGAAGCAGCGGCGGAACGGCGAGGCCGCGAAATAGGCGCCGAGCCGCGGCACGATGCCGCCGCCGATGTAGACGCCGCCGCGCGCGCCGAGCGTCAGGGCGAGATTGCCGGCCACGTTGCCGAGCCAGCCGCAGAACAGGCTCACCGTTTCACGGCAGCGCACATCCGCCGCCTCGGGCGGACTGAGGAGCGCACGGTGCGTGATGTCCCCGGCGCTTAAGTGCTCCACCTTGACCGCATCGATCTCGGCCAGCGTCCGGTACAGCAGCTCGAGCCCATCCCCGCACAGCACGCGCTCGGCGGACACATGCGCGTAGCGCTTGTGCAGCAGCGTGACCACGGCCATCTCGCGCGGCTCGACCGCCGGCAGCGTCACATGGCCGCCCTCGCCCTGCAGCGCCAGCCAGCGCTCGCCCTCGCGCAGCAGGCCCGACACCCCCAGCCCCGTGCCCGGTCCGATCACGGCCACGGCCGCCCCGGCCAGGGGCGCGGCGCCGCCCACCTGGTAGCGCTCGGCGGCCGTGAGTTCGGGCACGGCCAGCGCCAGGGCCGTGAAGTCGTTGAGGAAGAACAGCCGGTCGAGTGCGAGCGCGCGGCGCGTCGCGGCCGCGGAGAAATCCCAGCCGTTGTTGGTCAGGGCGACGCGGTCATCGAGCAGCGGGCCGGCGACCGCGAAAGCGGCAGCCCGCGGCCTCGGCAGTCCGCCACCGACCTGCGCCAGGTAGTGGGTGGCCGCGGCGGCCGGATGCGGGAAGTCGCTGCATTTCAACACCTGCTCGGCGTGCAGGGCATTGGCGGACCAGATGCCAAAGCGCGCGTTGGTGCCGCCGATATCGGCCACCAGCAACGCAACGTCTCCCGTGTTCGCCCCACCGGTGTTCATTCCGCTCATGCCCGGGATCTTAGCATCCCTCCTCCACCAAGAGCCGGTAGCCGACGCCGGCCTCGGTGATCAGGTAGCGCGGCTGCCGCGGGTCGGGCTCCAGCTTCTGCCGCAGCATCCGGATGTAGGATCGCAGCCCGCGGCTGTCGCCCTGGCGCTCTGGGCCCCAGGCTTCGCGAATCAGCTGCGCTTGGGTCACGATCATGCCGGCGTTGCGCGCCAGGCAGTCGATGACGCGGAACTCGAGGGGCGTCAGGTGCACCGGACCGTCCGGGCCCTGCGCCGTGCGGCGCGTCAGGTCCACGGCGATCGGCCCGAACCGCAGCAGCGGCAGCTGCTCGCCGCCGCGCGCATTGCGGCGCAGGGCCGCGCGCACGCGCGCCAGGAGCTCCGGCGTACTGAAGGGCTTGGCGACGTAGTCGTCGGCACCGGCATCGAGTGCCGCGATCTTGTCCGCCTCCATGGTGCGCGCCGACAGCACCAGGATCGGCACGGGGGAGAAGCTGCGGATCTCGCGGATCACCGCCAGGCCATCGCGGTCCGGGAGGCCGAGATCCACGATCGCCAGGTCCGGCCGGTGATTGCGGGCTGCGATCGCGCCGCGCGCCGCGCTCTCCGCTTCCACCACGCGATAGTGCTGCGATTCGAACAGCATCCGCAGCACGCCACGGATCCCGGCATCGTCCTCGACGATCAGGATCTGGAACATCGCCTGCGTCACGCGCCCCTCACCCGGGTCACGGCGATGGTCCCGCGGTTGGCAGCGTGAAGGCGAAACGCGCGCCTCCGCCGCTGCGCGGTGCCGCCGTGATCCGCCCGCCGTGGGCATTGACGATGGCACGGCAGATGGCGAGCCCCAGGCCGGCCCCGCCGGTATTGCTCTCTTCGCGGCCACGCTGGAACTTGACGAACAGACGCTCCGGGTCGCCCGGCGGCAAGCCGGGGCCGGTGTCATCCACCAGCACCCGTACCGCCCCGCTTTGTGCTTCCGCGCTGAGCGTGATGCGCGTCCCAGCCGGCGTGTGCTTGATGGCATTTTCGAGCAGGTTGACCAGGACCTGCGTCACCAGCGGGGCATCCACATGGACCGGCGGCAGGTCGGGTGGCAGTGCGACCTCCACCTCACGTCCGCCAAAGCGGCCGGTGAGACGCGCCAGCGCCGTCCCGACCAGATCGTCGACACCCTGCCAGTCGCGCCGCAGCTGCACCTCACCGGCCTCGAAGCGCATCAGGTCGAGCACGTTCGAGATCAGCTCGGACATCTCCTCGGCCTTGCTATCGATCAGGTGACTGAGGTGCGCCCTGGCTTCCGCGCCCAGCGTGAGGTCCGGATCGTTCAGCGCGCTGCTGGCCCCGCGGATGACCGCCAGCGGGGTACGCAGGTCGTGCGAAATGGAGGCCAGCAGCGTACTGCGCAGGTTCTCCGCCTCGGCGGCGACGCGCGCCACTTCGGCCTCCTCGGCGAGCTGCGAGCGCTCGATCGCCAGCGCGATCTGGCCCGCGAAGGTCTCGAGCAGGTGCCGCTGTTCCGGCAGCAGCAGGCGCCGCTTCTGAGTCGGACGCACGGCCAGCACGCCCAGCGTCCGGTGCGTGCCGGTGAGCGGCAGGTACTGCGCCGGGGCAGCGGGCAGCGTATCGGTCCCGAGACCGGCCGGCTTGCCGTGATCGTAGACCCACTGCGCCACCGCCAGGTCGGCGTTTTCGAGCGAACCGGCGAGCGGCGGCTCACTTGAGGGCTGCAGCCGCCCATCGGCAGCCGGCATCAGCACGACGGCGTGGCTCGCGAAGGTCTCTGCCACGTGCTTGACCGCAACCCGTGACAGGTTGCCGAAGCTGCGGTTGGCTGCGAGCTCCCGGCTCATCGCATACAGTAGCGCGGTGCGCCGCTCGCGCGCCCCGGCCACGCGCGTCTGGGCGCGCACGCTCGCCACCAGGCTGGCAATGACCAGCGCCATGCCCAGCATGACGGCGAAGGTCACCAGGTACTGGAAGTCGCTGACGGCGAAGCTGAAGCGCGGCGGCACGAAGCAGAAGTCGAAGGCCGCGACGTTGACGAGGGCGGCCAGGCTTGCCGGCCCGCGCCCGAGCCGCAGCGCGGCGACGGTGCCGCCCAGCAGGTACACCATCACGAGATTCGTCAGTTCGAAGTACGGGTACATCAGGGCCGCCACCCCGGTGCAGATCCCGGAGATCAGCAGCGCGGCCCAGTAGCGCTCCCAGTGCACCTCGCCCGGGCCGCTGTCGGGCAGGTCGCGTCGCGCCCGCGCCACCGGATCCTGGCGGCGCGCGATCACGGAGACGTCGAAGCCCCGTCCGTGACGCACGAGTTCCGTCGCCGTGGAGCGCCGCAGCCAGGCGCGCCAGCCCTTACGCTTCGCCTCGCCCACCACGATGCGCGTGATGTTGCGCAACCGCGCATACTCGATCAGCGCGGCGACCGCCGACGGACCATCGAGCGTCACGGTTTCCGCCCCCAGCGACTCCGCCAGCCGCAGCACGTCGATGCGGCGGTTGCGTTCCTGCTCCGACAGCTTGAGCAGCTGCGGCGTCTCCACCGACACCACCACCCACTCGGCATCCAGGGCATCGGCAAAGCGCTTGCCCACGCGCACCAGCTGCTCGGACTGATCATCCGGCGCGATGGCGATGAGGAACCGGTCGCGCGCCAGCCACGGCCGCGAGGTCCGCTCCTGGCCCGCATTCTCCCGGCCCGCGTACTCCTGGGCCGCGGCATCGACGCGGTCGGCCGTGCGGCGCAGCGCCAGTTCGCGCAGCGCCAGGAGATTGGGCTTGCGGAAGAAGCGCTCGGTCGCGACGCCCACCTGGTCCGACACATACACCTTGCCGGCCTTGAGCCGCGCCAGCAGGTCGTCGGGCGGGAGGTCGATGAGCTCGACTTCGTCGGCCTCGTCGAAGATCCGGTCCGGGATGGTTTCCTGCTGGCGCACGCCGGTGATGCCGGCGACCACGTCGTTGAGGCTTTCGAGGTGCTGGATGTTGACGGTGGTCCAGACATGGATACCCGCGTCCAGCAGTTCCTCGATGTCCTGCCAGCGCTTGGCGTGGCGTGGCCGAGGCTCGCCCTCGCCCAGGTTCGAATGCGCGAGTTCATCGACCAGCAGCGTCTCGGGAGCGCGGCGCAGCGCGGCGTCCAGATCGAACTCCCGCCGGGTGATGCCGCGGTGACGCATTTCCAGGAACGGCAGCTGCTCGAGGCCTTCGAGCAGCCGCTCCGTCTCGACGCGGCCATGCGGCTCCACGTAGCCGACCACGATATCGGCCCCCGCCGCACGCGCGCTGCGGGCGGCCTCGAGCATCGAATACGTCTTGCCGACGCCGGCGGAGGCGCCGATGAAGATGCGCAGCCGCCCGCGCCGGGCGCGCGCCTCCTCCCGCTGCACCTCGGCCAGCAGCTTGTCGGGGTCGCGGCGGTCCTCATCGCTCATCCGGGGTAGTCGATCATCTCAGGTTCCTGAACGCCGGCAGCTATCCCGCCTTCACTGCAGGGTGTCAAGGGCCAGGTTGAGTTCGAGGACGTTGACGCGCGGCTCGCCGATGAACCCGAGCAGCGCGCCCCGTTCGTGCGCCGCGATCAGCGCCTCGACCCGGGCAGGCTCCAGGTGGCGTGCCCGCGCGACGCGCGCGGCCTGGAAGCGCGCGCCGGCCACGCTGACCTCCGGGTCCAGGCCGCTCGCCGAGGCGGTCACGAGATCGACGGGTATCGGCTGGGTGTTGCCGGGATCGGCAGCGCGCAGGGCCCTGGCATTGGACTTCACGGCATCGATCAGGGCCGGGTTGAGCGGCCCCAGGTTGGAGCCCCCGGAGGCCGTCCCGTTATAGGGCTGCGGCGTCGTGGCGGACGGGCGGCCCCAGAAATATTTCGGATCCGAGAAGCTCTGGCCGATCAGGCTCGAGCCCACGACGTGCCCCTCCCGGCTGACCAGACTGCCGGCGCTCTGGTGCGGAAACACCAGTGCCGAGATGCCGGTGATCAGCATGGGATACCCAATCCCAAGCAGCAGCGTCATCAGCACCAGGAGCGAGACGGCGGGCCTCAGAATTCGCGCGTACATGGTTGACTCCTTCAGGCCCAGCCGGCCGCAGCCAGCAGCATGTCGATCAGCTTGATGCCCGGAAAGGGCACGACGATGCCGCCCAGTCCGTAGATCAGCAGGTTCCGGCGCAGCAGCGGTCCGGCGCCGAGCGGCCGGTATTTGACGCCTCTGATCGCCAGCGGAATCAGCAGCACGATGATCAGCGCGTTGAAGATCACGGCCGACAGGATGGCCGAGTTCGGCGTCGCCAGGTGCATGATGTTGAGCGCACCGAGCTCCGGGTAGGTCATCGCGAAGGCCGCCGGTATGATGGCAAAGTACTTGGCGACGTCGTTGGCGATCGAAAAGGTCGTGAGCGCCCCGCGCGTCATCAGCATCTGCTTGCCGGTCTCGACGATCTCGATCAGCTTGGTGGGATTGGAATCCAGGTCGACCATGTTGCCGGCTTCCTTGGCTGCCTGGGTCCCGGTATTCATGGCCACGGCCACATCGGACTGCGCCAGGGCGGGTGCATCGTTGGTGCCGTCGCCGGTCATGGCCACGAGCCGTCCCTGCGCCTGGTGCTCGCGGATCAGCTTCAGCTTGGCCTCCGGCGTGGCCTCGGCCAGGAAATCATCGACGCCCGCCTCGGCTGCGATCGCCGCCGCCGTCAGGCGGTTGTCGCCGGTGATCATGATGGTCTTGATGCCCATGTGCCGCAGGTCGGCGAAGCGTTCCTTGATGCCGCCCTTGACGATGTCCTTGAGCTCGATGACCCCCAGCACGCGGGCGCCCTCGGCCACCACCAGCGGCGTGCTGCCCTGGCGCGCCACGCGCTGCACCGTCTCGTCCACCGCGGCCGGGTATTCGCTGCCGAGCGCAGTGACGTATCTGGAGATGGCGTCGGGCGCACCCTTGCGCACCTGCCGATCACCGAGATTCACGCCGCTCATGCGCGTGTGGGCCGAAAACGGCACGAAGGTCGCACCCAGGGTACCGAGGTCCCGTTCCCGAAGGTTGAACTTCTGCTTGGCGAGCACGACGATGCTGCGCCCTTCCGGCGTCTCGTCCGCGAGCGAGGCGAGCTGCGCGGCGTCGGCGAGCTGCTGCTCCGTGCAGCCGGCCGCGGGCAGGAAGCTGGTCGCCTGGCGGTTGCCGAGCGTGATGGTCCCGGTCTTGTCGAGCAGCAGCACGTCGACATCACCGGCCGCTTCCACCGCGCGTCCCGAGCTGGCGATGACATTGGCCTGCATCATCCGGCTCATGCCGGCCACGCCGATCGCCGACAGGAGTCCCCCGATCGTGGTCGGAATCAGGCAGACGAGCAGCGCCACGAGCGCCGTCAGGGTCACCGGGTTCCCCGCCTTGCTGACCTCGACGCTGTACAGCGAGAACGGCAGCAGGGTCACGATCACGACCAGAAACACCAGCGTCAGCGCCACCAGCAGGATCGTGAGTGCGATCTCGTTCGGTGTCTTCTGGCGCCTGGCCGATTCCACCATGGAGATCATGCGGTCGAGGAAGGTTTCGCCGGGATTGGCCCCCGCGCGCACGACGATCCAGTCCGACAGCACCCGGGTACCGCCGGTCACGGAGGTGAAATCCCCGCCCGATTCACGGATCACGGGCGCTGATTCGCCGGTGATGGCGCTCTCATCGACCGATGCCGCCCCTTCGATGACCTCGCCATCCGCGGGAATCATGTCCTGAGCCTCGACCAGCACGACGTCCCCCTTGCGCAGCTCGTCGGCGCGGACGCGGGCGGTCGCGCGCTTCGCCCCGGTCAGAGCTCCGGTCGGGTCGGTCAGCTTCTTGGCGAACACCGTCTGGCGCATGCCGCGGAGGGAGGCCGCCTGCGCCCGGCTCCGGCTCTCGGCCAGCGCCTCGGCAAAGTTGGCGAACAGCACGGTGAACAGCAGCCAGACGGTGATCGCAAGGATGAAGCCGCGCGGCGCTTCCCCGTGCCCGCCGAGCGCCTGCACGTAGAGCATGGCGGTGACGACCGTGCCGATGTACACCACGAACATCACGGGATTGCGCCACTGCACCCGCGGATCGAGCTTGAGGAGCGCCTGCAGCAGCGCCGGGCGCAGCAGCCTGCGATCGAACATCGACAGTTGTTCGCGTGACATGGCAGGATCCTATCGGGCGGCGGCCAATGCGAAGTGCTCGACCACCGGTCCCAGCGCCAGCGCCGGCACGTAGGTCAGTACGCCGATCAGCAGCACCGAGCCGATCAGCAGTGATACGAACAGCGGGCCGTGGGTCGGCATCGTGCCGTCCGTGACGGGCACCCGCTTCTTGGCCGCCAGCGACCCGGCAATGGCCAGCGCCGCGACGATCGGCCAGAACCGCGCGATGAACATCGCCAGGCCGGTGGCGACGTTGTAGAACACCGTGTTCGCCGACAGCCCGGCGAAGGCACTGCCATTGTTGTTGGCCGCCGAGGAGAAGGCATAGAGGATCTCGCTGAAGCCGTGCGCACCGGGATTGGCGACGCCGGCCTTGCCCGCTGCCGTGCTGACGGCGACCGCCGTGCCGACCAGCACGACGAACGGCGTCGTCAGGATGAACACCGACGCGAGCTTCATCTCCAGCGCCTCGATCTTCTTGCCGATGTACTCGGGCGTCCGCCCGATCATCAGCCCGGCGATGAACACCCCGAGAATCGCGAACATCAGCACCGTGTACATGCCCGTCCCGACGCCGCCCGGCGCCAGTTCGCCCAGCTGAATCAGGAACAGGGGCACGAAGCCGCCCATCGGCGTCATCGAGTCGTGCATCGTGTTGACGGCGCCGCAGGAGGTGGCGGTGGTGACGGCCGCGAACAGTGCCGAGGCGGCGATGCCGAAGCGCGTCTCCTTGCCCTCCATGTTACCGCCCGACTGCAGCGGGCTGGCCACCTGGTCGATCCCCTGCTTCGCGATGAGCGGGTTGCCCTGCTGCTCGCTGTAGAAGGCGAGCAGCGTCAGCGTCACGAACAGGAACAGCATGGCGGCCAGCACCGCCCAGCCCTGGCGCGTATCGCCGACCATGCGGCCAAACGTGTAGGTCAGTGCGAAGGGAATCAGGAAGATCGCCAGCATCTCCAGCAGGTTGGTCAGCGGCGTCGGGTTTTCATAGGGGTGGGCCGAATTCGCGTTGAGAAACCCGCCGCCGTTCGTGCCCAGCTCCTTGATCGCCTCCTGCGAGGCGATCGGCCCCATCGGCAGCGTCTGCGTCTGGGTGGTGGCGGTCTCGGTGACCGGATTCCCTGCCGCGTCCTTGACCGGGTTGCCCGCGGCATCGGTCTTCGGATTCGGGTAGGTGACCTTCTCGA
>Ga0075017_100002115_pt1 | contig 12396 bp, 10 predicted proteins | sample AleBraG_ABR_2012_FD_71475 | JGI IMG/M metagenome (GOLD analysis project Ga0075017, IMG submission 71475) | Freshwater sediment microbial communities in response to fracking from Pennsylvania, USA - Alex Branch Run_MetaG_ABR_2012 | ecosystem: Environmental > Aquatic > Freshwater > Creek >...
TGGTGGCCGCCGATGTACGGGAACGTGGCCATCCATTTCCTGCACCGCCTCGGCGCGTTGCTGGCTGCAGGCCTGCTGGCGTGGGCCGGGATCCGCGTGCTGCGTGTTCGTCACGACCGCTTCGCGCACCTCGCGGCCATCGCGGTGCTCGGGGCATTGGGCCTGCAGCTCACCCTGGGCGTACTGATGGTGACGCATGGCTTCCCGCTGCCCATAGCCACCGCCCACAACTTCGGTGCCGCTCTGCTCCTGCTGGCCACCGTCGCCCTCAACCGTTCCCTGCGGCCAGCATGAGTTCCGTCCTCGCGTTGACGGATCGCTGGCTGGGCGGGCACTGGCGTGACTACCTGGAACTGACCAAGCCGCGCGTGGTGTCGCTGATCGTGCTGACCAGTGTGGTCGGCACGCTCCTGGCCTCCCCCGGCCTGCCCCCGCTCCGGGCACTGCTCCTGGGCAACTTAGGCATCGCTCTGGCGGCCGCCTCGGCCGCGGCCGTCAACCATGTGCTGGACCGCGGCATCGATGCGCGCATGGCACGCACCCGGAGCCGTCCACTCCCCACCGGACACTTGAGTCCGCAGCGCGCGCTGCTGTTCGCACTGGTGTTGGCCACGCTGTCCATGTTGATTCTGTACTGCGGGGTCAATCCGCTGACGGCGCTGCTCACCTTCGCCTCGTTGATCGGCTATGCCGTGGTGTACACGCTGTGGCTCAAGCGGGCGACGCCGCAGAACATCGTCATCGGCGGCGCGGCCGGGGCCGCGCCTCCGGTGCTGGGGTGGGCCGCAGTGACCGACACCATACATCCGCACGCCCTGCTGCTGTTCCTGATCATCTTCGCCTGGACGCCGCCGCACTTCTGGGCGCTGGCCATCGCGCGGCGGAGCGATTACGCCCGCGCGGATATACCTATGCTACCGGTGACGCATGGGGTGGAGTTCACCCGACTGCATGTGCTGCTGTACACGCTGATCCTGGTGCTGGTAACGGTACTGCCCTATGTGACGGGCATGAGCGGGCTGGCGTATCTGCTGGCGGCGCTGGCGCTGGACGCGCGCTTTCTGTGGCATGCGGTGGCACTGAAGGTGACGCGCCGCGCCGAATTACCTATGCGGGTGTTCCGCTTCTCGATCGCTTACCTTGGTTGGCTGTTTCTGGCGTTGCTGGTGGATCATTATCTGCCGCGGGTTTGAGCCCGACAGCCCGAAGACCCGAAAGCCCGAAGGGCAACTCCACAGGAGCCGCGGCACGCCATCGAGCGCGGCATACACCACGGCATTTTGGGTGAACTCGGCGCCGAGCTGGCGTGCCACTTCGGAGGGCATGCCCGGCACCCACCAGCCGGGTTCAGCCGGCCAGATGCCCGCAGGATCGCGCCCCCAACTGGGCCAGGGCGCGAAGCCCAGCTCCCGCAGACGGCGCCAAAGCCGCGCGTTTGCCGCCCTGTTGGCGCCGGGACCAGCGCGGCGACTGCGCGGGTTGCAGGCGGTCAGCAGCGCCGATTCGTCGACGCCCAACTGACGGTGGAGCCGTCGCAGCGCCGGACTGGCAACGCCTATGCGCAGCACCCGCCGGCCGTACGGGGTTCGTACGTAGTAATCGGCGCGGTGGTACGCGCGCAGGTGTATGAGCGAGCGCATGGCAGCCATTATGGCGTAGGCTTTGTCCTGCATGATCATCGAACGCATCTGGGCAGCCAACGCGCTGCGCAACTACCACTATGTGATCGGCTGCGGCGAGACCGGCGAGGCGCTGGTGGTGGACCCGCTGGACTGGAAGGCCTGTCTGAAGCGGGCCACGGCGCGGGGCTGGACCATCCGGCAGATCGTCAATACGCACGAACATCGCGACCACACCGCAGGCAACGAGGAATTGGTGCGCGCCACCGGTGCCCAGGTGCTGGCCCATGCGGCGGCGGCGGCTCGCATCGGGGGCGTGGATAGGGGACTGCACGCCGGCGATGTGATCCGCGTCGGTCGGAGTGTGGAGCTCGAATGTCTGGACACGCCGGGGCACACGCGCAGTCACGTGTGCCTGCTGGCGCACGCGGCGGGCCCCGCGCTGTTCTCCGGCGATACGCTGTTCAACGCCGGCGTGGGGAACTGCCGCAATGGCGGCGATCCGGAGCTGTTGTACACCACCTGCCGCACGCTCCTGGCGCGCCTGCCGGTGACCACGCACCTGTATCCGGGCCACGATTATCTGCACAACAACCTGCGCTTCACCGACCACCTCGAACCGGGCAATCCATCGGTAGCCGCGTGGCTGGCCCGCTGCCAGGACTTGGCGCCCGAGGACATGCCGGTGCTCACGCTGGCCGATGAGCTGCAAATCAACAGCTTTTTTCGGCTGGCCGAGCCCGGTGTGCTCGAGGGCCTGCGCCGTGTCGCACCCGGCCTCTCGGCGGGGTTGACACCGGCCGGGGCGCGCGAGGTGTTTCTGGCCCTGCGTGAGCTGCGCAACAGTTGGTAGCCCTCGCACGGTAGAATTCGCGCCCCCTATGGACCTCTCCCCCATCCTCAGCCCTTTGAATGATGCCCAGCGGGCAGCCGTCACCGCGCCGCTCGGACCCACGTTGGTGCTGGCCGGCGCAGGCAGCGGCAAGACCCGGGTACTCATTCACCGTATCGCCTGGCTGATTCAGGCCGAAGGCGCCACGCCGCACGGCATCCTGGCCGTGACCTTCACCAACAAGGCCGCGGCGGAGATGCGGGCCCGGGTGGAAACCTTATTGGGTACAAGCGGTGGCGCGCTGTGGCTGGGCACCTTTCACGGCCTGGCCCATCGGCTGCTGCGGCTTCACTGGCGCGAGGCCGGCCTGCTGCAGAGTTTTCAGATACTCGACAGCGAAGATCAACTGCGGCTGATCAAGAAAGTCATCAAGGCGCTGGACCTGGACGAGGCGCGCTTCGTGCCCCGCGAGGTGCAGTACTTCATCAACAAACACAAGGACGAGGGCCGCCGGCCGCAGCATCTGAAGGAGGGCGGCGATCCCACCGAACGCACGCTGCTGCGCCTGTACGGCGAATACGAGCAGACTTGCGCGCGCGCCGGGGCCGTGGATTTCGCTGAGCTGCTGTTGCGGGCGTTTGAATTGTGGCGCGACCAGCCCGAATTGCTGCGTCACTACCGGTCGCGCTTTGGGCACGTGCTGGTCGATGAATTTCAGGACACCAACGCCATTCAGTATGCCTGGATTCGGCTCCTGGTCGGCCGCCAGAGCGCGGCCTTCGTGGTCGGCGACGACGATCAGTCGATATATCGTTGGCGCGGAGCGCGCGTGGAGAACCTGCAGAAATTCCGCAGCGACTTCCCGCAGGCGCAGCTGTTCCGACTCGAACAGAACTACCGCTCCACCGGCGCCATACTCGAGGCCGCCAACGCGCTGATCGCCAAGAACTCTTCGCGCCTGGGCAAGGAGCTGTGGACCAGCGGCGCGCGCGGCGAGGCGGTGCGCGTCTACGCCGCCTATAACGAGCGCGATGAGGCCGCCTTCGTGATTGGGCGCATCCAACAGTGGCTCAGTGGCGGCGGCACGCGGAGCGAATGCGCCATTTTGTACCGCTCCAACGCTCAGTCGCGGGTATTCGAAGAGGCGTTGATCCAGGCACGGCTCCCCTACCGCGTGTATGGCGGGCTGCGGTTCTTCGAGCGCGCGGAAATCAAGGATGCGCTGGCCTATTTGCGCCTGATCGCCAACCCGGATGATGACGCCTCGTTCGAGCGCATCGTCAATCTCCCCACGCGCGGCATCGGCGCCCGCAGTATCGACACGCTGCGCGAGGGGGCGCGCGGGGCTGGCAGCTCGCTGTGGCGGGCCGCGGGCGCAGAACTGAGTAGCGTGGCCGGCGGCCGCGGCGCCGCCGCGTTGCACGGATTTTTGGCGCTGATCGAGCGCCTACGGCGGGAGATCGACGGCCTACCGCTGCACGAACAGGTCGATCACGTGATCAACAACACCGGCTTGATCGAGCACTACCGCAAGGACAAGGCCGATCGCGGCGAGGCGCGCATCGAGAATCTGGGCGAATTGGTCAGCGCGGCGCGCGGCTACGAGCCGGAAGGCGAGGACATGCCGCCGCTGCAGAGTTTTCTGGCGCACGCGGTGCTCGAGTCCGGGGAGACGCAGGGCGGTGAATGGGAGGACTGCGTGCAGATGATGACGCTGCACACGGCCAAGGGACTGGAGTTTCCGGTGGTGTTCCTGACCGGCATGGAGGACGGTTTGTTTCCTCACCAGCGCTCCCTCAACGATCTGGAGAGCCTGGAAGAGGAACGGCGGCTTTGCTACGTCGGTATCACGCGGGCCATGCGCCACCTGTACCTTTCCTACGCTGAGCAGCGGCGCCTGCACGGCGTCGACAGCTACAACTCGCCCTCGCGGTTCATCCAGGAGATTCCGCCCGAGCTGCTGGAAGAATTGCGGCCGCGCATTCAATTGGCGCGCCCACCGGCCAGCGCGCATCGACCCTCAAGCGTTGCGAGCAGCGGCCCACGCGCGGAGCCCGTGGCCGGCATGCGGCTGGGGACACGCGTCCGCCATGGCAAGTTTGGTGAGGGCGTCGTGCTCAATATTGAAGGTCAGGGTCCGCACGCCCGCATTCACGTCAACTTTTCGGGTCAGGGTGCCAAGTGGTTGATGCTGAGCATGGCGCGACTCGAACCTGTGTAGCTTAAGGTGGAGCGATGAAGATATTGATACTGGGGGCCGGTCAGGTCGGTCGCAGCGCCGCCTACAGCCTGGCGCGTGAGCCCAGCAACGAAGTGACGGTGATCGACACCGATGAGCAGTTGCTGCGCGATCTGCAGGATCGCATCGACATCCGCGCCGTGGCCGGCAGCGCCTCCTACCCCGTGGTGCTCGAATCCGCCGGCATTGCCGACACCGACATCCTCATCGCCGTGACCAGCAGCGATGAGGTCAACATCGTGGCCTGTCAGATCGCGCAGACCCTGTATCGCACGCCGACCCGCATCGCGCGCATTCGTGCCGCCGAATACACCACGCGGCCGCAGCTGTTCGCCGAGGGCGCACTGGCCGTTGACGTGTGGATCAGCCCCGAGGAGCTGGTCACCGAATACATCGCACATCTGCTCGAGAATCCCGGTGCGCTCCAGGTCGTGGATTTCGCCGACGGCCGCGTGCAGTTGGCGGGCGTGCGGGCGCGCCGCGACGGACTGATGGTGGGCAAGCCGCTGCGGCTCCTGCGCGAACACCTGCCCGGCACCGATGCCCGTGTGGCGGCCATTTATCGGAACGATCGGCTGATACCGGCCGCCGGTGACACCTTGATCGCGGAGGGCGATGAGATCTTCTTTGTCGCGGCACGCGACGATCTGCGCAAGATGCTGGCCGAGCTGCGCCGGAGCGAACCGCCGATGCGCCGTCTGGTGATTGCCGGTGGCGGGCACATCGGCCTGCGGCTGGCCGGCCGCCTGGAGAGCACCACGCAGGTCAAACTCATCGAGCGCGATGCGCTGCGAGCGCGACGGGCCTCAGAGGTCCTACAGCATGCCATCGTGCTGCGTGGCGATGCCGCCGACGAGGAGCTGCTGCTCGAGGAAAATATCGACAGCACCGACGTGTTTGCGGCCCTGACCAATTCCGAGGAGGCCAACGTCATGTCGGCGATGCTGGCCAAACGGCTGGGCGCGCGGCGGGTGATGGCGCTGGTGAACCGACCGGCCTACGGCGAATTGATGGAAGGGCGCAATATCGACGTGGTGATCTCGCCGCAGACCATCACCATCGGCTCGCTCCTGGCGCACGTGCGCCGCGGCGATGTGGTGCGCGTGCATTCGCTGCGCCGCGGTGCGGCCGAAGCCATTGAAGCCGTGGTGCACGGCTCGTCCGAGCGCTCGCGCGTGGTTGGACGGCGGGTTGAGAATGTGAATCTGCCGGCCGGTGCCAGCATCATTGCCATTGCCCGCGGCGAGCAGGTCATCATGGCGCACCACGACACGCTCATCGAGGCCGAAGACCATGTCATCGTGTTCTTGAGCGATCGGCGTCACATCGAGGCCATCGAGCATCTGTTTCAGGTTGAAAGCTGACCGGCCATGCGCTCCCTCGCCAGCGTTCTGCATCAGATCGGTGCCCTGTTGATCGTATTTTCGCTCTACTTCCTGCTGCCGGCCGGCGCCGCGCTCTACTATCACGAGCTCGCACCGCTCCGCGCGTTCATGATCGGCGCGGCAGCGAGCGCTCTGTGCGGATTGGTCATCCGTGTGCTGACCCAACCCCATCGGCACGAGTTGAAGCCGCGCGACGGCTACCTGTTGGTCACGCTGGCCTGGCTGGCGGTGGCCGGTATCGCCACCGCACCGCTTCTCGTGTTGTTGCCGGACCTGTCCTTCACACGGGCTTTTTTCGAGACCATGTCGGGCCTGACCACCACCGGCGCTACCGTGCTCACCGGGCTGGACTTCATGCCCCACGCCATCAACCTGTGGCGCCATGCCCTGAGCTGGTTGGGGGGTCTTGGTATCATTGTCATGGCGGTGGCCATCCTGCCGCTGCTAGGGATCGGCGGCATGCAGATGTATCGCGCCGATGCCCCCGGCTCCATCAAGGATGCCAAACTGGCACCGCGCATCATGGAGACCGTCCGACTCCTGTGGCTGGTGTACGGCGGCCTCACAGCGCTGTGCGTGCTGCTGCTGCGCGCCGCCGGCATGCACTGGTTCGATGCCATCTGCCATGCCTTTTCCGCGCTCTCCCTGGGCGGTTTTTCGACGCACGATGCCAGTGTGGGGTACTTCAATTCCCCGCAAATAGAGTTTGTGCTGGGACTGTTCATGTTGATCGCGGCCATGAATTTCACCACGCATTTTCTGGCCCTGCGCAAGGGGGAACCCGGCACCTACGCGCGCGACCCGGAGGCGAAGTGGCTGCTGGTGTGGGTGGGCGCCAGTGCCTTGGGTGTATCTCTCCATGTGTGGTTGAGCGGCGTGTACCCAAATTACGCCACCACCCTGCGCTACGTGAGCTTCAACCTGATATCCCTCGCCACCGGAAGCGGCCTGCACACCACCGACTACGGCCGTTGGCCGGTGTTTGCGCCCATGTGGATGCTATTCATGGGATGCGTGTGCGCCAGCACCGGCTCCACGGGCGGGGGCATGAAAATGTTCCGCTCGCTGGTGCTGATCAAACAATCCTTCCGCGAGATGTTCACCCTGGTGCACCCGCAGGCGGTAGCGCCGCTGCGGATCGGCGGCCACATCGTCCCCGACCGCGTGGTCTACTCGGTGCTGGCCTTCATCTTCCTGTACTTCATGACCATCGTGATCCTCACCTTTGCGCTGTTGATCTCGGGCCTGGATTTCATCTCGGCGTTTTCAGCCATTGTCGCCTGCATCAATAACGCGGGCCCGGGCCTGGGCCGCGTCGGCCCCGGCGGCACCTACGCCACGCTCAGCGGATTTCAGCTGTGGCTGTGCAGCGCCGCAATGTTCCTCGGGCGTATCGAGATCTTCACGTTCCTGGTGCTCTTCACGCCCACCTTCTGGCGCAAGTAACAAAAGCCGGGCGCGTGGCCCGGCTTTCGCGGCTTCACCAGGTAAAGCCTGAAGTTACTTCAGCAGCAGCTCCTGCCCGGTAAAGGAGCCCAGTACTCGGCGAATCTTGCTGCGGTCGGCGTCGCCCTTGTTGGAGGCCTCCAGCGATCCTTCCACCTGCTTGGCTATGGCATCCGACTTGGCCGTGGCGCCGTCCAGCGCGGCCCAATTCTTGTAGGTGACCACCAGGTAAAGATCCGGATCATGTTCACTGCGAGGTTCCACCGTAATCACCCGGTAGCTGAGCACATCGCCGGTCTTCTTGGCCGCCTCCTGTTCCGCCTTCCAGGTGGTGTCGACGTACTTCATGTAGTCGTCGAAATGACCGTATTCAGTGCGAATCGAAGCGACATTGACCACCGGCCCATCGGTGTACGCATGGTCGTCGGCCAACGCGCCGAAGCTGGCAACGGTGAGAGCAGAGAACGCCGCATAGGCGGCGAGATGACGTCTAATCGACATGTGAATCCCCTTTTGTTGCATTAAACTTGTTGGGCGGGTCATACCGAGTCGACCCGGCATACGCGCGCGGAATAGTACCCCACTTTCTGAACAGGCACTCTCACATGCTCTCCGAAATACCCCTCCCCATTCTGATCATCTTCGCGCTGTTGCTGTTCGCCGCCATGTTCATGTTTCGCACCGTCCCGCAGGCCACCGTGGCCGTGGTGACGGTGTTCGGCAAGTATCACCGCATCATGCGCGAGGGCCTGAATTTCAAATTGCCTTGGGAGAACCTGGCCTACCGCCTGTCGCTCCAGAACCGGGCCTTGCAGCTGGAATTTCAGGCCATTACTCAGGATCAGGCGAACGTGAAGTTCGCCACCATGGTGTTGTACGCAGTTTCCGCCGCGGAAGAAGAGGCCATCAAGAAAGCCGTCTTCAGCTTCGCGTCGGTGCAGGAATTTCAGCTGGCGCTGCAGCGGACCATCGACGGGTCCATCCGCCAGTTCGTGGCCACCACCAAGCAGTCGGACATCCTGGGGATGCGCGCCGAGATCGTCGATCACACCAAGAAGAACCTCGATGAAGTGGTGCTGGCCTGGGGCTATGTGGTGCGCGATATCCAGATCACCGACATGACCTTCGACAAGGAGATCATCGACTCGATGGCGCGGGTGGTGTCTTCGAAGAACCTGCTGGCTGCCGCCTCCAATGAGGGCGCTGCGCTCCTGGTCAAGCGCACCAAGGACGCGGAGGCCGAGGCGGCCTACAAGACCATCGGCGCCGAAGCGGAGAAGAAGGCCTCGGCGCTGCGCGGCGAAGGCCTGGCGCTGTTTCGGCAGAACATTGCCGTCGGCATGAAGGAGGCAGCGGAGAGCTTGAAGTCAGCGGGGGTGGGGGCCGAGTTCCTGCTTTTCCTGGAATACACCGATGCATTGAAGTATGTCGCCGAGCACGCGCAGGGCAAGGTGATTTTCATGGACAACAGCGCGGCGGCCGGCGCCCGGGTGGTGCAGGGCCTGCTCAGCATGGGAGTTGAGATTCCCCCTGCGCCTGCCGCCACGCCCTGACGCGCGGCTCAGTGGTGAATATATTGCTCTAGCTGCTCGATGGTCTGCGCCTGCTCGGCCAGAACGGCCCGCACCAGATCCCCGATGGAGAGCATGCCCAGCACGCGTCCGGCTTCGAGCACGGGCAGGTGGCGGATGCGCTTGTCGGTCATGATCTGCATGCACTGCTGCGCGCTCATGGTGGGATCCACGGTGATCAACTTCTCGGTCATGATCGCCTGCACTGGCGTATCGGCCGAGGAGCGGCCCTTGAGGATGACTTTGCGCGCATAGTCGCGCTCCGAGACAATGCCCGCTAACTTTTCGCCCTGCATTACCAGCAGCGCGCCCACGCCATGCTCGGCCATCAAGCGAATGGCCTCCAGTACCGGCGCATCCGGCGCCACCGCAAACAGATCCCTGGGTTTGCGATCCAGCAGTTGTGCGACGCTTGCCATAACTTCCCCCTTATACCGCCTCGACCACTAGCACCACGCCCTCCGTGGCGCATATTCGCACCGACGCGCCGGCGGGTAAATCCGGACCCCGCACTTTCCAGTAACCGTCGCCAATGCGCACCTTGCCGTAGCCTTGTATGATGGCCTCGCTCAATACCCGCACCTCGCCGACGTACTGCGCCGCGCGCTGATTCAGCAGGGGCTGATCCGAAGTCTCCGGGTGCCGGCCTTTCCAGTAGCGCCACGCCGCCAGCGCAGCGATGGACAGCACCCCGAACAGCACCACCTGAAATTGCCAGGGGATGGGCATCACCAGCAGCAGGGCGCCGATCACCGCGGCGGCGGCGGCAAACCAGATGGCCACGGCCCCCGGCGCCAGGGCCTCCACGATCCCCAAAACGGCCGCGATGATCCACCAGTGCCACCACTGCATGGAGGAGGCAAAATCAATAATCATGCTTTCCACGCGGTCAAGGTACCGGGCCACCCAGGGTTGGAACGCTCTTTTGCTTCATCGCGTCCTTGGCCAGTTCCGCGATGCCGCCGATCGACGCCAGCAACCCGCTCGCCTCCATGGGCATGAAGAACACTTTCTGATTGGGCGACGTCGCAAACGCCTTCATCGCCTCGACGTACTTCTGCGCAATAAAGTAGTTGATGGCCTGCACGTTCCCCGAGGCGATGGCCTGCGAGACCACTGTGGTGGCGCGCGCCTCGGCCTCGCCCAGGCGCTCGCGCGCCTCGGCATTGCGAAACGCGGCTTCCTTCCCGCCCTCGGCCTGCAACACCGCCGCCTGCTTCTCCCCCTCCGCCTTGAGAATGGCCGCCTGCCTGAAGCCCTCCGCCTCAAGTATATTCGCGCGCTTATCCCGCTCCGCCTTCATCTGCCGACCCATCGACTCAATCAGATCCGCCGGCGGCTGAATGTCCTTGATCTCGATGCGCGTCACCTTGATACCCCACGGCATGGTGGCATCATCGACTACCCGCAGCAGCCGGTGATTGATCTCATCGCGCTTGGAAAGCGTCTCGTCCAGATCCATCGCGCCCACTACGGTGCGGATGTTGGTCATGGTGAGATTCACCACCGCCAGGCGCAGGTTGTCCACTTCGTAGGCCGCGCGGGCCGCGTCCTGCACCTGGTAGAACACCACGGCATCCACCCCCACCATGGCATTGTCCTTCGTGATCACTTCCTGGCGCGGCACGTCCAGCACCTGCTCCATCATGTTCATGCGCCGACCGACGCTCTCGAAGAACGGTGTGATCACATGGAAGCCCGGTTCCATGGTCTTTTTGAATTTTCCGAATCGCTCCAGTGTGTACTGAAAGCCCTGGGGCACCGTCAGCCAGGCCTTGGACAGGAACAGCAGAATCGCGACCACGATAACGATCGGCAGAACATTGAACTCGAAGCCAAACATGGCGGATCCCCCACGGTAGTGTCAGCGTCGAAGATCAACATAACACGCGAACGGTTATGAGGCGCAGCTGCGCCTGAGGTGCACCAGCAGGATGGAAACGGCTGCGGGCGTGACGCCGGGGACACGCGCCGCCTGGCCCAGAGTGCTGGGTCGGATCTCGGCAAGTTTCAGGCGCACCTCGGTGGATAGCCCCGCCAGGGTGCGATAGTCCAGTCCCGCCGGGAGCGGGGTATGCTCGTGTCGGCGGGTGCGCTCGATCTCGGCCTCCGCCCGTTCGATGTACCCGCTGTAGCTGGCCTGCACCTCCAGCGCCGTGCACAGCTGCGCGCTCAATCGCTCGTCCGCCACCCGATCCCGGGCCGGCGGCATCAACTCCAGTAGGTCGAGGTACCCCACGCCGGGCCGGCGCAGGAGTTCCAGCGCCGTGACATCGCGGCTCAGTGCCGCGGCCTCCAGTACCCGTCCGCACCACGCTGCCGGAACGTCGGCCACGCGCAGGCGATGAGCGCCTAAGCGCGAAACCTCCTCGTCCACGCACTCGCGCTTGCGCTCAAAAAACTCCCACCGCTCATCCTCCACCAACCCCATCTGCCGACCCACCGGCGTCAGCCGCTCGTCGGCATTGTCTTCTCGAAGCAACAACCGGTGCTCGGCCCGACTGGTGAACATACGGTAGGGTTCAAGAGTGCCCCGGGTCACCAGGTCATCGACCAGTACGCCCAGGTAGGCCTCGTTGCGGGCCGGCACCCACGCGGCCAGTTCACGCACCGCGCGCGCCGCATTGAGTCCGGCCAGGAGCCCTTGCGCCGCGGCCTCTTCGTAGCCCGTGGTGCCATTGATCTGGCCGGCAAAGTACAGGCCCGCCACACTCTTGGTTTCCAGCGAGGCGTACAGGTCGCGCGGGTCGAAGTAGTCGTATTCGATGGCGTAACCCGGCCGCGTGATGTGCGCCCGCTCGAAGCCCGCGATGCTGCGCACGAAGGCCTGCTGCACATCGAATGGCAGGCTAGTGGAGATGCCGTTGGGATAGACCTCGTGCGTGTTCAAACCCTCGGGCTCGATGAAGATCTGGTGCGAGGCCTTGTCGGCGAAGCGATGGACCTTGTCCTCCACCGAAGGGCAGTAACGGGGACCCACGCCCTCGATCTTTCCCGTGAACATCGGCGAGCGATCCAGGCTCGAACGAATGATCTCGTGCGTGCGCTCATTAGTATGAGTTATGTGACAATTAACTTGCTGGGGGTGTTCATTGATCCGCCCCAGAAACGAAAATACCGGCAACGGCGAGTCGCTGGGCTGAGCAACCAGCGCTGTGTAGTCGACGCTTCGGCCATCGATCCGCGGCGGCGTACCGGTCTTGAGCCGCCCCAGCGTAAAGCCGATGCGCTCGAAGGACGATGAAAGCCCGAGCGCCGGCGCCTCACCTACTCGGCCAGCGGGCCAGTTCTTTTCGCCGAGATG